>Ga0272446_1004020_pt1 | contig 17799 bp, 19 predicted proteins | sample YNPCB0061_FD_194587 | JGI IMG/M metagenome (GOLD analysis project Ga0272446, IMG submission 194587) | Hot spring microbial mat communities from Yellowstone National Park, WY, United States - YNP-CB-006-1 | ecosystem: Environmental > Aquatic > Thermal springs > Hot (42-90C) > Sediment | place... | reverse complement strand
AGATTCGTTAAAAGACCGCGGATTCGGGGGTACTTCTGAATGCGGGACCGGAGTTTGTGCTCCCGAGTTTTCTTGTGTTGAACTTGGGGGGATAGACATCTGCGGTGTCGGACTTTGCAGCAGATCTGTCTTCGGAGCCTGCACCGGTGGTACTGGGCCAGATCCGGCAGGGGCAGCCGATGCAGCGGCCTGAGCAAGGATGGATGAAATATCCTCTCCTTTAGAACCAATAACCGCAATAAGATCCCCAACTTTCACCGAAGTTCCGGCAGGAGCCACAATTTTGAGCAGGACACCCTGGGCTCCGGCCTCATAGTCCATAACGGCTTTATCGGTTTCAACTTCGCAGAGCACCGCTCCGCGTTTAATTTCATCTCCCTCGTTATATTTCCATGCGGCAATGGTACCTTCGGTCATAGTAGGAGAGAGGGCTAACATAGGAACAGCTACAGCCATAGATTACTCCAGATACAGTACGCGTTTTACAGCGTTAATTATTTTTTTAACCCCCGGTTGAACTTCTAGTTCCAACTGGTGGTTATAGGGCATAGGCACATCATGGGAAGAAACCAATTCAACCGGCGCATCCAGAAGATCAAACCGGTCATGGGAAATCCTATAGGCGATATGACTGCCCACACTAGCCACTGGCCAGGCTTCATCGACGACCACGGCACGATTCGTTTTTTCTACCGAATGATACAGGGTTTCCATATCAAGGGGTCTCAAGCTGCGCATGTCTATAACCTCAGCGGAAATGCCTTCTTTTTCCAGTTCCAGAGCGGCCTCGAGACAGTAGCGGACGGGCTTGGAAAAACTGATAAGACTGACATCGGTGCCTGGCCTTAATATATTGGCCTTGCCAATAGGGATGAGGGTTTCTGCATCGGGAACTTCACCGCTTACACCATAGAGCATCTCTGCTTCGAGGACCACCACCGGGTCATCATCCCGGATTGCACTTTTAAGCAGTCCATAGGCATCGGCGGGGAAAGCCGGTGCAACCACCTTAAGGCCTGGAATATGGGCCCAGTAGCTGGCAAAGGACTGGGAATGCTGGGCGGCAAGGTATTCCGCCGGGCCATTAGGTCCCCGGAATACAATGGGCATCTTAAAGCGGCCCCCAGACATGTACCGCATTTTTGCCGCATTATTAACCACCTGATCCAGGGCTAAAAGGGCAAAGTTATGGGTCATCCATTCAATGACGGGCCGCAGTCCTACCTGGGCGGCTCCAACCCCTATACCGGTAAAGCCCAACTCAGTGATGGGGGTATCAATCACCCGTTTCGGTCCATACTTTGCCAGAAGGCCCTTAGAGACCTTATATGCTCCATCGTATTCTGCTACCTCTTCACCCATTAAAAAAACCGATGGGTCCCGGGCCATTTCTTCATCAAGGGCCCGATTTAATGCTTCGCGATAGGTAATTATAGCCATGAGGCCCCTCCTTGCCGCAGAGTTTCCAGAGGATAGGAATCGGAATAGACATCCTCAAAAAGGGTCGGCAGAGCCGGTTCAGGACTGGATTCGGCGAAGGCCACAGCCTCTGCAACCAGGGTCTCTATTTGGTTTTCCAGGGCTTCCACATCGGACTCTTTAATAATTTTATCTGCGATGAGCCGGTCCTGATAAATCAGAATCGGATCATGTTTCCGGTAGGATTCTACTTCTTCCTTACTGCGGTATTTCTGAGGATCACTCATAGAGTGCCCCTTATAGCGATAGGTCCGGATATCAAGCAGGACCGGAAGACCCTTACGGGCCGATTCCAGGGCCTCCGCAAAGGCAGAATAGACCTCAAGGACGTCCATTCCATCAACCTTACGGCCCTGTATTCCGTAGCTCGCTCCCATGATTGAAAACTCTTCTACAGAGGAAACCCGCCTAAAACTGGTACCCATACCAAATTGATTATTTTCGCAGGCATATATGACCGGAAGATTCCAGATTTTTGCCATGTTCAGGCTTTCATGAAATGCCCCCTGATGGATAGCCCCATCTCCAAAGAACACCGCTGTGGCACCGCCGGTCTCATTATATTTCTGGGCAAAGGCAACACCGGTAGCAATGGGTATCTGGGCGCCAACAATGCCATTCCCGCCGAGAAAATGTCTTTTTTCATCAAAGAGGTGCATGGAACCGCCCTTTCCCCGGGAAGCACCGGTAATTTTGCCAAAGAGCTCCGCCATGACCGACTTCGGATCCATACCGCAGGCAAGGGCAAAGCCGTGGTCCCGGTAGCCCGTCAAAATATAGTCCTTAGAAAGGTCCATGGCCGCTACGGTCCCTACGGCAACCGCTTCCTGGCCATTATATAGATGGCAGAAACCGCCGATCTTACGAAGCCCATACATTTTACCCGCCTCTTCTTCGAAACGGCGGATAAACATCATATCAAAGAGCATTTTTTTCTTTTGTTCCTTTGACAGTTCCATTATTATTTTACCTCCCGGTAAAACCGTTCATTTTTCATGGGATAAAAACAGGACACCGCTTCTATTTCGGTTTCAACGACCACAATATTCCGTGAATCTTCATTCACTTTCCAGAAAATTTGAAGATTGGGACCAATGGACTCCAACACTTCTGATTTTAATTCCGGGTCTCCTACTAAAACCGCCCGGCCCTTTACGGAAATTACTTCGTTCAGCACCGTACTTTGAAAGGTCCATTCTACCTGGCTGTGATTTCGTATTTGTTCAGCCTTTCGTGAATTGGGTGCGGTTATCGCATAAATAAAATTAGGCCGATCTTTTATCATAGTGGGGGTCATCCAACGATTGTGAGGATAGCCTTCGGCATCTACAGTGGTTAAGAGACCTACCTTGGATGCAGAGATAAGACGCTCTATTTTTCCGATAAATTCTGCAGATTCCATAACGTCCTCCTGTTAATTTCTTTCATGGACACCGGGTCCTCCTTTAAGTCTAAGAGTAAAAATTAAAATTTGCAAATCAAAAAATGAATTTCAAAATGGGTCTTCATTTTGAAAGAGCCTCTATAAGGCATTGATTTAGTTATATATTACTATTTTTATAATATAAAAGTCAAAAAAAACAAGCCGCGCTTTTAACTTTTCATTGTTGGAGGTAGCCAAATTAATTTGACTTATACAAAATATGTTTTTAGAGGCGCCCGATACTATCGGAAATGCGGGGGGGGGTGAAAAAGAAGCTCCCCGGGAAAAGGAGAAAAACCCGGGAAGCTAAAAAGGAAAGGAGGAATGAGATGAGGAACTGGCTACTGCCTAGCACCTAAAAATATAACAATTTTATATGGTGAAGGTAACAAAAATATTGTAATTTTTATCCAAGACGGCCGGAAATATAATCCTCGGTCCGTTTATCCTTTGGATTGATAAATATTTCTTTAGTTTCTCCATATTCAACAAGGCGGCCCTTGTGATCTTCCCCAGCAATAAAGAAGGCGGTCATATTAGAAGCCCGGGCAGCTTGCTGCATGTTGTGGGTTACGAGGACGATTGTGTATTGTTCCTTTAAACTAAAGAGCAGATCCTCGATTTTTAAGGTTGCCGTGGGGTCCAACGCAGAGGCCGGTTCATCCAGAAGGAGAATTTCCGGTTCTATGGCCAGAGCCCGGGCAATACAAAGCCGCTGCTGCTGGCCGCCAGAAAGGGCGGTTCCGGGGGCGTTGAGCTTATCTTTTACTTCATCCCAAAGGGCCGCCGCCATCAGCGAGCGTTCTACCACCTCATCATAATAGGATTTTTTCTGTTTCGGCAGATTCAAACGGAGACCGGCTATAACATTTTCATAGACCGTTTTAGTCGGGAAAGGATTTGGTTTCTGGAACACCATGCCGATACGGCGGCGGATCCGCACCGGGTCCGCGTCGGGGGCGTAAATATTTTCTCCATCAACAATAACCTCTCCAGTGGCATAGGCGCCCTTAATAACTTCGTGCATCCGGTTGATACAGCGAATCATGGTAGACTTACCACAGCCGGAGGGGCCGATAATGGCGGTAATAAGACCGGGGTATAGATCCATATTGATGTCTTCTATGGCATGCTGTTTACCATAAAAGGCATTTAAGTTCCGTATCTGTATTTTTGGCTCCCGGGAAGAGACCGAATTTTCAGTTTCTGAATGGGATCGTACAATGTCTGCCATAGATTTAATAAGACTCATGGTTCCACCTTCGTGTAAAATATTTAACAGCACCGCTGATAATGCCGACTAAGGCGATGAGCAGAAGGGTCGCTCCCCAGGCCTTTTTATGCCAGTCATCATAGGGCGCTATGGCGTAGCTGTAGATTTGCAGGGGCATGGCGGCCATGGGCCTGCGGAGGTCAAAGTTAAAAAAGGAGTTGCCCAGGGAAGTCAGAAGCAGCGGTGCAGTTTCCCCCGCTGCCCGGGCCACCGCCAGCAAGATGCTTGTAAGAAGTCCTGGAAGAACTGTGGGAATTACAATAAATAGAACCACTTTCCAGCGGGGGGTGCCGAGGGCTAAGGCTGCCTCCCTAAGGGTGTCGGGGACCAATTTAAGAATTTCTTCGACACTTCGGGCAATGATGGGAATCATTATGACTGACAGGGCGAGTGACCCGGCAAACCCGGAATAGCCGGTAAGGTTTCGAACAACCAGAGCCCAAATAAAAATACCGACTACAATAGAAGGCAGTTCCGCCAACATCTCTACTGCAAACCGGACCGCCGTAGCCAGTTTTGTTTCTCCATATTCCACAATGAAGATTGCGGTGGCTACACCGATTGGAATAGCGATGAGAGCAGCCACACCAAGCATGATAAGGGTCCCTAAAATTGCCGGAGCAATGCCGCCCCCTTCTTCACCATAGGGCTTAGGAATTTGGGTAAAGAAATCCAGATTCAGAGCGCCAAATCCATTTATGAAAATGTGAGAAATAATGATAAAAAGTATAGACACGGAAAGGACCGTGGCAATGATAATAAGGCCATAAAAGAACTGGGCCTTTAGCTTTCTTGTTCTAATTCGCTCAAGTTCTATATTACGCATGGCGGGCATCGCCCCCTTTAAGAATATATTGGGTTAAAATGTGGGCCAGAATATTAAATGCCGAGGCTACTACAAGGAGTAAAAGGCCCAGTTCAACGATGGCGCTAAAATAAATTGATGAATCGGCTTCGGTAAACTGATTCGCAATAGCACTGGCGATTGTGTACCCGGGAGTTAAAAGGGAAGGGCTAATTTTTGTCGTACTGTTTCCAATTACCATGGTAACCGCCATGGTTTCACCAATAGCCCGGGCAAGACCAAGCATGGCACCGCCCACAATACCACCCCGTGCATAGGGAAGCACCGCGCCAGTAAGGACCTCCCATTTGGTGGCCCCCAGGGCCAGCATGCCCTCCTTTTGAAGCCGGGGAACATTTTTTAGGATTTCCCGGGAAATAGAAAGGATGGTGGGAAGTATCATGATTGCTAAAATAACACTACCAGTCAGCAGGTCCTGTCCAATGGGAGGGCCTTCTACCAGTTTTCCTAATAGGGGAATCGGTTCTAGTAGGGTTTGCAGAGCCGGTTCTATGGTGCTGCGCATAAAGGGAACCAACACAAAGAGCCCCCAGATGCCGTAGGCCACACTGGGTATTGCAACTAACAATTCTATAATAAAGCTTACAATTTTTCCAAGCCAAAGCGGAGCGTATTCTACAATGAAAAGGGCCGAACCAATCGCCAGGGGGGTAGCTAAAATCAGGGCTACTACAGACGTAACAATGGTACCGAAGATAAAGGGGAGAGCTCCAAAACTAATGGGATTTAATTCGGTTTTTACCGGATTCCAGTCTGAACCGCTAAAAAATTTAAATCCAAAACGCTGTATGGATTCAAGGGAGTCATAAAACAATAGAAGCACAAAGGCTGAAAGGAGAATGATAACAAAGGCCGAGGCGCTGCCGATAATCACCGAAAAGACCCGGTCCCCCGGGTCTTTGATTAAGGGCAAACGCCCCGGACTTGCCTCTTTACTGAGCTTGAGCTTTTGTAAAAGGACCATCCAGGGCTTTTTCATTAATTTGTAATCCTTGTTTACTTGGAGATGCTAGCAGGCAGGGCCTGTTTACCATCAATAGTAATCTTCTTGATAAGCACTTCGGCTTTCTTAATCGCATCTACAGGGATGGGAGCATAGTCCAGGGCTTCACAGTATTGCTGACCGTCATGGGTAGCCCACCAGAGCATCCGGGTCAGTGCAAGGGCCTTAGCAGAATCGGTCTGAGTGGTATAAGCCAGAAGCCAGGTAAAGCCAACGATAGGGAATGCATCGGGGTTATCGCTGTTAACCAGCTTAACCCGCATATCCTCAGGAAGGGCAACACCCTGGGCTGCGAGGGAAGCGGTTTTCATATTGGGGGTGATAAACTTTCCAGCCTTGTTTTTAACCTGACCCACAGGAAGTTTATTTTGATTTGCATAGGCAAGTTCCACATACCCTATGGAATAGGGAGTCTGCTTTACCACACCGGCAACCCCTTCATTACCCTTGCCGCCAAGACCGACGGGCCACTGAACAGAGTTTCCCGCACCAACCTTTTTTGCCCAGCTTTCGCTGACCGCAGTAAGGTAGCTGGTCCAGATGTTGGTCGTACCGGAACCATCGGAACGGCGGGCCACAACGATGTATTTATTTACATTTTTAAGGGCAGGATTGTCAGCTACGAGTTTTTCATCGTTCCATTTAATAATTTCACCCAGATAGATGCCAGCCAGGGTTTCGGGGGTGAACTTCAGGCTGTCCTTCGCTTTTGCAAGTTCAGGAATATTGTAGGTAGGAACTACGGCACCCATGGCGGCAGGAATATGAATGATTGCGCCGCCCTTCGCAGCAGCAAGCTGTTCATCGGTCATGGGACCATCGGTGGCACCAAAATCTACGGTCATGTCGCTGATACTCTTAATACCGCCGCCAGAACCGATGGACTGATAGTTTACCTGAACACCGGTAAGCTTATTGTATTCGCTGAACCATTTGCTGTAGAGAACCGCAGGGAACGTAGCCCCGGCACCGGTAAGATTTTTTGCCTCACCAGCCTCAGGCCCCTTAACAAGCCCGCTTCCAGGAACAGTTTGGGCAAATACAACACCGCTCATGCAGAGAGCTGCAATTGCAGCAAACGCCAATTTCTTCATATCGACCTCCTAGTCAATTGTAAGATGACTTTAAGTTATAAGGACGACATGAGAATACTATAAAGAAATTGTTAAAATATCGTTAATTTGAATAATTTTTTTTAAGTTCCGCTTCCCATTCGGCAATAAAGTGCTCGTAGGCCGCAATGGTGGCGTACAGTATCGTATCCTGCAACTCTCCACGGCCAATCCAGTCCATTCCATCGAGATTATACAGATGCTGAAGCATATTTTTTATATCATCAAGGGTAAGATTCGGATCGTACTGCCGCCGACGCTCAAGGCCCCGGACTTCCTGTTCAAAGGTTTCTTCGTATTTAATGTCCCGCCATTCTGCTGCACCATTCATGCTCATCTCCTCGCAAAGGTTCTTGTAATAATTGTTTCAGGTCCTGGTACAAGCCGGCCAAACTGTTCATGCCAGGTCTGAATGCGGCATTGCAACCAAAGCCCCCGGGGGTCCACAGTATACTGGTAGCGATACTCAAAGCTTCCCTGTTCATCCTTGCCATACTGCCTGACCAGCCGGCCAAGCTCATCATACTGAAAATTCCGCTCTAAACCAGCCCCTTCGGTGGTGTTTTTTACAACAGAAAGCAGCCGCCCCTTTCCATCATAGGCCAATTCAATACGGCTCTGCTCATCAACCATAGAGGAAACAAGATTTTGGGCATTATAATCCCACCGTACCACCCTGTTTCGAGTCCCATCATCGGCATAGCTATTCAATTCAAGGAGCTTATCACCGGACCAGGCGTATTCAAAAAAGGCCTTAAGCTCACCGGTTTCAGAATACCAGCTTTCATCAGCCGAAGTTCCCCAGTAATGCAGCACCCCAAAAAAGCGCTCCCCTTCCCACTCATATTGGAACCGAAGGGGCCGCTCCTTATCATATTCCAAAACCGAAATACGTATTTTTTCATCAGGAAGTTCCATATTGATGGGAAACTCGGAGCTGTTCCGCCTGATTGTAATATATGTGTATGCCCCAGCCCAGGGTATTGGCAATCGGGCAAGCTTACCTGAGGCATCATAGGCCAGATCGTAATTTTCCTTTTCATAGGTCACCGAGACCGAAAGGCCCTTTTCTTCCGGAATAGAAAGCATATCCGGCGGCAATAGAACCGGATCTAAGAGGAAGAAAACAGGACGCCCCTGTTGGACTTCATGCCATAGGTACAAAAAGGGTATGAGCTTTGCCTGAGCAGATGCTGCAGCAGGATTTTCTTTATTCTTACCCTTGGTCGAACCAGTCACCGCCATCGCTGAAGCGTTACCTCCTTCAGCGGCACCAAGGGTAACGGCAAAGGCCAAAACAGTACAGAGAAGAACAATGCGTTTCATGGCCTTCATTTTACACCCTAGAGCTTAAGCGGACTAGCACCTTCGGTCTATGCATTACTGAATCGCAATATACCAAAAGGAAGTTACAAAAGTAGCCACCAGGATTGACAAGAAATTTACCATATCATTATTCATCCAGGGAAAACCCTTAATGAGGGTATTTTTCACCTCACCCGTATAGGGCCGTTCCACCAGGCGACCTGTTTCAGCACAGCGATATTGGGCTTGCAGGGTGGCACCTAAAAAAGAATCGAACAGGGCTCCCATAAAGCCGCCTATTAAAACCGGCACCAGGGCCCGCAAGGCCTCCGCTGGGGCAACAACAAAGACTAATATGGCAATGATCAGGGAACCTACCAGGGATGCGGCGAAACCGAAGGGACTAACACCTCCTGAAATACCCGGCTCCAGGGGTTTCAGATTGATGATTGAACGGGGTTTGCTGCGGTTCAGAACACCCAATTCGCTGGCCCATGTATCAGCGGTGGCCGCTGAAAAGGATACGAGCAGAGCAATGAGAAATAGGTGGTTCCCCGTAAAAGCATACAGGACCGAACTCAGCATCCCTACACCGCCATTGGCAAAGACCTGCAGTGCATCCCGCCGGTCCCCCTTTTCATGGATCTTTAATAGGCCCAGTTGCTCCTTTTTTTCTCTCCTGATCCGGCTCACTACGGTAGATGAAATAAAAAAGGCGGCCAAAACAAGAAGGCCCCCAAAACCGGCTCCCATGTATATAACCGTCCCCAGCCCAAGACCAGCCAGGGCACCTTCGGCGGTCACCGCATTCTTATACCAGGCGGCATAGGCGGCCACAGCAAGGCCCGAAAAGGCAAGAATAAGGGTTACATTCAGCGGAAGGGGCGAAATATAAAAGAAATAAAGGGCCGTTCCCAGGGGTATCGTTATGTTATCCAACCCAAAGGGGGAGAATACCTCCAGATAAGCCGCTACCAAACCAGTGCCCAAGCCTCGGATCATGGCGCTTCCTATAGTACTTTGGGGATCAAAAGACCGGGTCATAAAAAACACCACAAGACTTGATGCGATGAACATGGCTATGGTTCCGGCCATCGATTTTCGCCATCCAAAAACTTTTCCAGAAGGGCTCTTTACCGCTTCCCCTACAATGGCGGCTAATCCATCTCCCCAGCCAAGTATTAGAATAGCCGTACCGGCGGCCCAATTTGGCATAAGGCCGTACCAGGATGCAAGAACCAGAAGAAGGAGAGAAATAGGAAAATAGACCGTGCCGTAATTATGCCGGAATTCTTCGTTATTCATTCCCTTAAATGCATTGGCCTTAATACTGATCCAGTTTAAAATGATGAAGACCGCCGGTCCAATACTGGCAATGACTGGATTTTCTATCCAGAACATGGCAAAGAGCCACCAATGGGAAACCCCGATATGAACAAGCTTACGGCTCGTTTTTGGTGACACCGCCCCTCGACCAGAGAGCAGATTTGCCAGTCCAATAAAAATAAAAACATATACAAATGAAAAAATAAGGCCTAACAGGTCTTTACCCTGAATAGTACTCATAATAATTCCTAATATCGCCAATTTATGGCATAAAAGCAAGTCCGAGCCGTACCAGAATAAAAAACAGCCCCTGAATAGCAATATAACCCTGCAGAAAAATCGATGTTTCTTCCCGCTTAAACAGCCAGGTAGGCAGGGCAAAGATGTAGGAAATTAAAAACCAGGCAGCATAGTTTCTAAACGGGACCTGCACCGCTTCCCAGGTCCAGTAATTAAGCCTGATTGCCAGGGGCTCTAATATGACATCAAAGAGCACACAGAGGAGGGACGCCAACAGGGCACCCAGAGCAGGGTGTCTAACATGCAGCTGTTTCCGTACAAAACGGGCAATACCTAAGACAACCAGAACCCAGTTAAAACCAATGATAGGCGGTACACCCCAGAGGTGACTGCCCAACACCGGTCCGTACTGATATGATCCAAAGATGAGCCCCGTAGCAACCCCGATGGCTTCCAGAGCAAAGGTGATCAGAAAGGTTGGAATGGCCCAGAGCAGGATAGTCCTGCCCTGTTCCTTTAAGCTTACCCCCAGGGCGATGAGGCCGCAGAGCAACAACAGATAGGGGGTAAGAAAAAGCATCAGGGGCCGGGTCAAGGGGAGAAGGTGTCCAATAAAACCGACAAAAAAGAAAATACCAAGGATTGCAAGAAAGAAGACTTCGCTATTTGGCAATAATCGATTTTTAACCTTCATACAAAGGCTCCTGCAAAAAGGTTTGCAATAAACTGAAGGATAATACGGGCCTTTCCAGGTTTTACCTTTCGCTGAAACACCACCAGGGGATCCTTTTCTATGGTTTTTGCGGTCCACCAGTACATGTCCGCGGCGGTTTTAATAGGAAGCCGATACCGGTACGGAATATACCGATAGCCCGAAACTGCACCGCTCTGCCACTGTCGGTACCGATTTAGATGTAACACAAGCCAACGGGAAAACCGTTCCGGATGAGCAGCGGCCCACTGGGGATCGATAATGTCTTCTGTTTCACCTTCCAGAGGCAGGTAGCGTCGGCCTAAACCGCGATCCTCCGCCACATCCCGGATAAAGTTTATATATTGCATTGCCCGGCCAAGCAGCCGGGCCGCTTCATAGGCCGTTTCTGGCAAGTCCATACAGCGGCTCATGAACAAACCGATCACCTCCGCAGAACCATACATATAACCAAGACAGGCTTCCAGGCTGTCATACCGGTGCATGCTGAGGTCCGCTTCCATGGCATCTAAAAAGGCCACAGTCCAAGCAGGATCAAAACGGATGTTCCGGCCCAATTCCGCAAAGGCATCGATAACGGCCCGGTCCTCTGCTACGGGCAGATCCTGTACAGCATGCCGGGGCTCTAACCCAAGGGCTTTTTCTGCATAGGATCGAAAGCGGTAAAACCCATCCCGATCCTGAGGCTGGGCATCTACAAAGTCATCGGCCCGGCGTACAAAGGCATAGAGGGTAAACACCCGTTCCCGGACCTGCTTTGGGAAAAAAATGCTTGAGTTAAAATAGGTTTTGCTGCCCTTCTGAAAGGTAGCGCGCTGAAAGGCCCGCAGTTCATCCACACTGATGGCGCCCTTGGACACTGTCGGTTCTTCCACCTAAGCCTTCCCCCTAACATAGTTGGCAACAATGGGGGCTACCACCTGGGACGCAATAAAGGTCATAGGAACCCCCACACCAGGATGGGTATACTGACCGGCAAAAAAGAGTCCCTGAACCTTTTTACTCCGCATGGAAGGCCGGAACACGGCGGTCTGCCACAGGGTATGGGCCATGCCCAAGGCGGTTCCCTTAAAGGCATGGTAGGAATCGGCAAAGTCCCGCTGAGAGAAGATCCGCTCCACCTGAATGTAGGGCCTGATTGTAATTCCCAGTCGCTGTTCCACATGGGCTAAAGATTTTTCATAGTAGGACCGGCGAACCTTATCCGTATCGGCAAGATCCGGTGCGGTTGGCACCAGAAGGAAGAGGTTTTCCTTACCTGGCGGTGCAGCTCTGCGGTCGGTCTTTGAGGCCGCTGAAAGGTAAAAACAGGGATTATCCGGCCATTGGGGCTTTTTAAAGATACTGTCAAAATGGACATCCCAGTCACGGGAAAAATACAGGTTATGATGGGCCAGTTCAGGGACTTCCCGGTTCAAGCCTAAGTAGGCAATGAACATACTGGGTGCAAGAACTGCCTTGTCCCAATAGGTTCGACTGTAATTGGCGGCCTGGGGATCCAAAAGGTCCCGATCCGCATGGGCATAGTCGCCGCACATTACCACCGCATCGGCGGTATACTCCCGCAGCTGCCCCTGTTGTTGGGCCCGGACGGTGGAAAGCCTGCCCTGTTTTTCATCAATATGCTGGACCTCGGTTCCGTATTCTATGCTGACACCCAGTTCCTCGCAGAGTTTGACCAAGCCTTCTACGATGGCGTACATGCCGCCTTCGGGGAAATAGACCCCATCGGACAAGTCTAGATAGGACATCAGGGAATACAAGGCCGGGGCATTCGAAGGGCTTGCACCAAGAAATACCATGGCATATTCGAGGATTTGGCGGGCCCGGACATCGGTAAAGAAGCGCCGCACATAGGGGTCCAGGGATTGGAATACATTAAGTCGTAGTCCCTCGGTCATAAGCCGCCAGTTAAGAAACTGGAAAATATGCCGGTACTCCCGATATAAAAAGTCCTCCATGGCTGTATTGTATTTATAGCGGGAATTAGCCACATAGGCTTCCAGCTTCTTGCCAGCGCCGGATTCGAAGCCTTCGAAGACCTTTTTTGTTGCTTCGAAATCGCTGGTAATGGTGACCGGATCCTGACCTTCGAAAAATACCTTATAGTGGGTTTTTAGTTTATTCAGCCGATAGTAGTGCTCCCGCTCTTTTCCAAAGAGGCGAAAGTAGCTATCGAAAACTTCGGGCATCAAATACCAGGATGGGCCCATATCAAAGGCAAAGCCATCCTTTTCCCACAGCCTTGCCCGGCCACCGGGGGAATCGCATTTTTCCAGAATAGTAACCTGTACGCCTTCTTTTGCAAGCAAAGCCGCAGTGCTCAGGCCGGCAAAGCCGGCCCCAATGACGAGAACCTGTTTTTTCATGCTCGTGCTCCTGTCTGTTCAGTAGAGAATCCGTTTCAGTACCACCGGGTCGAGACGGAAGGGGCTTCCCTGGCCCTGACAGAAATGATGAACCCTGAGCAGGTGAATAGAAAGGTCAGAATAGATAATTCCATCCTGGCCTCGCTGTACCGAAACGGAGTTCTTATGGTACAGGCCATCCCCAAAGGGACAGGGAAGCTTGCCCCGGGCTTCATCGCTTTTTACAAGGTAACGGTCCTCTATGGTGATGGGCTCCCCAAGACCTTCGGCGCCCTTCTGTGCCAGGGCTTCCAGCCTATCCGCCACCTGGTCAAAGTCGAGACCCAGGGCCTTAAAAAGCTCCTCATCGGCTTCTATTATGTCAGTCAGGGGGCGGGTATCCTGTCCTAAAAAGCCGGAACTGGTTAATACGCCGGCTTTCATTTTTTCATAGGCGGTCCGTTCATCAAAATTCATCTTCATGGCCTGTCTCCCTTATGCGAACTTATCATAATAGATCTTGTCCTGACCTATACCATTGGAGGTCATAACCTTTATACAGGCATCTATCATGCCAGGACTGCCGCAGAGATAGCCTTCCATGGGCTTATCCGTACCGATTTTTTCCTTAAAATAAGAGTCCAGTACATTGGTGATAAGTCCTACAGGACCGGTCCATTCATCTTCAGGCTTGGGCTCCGAAAGGGCCGGCACAAAATGGAAGTTCGGGAACCTTTTGGCTAAATCCGCCATTTCATCAAGATAGAACATGTCCCGTTTGGACCGGGCTCCGAAGAAATACCATATGTCCCGGTTAGTCCACTGGCCGGTCTGGGCCATGTGGTTCAACATGGACTTAAAGGGGGCCATACCGGAACCGCCGGCCACGAATATCATAACCGCATCGGTGTCCCGGATGGCGAACTCGCCGAAGGGGCCTACCACTTCTACGGTATCCCCCTCCTTAAGGTGCTGATGTACCCAGGTGGTTGCAATACCGCCGGGGACCAACCGGATGAGCAGTTCGATGTGTTCCTTATCCTGGGGAGTGGAGGACATAGAATAGGCCCGCTGGATACTCTCCTTCACCTCTCCGTAGGGGGGCACCACAAGCTGGGCATACTGGCCTGGGGTAAAGGAAATTCCCCCCGCCGCAATAGCTTCGTCAGAAAGCCGTAAATACACTTCTTTTATATCGTAGGTAAGGTTCCGAATCCGTTCTACCGTGGTCTTGAATTTCCTTACGTTAAAGAGGGCTTCCGGCAATTCGATGGCCAAATTCTGTTTTACCTTAATCTGGCAGGAAAGCCGTACATTTTTTGCCACCTCTTGAGGATTCATATAGGGAAGCTCCGTCGGCAGATGGGGGCCCACATCGGACAGAATGCGAACCTTGCAGGCACCGCAGGAACCGCGGCCGCCACAGGCAGAGGGGACAAAGATATTCTGAAAAGCCAAGGTGCCCAGCAGGGGACTTCCGCCCTTTACAGTGAGCACCTTCTTGCCGCCGTTTATGTCAATGGTAACTTCACCATAGTCGTTCACAATCCGGTCAGTAACGGAAATAATCAGGGCAAGCATTGATGAAATGAGGGCAACCACTAGGGGCCCTAGGAGCAAGGGACTCATCTGTACCTCCTACTGGACGCTGAGCATGCCGGAAAAGCCGATAAAGGCCATAGCCATAAAACCAATGGTGATGATGGTAATACCGGGACCCTTAAGTCCCGCGGGGACTGGGGCTACATCAATCTTTTTACGGATTGATGAAAGGAGCATGATGGCCAGCCACCACCCCGCGCCGGAACCGAAGCCAAAGCTGAGGGTCTGCCAGAAATTATAATTCCGGATTTGCATAAACAGGATTGCTCCCAGGATGGCACAGTTTACCGTAATGAGGGGGAGGAAAATACCGAGGGCCATATACAGAGCCGGTGAAAGGCGGTCGATAACCATTTCCAGAATCTGGACTATGGCGGCGATAACGATGATAAAGATGATGAAGGACAGGTAATCGAGACCCAGGGGCTCAATAACAAGCTTAAGCACCGCCCAGGACACCACCATGGTGATGGTCATAACCACGGTTACCGCAAGACCTAAGCCGAAGGAGCTTTTCTGGTCCTTGGAAATAGAGATGAAGGAGCACATCCCGAGGAAGTTAGCCAGGAGGATGTTACTCGTAAATATGGATGCAAAAAGCAGGGTAATGGGATGAACCAGGGGACTCATTTTGCTCCTCCTTGTTGTGCTTTTGCGGCAATCTTCATGTTTTCCTGCATAGTCTTAGCGCCCCAGATGACCAGGGCAACCAGGAAGAAGGCGCTGGGGGCCATAATCATGATGGTCCAGGGAGTAAAGGCTTCGCCCATAAGGGCCGTCAGCACCGGAATGCCAAAGAGGCTGCCAAAACCTAAAAGTTCCCGCACTACGGCGATAAGCATCAGAACCGCCATATAGCCGAAACCGCTCGTTAAACCATCCCAGAAGGATAGGAGGGGCGGATTGGAACGGGCAAAACCTTCGGCCCGGCCCATGATGATACAGTTAGTGATGATGAGCCCCACATAGGGCCCCAGGGACCGGGAAATATCAGGCAGGTAGGCCCTGAGGACAATATCAATAATTATAACATAGAAGGATATGACCAGCACCTGGACAATCATCCGGACCTTATTAGGGATAAGCTTATTCATCGCTGAAATGCTCATGCTGGAAAAGGCCGTACTAAGGCTTACCCCGATGGTCATAATCGCCGTATTGGTGAGGTTATTGGTCACCGCCAGGGTCGAACAAATACCCAAAACCTGGATAAAGATGGGATTATTCCACCAGAGATTCTGAACCAGAATTTCTGCGGCGGGTCCACGTTTTTTTGCGGCGCTCATTGCAGGCCTCCCTTATCTCGGAGTGTTTTAAAAATGGTAAGCTCCTTATTTACAATTTCCTGAATTGACTGGCTGGTCCGGGATGCGCCGGTTACTGCATCAACCTGGCTGTTATCCGGATCAGGGTCACCCTTGCCGCTTCCCTGACGGACCGCAATACCCTGGGGACCGATTTTTTCGCCCTTAAACTGGGCCTTAAACCAAGGTTCATCGATGCGGCCGCCGAGGCCTGGGGTTTCATTGTGGGAAAGGATCTGGAACCCTTCTATCCGCTGGACCTGTTGGTCCACCGCTATAATTGCCTGGATAGTACCCCAGAGCCCCGGGCCGGCCACCTTGGCCGCATATCTGGGCTGACCATCTATGGTAACCTTGTATAAAAGGCCTGCATCGGTCTTAAGGGTCGAAACCTGAGCATCATAGAGGGAGTCCACTTCGCCTGGGGTGGAGTACCCTATCCCCAGGGCAGACAAAATGGCGGACCGTTCGGCAAAGCGCCGATTGGCCGCAACCCTGTCTTTGGTAAGCTCATTGGCTAAAGCAAGGAAAAACACAAACACAATACAGATGATGAAGGTAAAAAGGACTGTATAAAGCATGCCGTCCCGTTTCATTTTGCACCCCCTGCTTCAGGCTTTACATTGGATGGAGCCGCCTTTGGCTTTTTGCCCGTTACAAGGTCATCGAACATGGAAGCGGCGGTATTAGCCAGGAGGATGGCAAAGCTGGTCCCCTCGGGGAATAGGGCGAAACTTCTGATGAGCACCACCGAAACACCGATGACCGTTCCATAGAGCCACTGGGCCAGAGGCTTCTTAGGCGCCGTGACCGGATCGGTGGCCATAAAAACCGCCACATAGAGGAAACTCCCCACTAAAAGGGATTCCATGGGAAGCACCCGGGAAACACCCGCCAGAAGGAGGGCGCCGTTTAGTATGACCGCCGAACCGATCGTGGAGGCTATAAGCCGCCAGCTTGCGGTTTTAGTGGCAATAAGGTAAATAGCCGCCAGAAGAATCAGGATAACCGAACTTTCACCCATGGAACCCATACGGAATCCCAAAATGGCACTAAGCACCGAAATAGGTTCCCCATGACGGAGCTGGGCCAGCGGTGTAGCTGCCGTTAAGCCATCTACCGGATAGCCCCATAGGCCGGCAGAAGCCCCAAAGGCACCGGGCTGTACAAAGCCGGCCTGCATGATCGTGGCAAAAGCAATGTACACAAAGAGCCGCCCTGCGATGGCCACGTTAAAGATATTCCGGCCGAAACCGCCGTAGACCTCTTTAGCCATGAACACAGCAAAAACAATGCCCACAGCGACAATCCAGAGGGGAACCACCGGCGGCATGGAAAGGGTGTACAAGGCACAGGTTACGAGGACCGCTTCGCTGACCTTTTTGCCCCGTTTTTTTTCAAAAAGATACTCTACCAGAACTCCCAGGGGAAACACCACCAGGGCCGTTAAGATAGGACGCAGACCATACAGATAGATGGAAAATAGAAAGATGGGCGCAAGACTGTAAAGGACCTTGCGCATGATTGGTTGTTTTTGAAACAAGGTAGCCTCCTCACGGATACCAGTATAATGAGGAACAAAAATTTATCAAGCCAAATTTATTTATTTTTACCTAATTTGAGCGATTCTGCCTAGTTGAAAAAAATACCTCCATGTGGTGTAATGAGTTAGAAAACGACACAAAAACACCCAGGAGGTGACACCATGATGAAACAAAAAAGCCGATCCGTCAAGAGTACACTGGACGATTTCCAGACTACTCATGAACGGTTTTCATCCCGGGTAGGACTCGCTCCGGTGAGCCGG
>Ga0272446_1004019_pt1 | contig 17799 bp, 19 predicted proteins | sample YNPCB0061_FD_194587 | JGI IMG/M metagenome (GOLD analysis project Ga0272446, IMG submission 194587) | Hot spring microbial mat communities from Yellowstone National Park, WY, United States - YNP-CB-006-1 | ecosystem: Environmental > Aquatic > Thermal springs > Hot (42-90C) > Sediment | place... | reverse complement strand
CCATCAAAATCGAGTTTAACTAAATCTTTAGCCGAACTTTCGCGTAAATCTTTAAAGACACTTCCTTGAACAATTCCGAACAAAAATTGTTGATGACCATATAATGGTTTTGTTTCTTCAAATGCTTGTTTATTTAACACTGCCCAATTTGAAGTAAGCTCTTTAGATTTTTTTGCATATTCATATTCACATGGATAAGGAGTGCATTCATCTAATGGCATCATAATATCAGACCCGATGCTTCTCTGAATTTCAATAACTTTTTTTGGAGTGAAATAATGCATTGAACCGTCGAGATGAGATTTAAACTCCACACCATCTTTTTTTATTTTTCTTAATTCAGATAAAGAATAAATTTGGAAACCGCCGCTATCAGTGAGAATTGGTCTTTGCCAATTCATAAATTTATGTAAGCCGCCTGCTCTTTCTAAAATGTCGGTCCCAGGTCTTAAATACAAATGATAAGTATTTGATAAGATGATTTCAGCATTGATTTCATTTTCAAGAACTCGTTGTGTAATTGCTTTCACAGTGCCTTGAGTTCCAACAGGCATGAAAATCGGAGTTTGGATTACACCATGATCAGTATAAATTTCTCCAATTCGAGCTTTTGATTTTTTGTCTGTTTGTAATAATGAATATTTCAATTGAATTTGTAGTTTTTTGAAAGCAAAGATAGTTAAAAAAGATTTGTTCGACTTAAGAATTTAACCGCGTTCAATTTCACCTTCCCACTCGATTATACCATCTCTTAAATTATGAACATTCTTAAATCCCATTTTCTGCATTTGTTGACAAGCGGCATAACTTCTACTTCCACTTCTGCAATAAATAAAATATGTTTTAGATTTATCAAGCTGTTCAATTCTACTAAAGAAATCAGGTGCATAAATATCAATCAAAATTGAATTAGGAATTCTAACTTCTTGAAATTCTGCCAATGTTCTTACATCAATTAGAACAGAATCTTTTGTTGTGGTTAATTTTTCTTCAAATGTTTTCGAATCAAGATTACTTACGGTTTCACCACCAAAGAATGAGCTCAAATAATTTCCTTTCTTTAATTAGTAATGTTTTTTTTCAGTTTAACTAAATCAATTTTTGTTTTGTCGGAACGTAAAATTAGAAACTGATTATCATCAATCTGGAAAGATTCACCTTTGAGTGGTATTCTTCCAATCTTGTACATGATGTAACCAGCTATAGTTTCATAATCACCTTCAGGAATTTTTAAATCATATTCTTCATTCAGAATATCAATTTCAACTTTACCATTTAGAATAAAAGAATCATCACTTAATTTTTTGATCATCTTTTCTTCAGCTTCATCATATTCATCACGAATTTCACCAAATAGCTCTTCAATCAAATCTTCGATCGTAATTAATCCAGCGGTGCCTCCAAATTCATCGACAACTACGGCAATAGAAAATCTTTTTTCAAGAAATTCATTTAGCATTTCCAAACTTTTTTTAGTTTCAGGCACAAATGCAACTTCGCGAATGATTGTTTTCCAATCATGAGGTTGCTTAAAAATATCTTTTGTAAAAAGCCAACCTTTTATGTTATCTAAGTTTTCTTCGTAAACTAAAATTTTTGAATAACCTGAATTAATAAAAGTATCCAACACTTCATCCATTGTGCTTTCAATATCAACGCCAACAATTTCAGTTCTCGGTGTCATGGCTTCATAAACTCGTTGCTCACGAATATCAATCACTTTACTAATTATATCAGTTTGTTCTTCATCCATTTTCCCAGCATCAGAACTTTCTTCTAGTAATTCATGAATATCTTCTTTATTAATGAATTCTAAAATTCCCTCTTCGTTTCTAAGATTAGATTTTGTTAAAATATTTGAAATCGAAGAAAACATTTTACCAATTGGATATAAAATGTAATTAAGCATTCTCAATGGCGTTGAAGAAATTAAAACTAATCCATCTGCCAATTCACTTCCAATATATTTTGGAATAACTTCACCAATTAATAGTAAAAGTGTAGTAGAGATAATCAAAATTGTAAATTCAGAAAAATTGAATATCTCCATTAGCAGTACAGAACTAATTGAAGCGAAAGCAATATTTACGGCATTATTAGAAATTAAAATGGTAGAAAAAAACAAATCAGGATTTTTCATAAAATATCTTGCATTAATTGCAGCAAGATTATTTTTTCTGGCTCGTATTTCAATTTTAATTTTACTTGAAACAATAAATGCAATTTCAGATGAAGAAAAAAAACCGCTCAACAATAAAAGTGCTATGAGAACTAATAATTCGCTATACATAAATGTTATTATAAATAATTATTAATGCAGTTATTACATATAAAATCAAATTAACTATCATTGGTTTGTCTTTCGACAAAGCATCAACAATGTTTTCACCAACTTTTTTATTAAACACCAAAAACATATATCGAAAAATACCAAAGACTACAAATAAAGTTGTAACAAAAAAATATTTTGAGCCGAACATAATTTCTGTTCTATCAGAAACTGTGTAAAGTGCATAACTGATAATTACTCCGCCGGCACTAATTGCACTAATTTGATCAATAAAATTCAATGAATAATCTTGTAATACTTTTCTCTGCAAAGCAAAATTTTCAATTGATGCAACTTCTGCTCTTCTTTTCATGACTGCAAGGAATAATGATAAAAATAAAGTTGTCAATATAAGCCAATTAGAAATCTCAACCGAGATTATTACTGCACCACTAATGATTCTTAACATAAAACCAATTGCAATACAAAAAATATCTACAATGACAACTTCTTTCAAAGTTTTAGAATAGAAATAATTTATAAGAATGTAGGCAAGAATAATTATCACAAAAACTAAATTATTTGCCAAAATAAAAAGAGGCATGAGAAGAGCAAATAAAAATAATGCAAATATTAATGCATTTGATTTACTGATTTCACCGCTTGCAATTGGTCTATTTTTTTTAGTAGAGTGAATTGAATCTTTTTCAGCATCAAATAAATCATTAATAACATAAACAAAACTTGCCGCCAATGAGAAAATTAAAAATGCGAGAACCGTTTTGTTAAAATAACTTACTTCAAAAAGATGTTTTGAAAAAACTAATGGAACAAAAACAAAAATATTTTTTGTCCAATCCGGAATTCTTAATAATCTAAAATAATTTTTCATCTTAAAAAATTACAGACTCTTCATAAATGCCAAAATGTTTTTTCAACTCGCTGACCATTTCGCCAAGTGTTACATAATTATTTGCAGCTTTCACAAAAACAGGCATAAGATTTCTTCCATCTTGCGCTGCATCGGAAATTTCTTTTAACGATTCTCTAACCGCATCTTGATTTCTGCTTTGTTTTAATTCTGCTAATCTTTGTTTTTGCTTGGCTTCAACTTCAGGAGAGATTTGTAAAATTGGAATATCAATCTTTTCATTTTCTTCTACAAATTCATTAACACCAACAATAAACTTTTCTTTCTTTTCTAATTCTTTTTGATAACGATATGCTGAATCAGCTATTTCTTTTTGGAAATAACCAGCTTCGATTGCATTAATTACACCACCTAAAGAGTCAATCTCATCAAAAATTTGATTTGCTTGCTCTTCCATTTTGTTAGTTAATGCTTCAACAAAATAGCTGCCACCCAATGGATCAACTGTATTGATTACACCGGTTTCATACGCAAGAAGTTGTTGAGTACGTAAAGCAATTTTAACTGCTTTTTCACTTGGCAATGCTAAAGTTTCATCCATTGAATTAGTGTGAAGAGATTGAGTTCCACCAAGTACTGCTGCCAAAGCTTGATATGCAGTTCTTACAATATTGTTTTCTGGTTGTTGAGCAGTTAATGTACAGCCAGCTGTTTGAGTGTGAAATCTCAACCACCATGATCGAGGATTTTTAGCACCATATTTTTCTTTCATTCTTTTAGCATAAATTCTTCGGGCTGCTCTAAACTTTGCAATCTCTTCAAAAAAATCTAAATGAGAATTAAAGAAAAAAGAAATTCTTGGAGCAAATGAATCAATGTCCATTCCTCTTTCAAGACAAGCTTCTATGTATGCAAATCCATCTGCTAAAGTATAAGCTAATTCTTGAACAGCCGTTGATCCCGCTTCTCTAATATGATATCCACTAACAGAAACAGGATTCCATTGAGGTACTTCGTTTGTCGTATATTCAATCATATCGGTGATGATTCGCATCGATGGTCTTGGTGGAAAAATAAATTCTTTTTGTGCAATGTATTCTTTCAAAATATCATTTTGTAAAGTTCCACGAAGTTTATCGAATGTAACTCCTTGTTTTTGTGCAACAGCTAAATAAAATGCAAAAATCATTGCTGCAGGAGAATTGATTGTCATCGAAGTTGAAACTTGATCCAAAGGAATTCCATCAAAAAGAATTTCCATATCTTGCAAAGAAGAAATAGCGACTCCGCAAATTCCGACTTCACCTTTACTCATTTCAGCATCAGAATCCCAACCCATCAAAGTTGGAAGATCGAATGCAACAGATAAACCTGTTTGACCATTAGCTAATAAATATTTGAAGCGTGCATTTGTATCCTCCGGTGAACCGAATCCTGCAAATTGTCTCATTGTCCATATTTTTCCGCGATAACCATTTGTGTGAATTCCTCTTGTAAAAGGATATTCACCCGGAAAATTTAAATCGCGTAAGTAATCAATGTTTTCAATATCTTCTGGAGTGTAAAGAGTTTTGATTGGTTCACCAGAAACAGTTGTGAACTTCATTCCTGTATCTTTTGTGGAATTTAATTTCTGTTCAAATTTTTCTTTTGCATTTTTGAATTCTTGCGAACTCATATTTTCCTCAATTCTATTTGATGTTAATATAAAAGAAATAATTGTTTTGCAAAACAATTAAGTTCTGCCGAACCTTTTATCAAATTCCTCCAGTGGAATTTTGATAATTATTGGTCTTCCATGCGGGCAAACATAAGGCATTGAAGTTGCAAAAAGTTTATCGACTAAAATTCTCATTTCAGTTTCAGTCAATGAATCGCCAGCTTTAATTGCTGCTTTGCATGAAAATGATTTTGCAAGATTATCTCGCACTTCCAATTGTTTATATTGTTGATTTTTTCTGAACTCGTGCAAAATATCTAAAAGTGTTTCAACTTCATGTTCAATTTTCACATCAGATGGAATACCGATTATTTCAATAATATTTTTTGGCTTGAATTTAATTTCAAATCCAAGATTATTTAAATATGGTTCAAGTTCTTTAGCCAATTGAAAATCAGCCGGATCTAAATTCACGACTTGAGGAAATAAAAGTTGTTGAGAAAATGGAATGTTGGCATCGAAAGATTGTAAAGCTTTCTCATATAAAATTCTTTCATGAGCAACATGAGCATCGATAATCATCAAACCACTTTTAATTTGAGAAAGAATATATTTTTGATGCAACATTACAATGAATGGAGTTTCATCTTCTTTATTTTGATGTTCGTGATAAGTTTCTTTTTCAGTCTGTTCAAAAGGTGATTCAACGGGTGTTGCCGGTGCGTTTGATTTTATCTCGATATTTAATTCACCAAAAAGTCTTTCTATATCGTCATCAGAAAAATTAATTTTTTGTGATTCACGATTTTGAGTAAATGTTGGTCTATCAGAAAAATCATTTCTTTCAGTTCTTACATTATTGAAAGAAAGTTTTTCTTTGTCAGGTGAAATTTCTACAAACGACATACTCGGAACCAAATCGTAACTGCTAATAGTTTTACGAATCACAGCATTTACAAAAGAATAGATTTCTTTTTCATCATCAAATTTAACTTCCAACTTTGAAGGATGAACATTAACATCAACTTTTTTAGGGTCAATATTCATGAACAAAACAAAAAATGGATAATCACCTTTTTCTAAAATATTTTCAAATGCAGAAAAGACAGCATGATTAACAATTTTACTATTCACAAATCGATTATTCAAAAAGAAATATTGTTCGCCTTTACTTCGTTTCAAGTAATTTGGTTTTGTGACATAGCCAGTCAAGCTAATATATTCAGTAGGTTCATTAACTTTTAAAACCGCATCTAAAATGTTATCAGCAAAAACTTGTCTCATCCTTTCATCCAAAGTTGATGCTGGAAAATCAAAAACTAAATCATCATCATTATAAAATTTAAAACTAATATTTGAATTGCTGATTGAAATTTTTTTGAAAGTCTCAATTATATGTTTCAACTCAGTTGAATTGCTTTTCAAAAAATTCCTACGTGCAGGAGTATTGTAAAATAAATTTTTTACGCTAATTGTAGTTCCTACTTGAAAATTATCTTTCTCTTTTAATATTTGTCCAGTTTCTTCAATTTTAATAATAGTACCAAGTTCATCATTTAATTGTTTTGTCTTCAACTCAAATTGAGAAACAGCCGCAATAGAAGCTAAAGCTTCTCCACGAAAGCCAAAAGTTCTGATATCTTCTAAATCTTCCAAAGATGAAATTTTGCTGGTCGCATGTCTTTGAATTGATAAAATTGCATCTTCTTCATTCATTCCTTCGCCATCATCGATAACTTGGATTAATGTTTTGCCAGCATTTTTTATTACAACTTGAATATTCTTGGCTTTAGCATCTATAGAATTTTCAAGCAATTCTTTAACAACTGATTCAGGTCGATTAACTACTTCTCCTGCTGCAATTTTATTAGCAAGATTTTCAGGTAATATTTTTATTCTTTGAGCCAATTTATTTTTCTTCTTTTTCTTTTATTCTAATATAAGTATGAACAGAAAATTCATCGAAGTTTTTTATATCTATTTCTTTCCAATTTTTTGAAATCTTAGGAAAAAATTTATCTCCGCTATATTCCTTATTAACAATGCTTAAAATTAATTTATCTGCAAATTTTATTGCTGTTTCAAAAACTTTCTCGCCACCAATAATAAAACATTTATCTTTCGAACATCGTTCACAATGCTCAATTGCTTTTTTAAGAGATGAAAAAGACAAGACATTTGATTGCTCACTTTTAATTTTTTTACGCGAGATAATAATGTTTGTTCTTCCACTCAAAGGTTTTTGCAAAGATTCCCACGTTATTCTACCCATAATAACTGGAAATCCTAAAGTAGTTTTTTTGAAATGCTCTAGTTCCTTTTTATTGTACCAAGGAATTTTTCCATCTTTACCAATAACAAAATTCTTCGATACCGCAGCAATAATTATTTTTTCCAAATGAATGGCTTCTTCAATGTTATAAAATAGATCTTTCTTTTACCATCTTCAGAAATTACTGTGAAGGTTGTATCAAGAAATTTTTCTTTCGATAATTTTACTTTGTGACTCCCTGCTTCCAAATTGATTAAACTATCAGGTGTAATTTTATTCATGTCCTTATCATTCAAAAATATACTTGCACCACTTGGATTAGTTTGAATAACTATTTTACCTTTTTGAGTCGCAAGAAAAAATGGATCATGAAATTCAGTTGAACTATCTCTACAAGAAAAAATTAAAAAGAGAATAATCAAAAAATATTTCATCACTTCTCCTATACTGTTCAAAGATTAGAGAAGCACTACAATCAAATATCAATTCCAGGGAGCGTTTATTCCTAATTTAGAAATTTTATTTTCGAACTCAGCACCTTCACGATTCAATAAAATTTTACCATCAATTATTTTAATCATTCCAAGTTCGGCAGCTTTAGTTATTGCATTTTCTTTTTCATTCTTTATTACAAGTTTCAACACTTCGATATCGAGTGAAGATAACTCGATTGAGTTGATTCTATAATCTTTAAATGCTTGCCAAGCAATTGGTGTCCAACGCGCAACAATCTCGTTACCAATTACATTTGCATAAGATCTAATTTCAAACTGAGCATGATGATCCATCCTCAAAGACAAAAAGTTAAGCAAATTGTGAAGATCAATTTTCCAATAAGCTTCTGTATAAGTTGAAAGTGGTAAATCCTTTCTTGCTTGTTCTCTTGCAACTCCAAGATTCAATCTTTCCTGATAAATTTCTCTTGCAAAATTTTGTAATTCATCTTCTCGTTCTGATAATTTAGCACCAATTTCTTCAGGGAAAAATCCTTCGCTGCCTTGTTTATTATCTTTTGATTGCATTCTCCATTCATCAATTTTTGTTTTTTGTGATGAATCAATAGCAAGAGAATAACGAGTTGAATATTCATTCACATTTGCAGTTCGATGACGAATCCACTGACGCCAAGTATCCATTGGAACACGAACATGCAATTTAATTTCACACATTTCGAATGGTGTTGTATGACGATTACGAAGAAGGTAGCGAATGAGTGCACGATCTTCATTCACTTTTTTCGTCCCAGCTCCATAAGAAACTCTTGCAGCTTGAACGATTGATTCATCTGAACCCATGTAATCAACTACACGGACAAATCCATCATCAAGCACTGGAAATTTTTTACCAAGAATTTCATCAAGTGCAGCAACTTGTATTTTATTTAATTTTTCTGATTGTTCCATTGTCATTTATTTTTTTGAGTAAAAATTTTAATTAAGTCTTTCGCTATTTTTTTTGAAGCAAGTTCAATCCCTTGTCCAATTTTCTGAATTGACTCTTCTTCGGAATTAAAATACTCAGAAAGTTCAAGAACATAGAGATTTTCAATTTCTGGCAAATCACCTTCACTTTGCCCACAGATAAAGTAGATTGGAATTTCTTTTTCTTTAAATTCATTTACAATTAACATCGCACCTTTATTCATAAATGATTTGTAATCCAACTTTCCTTCTCCAGTTACAACCATTTCATAATGATTATTTTGCGTATCATGAATTTTCAAAGCATCAACAATAAAATCATTAGCAAGTTTTATATTAACATCAAAGAAAAGTTCGAAAGCTGCGGTTAAACCACCACCTGAACCATTTAATAAATCAATTTTCTTTTCTGGAATACCCAAAACAGAAAGAACCTCTTGAAAGCCGCGATCCATTTCTTCAGCTTCATATTCAGATGCACCTTTTTGAAGTGAAAAAACTTTACTTGCACCTTGCTCACCAATTAATGGATTATCAACATCAACGATCAACTCAATCTTAAAAGGTGTTTCAATTTTTTCTCCTTCAAAACTTTTTATCTTCATAAAGTTAGATGGAATTGGTTCAATTTCATTTTCATCTTCATCAAAAAATTTCCATCCAATTGTTTTCAACATTCCCAATCCAAGATCATTAATTCCCGTTCCTCCGATTCCAATTATAATCTTTTCAACCGTAAGAACTTGATTTTCCATAGAATCAACAATTTGGATTAATAAATCTCCCATTCCTTTTGATGATAAGTTCATTGGATCACGAAATTCTGCAGGAATAACTTTTGTCCCAAGAACTTCAGCTGATTCTATGAAAACTGTTTTAGATTCTTCAGAATAACCAACAGGGCAAAAAAATGTTTGATCATTGAATGGATATGAAATTTCAAAATGAAGAATATCCAATCCAAAATTTCTTTGGCAAACTTGAAGAAATCCATCGCCACCATCTGAAATTGGTTTGAGATCAAAATTAATTTGTTCTCTAATTTCATTAGGCAAAAATCTAAACAACGATGCTTTTACATATTCTGAAATTTCAACTGAATCTGCACACTCTTTAAAACTATTTGGTGCTATTAATAAATTGAATTTTTTGTTTTTCATTTTTTCTTCTTTAATACTTCATTAAATATGTTAATTAAATTTTTCTTTGTAACTAATAAATCTTGAGAAATAATTTTCACTTCACCGAGAACGGGCATAAAATTCGTATCACCATTCCAACGAGGCACAATATGAAAATGAATATGTACATCTATACCAGCACCTGCAGCTTTACCAAGATTAGCACCAAAATTATATCCTTGAGGTTTCATAGCAATTTCTAATGCTTCCATCGAAAGTGTAACAACTTCCATCATTTCATTCAATTCATCTTTGCTCAACTCTTTTAATGATGAAACATGACGATTTGGAATAACCATTACATGACCGCTATTGTAAGGATAAAGATTCAACATCACAAAACAATTTGTTGATTTAAAAACAACAAGGCAATCATCATTTTCCATATTTTCATTTTGAGCAGAACAAAAAACACACTCGTTGTTATTCTTTTTCTCTTTGAAAGAGTCAATATAATTTGAACGCCAAGGTGACCAAAGTTTTTCCATAAATAAAATCTATTGTTGTTTCTAATTTATAATGGTTGGAATTAAAATGAAAATCAAAAAATAAAAAAGCCGCCCACAAAGAGCGGCTTGATTGGAAAAGAATTTTATTCTTCTTCCCCTTCTTTTGATTTTTGATATTCTTCAATAATCTTTGATTCAACTTCTTTCGGAACTTCTTCGTAATGTGAAAATGACATTGAGAATTGTCCACGACCTTGAGTTAAACTGCGAAGTTGTGTTGAATATTTATGAAGCTCTGCCAATGGAACTTTCGCTTTGATAATCTGGAATGGACTTTCAGAATCCATACCTTGAATCTTTCCACGACGAGAAGAAATATCACCCATTACATCACCCATGTATTCTTCTGGTATTTTAACGGTGATATCATAAATTGGTTCAAGAATTACTGGTTTTGCTTCAAGGAATCCTTTTTTGAATGCTTGTGATGCAGCAATCTTAAATGAAACTTCATCAGAATCTACATCGTGATAAGTTCCATCAAACAAAGTAACTTTAACATCAATTACTTTGCTGCCTGTTAAAATTCCTTTAGCCATTATTTCTTTCAATCCTTTTTCAACAGCAGGAATAAAACGACCTGGCACAACTCCACCAACAATTGCATCAACAAATTCATAACCAGTTCCGCGTGGAAGTGGTTCTAATTTTAAGTGAACATGCCCATACTGACCACGACCACCAGATTGTTTTTTATGTTTGTATTCAGCGTCTTCACATTTTCCTTTTATTGTTTCTCTATAAGGAATTCTTGGTTCAACTAAATCAACATCAACGCCATATCTATCTTTTAATAATTTGATTGCAAGATTAAGTTGTAATTCGCCTTGTCCAGCAACGATTGTTTGTGAAATTTCAGGATCAAATTTTGAAGTCAAAGTTGGTTCTTCTTCATGAGCTGTGTGAAGTGCTGCAGAAATTTTATCTTCATCACCTTTTGCTTTTGGTTTAACTGCAAAACGAATTACTGGTTCTGGATAATGCATTTCAGGTAAAATAACTGAAAAGTTCTTTGAACAAAGTGTATCACCAGTGTGACTATCTTTTAATTTTACAACTGCACCAATATCGCCAGCATTTAATTTTGAAACTTCAGTTCTATTTCTTCCATTAAGAATGAAAATTTGTCCGAATCTTTCAACTTTGTCTCTCTTTGTATTTAATAAATCCATTCCAGCAGAAATTGAACCGGAATAAACTTTAAAAATTGAAAGTTCTCCAACATGTTTTTCTGATAATGATTTGAAAATAAAAATAACTGGTTCACCTGTTTCTGTACATGGAACTTTAACAGGAGTTTTAGAATCTTTCATTATTGCTTCAGCTTCAGGAATTTCAACAGGAGATGGAAAATATTTTACAACAAAATCTAAAAATGTATTAGCACCAACTCCTTTTGTTGCAGCAAAAGGAAATACTGGAATCAAACCACCTTTTAAGATTGATGCTTTTAATCCCTTTAACAATTCATCATCATTTAGAGTACCTTCTTCAAAAAATTTGTTCATCAAAGCTTCATCACTTTCAGCAACTTTTTCAATTAATTCTTCTCTTAATTTGTCAGCTTGATCTTTTAAATCAGCTGGAATTTCTTCTTCAGATATTTTTTTACTTCCTGCCTCACCAAACGTAATCATTTTCATTTTAACTAGATCAACAATTGAATTAAAATTCATTCCCTCTTTTACAGGGAAAGCAACTATTGTAGCGTCTGAGCTCAAACGATTTTTAACTTGTTGATATGTTTCAAAAAACTTTGAATGTTCATTATCAACTTTATTAATTATGACAGCTGCAGACATTTTTCTTTTCTTAACATATTCCCAAGTTTGTTCTGTTCCAACTTCAACTCCTTCAGCACTTTTGATAACTGATACTGCAACATCTGAAACATGGAGCGAAGAAATAACTTGTCCAATAAAATCTGGGAAACCGGGAGTATCAAGAAAATTTACTTTTGTATTACTCCACTCTAAATGTAGCGGGGATGTAGCAATTGAAATTTGTTTTTCAATTTCGTTTTGATTGAAATCGGAAGTAGTATTCCCTTCTTCAATTTTACCAATTCGATTAATTTGTCCAGCAGTAAATAGTAAAAGTTCAGAAAGTGAAGTTTTACCACTTCCGCCATGCCCAATGAGCGCAATGTTCCTTATAGCTTCTGCGTGATATTCTTTCAAAGTGATTCTCCTTACTTAAACAATTGAAATTATTTTCTAAACTCTTGCCAAAAAGCAGAAATGCCTCTTGAAATAGCTTTTATATTTTGAATGAAATTTCGGGCGGGTAAATCCGCGCCATCATATCTTGTGATATTAGTTAATTTCGAAAATTTGCTACGCACATTTTCAATTGAACGTTCAATTCCTTCCCAATAATCTTCTGCGGAAGATACTATGCGGTTTGCTTTGAGAGTTACATCATTTATATTCTTCAAAACAGGAATTGTGTTATCAACTAAATTCTTTATATCTTTTTGAAGCTCGTTCATTTGAATCACGAGCTTCTTTAAAGTAAAAATTAAATAGATACAAAGAACTGTTGCAGAAATTGAAAGTATAATCAAAAAAATATCTAACACCATTTTATGATTCCTTCTCAGCTTTATAAGCATCCATGCCAGCTTTAACAGCTGATTTTAGTCTTTCACTTTCACGTTCAATTTTTTCTTTACCAACTTGAGCTAAATTTCCAGCTTTATCTTTTGCGTCTGCTAAAATTTTTTCAGCCTCGTTTAAAAGTGAATCAACTTTTTCTTTAGCTTCTGCCACCAAACGATCGGACTTTTTTTTCCCTTCGTTAATTAATTCTGTAGCTTTTTCTTTAGCATTTGCAACGTAGTTATCAGCTTCTTCTAAAAATTCTTGCGATTTATTCTTTATATCTTCTCGCAGTTCTTTACCAGATTTTGGAGCGAATAATAAAGCGATGATTGAGCCAACTGCAGCTCCAGTTAAAAATCCAATTAAAAGCCCTTTACCTAAATTATTTTCTTCGCGAGCCATCTTTACCTCCAAATTATTAGTTTATGCAGTGCCAAAATAGTGAGGTTGAGGAGTAAAATCAAGGATAGGAATGTCTAAATCTTTTAATGATTAATTCTTATTAAGATTTGGGTTTATGCCTTTTAGCTAAGTTCTCAACAACTTCATTAAGTTCTATGTCTTGTTCAGCAAGCATTACAAACAAGTGATAAAGCAAATCCGATGTTTCATTAATGATTTCATTTTTATCACGATTCTTAGCTGCAATTACTGTTTCTATTGCTTCTTCTCCAACTTTTTGAATTATTCGATTGCTTCCACTTTTAAATAATTTTGTTGTGTAAGAATTTTCAGGTAATTCTTTTTTTCTTTCTCTTATCAAGTCGAATAATTTCTCTAAAAATTTTATTGAATCTTTTTCAATATTAAAGCAAGAATAATTTCCAAGATGGCATGTTGGACCTTGAGGATTTGCATAAATCAGGACTGAATCGTTATCGCAATCAGTTTTAATTGAAACAAGATTTAAATAATTTCCAGAAGTTTCACCTTTTATCCAAAGTGCATTCCTTGAGCGACTAAAAAACGTAACCAATTTTGTAGTAATAGTTTTTTGAAGAGCTTCTTTATTCATGAATCCAAGCATTAAAACTTTTTCTGTTGAGTTATCAACAATAATTGCTGGAATTAATCCATTAAGTTTTTCAAAGTTTATAGAATTAATATCTATCATATTCTTACCATAATATTTTTTTCAAAAAGATATTTTTTTAGTTCACTAATTTTTATTTCGTTGAAGTGAAAAATTCCTGCAGCAAGACATGCATCAACATTTGCTTGAGAGAAAGCTTCATAAAAATGTTCCTTTGTTCCTGCCCCACCACTTGCAATAATTGGAATTGAAACGTTTTCATAAACTTGTTTTAAGAACTCAATATCAAAACCATTTCGAGTTCCATCATGATCCATTGAAGTTAATAATATTTCTCCGGCACCAAGTTCATTTACATTTTTACACCAGTTTAATCCAACTAATTCAGTTTCTTCTTTTCCACCTTTAATAAAAACTTTTTTTATTTGATTAACATTTTTCACATCAATTGCAGCAACAACGGCTTGATTACCAAATTGTTTAGAAGCTTCAGTTATTAATTTTGGATTTTTAACTATTGATGAATTTAATGAAACTTTATCAGCTCCTGCTTTCAATAAATCTTCAATATCGTTCAAAGATGAAATTCCGCCACCAACAGTAAATGGAATTCGTATAGCTTTTGCAACTTCATCAACTAAGTGTATTAATGTTTTTCTTTTTTCTTCTGTTGCTGTTATATCGAGAAAAACTAATTCATCAGCTCCTTCTTGATAATAACGATAAGCAAGTTCTACAGCATCGCCAGCATCTTTTAGATTTATGAAATTAGTTCCTTTAACTACTTTCCCATCTTTGACATCAAGACAAGGAATGATTCGTTTAGCTATCAAGTTTTAATTCCTCAATTTTAATTTTGTTTTCATAAATTGATTTTCCTACAACTGTCGCAAACAAGTTCATTGAATTTAATTTTAATAAATCTTCACGAGATGAAATTCCACCCGATGCAATAAATTTAAGATTTGGATAACGTTTCATAAGTTTTTCATAAATAAAAAAATTCGGTCCTGAAAGTGTTCCATCTTTTGATATATCAGTGCATAAAAAATATTTCAAACCAAGCGATGAACAATAGTCAATATGTTCGAAGAGCTCAACATTACTATTTTCAATCCATCCTTTAATCATAATTTTTTCATCTTTGGAATCAGTTGCCACGATAATTTTTTCATTACCAAATTCAGCAACAATTTTTTCAAACTCGTTTTTGTTGGAAATTGAAATTGAGCCGATTACAATTTTATCCACTCCACTTTCTAATAATTCTTTAGCAGTATTATAACTTTTAATTCCGCCGCCAAAATGAATTTTTAATTCAGTTTCTTTTTTAATTTTTTGAATTATTTCTTTGATAGAAATTTTCCCTGTAACTGATGCTTCCAAATCAACGATGTGTATATAATTCAATCCGACTTTTGAAAACTCTTTTGCATATTCAATTGGAGATTTCTCATAATATTTTACGGTTTCAAAATCACCTTTGAATAATCTTGCAACTTTATTTTTATAAATATCTATTGCTGGTATAACTAACATTTTTCAATAAAGTTTTTTAATAATCTAATTCCAACTTCACCCGATTTCTCAGGATGAAATTGCACGCCATAAAAATTATCTTTTTGAATAGCAGCAGTAAAATCAATACCGTAATTAGCTTTTGCAATTGTGAAATCATTTTCCGGCATGTAATAAGAATTAGCAAAGTAGAAAAAACTTTCATCTGGAATTTCGTCGAACAACTGGCTACTTTTTTTAATCGCAACTTTATTCCAACCCATTTGTGGAACTTTTAATTTTTCTTCATCAAATTTTTTACAAACTGTTGGAATAATTCCTAAACAATTTACATTTCCTTCTTCTGTTTTATCAGCAAGAAGTTGCATTCCAAGACAAATTCCAAGCAGAGGTTTTCTGGTAATTCTTAAAAGAGTGAATAAATTATTCAAATGTAATCTACGAATAGCAAATGATGCTTCACCAACACCGGGAAAAATTATTTTATCCGATTTATTTATGTCAATCTCTCTTGCAGTAACAACATATTCAACTTTTAAATCGTCAAGTGCATTCATAACAGATTTAATATTTCCAGCGCCGTAATCAATTAAAGCTATCATAATAATCCTTTTGTTGATGGTAGATTACCTTTATTTCGTGAGTCATATTTCAATGCCATATTTAAAGCTCGAGCGAAAGATTTGAATAACGCTTCGGCTTTGTGATGATCATTTTCACCACTACATTTTAAATGGATATTTGCTTTCAATCCTGAAGCTAAACCTCGAAAGAATTCCAGAAACAATTCAGTTGGGAATTCCCCAATTTTTTCTCTATTAAATTTGCACTTGAAAGATAAATAACTTCTTCCACCTAAATCTAAAGCACAATATGATAAAGCATCATCCATCGGCAGCATGAATCCGTAACGCTCAATTCCCTTTTTGTCGCCAAGAGCAATGTTGATTGCTTCACCCAAAGCAATTCCAACATCTTCAACTGTATGATGTTCATCAATGTGCAAATCACCTTTTACAATCAAGCTCAAATCGATATTAGAATGTTTAGTCAATTGCTCAAGCATGTGATCGAAAAAACCAATACCAGTTTTTATTTTTGCTTTGCCTGAACCATCTAAATCAATTTTTATTTTGATGTCGGTTTCTTTTGTTTTTCTATTATGAATTGCTATTCTCTTTGTCATCATTTTTATTTTTTGTTTTGTGAAAAATTATTCAACTCTTCTAAAAATTTGTTGTTCTCTTCCGGTTTCCCAATTGAAACTCTTAAATATCCAGAAAAATTAAATTGATTGCTTCTATCTCGAATAATTATTCCTTTACTTTCCAAATATGCAAAAACATTTTTTGGTTCATTAACTTGAAAAGAAATAAAGTTCGAATCGGATGGTAAAACATTTTTTATGATAGATATATTTTTTAACTCTTTAATTACTCTTTCACGTTCACTAATTATTTTTGATACATAATTTTCATACGCATCTTTTTTGGAAAGAGCTTGAATAATAAAATCAGAAGTCAGTTTGTTAATATTATAAGGAGACTTCACCTTGAAAAGATAACTTGTAATTTCTTTGCTTGCAATTGAATAACCACAACGAACTCCTGCCATTCCCCAAGCTTTTGAAAATGTTCTTGTTACAGCAATGTTTGGAATTTCAATTGCTTCTTTTGACAATCCAATTTTATCTGCAAAATCAATATAAGCTTCATCAACAACAATCATTACATTTAATGATTTAGCAAGAGTTATAATTTTTTCTTTACTTAAAAGATTTCCACTTGGATTATTTGGTGAACAAAGAAAAATTAATTTTGTTTTTGAAGACACTTCATTTTTGATTGCTTCAACATCAACGTCATAATTTTTATCGAGTGGAACATTTTTTACTTCAACATCATTTATATCGCAACAAACACGATACATACCATAAGTTGGTTCACAAACAATAACTTCATCTTCACGTGGGTTACAAAATATTTTCACGAACAAATCAATAACCTCGTCCGAACCAACACCAAAGAATAGATTTTCTTTTGGAATTGAAATTACTTCTGAAAGTTTTTCTCTTAATTTATTTTGATTTGGATCCGGATAACGATTTAGTTCAACGTTATCATAATTAACAACACTTCCAAGTGAATTCTCATTTGCATCCATCAATATTCCACTCAAATGAGATTCTCGAGCGGAAGTGTATGGCTTGAGTTTCAAAATATTTTTACGAATTAATTTTTCAATTTCCATTTTTGATTCTCACTTTAACGGCATTTGCATGAGCTTGTAAACATTCAGCTTCAGCCATCTCTATTACAGTTGATGAAATATTTTTAATTCCTTTTTTCGTTAATGTTTGAAATGAGATTGATTTCATGAAAGAATCAACTCCAACACCACTAATAGCTTTTGCATAACCATAAGTTGGCAAAGAATGATTTGTACCGCTTGCATAATCTCCA
>Ga0272446_1004018_pt1 | contig 17800 bp, 7 predicted proteins | sample YNPCB0061_FD_194587 | JGI IMG/M metagenome (GOLD analysis project Ga0272446, IMG submission 194587) | Hot spring microbial mat communities from Yellowstone National Park, WY, United States - YNP-CB-006-1 | ecosystem: Environmental > Aquatic > Thermal springs > Hot (42-90C) > Sediment | place... | reverse complement strand
TTCGGATAGTTCTGCCCCAGCTCAAAGGTGCGCGGCACGCCTGCATCCACTTCAACCGTCGGCAGCATTTCAAATGTCCCGTCAAAATCAATTTGCTTCAAACGGTATTGGACTTTACCCGTCGCTGTTCTGTCCATGAACGAGTAGCTCTTGGCGTCGCTCGTCGTGCCGTTGCCCTTGACGAATCCGAGAACCCGCCACTCGTGTTCGCGGCTCGCTTGTCCCTTGTCAGTTCTGGCTTGCACTTCAAAGCCCGCGTTGTTCTTTTCGGAGGCGGTTGTCCAAACCAGTTCAACGCCGCGCTCAACTCGTTGCGCTCTGAACTCCGAAAGCTCCACGGGGAGTGGGTTATCTACTATGCTGCTACCGATGGTGAAATCCGAGAAACTATTGAGACCGGCGGTAGTTGTGAGCGTGTTGCCGCTTCGCGTTGTGTTCTGCGCAACCCAGCCAGCGGCATCGCGCTTCAAAATAACCAAACGGTCGGGATTGGTTACGCCCGAAAGTCCGGAGATATCGAGCGAAATGTTGTAGTTGAATCCGGTAAGACCGCTTTGAGTAATCGTCCACCAGCGCTCTTGCGAAATGCGATTAACCACCGTGCTACTGCCGTCTGGCGCAGTTGCATTCGGCTGGTCAATCGTGTTGTTGCCCGTCGGCGCACTACCGAACCGTGCGCCGCTAAGTGTGCCGGATGTGGTACCTGTGGTCGAGAAATTAATCGTCGCTCCTGCCGCCGGCGTGATAGTGAAGTTTGATTGACCGCCCGCAACTGCCAGCCCTGTTGACGGGAACTGAAATCTCGCCAAGACGGGCAAGTGGTCGGAGGTTGTGCCTTCATAGCCCGATGCGCCAGTTACGCCGGGAAGACCCGGGATGAGCGTTGAGTTTGGAATAACCACGCGCTCCGAAGCCGGCAGGTAATCATTGTAAAGTTCATTTGAAATCATGATATGGTCAATCACGTTTTCAAATGTGATGAAAGTTCGCAAGCCGGCGTCGCTGAGCGAACGTGATACTGTGCGATAGTTCAACGGGTCGTTGTTGTAGCTGATATAACTTGTCGTAGTTCCCGGATTCGGATACTGCGGTGTTGAAAACGGACTGGTCGCCACCGTGAAATCCACATCATCGTTGTAGTCGCCCGACATGATAATGTTCGCCGTCGGAAAGTGCGTATCCAAAGTGTCTTTCAATGCCTCGACATCGAAGCGGCGCATAGCATAGCGCGGACTGGACGAACTTTCCGAACCGTTGGCGCGGGCATGAACATTAACCAAATGCAAGCGGCGCGTCGTGCCTGCAATTGTTACGTCAGCAACGAGGAGGAACGGCAATCGTCCGCTCGCCCAGAAGCGTGTTGGGTCGCCGCCCGGATAATTGGCACTTGTTACGTTCGGATTGACAAAGGTGGTGCCGGTTGGCGGTGTTTGTGTCGTCGTCATCAAAGCGCGGTGGCTGACGGGCGAGACGGTCGCTGTTCTGTAAATGAACGCCGGGCGTTGCGCCGCCGGGTCGTTGAAGGTTTGCGAGGTGAAGTTCGATATAACGCCGGCAAACGTGCCGGGGGCGGTTCGCGTGTTCATCTCCGCGATGAGATTTGTGAATGCCGTCGTATTTGAAATCTCGATTAGGTTATAGACGTCCGCGTTGAGATTGACCAAAAGCGCGGCGGCATTGTTGAGTTGCAACGTTTCGTTGGTCGGACCCTGAGTGGTACTGCCGAACCATTCCAAGTTAAGCGTAACAATATCGAAGGTTCGATTTACATCAATGGTCGCACCAGTGAGCCATCCGACGTTGAGTGTTGTGGCGCCAGTGCTGACGAGGTTTAACTGTCCAGCAAATGTGCCGTTGGTTGCGGGCGCGGTGAAGCGGACATAAAGCGAGTCGGAGAGATTGGCTTCCGACGCTGTATAGGTTACTTGGTTCGAGTAGACTCTGCCTGTGCCATCAAGTCCGCGAGCGACTTCAAAGTTCGGCGGCGCAGTGATGACCAAATTGTTTGTTAATCCGCTTCCTGTAACAGTAACAATTTTTGCGGCTGAGGAACCGCTCGTAACAATGCCAAAATCCAAATCAGTGAGCGGCGTAATGCTCGTGCTGATAGTTGGCGACGGCGCAGGGGGCGGGGTTGCCGAATTGCGCAACGAAACATCATCGAGCGTCCAGCGCGCGGCGTTGGCGACGGTGCTGCTGGTATATCGGAAAGCGATATACACCGTTGGCTGCTTAAATGCTGAGAGGTCAAGTTGATTGGATTGCGTCCATGCGTCCGCTGTGGCAAAGCCGACGCTCGGAATATCCGTCCAAGTTGCCGCCGCGACGTCCGCCGCCGTGCCGCCGCCGTTGTAGTTCGTGGAGACGCGCAAGTTCAGCCCCGGTCCAGTGAACGCGACTCTCGACCAAAACTGGAAAATCGGGAAGTTGAACGCCGTTAGGTTAAACGCGGGCGAAATCAGCCAGTCTTCGTTGTCCTGAGGACCGCTCAAAAAGCCGTTCATCTGCACGCCGTTGCCGCTTCTGCCGAAAGTGGTGCCGCCCCAAACTTGTGCGCCCGTAACGCTCACCCGCGTCCAACCGTTGGCAACGCCTCCTACGGCAAAGGCGTTGAAGTTTTCTGTGTAGTTGAAGGGGTCGATGGTTGTAAAACGCCAATCGTTGCCGGAAATGCCTGCGAAATCATTGGGCGTGGCGGCAAGATCGCGGAAAGCGCCTGCCGGAATTTCAACTTGGTATTGCGTGTTGGCGTTCAAAGTGCCGACAGGGTCTATTGTTGCACTGCTTCCGACAACGGTAACGCGAGTTGTTGTAACATCAATCGTTTCAAAAATATCATTGGTCAGAACATCGCGGATAATAATGTCGCCCGTGCCTTTTTGAATCGGCTCGTTGAATGTGGCGATAAGGTTTGCGTCGAGCGCCACATTAGTCGCTCCGTTAAGAGGATTAAGCGACGAAATTATGGGCGGCGTTACGTCGGGTCCGCCCGTGCCAACAGAGATGTTATCGATTGCCAAACCGCTACTATTACCAGATTCCGTGCCGCGCCAAATCGCCCAACGCAGTTGCACCACAGGCTGGTTATCCGCCGCGCTTGGAAGCGTCAATGAAGGAGAGGCTTTCACGCCAGTCGTTCCGCTGGCTTGACTAAAAGGGTTGCCTGTGCCAGTTACCGTTGTCCATGCGCCTGATGTTCCAACCCGATACTGGAATACAACGCCGACGGTTCTTGGCTGTGCGCTGATGATTTCCACATCATAGCTAACGGAGATGTTGGATTGCCCTGTGGTGTTGACGGCAGCAACAAGTTGATTGACGCCGTTGGTTGGATTGCTGCTGGTTTGAATGTAAAAACGTCCGTTACCAGCAGTTTCAAACCCATACGCACCACCTGTTGTTTGCGCAGCAGTGGCAGCATTCACCGTTGCATTTTCGGTAGGCAAGCTTCCTTCTGCGAGAGCTTGCGAGTTAATCGTTCCGCCGTTTAATCCGCCCCAAGCGGCAGTTCCCAAAGGCATTGTCGTGAACGTTGTTGTGCCGAAATTTTGAGTGTATGGTAATGTTTGAGGGGAAGGATTAGTCGGTTGTCCGTGCGCAACGGACGCCGTCAGGAACGCAAGCGTCCCGATGAGCATAAAGATTCTTTTTGTCAGTGTTATAGCGTTGGTGATAACGTTGTATTGCATAACAATTTTTGTGCGAAAATTTGTAAAGCGAGTGCTATTGGCGTAAAAAACGAATTGAGACTCCTTACAGCGATGGCGAAGTTAGGGTATTTCGGCGCAGGAGGGAAATTAAGAAATGTTTAAGCCAGTGATAAGTGATTGTGGAGCGTGAACCCGTTGAGGCTTTCAACTCTCATTTGACGAATGTTCACCGCGAAGCAAGGCGCCTTGTCCGCTCATGCTATTTGAGAAGGAGCATTTTCTTCGTCTGCATAAATGTTCCGGCTTGCAAACGATAAAAATACACGCCGCTCGGCAAACTTGCGGCAGTGAACATCGTGCTGTAACGACCGGCGGCTTGCCTTGTATTTACAAGCGTCTGCACCTCACGACCGAGCAAATCATACACAGCCAACTTAACAGCGCTGTTGATGGGTAATTGATAACTGATGACCGTGCTTGGGTTGAACGGATTCGGATAGTTTTGGTCGAGCGCGAATGCTGTCGGCACACCTGCGGCGTTATCGCGTTGCACATTGCTCGTGGCAACGAAGACAATGCCGCTTGTATCGCTTAGCGCGTTTGCGGTCGTTGCCAATAGACGTATGAATGTTCCCACCGCCGCCGCAGTTAATCGTATCGAGTCAAATCGTGCGACGCCGCGCACAAGCGAGCGCGTTAGGTTTCCCGACAGTGCATTCGGAGCATTCAAGGCTGAAATGGTTACGGGCGCATTAGACGTGGTGTCGATGCCGCCGCTCATTCGCATCGCCTCGACTGCAAAGGCGGGAAGCGGGTCGTTGACTCTGCCAACGGTAACAACGCCGGTAATCTGCAGCCTCGTCGTGGGCGCGGTCGAGACAATGATTTGCGCCGATGTGTCGCTCTGAACTCCCGGCGATGATGCCACCAATCGAAAGGTATCGGGCGTTACCACGCTAAGGTCGGCGAAGGTTGCTGCGCCGCGCACTGTGTTTCTCGATAGCGTTCCGAGCAGCGCGACTCTGCCGCCCAACCGTGATAGAGTAATTGTGCCAGCGAACAACGAGTCAACCGAGCCGTCGGCGCGTCGAGCTTCTACGATGATTCTCGGAAAGGGCGTGTTCGCAAACGCCGATGTTGGCGCGCTGACAAATGCGACTCTTGCAGGCAAAGTTGAAACGAACAGCGTCGGACTTATGACGTCGGCAACGCCCGCCGATGATGCAGTAATCGTGTAGCTTCCCGTATCCGAGAACGCAATGTCGCTGAACGTTGCCGCGCCGCGTCGGGCGGTTTGGGTGCGTGTGCCGCGCAAGGTACCGCTCGAGGGTTGTAGTGAAACGGGATTGGCGAAATTGGTATCGAGTGCGCCGTTGGGCAATCGCGCTTCAACTGTGAATGCAGACAACGGTTGAGAGACAATCGCGTTGGCAGGAAAATTGGCAAAGCGCAACGTCGGCGGCTGAGGATTTCCAACGATGATTGGCGCGCTTGCAACGGGAGATAAGACGCCGCTTCGGGCGCGCAGCGTGTAAATCCCGTCCCGTGAGAACTGCACATCGTTGAATGTTGCCACGCCCGAAGCGGCAATGCGTGTGAGTGTGCCTTGGAGCGTTCCGATGCCACTGATTTTTTCCAGCACAACCGTGCCGCCAAACGTATTATCGACGGTGCCGTTGATGCGGCGTGCCTCCACCGTGAAAGCAGGCAATGTTTGATTTGAATTGAATGTCGTCGGCAGCCCGTTGAACGCAAGCTGGGTCGCGCCCGATGTCGGCGGCGTAACCGATGCCCACGATGCACCGACGCGCAGTTCATCGATATCGAGATTGCCCGTGTTTGTTCCCTGCCGAATTGCAAATCCGCTAAATGAGCTGGCCGCGCTGCCTGCGTTATTCGTCAATTGTGCCGACGGCTCTGCGCTGCCGAGCGAAGCGATTGGCGGATTCACCCACAGGCTCGTTGCACGTGCGCCGAAATCATATTTCACAACGACAAGATGCGTCTGTCCAATCGCGTAACTGACATCGCCAAATGTCGCCGCGCCGCTTGCGTTCAGAATGCCAAAGTTTACCGACCCGCTCTCGCTGCCTCGCCGCACAAAGAGCCGCACGGATTGTGTGCCGATGCTTCCGCCGCTCTGCGAACCCAAGTGTAAAAAGTAGTCGCCGCCGCCTGCGTTTGACGTGAGCGACAGCGAATCGCGCACCTTGACAAGCGCGGCGTAGTAAATCGTCCCTGACGATGTTGTGCCGAATCCGAGATTGACGTCCTCCGAACCGCCCGCGCTGAGCGAGACTCGATTGCCTGTTGGCGCAACCAATCCGTTGTATGCTAAACTTGTGCCGACATCAGAGGGCGTTGCGCTTCGTTGCAGTTGACCTGCGATGCCGCTGTGGGTTTGCCAGCCGTTTGCGCCCGTCAAATTTCCCGTGCCGTTGAACGGCTCATAAAACGGCGTGAAGGGCGCAGGCTGAACGGTAATTGAGTTCGATGTTCCAGAGGCAAGCACATCGCCCGATACTGCTGACGCTGTAAGCGTAATTGTTGCAGGAGAGGAATAGGTAACATTTGAAATAACGACCTGCGATTGTCCCGATGCGATGACGCCCGATGTCGTGCCGCCCAATGCACCCGCGCTTGCCGAAAGTTGCACCGTTGTATTCTGCGAAACTGCGCGCGCTGTGCCACCGCCGTCCGCCGATTGAACCGTTACGCTAAAGGGCTGACCTGCAATCGGCGACGCAGGCGAGACCCCTGTAACAGCAAGCCGCGTTGGAATCGGCGGCGGATTCGTGGTAACCGACGCCCACGATGTGCCAACGCGAATTTCGTCTATTGATAAACTATCGGGCGTTTCAGTGTTGGAATCCTGACGCAGGATAAGCCGACCGATAGAGCTTAAATCTGTGCCTGTCGTCGTCGTTATTAAGGTTGTTGCGGGTTCTGCGCCGCCGAAGCTCGTTGGGTTTATCCAGAGCCGCGCTACATCGTCGGACGTGCCATTGAATGTATACGCTGCTACAACAAGCACATCGGCATTGAGTGTGACCTCAGTTGTTCCCCAAATTACGTCGGCAGTTGCGGTTCGTTTCGAGATGCCGATGTTGTAACCTGCGCCAGCGCGCCTGAGCCACAGCGTTGCGCCAAGCGTGGTATTGCTGCTGCCAATTCCAACAATATAACCGCCGGTCGTATTTAAGCCGCCGATGGCGACAACGCGCAGAATGAGCGAGTAGTAAACGATGCCGACGCTTTGCGAGGGAAATGTGCGGGCGTAATCCGTGCCGGCGTCGCCGAACACAATGCGGTTGCCCGTCGAAGCAGGGAATCCTGCGATGGGCGTTGTCGGTAAGTTTCCGCTCACGACGAAGATGCTGTCTCCAGTGTTGAATGGCGTCCAGCGATTGTTGGATTGAGCGGCAAGTCCGTTCGTTGCGCTCGGCGAATAATTGAACGGTTCATAGAGCAACTGTTGCCCCACTGTCGACTCGGCGAATAACAACATCAGGTAAAACGCTACGCTATGGGTGAAACGCATCGCCATGGGGCTGTGAGTTTTATTTGATGAACGCTTTTTGGCAAATCGAGAATGAGACGCTCGGGACTTAGAAAATATATGACATTTCTTCTTTTTTCGAAAGTGAGTTTATTTAAGATAGTCCAACAAATCTTCAATAACGGCTTTGGTCTCGAGCAAAAGTGCCTTGCGCTGTTCGTCCTGTTTGTGGTGGAGTTTTGCAGGCGGCTGATGGGCTTTGAGCAGCGTCTCAGTTTCCTTGACATCGTCGGTTGAAATCGTCTGTCCTTGCATCAAGGCTTTGGCTTTTTCTATCGTATAGCCTTGTTCATAAACGAGTTTCTTGATGGCAAGTGCGACGGCGATGTCTTTGTGTGTATAAATTCGGTTGCCCTTCGGGTTGCGGGCGGGCGAGAGTTCAGGGAAATCGTTCTCCCAATGCCGCAACAGATAGGCAGGCAGCGCCGTGATTTTACTCACCTCGCCGATGGAATAGTAAAGTTTCTTCGCCTCAAACGTTTTCATAGCAAAGATGACTTGTTGCGCACTTTCCCGAAGAGTTAGGGCAGAAATAATAACCTAACCTGTCTGGTTATCCATAAAAAATACGTTTCTTTTGGCGTTTTACCGCCGAGTCCAAGACACGGGCGCATGGGTTGCGCGAGCGTGCCGTTGGGCAAATGCAGTTAATCCGCGCCTTGAACTTCGGTGGATTTTATGAGTTCATGCGGCGGTTCAAAATGGCTTCGGCTTCGGCGAGTTGTTCGGGTGTATTAACGCCTCTAATTTCGTCAAACGACTCGGCAACCAGAGCGGCGACGGGCTTAGCTTCGGCGAAAAAGATATTGAACACGTCGGGCAGGTAGTATTCTTGCTGTGCGTTTTGATTTGTGATGCGTTTGAGCGCGTCGAAAAGAGCCTGTTTGCGAAACACGTAAATGCCGGAGTTGATTTCCTTAACGGCAAGTTCATCGGGCGAGGCGTCTTTTTGCTCGACCATTTTCACAATCGCTGTGCCGTCTTTGCTGCGAATGACTCGTCCGTAGCCCGTTGGATTGTCTACCAGAGCGGTCAGCACGGTAGCGACGGCGGCTTGCCGACGATGCAACTCGAGCAAGCGATTCAGCGTCTCGACGGTTACGAGCGGCGCGTCGCCAGACAGCACAAGCACGTCGCCGTCGAACTCACGCAAAGATGATTCGGCTTGCATCACGGCGTGCCCCGTTCCCAACTGCGGCGATTGTAGAGCGTAGGAGAGCGACAGGTCGTCCGAGAAGCACGCCGTCGCTCTTCGAACCGCATCAGCTTGATGCCCGACAATCAGCGCGACTTTGGCAGGGCGAAGCAGCCGAGCGGTTTCAAGGACATAGTCAATCATCGGGCGACCGCAGAGCGGGTGCAGGACTTTTGCCAAATCGGATTTCATGCGTGTGCCTTTGCCCGCCGCCATAATCACCACCGCCGTCCTTGGTGTCGTTGAATTCATTTGCAGAAGAAAAGTTGAGGGCGTGTTCTTGAAAAAATGCTCATTGACGGGTCAGATATGGAGAAGTTCGGGTTTATTTTCGCCAAGCCGATACCGCTTAGCAACACGATTTTCTTTATCGGCAATGACGACAAGCGGCTGATAGGTTTTGGCTTCGTCGGGTTCCATATCGGCGTAAGTCATGATGATGATCTCGTCGCCGACGGCGGCAAGCCTTGCACACGCGCCGTTGAGTTGCACCACGCCGCTGCCGCGCTCGCCCGCAATGATGTAGGTCTCGAACCGCGCGCCGTTGTTGTTATTGACGACTTGCACTTTTTCGTTTGGAATCATATCTGCCGCGTCGACCAAATTCATATCCAGCGTGATACTGCCTTCGTAATAGAGGTCGGCGTGCGTTACAGTCGCACGATGAATTTTCGATTTAAGTAAAAACAGCCTCATTGTCGTCAAATCAATTAGGGCGTAAAAATAAGAATGTTTGAAACAGAAACAACAAGTCGGCTAAATCTCTGCGCGGTTGTAGCACCTAAGCGGTTGTAGAGCAAGGGCAAACACGTGCGCATTCGTTTGAATTACAGTTGGGCGAGGCGATTGACACGGGGTTAAGAATCCCATTTAGTCCGAGTGAAAGTGTTTGAGCAGATGTTCGATTTCGCTGGCGGTCGAGCGCGATAAGCATTCCTTAGCAAGCACGCGGGCATCGGCAAGGCGCGTCGAGGTGATGATCTTTTTTATGTCTAAAAGATTGGCGGAGGTCATACTCAGTTCTTCTAAGCCTAAGCCTAAGAGCAGTGGCACGGCGAGCGGGTCGCTTGCCATTTCGCCGCACATTGCCACGCGCCGCTTGTGTTTTTTGACCGACTTCACCACGCGCGCCACCATACGCACCACCGCTGGATGAAATTTGTTGTAGAGATTTTGCACCACGTCGTTATTGCGGTCGACGGCGAGTGTGTATTGAATCAGGTCGTTTGTTCCGATGCTGACGAAATCGACCTCTTTGGCAATGTCGTCGATGAGTTCGACGGCGGACGGCACTTCAATCATCACGCCGAGCGTGAGGCTTTCCGACGGCAAGGCTTTTTCCTTACGCAGGTCGGTTTTCAATCGATGAATTATCTTCTTGACGACGCGGATTTCCTCCATTGATGAAATCATCGGCAGCATCAGTTCAATGTTGCCATGAATGTTAGCGCGAAGGAGCGCACGAAGTTGCTGCTCCAAAATTTCCGGCACATCGAGCAAAATGCGCACGCCGCGCCAGCCTAAGTTTGGGTTCTGTTCTTTGTAAGACGAATACAAGAGCTTATCGCCGCCCACGTCGAACAGCCGAACCGTGAGTGGTTTTGGCGCCAGCGTATGGGCGAGTTCCATGTAATACTCGAACTGCTCGTCTTCGTCGGGGGGCTTACCGTGCGCGATGAACAGCATTTCGCTTCGAAACAGCCCAACGCCGTCGGAGCCTGACTTTTCACACATCGGGAGCTCTTCCTTGAAGTCAATGTTCGAGAATGTGTAAATGCGTTTGCCACATCGAGTTCGGGTAACTTTTCCAACGAGTTTCTCAGTTGCGGCGGCGGCAGAGCGGCGGCGTTTGAGTTTGCGCTCGACTTGTTGCAGCGTCGACGGAGATGGGTTGAGAATTAACCGCCCCACATATCCATCGAGCGCGACGCGGTCGCCCGACGAAATTTTTTCCTCTACATTACGCACGCCTACCACCATCGGGATTCCGAGCGATTGGCATATCAATGCAGCATGCGAGGTCAGTCCGCCGCTTTCGGTCGCGCATCCCAGCATATTTTGTCGGCTGAATAAAATCACGTCGGCGGGGGTGAGCATGTTCGAGACAACCACTGCGTTTTCTGGAATGCGCGAGAGCAGTTGCCCATCGCTCAAATTTCGAATGATGCGCTCTTTGAGGTCTTGAATGTCGTCGGCGCGTTCTCGAAACAGCGATTCGTTAGAGGCAAGCATCAACTGTTGATAGCGCGAAATTTCTTCGCCGACGATTGCGCCCGCGCGCTTATGCTCTGCTCTGATGCGCCGCTCGACGGTGTCGAGCAAGTGACGGTCGTGCAGTATCATGATTTGCGCCGTGAAAATGTCAGAATAGACATGTCCAATTTTCTGCTCCGTAACCGTAGCGATTTTTGCCAGTTCTTTTTCGGAACGCTCAATCGCGAGATGAAATCGCGCCAGTTCAGACTCCACATCATCTTCCGACACAGGCGCGTCTTCGACCAACACTGTGTCGCGGTTGAAGACAAATGCGGTGCCGATTGCAATGCCTTTGGACACACCGATGCCTTGAAACACGCGTTCCGTATGTGCGGGAGGCGATGTCGGCTCGATGTGGTTCATAGCGACTTGGTTTGTTGGAGAAATATAATCAATGCTGAGAAAGGACAAAGAAAATTGTCGAGCGAATTGCAAGTCGACTGAAAAAGCGTATTTTTGCAGCCCTTTCAAACACTTCGGCGTGTAGCGCAGCCCGGTAGCGCACTACTTTGGGGTAGTAGGGGTCGTGGGTTCAAATCCCGCCACGCCGACCAGCCTCCCGCTCATCGCAGCACACACACAATTCCTTCGTGCGGACGCAAGCGGACTGTAACGCCGCTTTGCCAAATCTCGATCTGTGGGCTACGAAACTGCTCAGTGCTGACAATGTCCAGATGCTCGTAACTCTCGACCGACTCAAACGCATCGGTGAAGAAAAATGACTCCGCTGTCGAGTCGGTGAGATTACAGCAAAGAAAAATATGACCTGTCTTGCCGCCGCTTGCGCGTTCAAATGCGATGATGCGTTGGTCGCCTTCGTTGTGAAGCAAGCGAAAGTCGCCGCATGTAACGGCGGAATTTTGCAGCACGCGTATGAGCTTGTGGTAGAAACGCGCGGTGTCGGCGTCTGTGGGCTCTTCGGGACGACGAATGAGCTGAACGGGCAACTTGACGCGCCAGCCTTCAAGCTGTCCTTCGTGAATGAGCCGAGCGCCAAGCGCGCAGAGCGAGAGCAAGGCTGCGGCTTTGTGGTTGTCGCCGAATTTTTCGCGGGCGCGCTCTTCATCGTGATTTTCGGTAAAGCGCATGAGCTTTTGTTGGAACGCCAAGTCGCCGCCAGCTAAGTGCGCTTTGACACCAGCCACATCGCGCATGGCAATACGGTCGTAGAGCCGCTTGTCGTAAATGAAATCGAAGCCGCGCTGCTGCAGCGTCCACTCAGTGTCCCAATAGGCTTCGGCGATGAAGAGAAATGCCGGGAAGGAATGTTTGACCTGTTCAATCGCTTTGCCCCAGAAGTCGCTGGTCATGACCACGCCCAAGTGCGCCCACGTTCGGTTGAACACCTCGGGCAGAACGAGCATCGACATATCGCAGCGCACACCGTCGCAGAGCGTGGCAATGGTTTTCAGCGTGGCAATCATCGCGTCGTGCAGCGCAGGATTGGCATAGTTGAGTTGAAGCGTATCCGTCCATGCAGGAAAATACGGGTCTCGTCCGCACGCAAAGCGTTGATTGGAATGTTCATAGAACGATTCAGGCGAGGCATGATACGCACCGTCCGTCGCAGCAATAAAGAACTCAGGATGCGTTTGAAGCCATGCGTGGTCGAGCGCCACATGGTTCGGCACAAAGTCCAGAATGAGTTTGATGCCTGCGTCCAACAGCCGTTGCCGAAAACGCTGCAACGCTGCGTTGCCGCCGAGTGAGTCAGAGACGCGGTAATCGGCAACCGAGTAGGGCGATGACACCACGTCGTCCTCGGTGAAGTCGGGCAAGGCGCGTTTGTAGCTCTGCTGTAACCCTGGATGCGTTTGAGCGACCAAACGTCCTTTGTTGCTTTCTTGCCAAACGCCCATCAGCCAAAGCGCGTCGATGTGCAAGTCGCGCCATTTTTGAAATTCCGAATCAGGAACGCCCTCGAGCGTCAGCGTGCGATGAACTTTGCGCGAGAGTTCGTGCAACCAAACGCGCGTATTGAGTTGATAGACCAATGGAAATTTTACTGCGTGCGTCATAAAATCTGTTTGCTTGGGTTACTGACTTTGCTATTTTAAGCATAAAGTATAACAAATTCGTCTTGCTGTCGACGAAAACAACTCACAGTCCGAACATGCCTCATCGTCTCGATATGCTTCAAATGACTGAGCGACATTGATACCATGAAAAAAGAGACTGTTCAACTAAAAGCCACTGCGACGCCAAACCCGACTCGATCGAGAAAGCAGACGGGCAATAAAAAGCTCGCGTCCAGTAACAGAGCGCCAAAAAAACAAGCGCGCCTATCCGCCAACGCCCGTAAAGACAAGGCTCGACCGACAGTTGCCGCCGAAGAGGTTCTGCAAGTGCTGCCAACCATCGCCGCAATTATTATTGATAAGAAACATATTGTTCGCAGTTGGAACAAAGGTGCAGAACAGCTAACGGGATACACCGCCGCAGACGCCATTGGGAACCCAATCGCTCGATTCTTTCCCAACCGCGACCGCCTTCTGCAGCACTTAAAGACAGCAACCGACGACGGCGTCGATGAGCGCGAATGGGAGTTGATTCACAAAGACGGTCATCGAGTTTATGTTATCGCTGTTTTTACAGCGCACATCAATCGGAAGGGCAACGTCAAAGGCTTCTCGCTTGTGGCGCGCGACATTTCGCAGCGAAAGAAGTTGGAGCGCGACCTGAACGCTTCCGAAACATACCTGAACGCCATCACCACGCACGCCAGAGCCGCCGTTATCCGATTCAGAGTCACTGCCGACCGAACATGGGAATGGGAATCGTTCTCCGACGGGTGTCTTGCCGTGTTCGGCTACGCCCCCGATGAATTTCTCGCTGATAAAGAGCTGTGGCAATCGCGCATTCTGGCAGAGGACATTGAGCGCGTCATTTTGCCGAACTATGAAAACATCTTCGCCGAGCGCGCGCTGACGTTTGAATATCGATTTCGTCATAAGAACGGCACGCTTCGCTGGATGTCCGCTGTCTTGATAGCTTGGCGCGACGAAGCAGCAGATTGTTGGCGAGCCATGACGGCAGCAACCGACATCACCGAGCGCAAGGAGCGCGATGCACAAGCCTCGCGGCTCGCGATGGTGCTTGAAGAAACGCCCGACTACGTCGGTTTTATTAGCACTGACGGCAAAATTCTCTACAACAATAAAGCCTTCAAGGCGCTTGTCGGAACAGACACTCACGACAAACTCGCCCAAGTCCAACCCAGTTGGGCAGAGCAGAAAGTAGAACATATCGGCATTCCTGCGGCGCTTGCCGTCGGGTCGTGGCAGGGCGAAACTGCTGTGTTGGATAAACACGGCAATGAAATTCCCGTGCTGCAAACCATCATTTGTCATAAAGACGCCGATGGCAAGCCGCTTTTTCTTTCGACGATGATGCGCGACATCAGAGCGCTCAAAGCTGCGCAATCTGAACTGGCACGCAGCGAAGCGATGCTGGCACAGTCGCAGCATCAGGCGCATATCGGTAGCTGGGAGTTTGACCTTCCCACAGGCACCGTCCGATGGTCGGATGAACTCTTCACTATCTTCGGCATAGAGAAAAAATCCGTCATCAGTCCCGAAGAGTATTACCATCATGTCCACCCCGACGATTTGCCGACACTTCATCAAGCGGTAAATGCATCAATAGCTGACGGCACGCCGTACGAACTTGAACAACGTATTTTTCGTCAGAGCGACCGCGCGCTGCGGCATATTCACTTGCTTGCAAGCCCAACGCGCGATAGCGACGGACGCGTCGTCAAACTACATGGCACGGTGATTGATGTTACCGAGCACAAAGAAATGGAAATCGCGCTTCGACAACGACAGGACATTCTTGCCGCCGCCGTCGCCAGCAACAAAGATTGGATTGCGGTCATTGACCGCGAGTATCGCTTTAGCGTGATGAACGAGATGGTGCGCAACGGCATCAAAATAGAATTCGGCGTCGAGCCAAAACTTGGCGACTCTATGCTCAGCTATGTCAAACGCGGCGTTGCGAAATGGAAAGCCTTCTGCGACCGTGCCTTCGCTGGCGAAACCGTCGTGATTGAAACGCACGACGCCTCCGACCCAAACGACATCACTTACTTTGAAAATGTCTTTAGCCCGATTAAATCGGCGAGCGGTGCGATTGAGTTCATCAGCGTCAGCAGCATCAACATTACCGAGCGCAAACGGAGCGAACTTAAACTGCGCGAATCGGAAGAGCTGTTCAAAGCCGTTTTTGACCAGTCGGGCGACGCCAAGTTTATCACTGATGCGGAGAGCATCATTATCGACTGCAATCAACGCGCCCTTGATATGTTTGAGGCAAGCACCAAAGCCGACTTGATTGGCAAAACAGGATTTGAGTTTCATAAATCGCCTCCAAGCGCCGCCGAGCTCGCGTTGATTACAGAAGGCAGAGCGCAAGGCGTCTCAGCCGATATTGAAGTGGAATATCGCGGATTGAAGGGGCGGCTATTCTGGGGCAGTTTATCGTTCAAAGCAATTGACATAGGCGGGACACGCAAATACTTGGTGCGCGTCACCGACATCACCGAGCGCAAGCATGCCACCGAACAAATGCGCGCTAAAAACGACCAACTGCGTGCCGTCTTGAACGCCATTCCGGGCTTCGTCTCTTGGATAAGCCGCGACTTCAACTATCTCGGGCTTAACGACCAATTGGCAAGTGCCACGGGCAAGTCGGCAGATGAGTATGTTGGACAGAAAGTCGGGCGTTACGACAGAGAGTTCGGGAAATTCGTGCATGATTTCTTTGAGAGCGATACGCGCAGCGACCGGCGCGAAGTAACGCTTTCATTCACGGGCGAGGAGCGCACCTACTTAATGGCAGCGCAGAAATATAACGACAGCAAAGCCGCCGTCTTTGTCGGTATTGACATCTCCGACCTCAAGCACGCGGAAGAGATGTTACGCTATCAAGCCAATGTGTTAGAAAATGTAACCGACGCGATTATCTCGACAGATATGAAATTTGTCATCAAAAGCTGGAACGCGGCTGCAGAAGAACTCTATGGCTGGCAGGCAGAAGAAGTGATTGGGCGTCGAGTCGACGATGTTTTTTCAGGCATTGGGCGCGCAGCTTGGGCAGTGGAGGCGCGGCGCGTGTTACTCAAAACCGGACGCTGGACAGGCGAAGTATTGCAGAGCTGTAAAGACGGCGCCCTCGTTCACATCTTTGCTTCCGCTACACTGATTCGCGACGAGCATGGCAAGCCCATTGGCGCCGTCACCCTAAATCGGAACATCACCGAACAGAAAATTGCGCAGGAGCGTCTGAAGCAAGCCGAAGCAGAGCTGCGTCAGGCGCAAAAAATGGAAGCTATCGGCACGCTCACGGGCGGCATCGCGCACGACTTCAATAACCTGCTCAACGGCATCACGGGGAACATTCGGCTCTTAAAGAACCGTCTGCCGAAAGATGAAAAGTTCATCGTGCCGCTTGAACGCATTACGGCTGGCGCAGAGCGGGCAGCCAATATGACAAGTAAGCTCTTGAGCTTCGCGCGAAAAGGAAAGATAGAGTCGGAACCTGTTTTTATTCCAGAATGCGTTGCCAATGTGATTGACATTCTGTCGCATACCATCGACAAGCGTATTTCCTTTTTCATTACCTTCGAGCCAAATTTGCCCTCTGTCATCGGCGACCGCAATCAATTAGAGCAAGTCTTTTTGAACCTTGCCATCAACGCTAAGGACGCCATTTTGGAAACCATCGAGGTCAAGGGCAGCGGGAAAATTACCTTTGGCGCATCTATTGATATGCTGCCGTCAGAATCCGCCGAGCGGCTTGGCGTGGATGCCAAAAAACGTTACTTGCATATTACCGTAGCGGACGATGGTGCTGGCATTCCCGAGGCAGTTCAGGCTAAAATTTTTGAACCGTTTTTCACGACCAAAGGCGTCGGCAAAGGCACCGGGCTTGGTCTGGCAATGGTCTACGGTATTATCAAAAATCACGCGGGCGCAGTGTTCTTCGAGAGCGAGCAAGGCAAGGGAACGACATTTCATTTGCTCTTGCCCATCGAGACAACCCTTGAGCCTCCGCGAGCTGCGCCAGTTAAAACGCTTGCGCCTTCTCTTTCGCCGAACAATCACGTTGTGCTGGTCATTGACGACGAAGAACTTTTGAGAGAGATGATGTGCGATGTTCTGGCGGAACAAGGATTTACCGTTCTTCATGCCGCCGACGGGCGCAGCGGCGTGAACATTTTTTTAGAACATCATCAGACAATTAATGTCGTTGTGCTGGATTTAAATATGCCCGGCTTGGGCGGCGAGAGCGCATTGCGAGAGCTAAGAAAAATCAATCCCGCTGTGCCTATCGTTATCACCACAGGGTTCGTGCCAGATAGCACCGCTCAATGCCTAAGAGAAGAGGGGGCAGCGCATATCATCATGAAGCCTTACGATTTCGACGACCTCGGCGCAACGCTGTTATCGGTCATCAAAAAATAACTTTTTTCCAAACGATTAAACTTATGCTCAGCCGAGTCGCGCTTATTATCATTTCCCTGCTGTCTTTATCTGCTGCGCCCGACCCGCCGCCCGCGTCGCAGCAAGCAGGGTATCAGCTCATTACGCCCACGCTCTTGCAGGCACATTTAAATTTTTTAGCAAGCGACGAGTTAGAGGGGCGCGAAACCGCCAAACGCGGTCAGCGTCTTGCTGCACGCTATATCGCGGCGCAGTTCGAGCGGCTGGGCTTGAAACCGCTTGGCGACAGTGGCACATTTTTTCAAAAATTCTGGGTGCGCGAAAAACGGCTCGGTTCAAGCAGTAAAATTGCCATAACGACCCACTCGCCGAAGCCCGATGTTAAAGTCTGGGATAAGATGTTCGACGATTTTTACTTCAACCCGCGCAGCTACGCGCCTATCGCCGAAGTGCAAGAGAGCGTGGTATTCGTCGGCTACGGCGTCGATGATGAAAAAACCTTTGGCTACTCGGATTACAAAGGCATTGACCCAAACGGTAAAATTATCTTGATGCTCGGCGGCGAGCCGAAAAAGCTATCCAAGGACGGCAAGCCGACGCGCTGGAGCGACGAGCGCATCAAATACTTCATTGCGACATCGAAAAAAGCAGCCGCCGTCTTGATTGTTGCCGACCTTGATTCGCTCTCGCTCAAAGC
>Ga0272446_1004017_pt1 | contig 17810 bp, 15 predicted proteins | sample YNPCB0061_FD_194587 | JGI IMG/M metagenome (GOLD analysis project Ga0272446, IMG submission 194587) | Hot spring microbial mat communities from Yellowstone National Park, WY, United States - YNP-CB-006-1 | ecosystem: Environmental > Aquatic > Thermal springs > Hot (42-90C) > Sediment | place... | reverse complement strand
GCCACCGATCGTTGTTTAGGCATCAGGGTAAAGAAGGTGCGCCCGATCAGATTTTGCTCCCAAGGGATCGAAAGGAAATAATCCTCTGCCCATTCGGTAGGATAAACAGGAGGTACATGAATCGCACTCGATCGGGCTAACATGAGCCATCTGCCGTCATTACAACGGTAACCAATTTCTACGACATAGCTCCGGTCGCTCAATGGAATCGGTAGGTACCATTCCCGCGCCATCTCATCGCAGGCATATTCCTGGACGGTATGGGGCATCTGGTAGTCGAGATTGAGATCGGTAGCATCATAGATACGGAGGGAGAGTTGTTGCCCCCCTTGACGGCGGCAGGCTTCCTTATCGGCATCGGGAATGTCCCAGTAGGCATAAGCCCATTGAGGGTCCCTAGGCAACAATACGATGCGGGCTTCGCCGTAACCTTCGGGTAGTTCCCCTAAGTTCCAGTCCACCATGCCTAGTTCAGTCGCTTCTGCCACTGCTACGGCGCTTGGTTGTCCGAGTTCAAATTTTTTTGCTTCCACAGTTTCTCTCTCTTCTACATTTTTTTGTTCATGTTGACCAACTAGATCACCGAGCTTTGCACTCTGGATCGCCTTCAGGAGTTGGGATTTCCGCATACGGCTGTAACGGGAAATTTCGTACTCAGCGGCTACTCTCCTCAGTTGTCGCAAGGTCATCTGTTCAATCGGTGGGCGTTCTTTAGCCATTGCTTTTTACCCCAAATAACAACATCGATCGTTTGTTGACTTTCCCTCAAACTGAATTAACAATTTGCATGGGATCGAATAGGTATATTTTCCCGATCGGTTTAATGGCGGTCAATAGCCCTAGCCTGGCATTTTAGAGGGTAGTAAGGGTTTGTACTTAGAGCAAATTCGCTCCCTGTCGGAATTTTAGCCAACCAAGTCAGGGATCAAAATGTTGTGATCCCATGACATACGATCCCCGTGCAGTATTACCCAATACCTATTAAAATCAGGTGCATAAGTTTAGAGGAATAGCAAATGGTGAAGGGATGGTTGCATAGTTTAGTGGGCATAGCTCTGGTATTGACGGTGTGTTTGGGCTGGGTAGCGCCTACTTGGGCGGGTCTGGGGAACTTACCCCGCAATGAGGGCAAGGCACTAACCACCAAAGAGATGCGGGATTTAGTAGGGGGGGGCTTGACTGGTAACTACGATGAAGATGTCAAGAAGTTAGTAGGTAGTCTACGGAATGCCCTCAATTTGGATAACAATGATCCTGGCAAAAAAGATGCCCAAGCTGATGCCAAGTATAAGATCAATGCCTTTGCTTCCCGCTATCGCCGTCCCCCCTACGAAGGTTTAGAGTCTTTTACGACCCTGCGGACAGCTTTGAATACTTTAGCTAGTTACTACAATTCTACAGCGCGCCGATCGGTGCCGCAAAAGGTGAAAGACCGAGTATTTATGGAACTCGATCGGGCAGAAAAAGCCCTAGCTGAGGGTCTTTAGTCGAAATTCTCAGAGGGCGGGCAGAGTTTTTAGTCTTCCTGCCCCTTTAGTAAGGGAAAGTTTATTGCACAATCGGATTCAGGGATGGACATTATCATTGGCTGTTCTTGAATTATGTATTGCCACTTGTGCTTTTTTCATTTGAATTGGCAATAAGGGCTTGAGAGAATCTATCCTGAAATTTTCCCGATCGGTATGATTTAATTTATTGAGTTTTCTGTCCATTTTCAGTCAGATGGGCGCTAACCTCTAATCTGGCTAATTCCCGCACCAAACGCAGTCCCTGGTGCTTAAACAGTAGGATGGGCAGTTGTCCTGGCAGGGTCTGGCATAAGTGGTGGGCTTGCTCAAAGTTACAGCCTGTGATTCTAACGATGCTTTCTAGGATTTTTTCTAAATTTCGGGAATTGGCTATAGCCGTAATGGTCAGATACCAGTTTCTGGGTTGGGCGCTATCCAGACCTAGTTCAATGCGGTGGAGTGCTTCCGTCGTTGCCAGAACAATCAGCCGGTCCCCTTCCTTTAAGCGGAGGTCATAGCTGGGCAGGGGGACGGGACTTTGGTTATCGGATTGATATAGGACGGGGGAAACCCCATAGCCATAGGCAACTTCAGAGATTAGCTTCCCGATCAGAGTGTCTCCTCTTTCGATCTGATATTCGGTCACTAAAACTGTATGTTGACGTAACTGGAACAAGCTGAGGACATTTTCGCCGTAGGCACCAGCCGCAAATGCCTCCGCTGACAGGGCATAGGCACATAATACTTGGGCATGGGGCAAAAGGCGGGATAGATGGCTACTAAACCGCGGTTCAAAGGTGCGGATGACTAAATCTAGGTGGGGGTTTTGTTTCTGGGCGACCAAGCCAAGCTCCAGATTGACCATCTCATCGTCGGTGACGGTTATTATGCTTTTGGCATTGCTTAAGTTGACTTCCTGCAAAACTTGACTTAGTTCCCCCGTCACGATCGGTACTTGGGGTAAAACCGTACTGTCAACATTTTCGCTGTGGATGGCGACCAGGGGTTGGCGGAATTCCTGGAGATATTGGGCTACCCGCTGCCCTACTTGCCCCAATCCTACCAGCACGACATGATCCCGATCGGGGACAGGGGGACGTCGGGACAAAAATCTAAGGCGCAGGCTTAAAATACTCTCGGTGAGCAAGCCATAGAGTACGCCAGTTAAAGCAATACCCGTCAGGGTCATTGCCAAAGAGAACAACTGCAACCAAAAAGGAACAGTAACAGCATAATTAAAACCGCCAAAAATGTCCCCATAGCCCCCTAGCAACAGAGTGGCAGTCGTAGCAAAGGCATTTTCTAGGGTTACGCCTTCTTGGGTGAAAAATAGCAACGTGCCCCAAATACCCAACGCCAACACCAAAAAGAAGCAAGTCCCCACGATCGTGCGAATCTGGTCTTGTCTTGTCCAGTTAACCAGTTCTTTGATGCGGCGGGGATCGATTAGGCTAATGACGGACAAAATAGCTTCTTTAAGGGAAAATTTTTTCTTGGTGCCCAGGGCAGACTCATAGTCTGACACCTCCATATAAATTACGCTGTCATTCGTATCTAACCGATCGTTTGGCTCCCAATCATGGAAAATATCCCCAGAATAGAGCAGTTTAGACTTCATTTCATGGCATAGAACCCGCAAATTAGGGCGGTTTATTTCCTGGATTTTTAACCTTTGTCGCCAGGGATGGTTAGGGCTAATTCCCCCCTTGACCACCCGGATAAGATAGTTATCGACGGAAAAGCAACCCAGGGTCTGCGCCCCCAAAGCCGCCAGGGCAAAGGCAGCTGCCGGTAATTGATCGGGTTCAAAGGCGATAAAATTGCCTAAATGTTGTCCTAAAATTTCGTTTAATTGTTGCTTTGATGAACGGACTACTAACCTGATTTGGGGATTCAAAGACCTAGCAATAAAAGCGGCTTCGATGTTGACCTGCTCCGATCGGGTGACGAGTAAGATGCCTCGACATTCCTTAATGCCCGCTTGTTCTAAAATTTTTGCCTGACGACAATCACCAAAAAATAAATCTAGGGCATCCTTCATACCAGGAATTTCCCAGTCCTTGGGCACCGCCTGATCGATCGCTGTTACCTGGGCACCAAATTCTTCTAAGGCAGCGACACAATGTTGTCCCAGACTCCCTAAACCACAAACCAAGAAACGATTAGTTGCGATCTCTAAACTCATGCAACAACTCCAACTTGTTCTACAATACAATACAGTAAACCGGGAGAGATGGCAGAGTGGTCGATTGCGCCCGACTTGAAATCGGGTAAGGGTAAAACCTTCCAGGGTTCAAATCCCTGTCTCTCCGTAATCAAATCTCCATCCAAAATTCCTATAGATTTGGCATTGAGGAATAGTCTTTATCCCAAATAAATTCCTATCCTTGGTGATTTTTTTTGATTTGGGAAATAACTTCTGCCTCGGTAATTTAACCCGATCGGTAGAATAGTAAATAAAAGTTAAGTTTTGTTATGGCAAATTTGCAATACTGGCAGTGGCGGGGGCATCGGATCGCCTACCGATCGGCGGGGGAACTAAGCAATCCTGATCTACCAGGGCTGGTTTTAATTCATGGATTTGGTGCTTCTAGCGGGCATTGGCGCAAAAACATCCCCGTTCTGTCAGAGAAAGGGCGGATCTTTGCCATTGACTTACTGGGTTTTGGCAACTCTGCTAAGCCCCTTCCCTCTCCTGACTTGCCCTATACCTTTGAGACATGGGGGCAGATGGTGGTAGATTTTTGTCAAGAAATTGTCAAAACCCCTGTTACATTAGCTGGCAATTCGATCGGTGCGATCGTGGCAATGCAAGCCGCCCATTTTGCCCCCGATCGGGTGCGTCAGACCATCCTGCTCAACTGTTCCCTGCGGCAACTGCACATCAGCAAACAGCAGTATTTGCCCTGGTATCGGGTAGTAGGTGCCCGCCTGATTCAGCAACTGCTGACCTTCCGTCCCTTTGCTCAGGTATTTTTTGACCAAATTAGACAGCCCCGGGCGCTTAAAAACATTCTCCAGCAAGCCTACGGACAAAAAGAAGCAATTACCCCCGAACTGATTGAAATGCTCCTCCAGCCTGCTAGGGACCCCCATGCCGTGGATGTGTTTGTGGCGTTTGTGCGCTATTCCGGTGGTCCTACCCCCGAAGACCTCCTCCAGACTTTACCCTGTCCCGCTTACCTCCTCTGGGGTATTGCTGACCCCTGGGAACCGATCGATTTAGCGCGCCGATGGCAGGCTTTTCCCTGCGTTAAAGAATTCATGCCGATCGAGGGGGCGGGGCATTGCCCCCAAGACGAGCTACCCGATGTAGTCAACCCCCTCCTAGCCAAGCTGGCACTAGGGAATTAGGGGAATACCCAGACTACGGGAGAACTGGTCATAGGCAGAATCCAGGTTATTTTGAAGCCCATTGGGATTACCAGCATAGAGCGCCTGGAACCTGTATCCCTTATATGCCTCTGGGATTTCTTTGGATTGTTCAATCGCCTGCTCTTTGGTCAGACCCTTTGCCTTCCAAGACAAAGCCAATTGTTCCAAAAAGTTAAAATAGCCCAACTGCTCCCGCAATGCCGACACATCGGATACATTGCCATGACCGGGCACTACCTTAGCATCGGGGTAGGTGGCAATTAGGCGATAAAGACTAGCCTGCCAGTTTTTGATATTGCCATCCCCTGTATAGGGAAAACGTTGATTGAAGACCATATCCCCAGCAAATAAAACCTTTACCTCTGGCACATAGGCAATGATGTCCGTACCCCTGGCATGACCCTCTACCCGCTCTACTCTTACCGTCCGGTCGCCGAGGATAAAATCAGTTTCACTATTGATGACCATATTGGGCGGGACAAGTTGAGGATTTGCCTTTGCCATCAATGCCCGGATTGGACCCCTGCCCACGATCGGGATACCCAGACCCGCCGGCACCGAATTTCCCCCCGTGTGGTCTGGATGGAAGTGGGTATTAAGAACATAGCGAATGGGCTTATCCGTCAGGGATTTGATCGTGGCAAACATCAACTCCGTATATTTGGCACTAGGAAAGGTATCAACCACCAAGACTCCTTCACTGCCAATCACAAAACCACCATTGACAAAACTCTGCTCCCCTTCCGGCGGAATATCCCCCTGCCCCACCAAAGCATAGACCCGATCGGCTAACTGCTCCAGGGTTAAACCCGCACCCTTCAAATCCACAGGGGGATTAGGCTGAGCAACCAAGCCACCAAACCCGATCGTGAATACCAAAGCTAAACCACCCAGGATCGTAGCCCACAGTACACTTTGCCACCTAGTCACCATAGTTTTCCCAACACATCATCCCAAAAGTTTACACCCTTACTGGAAAATCCTGTAGAAGGGGTAAAAAATAGTGTAATCTATGAAAAAAATCTAACTTAATCACTCCTTAAGACAATGACTGAAGTATCAGAAAATAACGAAGAACTCCAAGAACTCTCTGACGACGACGCAATCGATATTGGCGAATTACTAGAAGTTGTCCAAGTTCCAGAGCCTTCTCAGGACGTTGTCGGCACAGAGGTACAACAGGTCCCGATCGGGGAAGTAGAGGCACTCAAACAAAAACATGACCAAAAGGTAGCAAACCTGAGTAACCAAATCCTCGGGCTTACCCAACAACTAGAAGAAAAAGAAAATCAATATAAGCGTCTCTACGCCGACTTTGACAACTACCGGAAGCGCACCCTCCGGGAAAAAGAAGAGGAAGAAGAACGCACAACCCTCAAAATTCTACGCAAAATCTTACCGATCGTGGATGATTTTGAACGCGCCCAGTTACAGATCAAACCCCGGAATGAGGGAGAATCTGCCATCCATAACAGCTACCAATCCGTTTACAAGCAATTTATCAAAAACCTCAAAGACCTAGGCGTTGCCAGGATGCAGGTCGTAGGGGAAGCCTTTGATCCAAACCTCCAGGAGGCAATTGCCCAAGAAGAAACCACCGAATTTGAAGAGGGGAAAGTAGCGGTAGAGGTCCGCCCGGGTTACTTACTAGGGGAAAAAGTCCTGCGCCACGCCCTAGTCAAAGTAGCCATTCCCCCGGCAGAAAACTCTGTAAGTAATGCCCCCCCTAACGGGTAAACTGGTGATTAGGCAAAGGATGTTTCTACCCAAAAACGACTATGGCAAAAATCATTGGCATTGATCTAGGCACCACCAACAGTTGTGTATCCGTTTTAGAAGGGGGTCGCCCTGTAGTCATCTCCAGCGCCGAAGGAGGCAGAACCACCCCCAGCATCGTAGGCTTCCTAAAGGATGGCAAAGAAAGAATTGTCGGGCAGGTAGCAAAACGACAGATGGTCACAAATGCTGCCAACACCGTGTTTAGTATCAAACGTTTTATCGGTAGACGTTGGGACGAAACCGAAGATGAGCGCTCCCGGGTGCCCTACACCATCACTATGGGCAAGGATGACACCGTAGATGTGCAGATCGGGGACAAGACCTACACCCCGCAGCAAATATCCGCCATGATTTTAAGTAAGCTCAAGGAGGATGCGGAAAACTACTTAGGGGAAAAAGTAACGGAGGCAGTGATCACCGTACCAGCTTACTTTACCGATGCCCAGCGCCAAGCCACCAAAGATGCGGGTCAAATTGCGGGTTTAGATGTCAAACGGATTGTCAATGAGCCTACGGCAGCATCCCTCGCCTATGGCATGGACAAACAGGATAAGGGACAAAAAATTCTGGTATTTGATCTAGGGGGCGGTACCTTCGATGTGTCCGTGCTCCAGCTTGGGGACGGTGTGTTTGAAGTAATGTCTACATCTGGCAATAACCACTTGGGGGGGGATGACTTTGATGCCTGTATTGTCAACTGGTTGGTTAAAGAATTCCAGGAAGAGCATGGCATTGATCTTAGGCAGGATAAGTCTGCTCTCCAGCGCCTGCGGGAAGCTGCCGAGAATGCCAAAATCGAACTCTCAAAATCCCCTACCTCCCTGATCAACCTACCCTTTATTGCAGTTGATGCCAATGGTCCAAAAAACCTAGAAGTAGAGCTTACCAGGGCTAAGTTTGATGAACTCACTGCCCACTTGGTCAAAATGACCCTAGAGCCTACTGCCCAAGCCCTCAAGGATGCAGGGCTAACTACCGGGGAGATTGAACGGATTATTTTAGTGGGTGGTTCTACCCGTATTCCCGCTGTCCAGGAGGCAATTACTAAGTTTTTTGATGGTAAAAAGCCCGACCAATCGGTCAACCCCGATGAAGCAGTAGCGATCGGGGCTGCGGTGCAAGCTGGTATTTTAGGGGGGGAAGTCAAAGACTTGTTACTCCTAGATGTAATTCCCCTCTCGATCGGGTTGGAGACTATGGGGGGAGTATTCACCAAAATCCTAGAGCGCAACTCTACCATTCCCACCAGCAAGTCCCAGATATTTTCCACGGCTAGTGATAACCAATCGGTGGTAGAAATCCATGTCCTCCAGGGGGAAAGGGCGATGGCAAAAGACAACAAAACCCTTGGCAGATTTGACCTAGAGGGCATCAGACCCGCGCCTAGGGGCGTACCTCAAATTGAAGTGTCCTTTGATATTGATGCCAACGGCATTTTGAAGGTATCAGCTAGGGATGTAGATACTGGGGTAGAGCAGGGAATCAGCATTACTAACACCGGGGGATTGAGTCCGACGGAAATTCAGAAGGCAATCATGGAAGAGGAAGTCTATCGTGAAGAAGACCTTGCCCGCAAAGAAATTGCCAATATGCGTAATATTTCCGCTAGCTTGATTAGGAGTGTAGAAGAGATACTAGAAGAAAATGGACCTGTGGTGATTACGGAAAGCCTACGGAATCCCACTAAGGAAAATATTGCTAATTTGAAGTCTTTACTAGAACAGGACGAAATCGAACTTGAGGACATCAAAGAAAAACATAAAGCCCTCCAGCAGTCTTTGTTTGATATTACCCAGGCAGTGGAGCGTTATTCTCAGGTAGAGCGGGTTAAACAGGACTAGAGATTATTAGCTTTTAAGGCTTCGCGGCGGACTTCTAGTTCTTGCTTTAAGACTTCAATAATGTTGCGCCAGGTTACATCTTGGCGGTGCAAGATACGATTTATTTCCCCGATCGCTCTGTCCATATCTTTATTGAAGCGGAGGAATTGGGGCTTAATTTTGACTGGCTTGGGGGATTGGAGGACGATCTGGATGCCCTGACGGACGTTGGTAGCGATCTGTTGGGATAATTCTGCCTTTGCTTTGAGGCGCATCTGTTTTAGGGTTTCGCCATCGGTAGCATACATGGGGGGCAAGCGGTTGAGGGCATAGGCTGCCACTTCATCGATATTTACCTTATCGATCGATTCGGGGTCTAGGTGGGAGACTTGGAGGCGGGCAAGGGAGATAACGACATTTTCTAAGATATTGCGGTACTCCATTTTACCGATCTGGAGATAGAGGGCAAAGTCATTGGCATCTACAGCGCCCCGGATGCGGGCTTCTTCGTTGGCATGTTCATCATTTACGACGGGTTGGGGCTGTGCCTTCTTCTTGCCCAGGTAGGTTTGTAAGTCTAGGTTACGGCGACCAGGGCTACTAGATTTAGCCGTCCCCCCCAGGGTGACATTATTGAGGGCACGTTCTACCGCTTCCGGGAGTTGGTCCCAACGCAGGTGGGGGTTGCCTAAAAATTCTTGGAGCAGGACTAGGGTGCGGGGTTCGCTGGCTAGTTCTCCTTCTGGTAGGGGTTGACGCTGCTTGAGGGGGTCTACGCGACAGGAAAGTAGGGCTTTCTTTACTACTTCGACCACTTGATGATTGAGTTCCTTCACTGCCCTCGATCGGGATTGCATCCACCCCTTTTGAGTCGTGACATACATGGGGGGCAGGCGGTTGAGGCTATAGGCAACTAAATCCGTGACGTTATATCGCTTTTGAAGTTCAGGTGCCAATTTTTTTAATTGACCCTGCACTTCCTGTAAAACAATACTTTCTAGGACATTGCGGCAGTTACTCATATAAGGTTACGGAACTTACCGCAATTATATCCCTAGGCAAAGGCAAAATCAGAGCTATTCAGTCCTAAATAGTTACCGATTCCTCCAGGGAGTCTAGCGAAGCCAAACACACTGGTAAAGCGCCCATCGCTGGTAAGGCTGGCACTAGCAACGATCGTTTCATTGGTACTAAAGGGGTTGCCGTCGCTATCTTGTTCAAAGACCACTAACACCCGTTCGCCTACGGTGCCACCGATGATCGTATTGCTGGGCACGCTGGTCAGGGCAGTGACACTGGGGAGGGTGCCGGTATTAAGGATGATGATGTTGTTGTTACCAATGTTAGTACCTGGTGTGGTAACTACGGCAATAGAGGGGTTGGGGTTGCCGCGCAGGGGGCGGACTGTATCTTCAATACTAAAGTCAAGCACATCTGTACCGGAGGTGAAGTCTGTGATCAGGTCTAGTCCATTGTCCCCGGCGGCTTCAAAGATAAATAGGTCAATGCCCGCACCGCCTGTCAGGGTGTCATCACCGGAGTTACCCCGGATGGTATCGTTGCCATCCCCGCCTTCGATGATGTCATTATCGGAACCGCCTTGGATATTGTCGTCGCCATCGCCCCCGCTAATGCTGTCTAGCCCTGAACCACCTGAGATCGTATCTTTACCGGAGTTGCCCTCGATCGTGTCATTGCCATCAGCGCCATCGATGGAATCGTTACCAGACTCGCCGAAAATTCGATCGTTGCCGGAGCCTCCCCTTAAAGTATCGTTGCCGTCCCCTCCTAAAATAGTGTCATTTTCACTACCGCCGTCAATTTGATCATCTCCATCCAAGCCGGAAATCTGGTCGTTGCCAGAACCGCCGACGATCGTATCGGCAAAGTTGGTAGCGGTATTGCCTGGGGTGCCCGTAACGCCGCTACTGCTGGTTACCCCGATCGTGTCGTTGCCGCTGGTACCTTGGATCGAGTTGCCTGTAGTAACTACGCCGCCGGGCGCGCTACTGCGGCTGGTGAGTTCGCTGGTGAAGTTGACCCTGGGGATGGGAGAGAGGATCACGTTTTGAAGGATACCGATCGTGCGCCCGGCGGTACGGATGAGGGTATTGCTGTTTTCCACGGCGAAGCTGAGGCTTTCAAAGGTAAGCCCTCCCCCTAGTCCCAAAAAGTCTTGGTTGACATTGAAGTCGGTGACCGTGATGCTTTGATCAACTACGCTGTCAAGCACAAATACATCAAACCCAGCGCCGCCGGTCAGGGTACTGTTACCCAAATTGCCGATCAGGACATCGTTGCCTTCGCCTCCATTCAGGCTATCGTTGCCGCTACCCCCTTGGAGGGTGTCGTTGCCGTTGTTGCCCAAAATCGTGTCACTACCACTGCCGCCATCAATGATGTCGTTGCCTTCACCGCCGTCAATGCTGTCGTTGCCCCCCAGACCGCTGATGGTGTCGTTGCCTCCCAAGCCTGCGATCGTGTCGTTCTGTTCGGTGGCTGTGCCCCCCGTTACGCCTGGTGTAGCGATCGTGCCAATCTGGTCGTTCCCCGCTGTACCGGTAATGGTGTTGCCTGGGTTGCCTTGGTTGGGGGGGAGGACAATGCCGCTGGTGAAGTTGCCCGCTGTCACACTGCCGATCGGGACATTGAGCAACCGCGCGATCGTGACATTGTTATTGCTGATATTGATCAAAGTGTCGCTACCAGATTGGACTTGAGTAATGTTGCTCAGGGATAAGCCATTGGTGAGGGCAAGAAAGTCATCGATCGGGGTAAAGTCAGTGATTACCACAGGTTCGTTTCTAGGAGCTAGCACAAATACATCCCGATCGACCCCACCGGTCACCGTATCATTTCCTTCCCCTGGATCGATAATGTCGTTGCCGGGACCGCCAATTATACTGTCGTTGCCGTTGCCGCCCTGGAGGGTGTCATTGCCGAAGCCGGCGTTGATGGTGTCGTTGCCGTTGCCGGCGTTGATCAGGTCGTTGCCGTCGCCCCCATCGATGAAGTCATTGCCCCCTAAGCCGTTGATGGTGTCGTTGCCCTGAATGGCGCTGATGGTGTCGTTGCCCTCGGTGGCGGTGTTGCCAGGGATGCCCGTTACCCCCGCCGAAGTAGTTAAACCGATCGAGTCGTTCCCGATCGTGCCGCTGATTTGATTGCCCTGGATAAAGACAGGGGGGTTAGTAGGAGCGGTTAATTCGGTGGTGAAATTCCGATCGGTGATGGTCGAAGAATCGACATTGATTAAGGTGGCTAGCACCTGGCGGGAAGGATTGAGGCGCACGATCGTGTTACCCCCGGTCTGCTCGACGGAAAGATTAGCTCTGGCAATGCCCGACAAGCCCAAAAAGTCTTCCCCCGCATTAAAATCTGTGACCGTGACATTAGTGGTACTTTCCAGGACAATTACATCTAAGCCCGCGCCCCCAGATACGGTGTCATTGCCGCTGTTGGGAAAAATTACATCATTGCCGTCCCCCCCCACTAGGCTGTCATTGCCGTTGCCGCCCTGGAGCGTATCATTGCCTGCTTCCCCCTGGAGGGTGTCGTTACCATCGCCGCCGTTGAGGATGTCATTGCCAGCGCCCCCCAGAATAATGTCATTGCCCCCTAGTCCACTGATCGTGTCGTTGCCTGCCAATCCGTTGATCGTGTCATTTTGGGCAGTGGCGATGTTGGCGGGCGTGCCTGTAACCCCTGCACTGCTGGTCGCCCCGATCGAGTCATCGACTGCCGTGCCTGTAATGGTATTACCCCGCACCACTTGGGGGGGAGAAGTTTGGGCAACTAGGTTAGAAATAAATAGTTCTTGGGAAAGATCAGTAACTTGCACATTCCGCACCACCGCCAGCAACTGACCACCAGCCGAGATATTGACATTATTACCGGACTGGGTGAGGGTGAGATTACTAAAACTGAGGGTACCTCCCCCCTCGATCGTGTCTAGTCCAAAGAAATCTTCCCCTAAGGTAAAGTCCACGATCGTTTCTGCCCCCTTGCCCTGTTGCAAAACAAAGACATCGATGCCACTGCCGCCGATCAGTTCATCTACCCCCAAATCGCCGAATAAAACATCATTGCCATCGCCGCCCAAAACAGTGTCGTTATCCTGACCACCCCTGACCGTATCATTGCCTACGCCGCCGAAGACTAGGTCATTGCCTTTGTTACCGTTGACGTTGTCGTTGCCTTCTCCTCCGACTACGACATCATCTCCCTGTCCACCATAGACAAAGTCATTTCCCCGACCTCCCTGGACAAAATCATTACCTTCGTTGCCATTGACCGTATCGTCTCCATCGCCGCCATCAATGATGTCATTGCCATTGAGACCGCGAATAAAGTCGTTGCCCCCTAAACCTAAGATTTCATCACCGAGGGGAGTCCCGTCCAGGACATCATTACCTGCACTGCCTTGAATAAATGCCATGTCTTTTACTCCTTAATTGCGTTATAGGACAATATCACCCAGAAAAACAGTATTTTCCAGGCAATTTTACGAATAAAATCGATCGAGCTTTTGCACATCTTTAGGGGAATACCGTTCTTACTTTAGCCAACTTCGGCACAGAGTTCTACCCAAGCTGCCTCTGGGTTTGCCGATTGAAGCACCGATCGACCCACCACAATGTAGTTTGCCCCCCCCATAAAAGACTGACGGGGGGTACTAACCCTCTTTTGGTCTTGGCTGCCCTCTGCCCAACGGATGCCGGGGGTGACTAACAAAAAGTCTGGTGAAACCATAGAACGTAAAGATTGTACTTCTTGAGGGGAACAGACGACCCCCGCCAAACTAAGTTCCTGAGCGGTTTTGGCAAGATGGTTAACATATTCCGGTAAGGTTAGCTGCACTTTTAGGTCTGTTAAATCCCGATCGGTCAGGCTGGTCAGCAGGGTCACGGCTAGAAGTTTGGTAGAAGAACCAGCTACAGCATTCTGGGCGGCTTCGAGCATGGCTTTGCCCCCGCTACCATGCACCGTCAAAAAGTCTACGCCATAGGTGAGGGCTACGCGGCAGGCACCGGCGACAGTATTGGGAATATCATGAAATTTCAAGTCTAAAAAGATACGCTTTTGTTTCCCTTGGAGATAGCTTAATGTTTCTTTACCATCGGCAACAAAAAGTTCTAAGCCTACTTTCCAGAATTTAACATCAGGCAACCGATCGATCCAGGCTTTTGCTTCATTAAAATTAGGCACATCTAATGCCAAAATAATATGATTTTCAGGATTTACGATCGTGGCAGAGTTTGTCATTACTAGGGCTACAGAAGAAGATGTCAAGGAGATTTTAGCAATCGATCGGGAATGTTTAGATGGTTTTTGGTCAGAACTATCTTATCTTTATGAACTAAAAAATGACAATAGCATCATGTTTGTCATCCGATCAAGTGGGCAAATTTTAGGGGTGGCTTGTATGTGGGCTTATTTTGAGGAATGCCATATTATTATGTTAGCAGTAAAAACAGATTATCAGCATCAGGGTCTAGGCAGTATTTTAATTTGGCAGATGTTATATCATGCCCATATTTTTGGCGCAGAATGGGTTGTTTTAGAGGTTCGGGAAAGTAACAAAAAAGCGATCAATCTCTATCAGCAGTTTGGTTTTAAGCCGATCGGTAAACGGAAAGAATACTACAGTAATAATAAAGAAGATGCTCTAGTTTTGTGGTGTAAAGGAGTGAATCTACCTGAATTTAGAGAGCAACTAAACCGCAAGAAAGAACAAATTTTAGATAAATTAAAAGCTAAAGGATGGCAATATTTAGAATAGTCTAATCTAATAAACTAAATAACCACAATAAAACAAATAAAGTCCCTAAAAAAACTGAAACTGCACCGATCACAAAAGCAATTTGTGTAGATAATGCCATCACTTCTATCGCAATGACATTGGGAGACTTTTGTCTTGGCGACCACACCAAATAACTAAAGATAAAAGCACCGCTCAAAATAACAACAACTACCCAAATAAATAAACCCAATACCATAGAAATTACTCAGTTTTACTAAATTATATCTTGATTTTGTCAGACTGACTCAATTAGCCCAAAATTCAATTAATCAGATTGGATTTACTACTTTTAATAAACTTGATCGGCGTTGCACAACTTATAGATGAAAGGCTGTAATGAGGTATCCAAGATTAAGATTTGACGAATAGAAAATTTCCCTTCTTGATAAACTTTGATAATGCGAGTGCGTAAATCGAGGGTGTAAGGTCTTGCCATAATGGGAGAGGAACCATTTTTGTCCCTTATTTTATCAGATTGCGCAATATATTATCAGAAAAGCTCTATTTAGTTTGAAAAAGAATCTATTTGTTCACGATCGGGAGTCTTTACGAAGGACGGCAAGAACCCGATCGAAAATTGCGCCTTCAGCGAAAAACTCATTTTGTACTTTCTCCCATCCGCCTAAATCTTCGACGGTTAACAGTTGATTGATCTTGGGAAACTGATGAGCAAATTCTTTTTCAATGCTAGATAAAGATGAACGAAAACCGACCTTTGCAAATTCTCTTTGAGACTCTTCTTGGTAAAGATAACGGATAAATGCTTCTGCTACCTTACGAGTGCCTCTTCCATCCACATTCCGATCGATTATCACGATCGGGTTTTCTATCGCCAAGTTAGGAGAAGGCACAATAAACCTCTCTTTCTCTCCCTGTTGAGCTGCCAAAATCATCTCATTTTCGTAATTAAGCAATACATCTCCCTGTCTTCGTTTTGTAAAAATGTCTGTCGCTTCTCGTGCATTTTTTGGCATAATTAAAACATTACGAAAAACTTGAGTTACATAGTCTTTCGTTTTTTCTGGAGATTCTCCTTTCGCGATCATGACGCTCCATAAGCCCAAGAAATTCCATCTTGCCACCCCTGAAGTCTTGGGGTTTGCCGTTATTATTTTGATGCCCGGTTTGGCTAGGTCTTCCCAAGATTTTATTTGCTGGGGATTATCAGAACGATGGGCAACAACAAGTACCGATCGGGTGGGACAAGACCGATCGGGGAAACGCTCCTCCCAGCCTGGATTAACTAAACCCTCTTTTTCAAGACGATAGGTATCGATCGGGATTGCCAAAAAAGCAATGTCCGCCGGCAGACCATCGATAATTGCCCTAGTCTGAGTGCCGGAAGCCCCATAACTCTGATTAAATCGGACAGTCTGCCCCGTCTCTGCCAGCCAATATTCCTCAAATTTGGGGATAATTTGCTTTAATGCCAGGGCGGGAGAAGCAAAAGCCACTAAATTAACTTCTAAAGCCTGGTTTGCATTACAACTAACTATGACTAAAAATAACAATGCCCCCAGTAGCCATTGCCCCCATTTCCGCAAAAAAAACATAAATTGCCGTGATTTACTTTATTGACACCCAGAATATATTAGTATTTCATAGATGTATGGATTTGCATAGAACGGTTTTTAACAGTAATTTAAGACTTTCCCCCTTAGCCCTACCAGGGGGTTTTATGGTGGTTTATCTAATACTGATGCTTTGCCTGCCCCTGAGTGCCTTATTTTTAAGGGGGTTTTCCCTGCCCCCCGAGCGATTTTGGCAAATTGCCACCAGTGAGCTTGCCCTTGCCACCTATGCCATCAATTTTAGCCTAGCATTTTTGGCGGCTCTGACCAATGGGGTGATGGGCACTCTAGTCGCTTGGGTATTGGTGCGCTATCAATTTCCGGGCAAAAAACTAATTGATGCCTCCATCGACATACCCTTTGCCCTTCCGACCGCTGTGGCGGGGGTAGTATTGACCACCATCTATAGTGATAACGGTTGGCTTGGTCGTTTTTTTAGTGCTCTTGGCATTCAGATAGCCTTTGCCAGACCAGGGGTCTATCTAGCAATGACCTTTGTCAGCTTACCTTTTGTCATTCGTACTCTCCAACCAGTCTTAAACGATATGGAAAAAGAAGTAGAAGAAGCGGCTTGGTGTTTAGGATCAAGTCCTACCACTACTTTTTGGCGGGTCATTTTTCCGCCACTCATTCCGCACATTTTAACGGGGGTGGCGATGGCTTTTTCCCGTGCTGTAGGCGAATTTGGTTCGGTAGTCATCATTGCCTCTAATCTTCCTTTTGAAGATATGGTGACATCCGTTTTGGTCTTTCAAAAATTAGAACAATATGACATTCAGGGGGCAACAGCGATCGGTGTAGTGATGCTCTGTCTTTCTTTGGTTTTATTATTCATTATCAATCTTTTGCAAAAATGGTCTACCCATAATGAACAACAATAAGCCTTTTGTAAAAAATCTATTGATCACGATCGTTTTATCATTTTTAGCATTGATGATCTATCTACCTTTAGCAGCCCTTGGACAGGAGATCATCAAAGGGGGATGGTCTACTTTAGCAAAAGCTCTAACCGATCGGAATTTTCAGAATGCTTGCTGGTTAACGATTTTAACTACCCTAATTGTTCTACCGATCAACACCATCTTTGGTCTTTGCACAGCCTGGATTATTGCGCGCAATCGTTTTCCTGGCAGAACACTGTTAATCACTTTGATTGACTTACCCTTTTCCATTTCACCCGTAGTAGTTGGTTTAATGCTTGTTCTTTTATATGGCAGACAGGGATGGTTTGGTAACTTTTTGCAGAGCATCAACTTTCAGGTCATCTTTTCTTTGCCAGGCATTGTCTTAGCGACAGCCTTTGTTTCAATGCCCTTTGTGGCGCGGGAAGTGATGCCCATTCTGGAAGAGATTGGCAAAGCTGAAGAAGAGGCTGCCCAGACCCTCGGTGCCAACAGTTGGCAGATATTTTGGTATGTCACCGTGCCCAACATTCGCTGGGGAATTTTGTATGGTGTATTACTGACTAATGCCAGAGCTATGGGGGAATTCGGCACAGTTTCGGTAATTTCGGGCAACATTGGCGGCAAAACTCAGACCCTCACCCTTTTCATTGAAGATGTTTACTTAAACTATCAAACAGCGGAGGCATTTGCTGCTTCTTTTGTGCTTGCCTTACTAGCTTTACTGACCCTCCTACTTAAAGAATTATTGGAACATCGATCTGGTAATACAAATAAAGGGCGAATTCACTAAATTTTAGCCCAACCGATCGGGTATAAGTTAACCTACTCCCTTCCCACTCAAGAAATAGACGTAGGGACTAACGCAAAAATTTGTTCTAGCGTCTTTGAGTATTTTTTCTGTTCTTCATAATCTCCAGGTCTCTCTATTGGCTGTTCATAGCTATCAGTTATTAACTCATACTCAGTTATCACTTCCTTTACAATTTCGAGTTCACTTGAGTTTTTTTTAATTGTTCAAGCAAACTATGGGGTAGCAATAATTGAAAATA
>Ga0272446_1004016_pt1 | contig 17811 bp, 14 predicted proteins | sample YNPCB0061_FD_194587 | JGI IMG/M metagenome (GOLD analysis project Ga0272446, IMG submission 194587) | Hot spring microbial mat communities from Yellowstone National Park, WY, United States - YNP-CB-006-1 | ecosystem: Environmental > Aquatic > Thermal springs > Hot (42-90C) > Sediment | place... | reverse complement strand
GTGATCGGGGTGACGCTGATCGCGGCGGCCATCGTGATCCCGCCGATCACGGCGCGGCTGCTGACCAAGCGCTTCAACCGCATGGTGCTGATCTCGGTGATATGGGGGGCGCTGACGGCCTTCATGGGCATTTACCTCAGCTTCCCATTGGATATTTCGTCCGGCGCGTCAATTGTGCTGGTACAGGCGGCGGGCTTCGTCGTGGCGTTGGCGGCAAACGTCGTGACGCGGCACGGCGAGGGCCTGATCGGGGGCCTTGACCGCCACATCTAGGCGCGGTTTCCCCCTATGAATCAAAAATCGGGACGCTGTACAGCGTCCCGATTTGTTTATCGCATCAGATTGGGCGGTTTAGCGCTTGGTCAAGTCGATGTTGAGGTTGCGGGCGATGTCGCGCAGGGGGTTGAACAGTTCGTCCACGCTCTTCAGGTTGGGGTTGACCTTGATCGGATCCATATAGAAGCGTTCCAACTCATTCACCAACGCTTGATCCTTAGCGATGTTGAGCAGGGCTTCGCGCACGGCGGTCTTGAAGGATTCGGGCAGGTCCTTGTTGATGGCGAAAGGAGTCTGCGGGATCAGCGGGGATTGGTGGAATACAGCGATGTCCCCTTCGGGGCAAGAATCGTAGATTTCCATCAGCTTTTCGCGGGTCATGGCATTGTGGTAGGGGTTGCTGGCGTTGTCCATGCCGGCTTCCAAACCGCAAATCTTAACCCCGGCTTCCTTGAATTGGATGATGAGGTTATCGTCGAAGGTCGCAGCGGCTTCTACGCGGCCTTGGGCAACAGCCAACACAGCAGCGGGGTGGTTCCCGGCGAAGATCACTTGCCCGGCGAAGGTGTCGATCTGGTCGCGGCTGGTGAACTTCTGGTCAACCATGATGTCGTTGGCGGGGACGAGGAAGCCGCTGGTGGAGGCGGGGTCGGTGAAGGCGAAGGTACGGCCCTTCAGGTCGGCGATGCTCTTGATGCCAGAACCCTTCTTGGTGAACATCACGCTGTAGTAGCCGGGGATCACGTCAAGGTTAACCGTCTTGGTGTAGTTGGCAATGAGGAGCGCTTCGGCATTGGCAACCTGCGCGGCCAACACGTAAGCGAACGGCCCGACTTCGAAGGCGTCGGCGCGGCCCGCACGCATGGCCTCGATCACGGCGTTGTAGCTCGTCCCGGTGATGATGACGGTACGGACGCCGAGCGTCTTTTCAAGGTAATTGGCGAGGGGTTGGTTGATGGCGATGGCCTTTTCGATGTTATCGCCGGGGTACACGCCGATGATGAACGTTTCCGGCCAGCCTTTCTTATCCTGCGCGGAGACACCAGCAGCGCCAGCCAGCATCAGGGCGACGGCAACCACCGCCAAAACCAAGGTTTGCAACTTCTTCATGTGGATATTTCCTCCAAGTGTCAAGAACTTACACTACCGCACAGCGCCGCCCGGCGTTGCCGAACTAGATGAAGCGCTGACGCAGCCAACTGCTAAAACGGTCAATGATGGTAACGGCGACGACGAGGACGACGATAGTTCCCATCAGGCGTTGGTAATCGCCTAGCCCGGTGTACTCCCACAACTTGACGCCCAAGCCGCCCGCCCCGACGAGGCCGAGAATGGTGGCGTGGCGCACGTTGGACTCGAAGAAAATGATCGAGTAGGAGATGAGCAAGGGCAGCGCTTGTGGAATGACGGCATAGACGAAGGCCTGTACCCCAGAAGCGCCCGTCGCACGGACGGCTAACACCTGTTGCGGGTCAATCTGTTCGATGGCTTCGGCATAAATACGGGCGAGCGACCCCAGCGAGCCGAAGACGAGGGCTAACACACCTGCAAAGGCCCCAAAGCCCACGCCTGCCACGAACAAGATCGCCCAGATCAGTTCGGGGATAGAGCGCATGAAGTTCAGAACGAAGCGGACAGATTGGTAAATGATGGGGTGTGGGGAAGTATTCCGGGCGGCTAACAGGCTAACCGGCACTGAGAAGATCACCGCGCCGAGCGTGCCGATGATCGCCATTTGGACGGTTTCGATGGTGGCGGTGATGATCAGCGGCCACCCAATGACCATCTCACGCCCAAACAGGGTAATCGTATTCTCCGTCCCCCGTGCGAACTCGAAATTAATTGGGAACATGCGCCCGATCAGGTCGCCCATCGCGCCCAGAATGTCGCCGATGCCCTCGACACGGTTGATGGCCGTCGGGCGGGAGGCGCTCCACGCCCATGCGAGGACGGTCATCACCGCTACGAAGATCAGCACCCCACGCAGGCTGGGGGTCGGGATCGGGCGGAGCATCCGCGCCCGCAATTCTTCGGGGGAGATGGGCGCGGGTAACGGCTTGGCTGCGGTTTGGGTAGAGGTCGTCATGCGGGGTAACTCCGTGCGGGTTAGTTGGCTGTGCTCATTGCACCGTGTGCCAGATCGGGGCGGAGGGCTTGGTTGGCCTCATGGTGGTGTTCCTCTTTGGGCAGGAACTTTTCCCAGCGGTAAATCTGGTCGAGCACATGCTCGCTGAGGCCGTCCGGCGCACCGTCGTACACCACAACGCCCCGCGCAATGCCCACCATGCGGTCACAGAACATCTTCGCCAGTTCGACTTGGTGAATGTTGATAATGGTCAACACGCCGAGTTCACGGGCGACGCGGGCGAGGTCAGACATGACCTGTACGGAGAGTTCGGGGTCAAGGCTGGCAACGGGTTCGTCGGCCAAGATGATCTTTGGCTCTTGGGCGATGGCGCGAGCAATCGAAACGCGCTGCTTCTCCCCCCCCGACAAGCGATCCGCCCGGAAGTTGGCGCGGTGCAGCAGGTTCACCCGTTCCAATGATTTCAGCGCGATCTCCCGATGGGCGCGGTTGAAGTAGCCGACCAGACTCTTGAGGCCGGGGTTGTAGGCCAAGCGGCCCATCAGGACGTTGGTAATGGCGGGCAGGCGTTCCACAAGGTTGTATTCCTGCCAGATGAAGCCGATCTTGGCACGTTCGGCCTGAATCTCTTTCTTGTTCATGGCCGTGATGATTTCCCCATCAAGGGTGATTGTGCCTTCGGTGACGGGTTGCAGGCCGTTGATGCAACGAAGCAGGGTCGATTTGCCCGCCCCAGAACGGCCAATGATGGCGACCAGTTCGCCCGCTTTGGCGGTGAGGCTTACCGACTTGATCGCCTCGTTGCCGTTCGGGTAAACGACTCTCACATTGTTGATTTCGAGCATGGTTCCCCTGATGGTTCGTGCTGATCGTCCGGGCTAGGACGGCGGGTGGTAGATAGTAACAGTGCAGAAGATAGAGGTTTTTTGTTAAGGAAATTTGAAAATGAGGTAATGATCTGGGGGCGATTGCATCAAAACAATGCTAATAGTAGGTAAAAAGACGTAAACACGGCAGGCGGGCCATGTGGCCCGCCTGTTTTGATTGGGTAAGAGGGCGGTGTGTGTCTCCGCCTAGTCTTTCTTGCGCTTGCGGGCGGAGAAGGGCAGCACAATCCCCGAAGCGGGCTGGTCGCTGACGGGCGGGGCTTCTTCCGCGCCACGATTGGCCGACGCGGGGGGATTCGGGGTTGGGGTATTGGGGCCGCCCGCCTGATCCTGAGCGCCGGGCGCGGCCCCCTGACTTTGCGTCCCAGCGCCGGGCCGTACCGGGAAGGGCCGAATCTTGCCGCTGGCGGAACGATCCCCGCCGTTGAGGTGGGCGGCAGCCCGTTCACGCAGTTGGGCGATGCGGGCTGCCATCGCGTTGTTGCCCGACTGGGCAAACTCCCCGATCACGGCGTCCATCACGGTCAGAAGCGTTTCGCCAAATTCGGCGGTTCCTTCAGCCAAAAGCTGGTCGGCGGCGTCTTCGGTGGGGGCCGTCAGCAACCGGTTCAGGAAGCGGACTTGGGGCGGTGCGCTCTCCTGCAAGATGGACATGGCCGTATCCATGACCTGCGCCAAGCGTTCGGCTAAGGGTTGGTTGCCCGTCCGTTCAGCATTCTCCAAATTCGCGCTCAGGACGGCCAAGAACGGCTCGTTGATCTCTTGGAGGTTGCCCCGCAGCGCGGACTCGATGTCTGCGCTGTTGACGACTTCTTGTAAGAACGTGGCCGCCCGTTGAAGGACTTGCTGACCTTCTTCGTCGCCAACCTGCATCAGCCCCGTGAGGGTGTTTAGCAAGCCTTCCAACACGGGTTTGTCGGCTTCATCGGCGCTTTCAAGGCGGGTTTGGAGGGCCTGAAAGAAGGACGAATCCATCACCCGACGGGCAACGGCGGCCAAAATCTGCACCTTGTTGGGGATTGCCTCCCGTGCGTAGCGGACGGCCAGATCGATGATCTGATCGCGGGTTATCTCGCGGCCAAGCCCGTTCAGGTCGGCAATTACTTCCTGTGCGAGCGCCTCTTGGGCCTGTTCTTCCGCTGCGATACGCTGCCCGGTTGTCGTCAGGGTCAACAGTTGCTGTTGGAGGACTTCAAGGGCGTTGGCAACATCGGCTCGCCCATTCGCCATCGCCGCCTCTGCGGAGACGGTGATCATGTTGAAGAAGTCTTCATCAATGGTAGCGTCGTTTTGGGCGGCAAGGGCGGGCCACTGAGCGGGATCGGTTTGGAGGAAGGTCTCCGCCAAGCGGAGCTTGTTCCGCCGCGCTTCGATCATCTCTTTGGTGATGCCGTCCGCCTCCAAGATGGTATCCAACATCCCCTGTAAGGTGAGTGTGTTGCGCGGCATGAGCAGGTAACCTTTCCGGCCCTCCGGCGGCAAGCTGTTCATGATGGCCTTCGTCAGGCTGCCCATCAGCCGTTCAGACTCCGCCGGCGGCAAGCCGAGTTCCATTGGGATGTTGACGAGGAACAACTCTTTACTGGCGTCGTGGTAGGCGATGGGCGTCGCCACGCGGAACTCATAACCGCAGTAGGGACACCGCTGGAGGTTAGTACGGCCACTCAGAAACCGATTTTTGGCGTTCGGGTCGCGCCCGCCGTCGATGATCTGTTCGATTTGGGCCGTGAAAGGCTGACGGCAGTTCGGGCAATTGATCTGCCGGGGGACAGGTGGAAACATCCGCTTAATTCTCCTTGCTCGGCCACTTCCTCAGCGGCCAACAGCGTTTAGCGTGGAAGCCAGAAGGTGAAGGTAGACCCCTTGCCGGGCGCGCTTTCCACCCGGATCAGCCCACCATGCGCCTTGACGAAAGCCTGCGAGAGGTACAACCCCAAGCCCGTGCCGGGCGTCCGGCGGCTGAGAGCGTCATCGACGCGGAAGAAGCGCTCAAACAGGTGGGCTTGGTCTTCGGGGGCGATCCCGACGCCCTGATCGCGCACCGAGACGGCGACACCCTCCCCTTCGAGCGCCCCCTGTACAACGACTTCTCCGCCGTTCGGGGAGTACTTCAGGGCGTTGCTGATCAGGTTATCTAGCACTTGCCGCAAGCGGACTTCATCGCCCCGAATGGTCGGGAAATTCGGTGGGAAGTCCACCCGCAGGGTGTGCTTCTGGGTCTGGGTTTGGAAGCGTTCGACGGTACGGGTGGCCAATTCCGCCAAATCGACCTCCCCCATCTGCAGGCGCATTCCTTCGGCCTGCAATTTGGAAGCCGCCAGCAGGTTATTGATGAGTTCGGTGAGCCGGTCTGCCTCGTCTTCGATCACGGCAAGGGCGTTTTGAATCGTTTCGGCATCCCACGCCGCATCCTCGCGGCGGAGGGTGCTGGCGTAGCCTTTGATCAGGGCGACGGGGGTTTTGAGTTCGTGCGAGACGGCGCTAATGAAGGCCGATTTTGCCTCTTGTGCCCGGCGGTATTGCGAAATATCGCGCACGTTGGCGATGATGTTGTGCAATGGGCGGGGGGTGCCTTCCCCGAACAGCGGCGTATAGGTGATCCCTAGACTGATGCGCGCCCCATCGGGGCGGCGCAAGTCGCCTTCAACGTACAGGGTATTGTCGCCCTCGTCAGAATCGGCGGCGTTATACGGCCACCCAGAGGCCACAGCTGCGCCGAGTGCGATCCCCTCATCGATCCGCTCCCACGTGATGACGGCGTCGTGACGCTTGCCGATGACATCCGCAAGGGAGCGGCCCGTCATGCGGCCCAATGCCTTGTTAAAGCCCAGCACGCGCTGATCGGCATCCATGATCATCACCCCGTCGGCGCTGTGTTCGAGCACGGTGGCCAACCGATGCCGCTGATCGTCGATCTCGCGGTAGAGTTGGGCATTATGCACGGCAATGGCCGCCTGATCGGCGAAGCTCTGTAAGATTTGCTGGTCGTTGGGGGTGTATTCGCCGATGTAGGTGCGGAATACGAAGATCACGCCTACCACCTCAGACCGGATCATCATCGGGAGCGAGATGACTTGCCGCAAACGCACATCAATTTGGCGGGCAACCCGCTTAAGGTGCAGGTCGAGGTCTTCAAAGCGAATACCGCCCACAGCAAGGTCTAGCTCGATGTCGTCCAGTAGGGGCCGAAAGACGGCGGCTTTTTCGGCCTCGACGCCGACCATCGCCCGCGCCCGGAACGCTCCTTCGGCGTCGCGGAGCGCAATCAGCCCGACTTCGCCACCGAGCATGGCTAAAGAAGCCCCCAACACCAAGCGCAGCACCTCGTCAAGGTCAAGGTGCGACGTCATGGCGCGGGAGATTTCCAGCAGGTAATCTCGCTGGCGGACGCGGTAATCAGGCAGCATTAGCATAGCTGCGATTGTACCATGACCGGGCGGGGGGACGCTCTGTGCCGCGCAATTTCTGATGGATTTCTATCGGAGCGCGGCTACCAGCTGCTCGCATCTCCGGCGGCCTCTTCGCGCCCAGCAGTCGTATCCGCATCCGTCAGCCAGAAGCCCGCTAACCATTGGATCAATTGCCGAAAGGCTTCAGGCGTTAGGCGGCAGGCGGCAGTTTGGTGGTTCGCACTGAAGGCGTAAATCCGGGCGAAGCCGTTCTGGACAATGAAGATCATGTAATCGCGTTCCCAGCGCTTGGCCGTCCACAGGATGCTAATCCCGACGTGGCGGCGCACCAGTTCAAGGAACTTCCGCCGCTGTGCATCGGCAATTGCGCCCATCACAAAAGTGAGCGAGAGCATCCCGCCATAGCCGAAGTGCGCCTCAAAAGCGCCATCAATGCCTTGTAGGTCGAGGGTCATGGTGGCGCTTTCGTCTTGGGCCTTGAACTGGGCAAAGCCGCGCCGAGCGCGTTTGCCGGGCGGCGGCGTGAACGTCCCAGAAGTTAGCAGCGGTGGAGTGGGAAACCGCCGCTGGAGTTCTTCATCAAGGTCGGATTTGCCAATGAAGAACTGCTGCAACAAGAACGGAACGCCGCTCTGGATGGCGGCGCGGCTTTCGCTGGCCTCCGTCTGGAGCCGCTTGCGGTCTTCGTTGCTGATGCGGGCGGTCATCTCCCGCGTCACGCGGATCAGCTCTTCGACGGGCATCCCGTCGACGTGGTCGGTCTCTTCAACGGGGGGGCGGCCTTTGTTCACCTCTCCGCGAAGTTTAGTGCTGTCGGTTCGGTCTGTCATCGGTCTTTCCCCCAATTAAGCACTGTTGGATGCTATTATAGTACCATACACAACGGGGAGGGGTATGGAATGCCCAACGAGACCATCTTGTTGGTGGACGACGAGCCGAACATTATTGAGTTGGCCGCTATGTATCTAGAGCAAGAGGGCTACCACGTGATCAGCGCGGGGGATGGCGAGGCCGCCCTAGACCGCATCACGCGGGAACGGCCCGCCCTCGTCGTGCTAGACTTGATGTTGCCCAAGATCGATGGTTGGCAGGTGTGCCGCAAAGTTCGGGCCAACTCCGACCTGCCGATCATCATGCTCACCGCCCGCGATGATGACGTGGACAAGATCGTTGGGCTGGAAATTGGCGCCGATGACTACATGACCAAACCCTTTAACCCCCGCGAACTGGTAGCGCGGGTGCGAGCCATTTTACGCCGTACCGAGACGCGCAGACCCGCCGAGACGGGAGCGCGGCGGATCGGTAACCTGAGCATCGATCCCGCCCGCCGCACCGTCCTCGTAGCGGGCCGCACTGTCGACCTCCGCGCCAAAGAATTTGACCTCCTGCTCACCTTCGTCGACCATGAAGGCATCGTCCTCACGCGGGAGAAGTTGCTGGACATGGTGTGGGGCTTCGATTACTACGGCGAAACACGCACCGTCGATGTCCATGTGGCGCACCTCCGCAATAAACTAGACGGCAGCGATGTGACCATTGAAACGGTGTGGGGCGTGGGGTATAAGTTGACCCGCAAGTAGCCAACCGACTGACTTACCCGGAGCATGTGCCATGACCCCACCTAACCCCGCCTCCCCCGCCCCAGACGAATATCAGGCCCTCATCGCGGCAGAGGGTCAGGTTTGGGGCCGCGCCGCCCGCGAGGCCGCCGCCCAAGACGCCCCCGATTGGCGGGCGATCCGCCACACGCCGCACTATGCCGTACTCGATGGCCCGTACATTGAATGGTTGTTGGGATTGGTGCAACCCGGTTGGCGGGTGCTGGAGATCGGCTGTTCGTCGGGTTGGCTGGCACTGGAAATGGCCCGACGCGGTGCACATGTCGAGGGGCTAGACGTGGCCGAAGAAGCGATCCGCATTGCGGAAAGCTACGCCGCCGCCCATCCACCGACCCCGGGCAGTGTCCGCTACGCCGTCGCCGACATCAACCATCTGGACTTGCCCACCGAGTCGTATGATCTGGTGGTCGCGTTGGGGGTGTTGCACCACCTCACCGAAGTCGAGGCCGTCCTCAGCCGGATTCGCGCTGCGTTGCGGCCCGGTGGCCTGCTATTCGTCGGTGACCCGTTCGAGACCCCCAAGATCAACGCCCTGATCGCGGGGGCGCTTACGTTCGTGCTGCCCACTCACATGCGCTACGGGGAGAAGTTCCGGCATGTGCTCCGCCTCCGCGGGAAAGTCCTTTCCCGCGTGGCGGATAGCATCGAAGCCAAAGGGCTAAGCCCCTTCGAGGGGTATGGGCGCCACGAAGACCCCCTTACGCTGATTAGCCGCTACTTTACCCTGCGCGAAGTCCGCACGATGGGGGCATTCACCGGCTATGTGATCGCCCAATTGGCGCTGCCACGTGCCGGTATCATCCGGGTGGGGCGGCTGCTGAACGTCATCGATCGGGCCTGTGTGCGGTTGGGGCTGCTCAAAGCGCTCAGCTACAAGCTGCTGGCCGAGAAAAAGTAACCGCCCCGCCTGCTCCACGTCAGGAGGGCTGCCCTCCCCGCCCGATCTGCTCGGCTAGCCGGGCCAAATTCACCACAAATGGGGGCCGGATGACGCCGTATTCGGTCACAATGGCCGTGATGTAGTGGTTGGGCGTTACGTCAAAGGCCGGGTTGCCCGCCGCCACGCCCTCCGGTGCGATGCGTACCCCCGCCAAACTGGTCACTTCATCGGGGCTGCGTTCCTCAATTTCGATCAAGTCGCCATGCGCGAGGCTGAGGTCGATGGTTGACCAAGGCGCCACGACGTAAAACGGCACGCCGTGCGCCCGCGCCACCAGCGCGAGGTTGTACGTCCCGATCTTGTTGGCGGTATCGCCATTCGCCGCGATCCGATCCGCCCCGACGAGGCACAGATCGACCCCCCGACGGCGCATGTAATGGCCGCTCGCTCCGTCGGCAATGATCGTATGGGGAATCCCCAAATGCTTGAGTTCCCAACTGGTTAGGCGTGCCCCCTGCAAACGCGGACGAGTCTCGTCTACCAGCACATGAATCCGCTTGCCCGTCGCGTGGGCGGAACGCACCACGCCGAGCGCCGTCCCCCATTGCACCGTTGCGAGGCTGCCCGTATTACAGTGGTGGATTACCGTTGCCCCGTCCGGTACGAGGGCTGCCCCATGCGCCCCCATGCGCCGATTGATGGCCACGTCCTCGTCGGCGATCCGTTCGGCTTCGGCGAGCAGGGCGGCACGCAGGCTATCCGGCGTGGCGGTGGGGTGGGCCGCCAACGCAGCTGCATGTTTCAACATCCGGTCAATGGCCCAGAACAGGTTAACCGCCGTCGGGCGGGAGCGCCGCAACACGTCGGCGGCAACGTTCAGGTCGGTGAGCAGGGTGGGGAGGTCTTTGGCGGGGCTGTTGTAGCCCGCGAGGGCCATCCCGTAGGCCGCCGCCGCCCCGATGGCAGGCGCTCCCCGAACGACCATCACGCGGATCGCATCGGCGACGGCAGGGTAGGTCTCAAAACGGGCAATTTCGAAGCGTTCCGGCAAGATGCGCTGGTCGATCATGCACACTTGCCCTGCCTCCCAGTACACAGTACGAACAGAATCAAACATGAGGGATAAGTTCCTTTGGGTAGCCGCACGTTTGGCGTATGATGAGTTTGGTAGAGAGGATTGTCTCTCCGCGGATGACTGTGCCGGCCATCTGGCTCAGAATCTGGCGGGCGGCGCGCCGCCCCATATCGACAATGTTTGCGGCGGCGACGGTCAATTCCGCCAATTCAGACTCCGGCCCGTCGCCGTACCCGACAATGGACACATCCTCTGGTATTCGGTAGCCCGCATTTTGAAGTACGTTCTTCGCTGCAATGGCCATGATGTGGTCAGCCGAAACAACACCATCAAAATCCGCCCCAGAAGCGAGTAGATTCTTCATCGAATCCGCTGCAGTCTCCATTGAAAAATCGCCCGGTAGGTAATGCGCAGTGGGGGCAGTTAGCCCATGCCGCATCAGGGCTTGCCGGAAGGCGAATTCACGTTCTTGGGCGTCGACCTGCTCGGCGATGCCGCGAATGAAGACTAACTTTCGGCGCTTACAACCCGTCACCAGATGGGCTACCAATGTCGTAATCCCTTGATAATTATTAGAGAAGACTGCCGGAATGCTCGTGCCGGGAACGCGGTGTGCCACCAACGAGATCGGGATACCCGAATCGTGCGCCGCACGAATTTCGTCGTTGCGGGCGACGTTGGCGATGATCAGCAGGCCGTTTGCATCGGGCAAATCGCCAATGCATTGTGCGATCTGGATGGAATACTGGTACTGGGCCGCGATCAGCCGTGCCCCAGCAATTACGGCCTTCTGAAAGACCGCTTCAGGGTCGTTCGTCACAATGCCGAGAGTCTTTTTGTTCATGAGACCAACCCTAGCTCCTCTTGGATCGATTGGGCTGCCGCACCTAGTGCAGGTAAGTTGGGGGCACTTTCCAACATCAGGCGAACGCTGGACAACGACTCAGGTGAGGTAATGGTCATCGCAACCCGCAAGATCGCCCGAACCAGCAGATCGCCCAAGTCGGCGATTGGGCCTGTGATGACAACATACTGGGGGCGGATCAGGGCCGAGACCCATGCGACCACTGGGCCGAGCGCCTTACCCAAGTCATCGATGATAGCTTGGGCCTCTGGATGGCCGTTTTGGGCAGCCGCACGGATGTGTAGGTAAGTTGGGCGGTTGATGGGGAGGTGCGGGGAGGCATCCTCAGCGAAGAAGGGCTGACATCGGGCCGCAATTGCGTTCCAGTCTAAGGCCACCTCGAGGGGCTGCCCGTCCACAATCACGTTATCAATCACGGCCCCATGGTGCACAAGGCCACCTTCCAGAAGGAAGCCGACCCCAATGCCGGTATCGACGGTGATGGTTGCCACGCTAAGCGCCCCTTGTGCCTCTCCGAAGGCAAACATTGCCATCGCAGCGAGTTCGGTGTTGTTCGCCACATAGACCGGAACGCCGAATTGCGCACGGAGGATCAGGTGTAGGGGGACATCTTGCCAGCCCATGTGGGCAGCATAACGCACCGTGCCGGCGTGAATATCAACGGTGCCATCCACCCCGACCCCGATGCACAGTAACGGGGCCGTCAACTGGGCGAGGAGGCCGTTCACCGCCTCGATCACGGCTGTGATGGCTTCCTGCCCTTGTCGTCCATGTATCGGACAGCGGTGTTCAACAATGATTTCGCCATTGAGGTTCACGAGCACCCCAATGACTTCTTCCGGATTGATGGAAATGCCAATCACCTGACGGGCATCTGGCACGAAGTGCAGCAAGCGCGGGCGTTTGCCGCCCTCATCCGTAGATTGTCCGAGTCCGCGTTCAACGAGGTAGCCTTCGGCGATGAGTTCGGCAACCAGATCAGAAACGGTAGGCTTGGCGAGGCCCGTTTCATTAGCGAGATCGGCACGGCTATTGGCAAACCCCGCATAAATCGTGCGAAGCAACAACTGCCGATTTTCCCGTTTGATCTGACTGTGTGTGGCCTTGATGTGTCGCATACGATAAAACCTAGTTCTATGATCGAGACATTCCCCCATTATAGTCGCATTCGGGAACAGTATAGGGTAGCACCTCAATTTTTGCCCCTTGTATTTTCGCATTTATCCGTGTCCAGTGCAGCGCATAAAGCGCGAATGAAACGATTATCAGAACGATGTGCTAGGAAAAGTGGTAGGTAATGATGCTTATTTTCCTAACCTTTAACATCCCCAAGTTTATTTTTTCTTGCCAAGACGTAGCCCTTATCGATAAAATGCACGTTGCTCGGCAATGCTGCAGGAAATTTCATGCATGAACATGGTACAGACGAAGTACGAGACCCAGTCGGTGAAAGTTGAAACCGTACTGGCATGGGCCAAATCCGGCGAAATTGCGATCCCTGAAATCCAACGGCCCTTCGTGTGGAATACAACACAGGTTCGCAATTTGCTGGACTCGCTCTTCCGGGGCTACCCGGTCGGTTATCTGATCATCTGGCAAAACCCCGACGTGCGGCTCAAGGATGGCTCACGGTCGACAGGCCGGAAAATTTTGATCGATGGCCAGCAGCGTGTCACAGCACTTATGGCAGCCATCTTGGGCCACGAAGTCGTCAACAAAGACTACTCCCCAATTCGGATCAGGGTGGCCTTCGACCCAACTGCCGATTTTGACGACCCACAATCCCGTGTCTTTGAGGTAACGAATCCGGCCATTGAACGGGATGCGGTATGGATCGCGGATGTCTCAGAGCTTTTCGGCCCCAACTTCAATCAGTACCGGTATGTTCAAAGCTACTGTGCGCGGAACATCAACGCCGACCCCGAGACCATTCACAACGCGGTCACCCGCCTCAAGGGGATGATGTACAATTTGATTGGGGTCATCTATCTGAGCGATGCATTGGATATTGAGACGGTTGCTGAAATCTTCGTGCGGGTCAATTCATCAGGGGTCGAACTCAGCCAAGCCGATTTCGCCATGTCCAAAATTGCCGTCAACCACACGCACGATGGCCCAACCCTTCGCAAAGCCATTGATTACTTCTGCCGCCTTGCCATTGTGCCCGGCGAATACCGCACCATCGAACGAAACGATAGAGACTTTGCCAGAACACCGTACTTTGCCGCAATGCGCTGGCTCCGAGAGGAACGGGAAGACCTGTACGATCCCTCCTACAGCGATATGCTGCGGGTGATCTTTGGGGCAAAGTTTGGGCGGGGCCGCCTCGCGGACTTTGTGGCGCTCCTTTCGGGCCGCAATTTCCTAACCAAGCAGTACGAAGAGCCTATCCTAGAAGATACGTTCCGTCGTCTGGGCGAAGGCATTATGGACTTCGCCAACGAAACCCACTTTAAACAGTTTATCATGATCATTAAGTCAGCGGGGTACATCGCCCCGTTCATGATCAGTTCTACCATGTCCCTCAATTTCGCCTATATCCTCTACTTGCGCCTACGGGCAAAGGGTGTACCCCCTGCTGACATTGAACGACACGTCCGCCGCTGGTTCGTCCTCTCGCTGCTGACTGGACGCTATTCGGGATCGCCTGAATCGACTATCAATGAAGATATTCAACAGATCGATGGTGTTGGCATTGAGTCGTTCGTGGAGACGAATGTGCGCGGGTCGCTCTCAGACGCCTTCTGGGAGTTTCTCCTCCCCAAAGCAATGGAAACTTCTAATGTCAACAGCCCCTATTTTGATGCTTATCGGGCGGCGCAGGTCAAACACAACGATCTGGGCTTCCTCTCCGCCGATATTACGGTGCGGGATTTGCTGGAAAATGCCTCTGAAGTGCATCATGTTTTCCCGCGAGACATCTTGAAAAGGGCAGGTTACAGCAGGAGCGTCTATAACCAGATCGCAAACTATGTCGTCACTCAGTCAGAGATCAACCGTCAAATTTCCAACAAACCTCCTGCTACCTATTTCCGCGAAATATGGGAACAAGTCAACGGCGGGGCACGACGCTACGGCAACATCGCCGACCCCGACCAACTCCGGGCCAACCTTGCCATGCACTGCATCCCCGATGGTGTTGAAAACATGGCCGTTGAGGATTATCCAGCCTTCCTCGCCGCCCGCCGCGCCCTGATGGCCCAGAAAATCAAAGCCTACTTCGCCAGTTTGTAGCACTTCGCTGTGGAACTGGGGCAGGTTTTTCAAGCGGCCTCGCCTGTCCCAGCTGGTCTCCCCACGCTTCTCTTTTCGCCCCAGTTGGCACAATTTGATAATCTCACCTAATATTTATTAGGCTTTGAGGGGAATGCCGATCTTTTTTGGCCTATCGGGTTCTCTCACCGCACCCTTATTCAATTCGCCCGTCTCAGATTTGCCAAATCTTTGTAGAAGGTTGAGAATATAAGTTATGCAAAAAGCTAAGCAACCTTAGCGGGCCTTTGCCCATATCCAAATCTGACGACAGCAGTACGAAGGGATTTTCTGACACATGGCACGCATCATCGTCATTGGCAGTGGTTTTGGCGGGCTGGGCGCGGCGGTACGCCTCGCCGCACGCGGCCACGATGTCCACATCCTCGAACGGCGCGATAAACTCGGCGGGCGGGCCTACGCCTATGAGATCAACGGCTTCAAATTCGACGGCGGCCCGACGGTCATTACCGCCCCGTTCATGTTCGATGACATTTTCGCAGCGGCGGGCCGCAAGCGGGAGGATTATTTTACCCTCGTCCCGTGCGACCCCTTCTACCGCATTTGGGACTGGCGCAAGCAGCCCTTTGACTATAACGGCAACGAAGCCTTCATCCTCGACCAGATCGCCAAATTCAACCCGGCAGACCGCGAGGGCTATCAGCGCTTCATGCGCACGACCAAAGCCATCTTCCAAAAAGGCTTCATCGAACTGGCCGATAAGCCCTTCCTGCACTTCACAGACATGTTGAAGGTCGCCCCCGACCTGATCAAGATGCAGAGCTACCTGAGCGTGTACCGCTACGTCTCGCAATTTGTGAAGCATGACTTCCTGCGGCGGGCGTTCTCCTTCCACCCACTGCTGATCGGCGGCAACCCGTTTGATGCCCCCTCGATCTACGCCATGATCCACTACCTCGAACGGGAGTGGGGCATTCACTACGCAATGGGCGGAACCGTCTCCATCGTGAACGGCCTCGCCAAGCTGTTCACCGAACTCGGCGGCGAAATCACCCTCAACGCGGACGTGCAAGAAATCTTGACGCGGGGCCGGAAGGTCGTCGGGGTGCGGCTGGCCGACGGGACGGAAATGGACGCCGACATCATCGTGAGCAACGCCGATCTGGTCAACACCTACCGCAAGATGATTCCGGCGGCGGCGCGGCGGGTGAACACCAATCGGCGCTTGGAAAACATGAAGCACAGCATGTCCCTCTTCGTGATCTACTTCGGCACGAAGCGCCAATACCGAGAGACCGGACTCGCCCACCACAACATCATCTTGGGCGAACGCTACAAGGGCCTGCTCGCAGACATCTTCCAGCGCAAGACGCTCGCCAAAGACTTCTCGCTGTACCTGCACATGCCCACCCTAACCGACCCCAGCCTCGCGCCAGAGGGCATGGAGTCGTTCTACGTGCTTTCGCCCGTCCCGCACCTTGGAAGCGGCACGGATTGGACGCAGATGGCCAAGCCCTACCGCGATTCGATCATGAACTTCCTAGAGGAAAACTACCTGCCTGACCTGAACGCGAATATCGTGGCGGAACACTACATCGACCCGCTGCACTTCGAAGGTACGCTGAACAGCTATCTCGGCTCGGCCTTCTCGGTGCAACCGATCTTGATGCAATCGGCATGGTTCCGCCCGCATAACCGTTCGGAGGACTTCGATAACCTGTACTTCGTCGGGGCCGGAACGCACCCCGGCGCAGGGCTACCGGGCGTCCTTTCGTCGTCGATCATCGTCGAAAACCTGATCGGCGATCCCGTTTCCACGCGGCGCAAACAACCTGTTGCCGCCGCCACACCGGCCTAGTTCATACCGATAGGAGAACCATTGGGGGTAAGCGATGCGTGCAGAACTGCCAAGCAATAATTGGGAAGTCCGGCTGTTAGCGTGGGCACTGGAGGCGCGAGAAAACCGTTCCGGTGGCGATCATCGCCCAACACATGCAGGCATCTTGCCGGAAGCCTACCTCCATTGCGAACGCATCACCCGGACACACAGCCGGACGTTCTACCTTGCCTCCGGGTTGCTGCCCGAAGGCAAGCGGGAGGCCGTCCGCGCTTTGTATGCCTTCTGCCGGGTGACGGATAACATTGTTGATACGGGCAACGCCGCCACGCGGGAGGCCGAACTCGCCGATTGGGCCGCCCGCGTGAGCATGACGCACCCGCCCGCTGATGATCTGGTCGCGGTAGCATGGGCCAATGCCCGCGCCCGCTACCACATCCCGGCGGGGTACGCCCGCCAGCTGATCGATGGGGTGGCGCGTGACCTTGTACAAAGCCGCTACGCCACCTTCTGCGAATTAGCTGAATACGCCTATGGCGTCGCTTCTACCGTTGGGCTGATGGCGATGCACATTATCGGCTTTCAGGGCGAAGAGGCGCTGCCCTACGCGGTCAAACTCGGCGTTGCCCTGCAAGTGACCAACGTCCTGCGCGATGTCGGCGAGGATTGGCGGGCCGGACGCTTATACCTCCCCGCCGACGAACTGGCTGAGTTCGGCCTGACGGAGTCAGATGTGGCCGCCGGGCGCGTCGATGACCGCTGGCGACGGTTCATGAAGTTCCAGATCGCCCGCAATCGGCAACTGTACGCCGAATCCATGCCGGGCATCGCCCTGCTCAATCGGGATGGGCGCTTCGCCATCGCTGCCGCCGCCAGCCTGTACGAAGCCATCCTGACCCAGATCGAACGCAACGATTATGATGTATTCAACCGGCGTGCCAGCGTCAGCACATTGGGGAAGATGCGCCGCCTGCCCGGCATTTGGCGCCGCGCCCGGAGAGGAGCCTAGCCCCACACCATGACTTATTTCGGATTCTTGGGAGTTTTCGTCGTTATTCCGATTTTGCTGTTGTGGGCGTTAGCCGCCTACGATGCCCGACGTGGCGTTAAAGTGCCCACCTTCATGGAGTCGTGGCCGGCCCGTTACATTGTGTTGGCGCACGTCCTGATCGCCCTCGTGTACACCACTCCTTGGGATAACTACCTCGTGGCGACGCGGGTGTGGTGGTACGACCCCAACCTCGTGACGGGGATCGTGATCGGGTGGGTGCCGATTGAAGAATACACCTTCTTCATCTTGCAGCCGCTGCTGACGGGGTCGTGGCTCCTGCTGCTGATGCGGCATTGGCCGACCAACCTCCCGCCGGTGAAGAACAAGACGGCCGTGCGGGTCATCTCGACTGGGCTGATCTTCGCCGTGTGGGTCGCCAGCATTGGGATGTTGGCGGCGGGCTGGCGGCCCGGAACCTATCTGGGCTTGCTGTTGGCGTGGGCCTTGCCCCCCGTCATGATCCAAACGGCCTTCGGCGCGGATATTCTGTGGCGGCATCGGCGAATCGTGTTGATGACCATCATCCCGATGACGCTATACCTCGCCGCCGCCGATAAACTCGCCATCACCAGCGGCACATGGACGATCAACCCTGAACAATCCGTCGGGATC
>Ga0272446_1004014_pt1 | contig 17815 bp, 17 predicted proteins | sample YNPCB0061_FD_194587 | JGI IMG/M metagenome (GOLD analysis project Ga0272446, IMG submission 194587) | Hot spring microbial mat communities from Yellowstone National Park, WY, United States - YNP-CB-006-1 | ecosystem: Environmental > Aquatic > Thermal springs > Hot (42-90C) > Sediment | place... | reverse complement strand
GCAGGCCGGCCTCGACGGCGAGGTCGTGGAGGCGGCGGGCCTGCTCGGTCTTGCCGGCTCCCTCGGGCCCCTCGAAGGTGACGAACCAGCCGCGGCGCGGCGTCGGACGGCGCACGCCCCCAGCGTACCCGACGACCCGGCGGAGGGCGTCGCGCCACCGATCACGCCGTGAGCCGGATGCGTCGATCGCCGTACTCCGCCCGAGCCGACCGGGCATGCTACGCTGGCCCGCCGATGACCACCTGGCGAGCCCGCCCCGATGCGTGAGCTGACCGCCCGCGCCCTCGAGACCGCCCGCCTCCGCGGCGCGGCCTACGCCGACGTCCGGGTCGTCCGCCGCCTCGAGGAGTCGATCTCGGTCAAGAGCGGCCGGGTCGAGGCCGTCGCCCTGACCGAAACCGAAGGCCTCGGCGTCCGCGTCCTCGTCGACGGCGCCTGGGGCTTCGCCGCCACCCACCGCCTCGAGCCGGCCGCGGTCGACGAGACGGCCGCCCGGGCCGTTCGGATCGCCCGGGCCTCGGCGACCGCCCTTCGCCGGCCCGTCCTCCTCGACGATCGCCCGCCGGCCCACGGACGCTACGAGACGCCCCTGAGCGAGGATCCCTTCGCGATCCCCCTCGAGGCGAAGATCGCCGACCTCCTCGCCGCCGACGAGGCGATGCGCCGCTCGGCTCGGCTCGCCTTCACCGAGACGATGTACGGGGCCCAGCGAGAGTGGAAGACCTTTGCCGCCCTCGACGGGAGCTACACCGAACAGCTCATCACCCACGTCGGGGCGGGCATCGAGGCGAACGCCGTGGACGGCGACGAACACCAGCGCCGGAGTTACCCCGACGCCGGCGGTGGCTGGCAGGCGGCCGGCTACGAGTACGTCCGCGGCCTCGACCTCGCCGGCCACGCGCCGGCCATCGCCGACGAGGCCGTCGCCCTCCTGTCCGCCCCCCAGTGCCCCTCGGGCCGCTTCACCATCGTCCTCGACCCCTCCCAGCTCTACCTCCAGGTCCACGAGAGCTGCGGCCACCCGACGGAGCTCGACCGGGTCTTCGGGACCGAGGCGAGCTACGCCGGCACGAGCTTCCTGACGGTCGACAAGCTCGCGGCCGGCTTCCGCTACGGGAGCGAGCTCGTCGACATCGTCGCCGACGCCACGGCGCCGGGCGGACTGGGGACCTTCGGCTGGGACGACGAGGGGGTCGCCGCCCAGGCCATCCCCCTCGTTCGGGAGGGGATCTTCGTCGGCTACCTCTCGTCGCGCGAGACGGCGCCCCGGATCGGGCGCCGCTCCGGTGGGGCGATGCGGGCCGACGGCTGGAACCGGATCCCGCTCATCCGGATGACGAACATCAACCTCCTGCCGAAGCCCGGGCTGAGCCTCGAGGAGATCGTCGCCGACACCGACGAGGGTCTCTACCTCGCCTCGAACCGGAGCTGGTCGATCGACGACCGGCGACTGAACTTCCAGTTCGCGACCGAGGTCGCCTACGAGATCCGGAACGGGAAACTCGGCCGTCTCTACAAGAATCCGACCTACACCGGGATCACCCCCGAGTTCTGGCGCTCCTGCGACGCCGTCGGCGACGAGCGGAGCTACCGGATGCTCGGGACCCCGAACTGCGGCAAGGGCGAGCCGGGCCAGGTGGCCCACGTCGGCCACGGCGTGCCCGGGGCCCGCTTCCGAAACGTCCAGGTCGGGGTCGGCAAGTGGCGGACCGAGCCGTGAGCGGGCGCGGCGTCCCGACGGCCCACGAGCCCGCGTCGCTCCTCGCCCTCGCCGAGCGACTCGTCGCCGAGGCGACCCGAGCTGGTGCCAGCGAGGCGGAGGCCCTCGTCATCGCCGAGGCGTCCGCCCTCACCCGCTTCGCCAACAGCGAGATCCACCAGAACGTCGCCGAGGAGAACATCCGCTCGAGCCTCCGTTTCGTCGTCGACCGCCGGGTCGGGGTCGCCGCCTCGGGTCGAACCGACGCCGACGGCCTGGCCGCCCTCGTCGAGCGTGCGGCCGCCATCGCCCGGAACGCCGCCGAGCTCCCCGACTGGGGCGGGCTGCCCGAGCCCGAGCCGGTCGCTCCGCTGCCGGCCGCCTTCGCCGCGGCGACGGCCGAGGCGACCCCGGAACGGCGGGCCGACGGGGTCCGGGCGGTCATCGCGGCCGCCGACGCCGCCGGCGTCCTCGCCTTCGGCTCCTTCGCCACCGGCCTCGAAGGGGTCGCCGTCGCCAACTCCCGGGGCGTCCGGGCGGCGGAGGCCCGAACGGCGGCCCACCTCCTCACCGTCGCCATCGGCCCCGACGGCGGCTCCGGCTACGCCGAGGCCGCGGCCACCTCGATCGAGGTCATCGACCCCGCGGCCATCGGGCGCGAGGCGGCCGCCAAGGCGAAGGCGGCGGCGAACCCGATCGCCCTCGAGCCCGGCGACTATCCGGTCGTTCTGGAGGAGTACGCCGTCGTCGACCTCCTCGACATGCTCGGCTATCTCGGCTTCTCGGCCCTCGCCGTCCAGGAGGGTCGGTCCTTCTTCGAACCGGGCCGGCGGATCGGCAGCGAGCTCGTCACCATCCGCGACGACGCCACCGATCCGGCGACGCTGCCGGCCGCCTTCGACTACGAGGGAGTTCCGAAGACGCCGGTCGTCCTCGTCGAGGCCGGGGTCTGCCGCGACCTCGTCTACGATGCCCAGACCGCGGCCCGAGCCGGCCGGCGCTCGACCGGCCACGGCCTGCCGGCCCCGAATCCCTGGGGGCCGTTCCCGACGAACATGCTCATGGAGCCGGGTGGGGCCACCCGCGAGGAGCTCCTCGGCGGCCTCGACCGAGGGCTCCTGGTGACCCGCTTCCACTACACGAACCCGGTCCACCCCAAGCTCGCCATCGTGACCGGGATGACCCGCGACGGGACCTTCCTCGTCGAGGGCGGGCGGATCGTCGGTCCGGTCCGGAACCTCCGCTACACCCAGAGCTACCTCGACGCCCTGGCCGGGATCGAGGCGGTGGGCCGGGAGCGGCGGACGCTCCGGGGTTTCCTCGGCGGAGTGGCCGTGCCGGCGGTCCGGATCGCAGCCTGGACCTTCACCGGCGCCACCGAGTGATCGCGCCGGGCCTGCGAGCGTCAGGTCCGCCGCGGTCCGGAGGGCACGCGGGCTCAGCGAAAGAGCGCCTCGAGCGCCGGGTCGGCCGGGTCGACGTGGCGGAGGCCGTCGACGACCCCGTAGGCTCGATCGGCTGAGACGAGCGCCTCGGCGCCGGCGGCGATGGCCGTGGCGGCCAGGACGGCGTCGAAGGCGTCGAGCTCCGGGTGACGGCGATAGAGCTGGAGCCCGGCTCGGAGCGCGGCAGCATCGGGTGCGATGAGGGGTCCCAAGAGCTCCGCGTAGGCGAGGCCCAGCTCAGCTGCATCGGCGCGATCGCGACGTCGCGCCCGGACGTGGACGAACTCCTGGATGACTTCCGCCGTCGTCGTTGCGATGACCCGACCCTGCTCGACGGCTTCCAGGATCCGCCGGCACGGATCGCGCAAGGGGTGGTCGGCGCCCTTCGCGTAGACGAGGACCGTCGTGTCGAGGACGATCACGCTCGACGGGAACGGATCGATCGCAGCTCTGCCGTCAGCTCCTCGACGTCAGGCACCGGCATGTCTGGCGCGTCGAGGATCCGTCGAGCCGCAGCGGCCCGGCGGGTCGGGTCCCCTGGTAGCGCCCGATCGATCGCCTCACGGACGACGGCCGCCACGGATGTCCCGCGGGCGGCGGCCTCCGCTGCCAGGCGCCGATAGCGATCGGCATCGAGGAGGATCTGCACCCGTCGATCCAGCATGCGCATACAGTAGCATGTGCTCGTCTGCCGGAGCACGTCGGGGGCGAGGAACGAGGGACGGCCCCGAACGGCTCGGGCGTGCTCGCCGGTACGGGCCAGTCGTGGGGACGGCGACTGCGGACCCTCCGTCCCTACCGCCAGCTCGTTCGGGCCGGGTCGGGATAGAGACGCACCCGCCGGTACGGCTCCCGACCGCGGGACCGGGAAACGATGTTCGCCCGTTCGGCCATCTGGTGCTGGAGTCGGCGGATGTAGGCGTTCTGGGGCGAGAGCTCGACCGGCTCGGCCCGCTCCAGGACGATCCCGATCGCCTCCTCGGCTTCGCGGAGGGCGGCCTCGCGGGGGTCGACCTCGAGGGAGAAGATCGAGGTCAGCGAAGCCTGCATCTGGACGATGGTGTTCGACTTGAGGACGTAGATCGGGAGCCCGCGCTCTTCCGCCTCCCGGACCACCCCGGCCTTCTGGCGGTACTCGCTCCGGAGGGTCATGACGACGTCGGCCTCGTCGATGTCCCGGGCGATGATGACCGGGAGCTGGAGCTCGCGGATCGCCTGCTCGAGCCGCTTTCGGCTGATCCCGTACGGGAGGACCCGGAGGGTGGGCAGGATCCCCTCGCGGACGCGAAGCATCTCCCCGTCGCGCTCGATCGCCTCGGCCCGTTCGCGGTCGGCGATGGCCTCGTCGTCGGCCGTCAGGGCCGCCTCGAGGTCCTCGGGGGGCTCGATCCCGGGCGCGGCCACGCCGGCCCCCGGACCCGGACCCACGCCGCCGGAAACCACGGCCGGCTCGTCGCTCGATGGCCCGCTTCCCTCGGTCGGGCGAGCTGGCTCGGCAGCCTCGCCGGCCGAAGGCGCGCCGCTGGGGGCACGTCCCGTTTCCTGGCCGGTCCGAGGGCCGACGGCGTTCACCGGCCAGGTCCCCTCGTCGGCGCGGAGCGCCTCGATGGCCCGGCTCGCCTGCTCACGCCAGACCCGTTGCCGCTCGAGCTCCCGGAGTTCCCGAGCCCGAAGCTCGGGCTCCGTCTCCTCGGCCCGCTCCAACGGACCCCGATCGGCGAAGCCAGGCCCGGCCGCGGACCCCGCTCCGCCGACGGCCCGCAGCTCCGGGGTCGGTCGCCAGCCCCCGCTCCGCGCCCCGCTTCCGCGATCGAGCCCCGCCGGGAGCCGGTAGCCGCTCGAGCCCCGCCAGCCCGGCTCGGTTCGCCAGGACGGACCCGTCCCGACGAGGCCGGCGAACCGCTCGCCGGTCCCGGCCTCGCGCGGCGAGGGTCGGAGCCGGGCCTGGGTCCGATGGACGCCCGCCTCGTCCCGCCAACGGAGCTCCGGGGCGATGGGATCGCCCCGCAGGAGGGCGTCGACGGTCTCGGCGACGTCGGTGTGGACGATGACCCGGTCCCGATCCTGGATCTCGACGACGACGTCGAAGGTGGGCGGCGCCTTCCGCTCGAGGACGCTCTTTTGGGTCCGGCGCCGGCGGGCCTCCTCGTCGCCGAGGGTCACGGTCTGGATCCCGCCGATGAGGTCGGACAGGGTCGGGTTGAGCATGAGGTTCTCGAGGGTGTTGCCGTGGGCCGTGCCGATGAGCTGGACGCCCCGCTCGGCGATGGTCCGGGCAGCCTGGGCCTCGAGCTCGGTTCCGATCTCGTCGATGACGATGACCTGGGGCATGTGGTTCTCGACCGCCTCGATCATGACCTCGTGCTGGAGCGAGGGGGTTCGAACCTGCATCCGGCGGGCCTTGCCGATGGCCGGGTGGGGGATGTCGCCGTCGCCGGCGATCTCGTTCGACGTGTCGACGACGACGACCCGCTTCCGGAAGTCGTCGGCGAGGACCCGCGCCGCCTCGCGGAGCATCGTCGTCTTGCCGATCCCGGGCCGGCCCATGATGAGGATCGACCGACCCGAGGCCACGAGATCCTCGATGATCTCGATGGTCCCGAAGACGGCCCGCCCGATCCGGCAGGTGAGGCCGACGATCTTGCCGTTCCGGTTCCGGATGGCGCTGATCCGATGGAGGGTCCGCTCGATCCCGGCCCGGTTGTCATCGCCGAAGGTTCCGATGTGGTCGACGACGTAGGCGATGTCGGCCTCGGTCACCTCCCGATCGAGGAGGGTGATCTCCGACTCGGGGAAGCGCGCCTCGGGCCGGCGGCCGAGGTCGAGGACGACCTCGATGAGATCCTCCCGGTTCGGGATGGCATGGACGGCCTCGACGATCTCCGGTGGCAGGGCGGCCAGGAGGGCCTCGAGATCGTCGATCGCCTCGCGCCGCCGTTCGTTTCCGTTCACGCTCGCCTCCCTCGGCCGGCCCACACTCGCCGGCCGCCGCCGATCATTGTCGTCGGCGCCTCGCATCCTGTCGACGCTGCCCTCGGGCCGCCCGCCGCGACCGCGGCCCGGCCGTCCGATCCGGCGCCCCGGCGTCCGGCTCGCATCAGCGCACCCCTGCCGGCACGAGGGCCGGGTCGGCGACCCGAACGAGCGCCTCCTTGAGGAGGAGGGTGACGGTCGCCACCGTCTCGAAGCCCGCCTCCTCGAGGCGCCGATCGACGGGCGATTCGTAGGTCCGGACCGGGGCGATGACGCCGTGGTCGTGGCGATCGACGCCCCGTCCCTCGCCCCGCGCCTCGCCCCGCGCCTCGCTCCGCCCGGTCCGGGCGGCGATCACCCCGAGGCCGAAGCGGACGAGGGGGCCGGCATCGACCCCCGGCCGGACGAGGACCTTGAGGTAGTGCGGCTGGTCCTCCCTGGCCACCCCGACCTGGAGGAGCCCGTCGAGGCCGGTCCCGTCGGGACCGCCGCCGGGCGTCGCCTGGACGTACGCCTCGATGTCGGCGAAGCGGAGGATCGGCGCGAGGGAGCTCCGCGGCACCCGCCACTGGAGACCCTGGCGCTCCCAGTCGGCGAGCCGGTACATCTCGAGCCGCTGGACCGGCGGCGGGGTCGCCGCGACGTAGAGGCGATGGAGGGCGGGGGCGTCGGTGGGATGCGCCTCGCGGATGCCGGCGGCCGCGGCCTCCTCGGCCGACCACGGCTCGGGGAGCGGCAAGCCCGGCCGTCGGAAGAGGATCCGCTCGTCGCCGTAGCGGACGAACCCGGCCTGCATGAAGAGCTCGACGTTCTCGTCGACGTCGGCGCAGGCGACGTGGAAGCGGATCGCCCCGCGTCGAACCCCCTCGCGGAGGAGCTGCTGGATGAGCCGGAAGCGGATGTCGCCCGCCTCCGTCGGCCCGACGGCGTCGAGCTCGACGATGGTCCACTCGTCCCGGAAGGTCTCCCGCTCGACCCGCAGGAGTCCGGCGATCCGTCCTCGGTCCTCCTCGTAGACGTAGAGGAGGTCGTTGGGGCGGAAGGCGCCGAGGGGGAGCCGGAAGAGGCTGAAGACCCGGATCGGCGGTCCGGCGACCGGGAGACCGAGGGAGCGGGTCCCGTTCGCCTCGCCCTGGCAGATCCGGGAGAGCTCGCCGAGGGCCGCCAGATCGGTGAGGCGGGCCAGCCGGACACGGCCCGACCGATTCGTCATGGGCGATCCTCCGCCCGCCGGAGGGGGTGGCGCCGCCGGCCGGCACCCTCGCCGGGCTCGGCGTGCTCGGCGGCCATGGTCGCCACGAGCCGATGGAAGCGGGTCTCGCCGGCCAGCTCCGGATGGAAGGCCGTGGCGACGACGTTCCGTTCCCGGACGGCGACGATCCGACCGTCCTCGAGCCGGGCGAGGACCTCGACCGCCGGGCCGGTCGCCTCGATGACGGGGGCCCGGATGAAGACGGCGTGGACGGGCTGATCGCCGAGGAGGGGGACCGACAGGTCGGTCTCGAAGGAGTCGAGCTGGCGCCCGAAGGCGTTCCGCTTCACGACGACGTCGAGGAGGGGGAGGACCGGCGGATCGCCGTCGCGGATCTCGCGGGCGAGGAGGATCATCCCGGCGCACGTCCCGAAGAGCGGAGCGCCGCTCCGCGCCAGCTCGAGGAGCGGCTCCCGGAGCCCCCAGCGCTCGATGAGGCGCCGCATCGTCGTGCTCTCGCCGCCGGGCAGGATGAGGCCGCTGACGCCCTCGAGATCGCGGGGCAGCCGAACCTCGACGCCCTCGACGCCGATGGTCTCGAGGATGGCGAGGTGCTCGGCGAAGGCACCCTGGAGGGCAAGGACCCCGATCTTCACCGTCGATCACCTACCTTCGTCGGCCGCCGGGGACGGCCGCGGACGACCCGGCCGGCCGCGTCCGCCACGAGACGGGGGCCGCCTCTCCTGCCACGGCCGGCGGCCTCGCCGGGCCGGTAGCCGACCGGAACCCGCCGTCGGTCGCCGCTGCCCCTCACCAACCCCGAACGGCGAGGCGCTCCGCCTCGGGGATCGTCTCGAGGGCGATCCCCCGCATCGGCGCCCCGAGCCCCTTGCTCACCTCGGCCAGGATCTTCGGGTCGTCGTAGTGGGTCGTCGCCTGGACGATGGCCGACGCCATCCGGGCCGGATCCTCGCTCTTGAAGATGCCCGAGCCGACGAAGACGCCCTCGGCCCCGAGCTGCATGACGAGGGCCGCGTCGGCCGGGGTGCTGATCCCGCCGGCGACGAAGTTCACCACCGGGAGCCGTCCCGTTTCGGCGACCTCCTTGACGAGGTGGTACGGGGCGTCGAGCTCCTTGGCGGCGACGTAGAGCTCGTCGGGTCGCATCGACTGGAGCCGCCGGATCTCGGCCAGGACGGTCCGAAGCTGGCGGACCGCCTCAACGACGTTGCCGGTCCCGGCCTCGCCCTTCGTCCGGATCATCGCCGCCCCCTCGTTGATCCGCCGGAGCGCCTCGCCGAGGTTGCGGCAGCCGCAGACGAAGGGGACCTTGAAGGCGTGCTTGTCGATGTGGTTCTCTTCGTCGGCCGGGGTGAGGACCTCGGATTCGTCGATGTAGTCGACGCCGATGGCCTCCAGGATCTGGGCCTCGGCGAAGTGGCCGATCCGACATTTGGCCATGACCGGGATCGAGACGGCGGCCATGATCTGCTCGATGAGGGCCGGATCCGACATCCGAGCCACACCGCCCGCGGCGCGGATGTCCGCCGGCACCCGCTCGAGGGCCATGACGGCGACCGCCCCGGCATCCTCGGCGATCTTCGCCTGTTCGGGCGTGACGACGTCCATGATGACGCCGCCCTTCAGCATCTGGGCCAGGCCCTTCTTCGTTGCCCAGGTGGACGTTTCGACGCTCATCGTTGCGTGCGTTCCTCTGCGCTGCTCGACCGGCCGCCCGCCGACCGATCCCGGGAGGGGAGACCCGTCCGCGCCCGGGCGGGCGAACGGGGGTCGCTTCGATTATCGCACGGCGCACGCGGAGAGCCATCGACCGGGGTCGGCGCCCGGGTTGGCCTGCCGCGAACCCGCGGCGCGCGGCCACACCTTGCGGGTAGGCCGTCGCCCGAGCTCCGCCCGAGGTCCCCGGTCTCCCCGGCGACCAGCGGCTCGGCCTGACCCGCGGAAGCTCGGGCTTCCTTCAGCGGCCGACGGTCCGAAGGACCCCCGACATGAGCTTCGTCGCCTGCCGGGCCCGCGCCGGCGAGAGCTGCGAGAGGCTCGTGACGAGGGCGAGGACGTCGGCGTCGTCGAGGGAGTCGAGGAGGTGGACGAGCCGGAGGACGGTCTCGTCGGGGACCTCGCCGAGGAGGCGCATGACCCGCTCGAGGGAGCGCGGCTCGAGCCGCGGCAGGAGTCCGACGGCTCGATCGAAGAGGCGGACGAAGGCGAGGAAGGCCGACAGCCAGTCCCGGAGGCCGACGAGTTCGGCGTCGGCGGGGTGCTCGGCGGCGAGGGCGTCCGCGTCGGCGAGGGCGCGCTCGAGGGCACCGACGATGGGGTCGCCCTCGCGGGTCTTCCGCTCGGCGACGATCCGCCCGAACCAGCGCCAGGGATCGGAGACGGCGACGTAGGCGGCCCCGGGCGGCCCGCGGCGGCCGATCCGTCGCGGCTGCTCGACCCGCTCGACGAGACCCCAGGCGACGGCCTCGGCCAGGGCCTGACTCGTCGCCCGATGCGAGAGGCCGAGGGACTCCCGGACCTCGCGCTCGGTGAGGGGACAGCCCCGGCTCATGAGGTAGGCGTGGACCCGGGCCACGGCCGGCGCCACGCCCCAGGCCGCCCCCATCTCGCCCCAGGCATCGGCGAGACGGAGGCGGACGGCCTCGGCGAGGGGCGACGAGCTCCGCGGCGGGGTGGCGGTCGCCCGAGCTGCTTGAGGGTCGACGGCGACGGCCTCGGTCACGATGGCGGAAGGGTAACACCCGCCGGGGCAGGGCTCCGGCCCCCGTCGACCAACCGGTGCGGGCCCGACCGCCTACCCGCCGGCGATGGCTCCGAGGACCCGGAAGGCATCGCGCCCGGCGACGACCGACTCCGGGAGGGGCGTCTCCGGCGGCTCGAGCGAGACGTCGCGGCCACCCACGAAGAAGCGCATGAAGGCCCGCCGGGCACCGGTCCGAGGATCGCGGATCGTGCCTCGGAGCGGCGGGTAGCGGGCCTCCAGGGCGTCGAGGACCGCCGCCATCGTCACCGGGTCGGCGACCTCGACGACGACCTCGGCCCCGGTCCCGGCGAGGGTTCGAAGGTGGGGCGGGAGGATGACCCGGATCGAGTGCCGAGCGAGCCCGTCGGCGACGCCGCCGGCGGAATCGCGCACCCCATCGGGCGTCATGGCAGCGTCTGGGCCTCCACCGAGAGGACCGGCGGGAGGTGGTTCGCGATGGCCGTCCAGTGGTCGCCACCGTCGGGGGACGCGTAGACCTGTCCGCCGGTCGTCCCGAAGTAGATCCCGGCCGGTTCGAGGCGATCGACGGCCATGGCTTCGCGGAGGACGTTGACGTAGCAGTCGCGCTGGGGGAGCCCGTCGCTCAGGGCCTCCCACTCGCCGCCACCGGTCCGACTCCGGTAGACCCGGAGCTTCCCCTCCGGCGGATAGTGCTGGGTGTCGCTCGTGATCGGGACGACGTAGACGGTCTCGGGCTCGTGGGGATGGACGTCGACGACGAAGCCGAAGTCCGTCGGCAGGTTGCCGCTGATCTCGGACCACTGCCGCCCGCCGTCGTCGCTCCGCATGACGTCCCAGTGCTTCTGCATGAAGAGGACGTCCGGCCGGGCCGGGTGGGCGGCGACGTGGTGGACGCAGTGGCCGACCTCCGCCTCGGGATCCGGGATGTAGTCGGAGCGGAGGCCGCGGTTGATCGCCTGCCAGGTCGCGCCGCCGTCGTCGGTCCGGAAGGCCCCGGCCGCCGAGATGGCGACGACCATCCGGTCCGGGGAGCGCGGGTCGAGAACGATCGTGTGGAGGCAGAGCCCACCCGCCCCCGGCATCCACTGGGGTCCCGTCCCGTGGCCGCGGAGCCCGGCGAGCTCGGTCCAGGTCGCGCCGCCGTCCGTGGAGCGGAAGAGGGCGGCGTCTTCGACCCCGGCGAACACGGTGTCCCGGTCGGTCAGGGACGGCTCGAGGTGCCAGACCTTCTTGAACTCCCAGGGTCGAAGCGAACCGTCGGACCACTGGTGGGTCCCGGCTTCGCCCTCGTAGGCGAAGTCGTTCCCGACCGGCTGCCACGTCCGGCCACCGTCGTCGGAGCGCTGGATCACCTGGCCGTGCCAGCCGGTCCACTGGGCCGCATAGATCCGATCCGGGTCGATCGGTGAGGCCTTCACGTGGTGGACCTCCCAGCCACCGAAGTGCGGGCCGTCGATGGTCCAGGTCCGGCGCCTGCCGTCGGCGCTCAGGATGAAGGCACCCTTGCGGGTGCCGACGAGGACGCGGACGCTGCCCACGGGACGCTCCTTTCGTCGGTCGGATGCCCTCCGCACGAGGGCAGCGGTACCGGTCACGAGGCAGCCCTCATCTTCGCCCATCGGCGGCCGCGCTGCCGGCGGACCGGGTCGGGTCCGTGGTGTACGCTCGGCGCGAGATGACCGGATCGCCGGATCGGGCGAGCGTGGACCTCGCCCGGCGCCGCTTCCTGGCCTGGTCGGCGGCAACGTCCGCCGCCTTCCTCGCCGGCTGCGACCTCGGGCGCAGCGTGGGGACCGTGAACGAGCCCTCGCCGCAGTCCAGGCCAGGGGGTGGCGGCCCCGGCTCGCCGGGCAGCGACCCGCCACCGACGGTTTCCCCGCCGCCGGACGCCCCGACTTCGGCCGAGCCGAGGCCGACGCTCCGAGCAGCCCGCCGCCGGGTCCTCTATCGCGACGGGGCCCTCGCTGACGGGCGGTCGGACCGGCTCCACGTCGGGGTGAGCGTCCTCGTCGAGGACGGCATCGTCCGCTGGATCCGCCCGAGCGACGACGAAGGGCCGCTGGGATCGCGCTCGGCCCTCGAGATCATCGACGCCTCGGGCTCGACCATCGTGCCCGGCCTCGTCGACTGCCACAGCCACGTCGTGCTCCCGGGCGGCGCCCATTGGATCGAACGAGCGAGCGACCCGCCGGCGCGCCTCCTCGAGGTCGCCGAGGCGAACGGGCGACTCCTAACCGCGGCCGGGGTCCGGTGGGCCCGGGACGTCGGCGCGCCGCGCGGCCGCGACCCCATCGACGGTCGCACCCGCGCCCTCAGCCTCGGGGTCCGGGACCGATGGCAGGGTCGCCCCGAGATGCCGCGGGTCCGCGCCGCCGGGACCTGGCTCGTCCGGCGGGGGACCCGGCCGACGGAGATCACGATCGCCGTCGACGACGCCGACGACCTGGTTCGCGCCGCCCTTGCCCAGCTCGACGAGGGAGCCGACCTCGTCAAGCTCTACCTCGACGGCCCGGACCCGGGCCGTTCCCCCTGGACGGCGGCCGAGGTCCGCCGGGTCGTCGAGGCCGTCCACGGGCGCGGCGCTCGCGTCACCGCCCACGCGACGAACCTCGAAGGGGCGGCCGCTGCTGCTGCGGCAGGCGTCGATGCCATCGAGCACGGCTTCGTCCTCGACGGAGAGGTCGCCCGGGCCATGGCCGCCAACGGCGTCGCCCTCGTCTCCACCCTCACCGTCCTCCGCTCCTGGCTCAGCTTCGCCCGGACGACCCGGATCGATCGCTTCGCGAGCCCCGCCGGTCGGACCGCCATCGCCGAGCGCCTCGAGCGGGCCGAGGTCAGCGTTCGGGCGGCCCGAGCGGCCGGGGTCGCCGTCTGCACCGGAACGGACTTCGGCGGGGGCTCGGCTCGGGCGAACCAGCTCGCTTGGGAGGTGGAGTCGCTCGTCGCCGCCGGCTTCGAGCCCTGGGAGGCCCTCGGGGCGGCGACTTGGCGGGGCGGCGAGCTCCTCGGCGCGCCGACGGCCGGGGTCATCGCCGAGGGTGGCCCGGCCGACTTCGTCCTCGTCCACGGCGACCCGACCTCCGACCCGACGGCCCTCTGGCGGGTCTGGCACGTCGCCTGGGCGCGCTGAGGATCGGCTCGGACGATCCGACACGGCGGTCGGCGAGCGATGCACGGTGACCACGGCGCGGGGTCGCCCGAGTCGCCGACGGTCTGGACCGTCGGCCACGGCGCCCTCTCGACCGAGGCGATCGCCGCCACCCTCCGCGCGGCCGAGGTCGGTGTCCTCGTCGACATCCGCCGCTTCCCGGGTTCGCGCCGATCGCCCCATCTGGCGCGGGAACGGCTCGCGGCGGACCTGCCGGCCCTCGGCATCGCCTACGAATGGGCCGGCGAAGCCCTTGGCGGCCGCCGCTCGCCCCGGCCTGGACCCACCCGACACACCGCCTGGCAGGATCGGGCCTTCCGCGGCTACGCCGACCACACCGACAGCGCCGTCTTTCGGGCGGCCGTCGACGAGCTCGTCGGTCGGGCCCGGGCGGGCGAACGGCTCGCCCTCATGTGCGCCGAGCTCGACTGGCGGCGCTGCCATCGCCGGCTCGTCGCCGACACCCTCACCGTCCGCGGCGTCGCGGTCGTCCACCTCCGGGCCGGCCGTGGCCCGGAGCCCCACGAGCCGCACCCAGACCTGCGAGCCGATGCGGCCGGCTGGCCGCTCTGGGAGGCGCGCTAGGGCTCCGGCCGATCCGCGGGCTGATCGGCCGAAGCTGATCGGTCGAGCGGGTGCGCCCGCGTCCCTCCGCGGCGAGCTTCGGGAGCCGACCCAGCGCTCACCGGCGCGGCGAGGCCGGATGGGCCACCCCATCGACTCACTCCGGCGCGGCTGGCCAGACCCCCAACCCGGACCGTCGGGCCGCGTCCCAGAGCTCCCGATCGTACGTCGCGACGGTGACCGCTTCGCCGATCATCTCCTTCCAGGCGACCGCACAGGCGAGGTGGATCGCGTCGTAGCCGCGCAGACCGAACATCCAGGCGACGTCCACCGCCCGGCGAGCGATGCTCTCGGTCACCGGCAACCGGTGCAGGCTCCCCCACTGCTCGAGGAACATGCGCAGGCTCGCTTCGGCGTCGTCGCGACCGATGATCTGCTTCCGAGCCGCACGGGCGATGGCCGCCGCAACCTCCACCACCGTGATCAGCGCGGTCGCGAGGACGCTCGCCCCATCGACGAGCTCGGCCACCTCCCGGGATCCCGCTTCGTCCACGTAGAGCTTGACCAGGGCGCTCGCGTCCAGGTACAGGATCACCCCCGATCCTCCACGAGGAGTTGCGCCACCGTCCGGTCGCCCCGCGCCCGGGCCGCCGGCGTCCGGGGGATGAGCTTCCCCTCTGCAGGAAGGAGAAGCCCGAGCCGGGCCAGCATCTCCAGGCGCGCCTCGACCGGCACGTCCACGGGGATCAGCCGGCCGACCGGCTTCCCTCGATCGGCGATTTCGACGACCTCCCCGGTCTTCACCCGTCGCAGGTACGCGCTCAAGTGGGCTTTGAATTCGCGGATGTTGACGCGCACGGTCATTGCCGTCCTCCCGATGCGGTCTCTGTAGTCACATCATAGCCTAGTGAGGTCACGGCTGCCGACGGGAGGTCCGTCCCGGGTCAGGGACATGAGGTCGAAGTCGATGAACGGTAGCAGCGAGGAGGAGTGCGAGCCACCAATGCCCGTACGCGCACATCGAGGCTCCCACCTGCATCGCCCCGCCTCCGTCCTTTGCCGGAAACGGCCGCGAGGGCAGCAGGCGACGCCGCTCTCCGGGTCCTTTCGAGCAAAGCGTCCGGCCCAACGGGCGGGCCCAGCGGTCGCTCTTAGGCACGCGGCAGGGCTCCGGCCGACCCACGGGCTCATCGGCCGAAGCTGATCGGACCGGCGGGACCGCCAGCGTCGCTTGACATCAGATGCGTGAGCCAGCATCATCAAGCATCGTGACCCGCACCACGATCGACATCGATCCCCTCGTCCTCCGACGGCTCAAGGAGCGGCAGCGCCGCGAAGGCAAGTCCCTCGGCCGGCTCGTGTCGGAACTCCTCGCTGCATCGCTCGTCGAAGCGCCGCCCAAGGCGCCGCCGCTCGCCTGGACGTCGAAGCCGATGGACGCCCGGGTCGACCTCGAGGACCACGACGCTGTTCGACGGGCGCTCGGCGAAGCATGACGAGCACCCTCGACGCCAACGTCCTCCTCTACGCGAGCGACGCCAGCAGCCCCGTCCATCGTCGCGCAGTCCAATTCCTTGACCGGCTGGCCGAGGGACCCGATCTCGTCTATCTGTTCTGGCCGACCATCGTCGCCTACCTCCGCCTGGCCACCCATCCGGCGGTCTTCGACCACCCCCTCAGTCTCGAGGAGGCGCTCAGGAACATCGACCAGCTCCTTGCCCGCCCTCACATCCAGTCCCCGGGCGAGCAGCCAAGGTTCTGGGACCGGCTCCGGTCGGTCGTCGTGGAGGCCGGGGCGAGCGGGAACCTCGTCTCCGACGCCCACCTCGTCGCGCTCATGCGCGAGTACGGCGTCCGAACCATCTGGACGCGCGACCGTGACTTTCGGCGCTTCGACGACATCGAGGCTCGGGACCCCTTTGCGGAGGGGCCTTCGAACGGTTTCCGTCGACGAGGCGGGGGCTGGTAGCACGTGTCGGGCGGGACGGACGGAGCGCACCGCTTCCCCGGGCGCGTCGATCCCCCGAAGGGAACTCAACCTCCCGCCGCCAGAGCCGCAATCTCCGCCACGACCTCGTCGAACGGTCGACCCCGGAGGGCGAGCTGCCACCGGCCGGCCATCCGGCCGAGGGCGTCTTCCGACAGCTGCGGCGGCTCGACCCGACCAGCGACGTCCCGGAGGAAGCCCTGGCCGCCGAGGATCTGGTAGGCGTAGGGGTCGGCCTGCGGGTCGTCGAGAGGGAAGCCGTTTCGGCTCGCCTTCTCGGCCATGTTGACGAGGAAGAAGATCGCCCGTTCCCCCCTCGATATGGCCGCCGATAGCCGCTCGAACTCCGGACGGTAGTCGTAGCTCCGGTCGCCAAGCCCGAGGACGACCCAGAGCGTCACGGTCCCCGGGACCCTACTCCGTGGAGCCCCCAGCAAGACGCGATCGACCTCGACCGAGAGGCTGGTCATGTATCCGATCACCCCATACTCGTCGGCGTTGGTTGGGCCATACGCGAGGTTACCGAGCCGACCCACGACGACGAGATCGGCGGCGCGGACGATCGCCTCGAGCGACGGGTAGCTGATCGCCGCTGGATCGCCCGGGATCAGCAACGCCCAGGCCTGGTCCGGGGACAGGGGTTCCGGCGACGGAGGCGGTGCGGGGCTCGTCGTCGGAGCGACCGCCCCGAAGGACGGCGTCGGGGAGGCCTCCAGGTTCGAGCTCGGAGCGATCGCTCCGGAGCTGGCCACGCAGCCGCCGGCGACGAGCGCCCCCGCGACGAGCAGCCCGCCCGGCCCGCGGCAGTTCTTCACTCGACCCTCAGGCGCCGAGGATCCGTCGCGCTTCCTCGTACTCCGCCGTCGAAATCTCGCCGCGGGCGAGCCGCTCGCGGAGGAGTGCGACAGCGGCGGCGCGCCGGTTTCGTTCCGGACCAAGGACGCGGGCGACCGTCGTGATGACCCAGAAGAGGACGAAGACGACCGCGAAGAAGATGGCTAGTCCGGCAACGAAGGTCAGGACGTACTCCATGGCGCTGCTCCGAGAGGATGGTACCCCGTCGCGGCCCCACCGCCCGTATCATCGCCTGAGCCATGGCCGTCCTCCGGAGCCGCCTCGACCCTGCCGACCCCGACGCCGAGGCGAACGAGGCTGCCATGCGCGCCCTCGTCGACGAGCTGCGCGCCCGCCAGCGCGCCCTCGTCGAGCGTGGGGCCGCCGGCGACGAGCGGGCCATCGCCCGCCACCGCGAGCGCGGCAAGCTCCCCGTCCGCGAGCGGATCGACCGGCTCCTCGACCCCGGCAGCGCCTTCCTCGAGCTCTCGCCCCTCGCCGCCAACGGGATGTACGACGACGAGGCCCCCGGCGCGGGGCTCGTCACCGGCATCGGCCGGATCGAGGGGACCCTCTGCGTCGTCGTCGCCAACGACGCCACCGTCAAGGGCGGGACCTACTACCCGATGACGGTGAAGAAGCACCTCCGGGCCCAGGAAATCGCCCTGGAGAACCGGCTCCCCTGCGTCTACCTCGTCGATTCGGGCGGCGCCTACCTTCCCCTCCAGGCCGAGGTCTTTCCCGACCGCGATCACTTTGGCCGGATCTTCTACAACCAGGCCCGGCTCTCGGCAGCCGGGGTCCCCCAGATCGCCCTCGTCATGGGGAGCAGCACGGCCGGCGGCGCCTACGTCCCGGCGATGAGCGACGAGACGGTCATCGTCCGGGGGACCGGCACGATCTTTCTGGGCGGCCCGCCGCTGGTGAAGGCAGCGACCGGCGAGGAGGTGAGCGCCGAAGAACTGGGTGGTGCTGAGGTCCACGCCCGCCGTTCGGGGGTCGTCGATCACGAAGCCCTCGACGACGAGCACGCCATCGCCCTCGGGCGCTCCATCGTCCGCCACCTCGCCCGCCGACCGCCCGAACCGCCCTGGGAGCGGCGCCGCCCCGAACCGCCGGCCGTCCCGCCCGAGGGCGACCCGAAGACCGGGACCGCCCACCTCTATGCCGCCGTCCCGACCGACCTCCGTCGCCCGCTCGACGTCCGGGAGGTCATCGCCCGCCTCG
>Ga0272446_1004013_pt1 | contig 17816 bp, 21 predicted proteins | sample YNPCB0061_FD_194587 | JGI IMG/M metagenome (GOLD analysis project Ga0272446, IMG submission 194587) | Hot spring microbial mat communities from Yellowstone National Park, WY, United States - YNP-CB-006-1 | ecosystem: Environmental > Aquatic > Thermal springs > Hot (42-90C) > Sediment | place... | reverse complement strand
CTAAATGTACTTAACCACTTCACTAGCGGGGAAGCGCACTTTGGGTTTAGTGGCATACTTATCATCTTCAGCCCGATAGCCTGCGGGGCAAGCCACGACTGTAGTATAGTCTGTGCCTAACAAACCGAGAATTTCGTCATACTTAGCAGGCACAATACCTTCCATCGGGCAAGTATCCACCCCCAAAACCGCCGCTGAGGTCATGTACTGCCCCAAAGCAATGTAGGTTTGACGGGTCGCCCATTCTTTTAAGTCCAGATGATAAGGCGGATTGGTGATGAAGCCTTTGATGACATTGCCAAAGCCCTGTAGAGCTTCAAGGGGAGTGCCCTGCACCTCAGCAGTACGCGCCAAATAGCGATCCACAAATTCGGGCGTAATATTCTTATTGATTGCCAGCACCACCAGATGGGAAGCGTCCACTACCTGCCGTTGTCCCCAAGAATGGGGTAGCAGTTGCTCCTTGATCGCTTGGTCTTTCACCACCACAAACAACCAAGGTTGCAAGCCAAAGGAAGAGGGAGCTAGCACCAAGCTTTGTTCTAGTGCTTGCCAAACATCATCGGGAATTTTCTTGGAGGGGTCAAACTTTTTCACAGCGTACCGCCATTGCAATCGCTGGAGTAGCTGGGCGGGTTCAAGAGTAGAGCCAGTCATGCTGATCAGGTGTTAAATTATAGAACTACTATACCAGCAAGCTCTTTTAATCTGAAACCAGTTTATGCGTGCCGTTGTTATGCACCGCGCGGGCGAGCCAGAGGTTCTGCAAATAGCCCAAGTGCCCCCACCTGCCATCCAATCTCCCACAGAGCTATTGATACGCATCAGGTCAGCGGGGGTAAATCCCATTGATACCAAACTCAGGCAGAGAGGTACTTTTTTTCCTGAGGCTCTACCTGCCATTTTGGGCTGTGATGGGGCGGGGATCGTGGAAGCGGTGGGCGGTGCTGTCAGCAAATTCAAGGTGGGTGATGCGGTCTATTTCTGTCATGGCGGTCTGGGCAAACAGCAGGGCAATTATGCGGAAATGACCGTGATCGAGGAGGATTTTGTGGCACTGATGCCCCGCAATATTTCCTTTGCTGAGGCGGGGTCAGCTCCATTGGTGCTAATTACGGCTTGGGAGTCCCTATTTGACCGTGCCAGATTGGAAGCAGGCAGAAAGGTGCTAATCCACGGTGGAGCAGGGGGCGTAGGTCATGTGGCAATGCAGTTGGCGCATCTCAAGGGAGCAGAGGTGGCGGTAACGGTGAGTTCTCCAGCCAAAGCTGAGTTTTGCCAGCGTCTATGTCCCGATGTGTTTCCCATTCTCTATCGGCAGGAAAACTTTGTGTCGGCGATTATGCGCTGGACTAATGGGGAGGGGGTAGATATGGCGCTGGATACGGTGGGCGGCAAGGTATTTCAGGAAACTTTTACAGCGGTGCAGGTGTATGGCGACTTGGTAACTATTTTGGCTCCCAGTGCTGATACTGATTGGAAAACGGCGCGCGATCGCAACTTGCGGATCAGTTTAGAACTAATGCTAACTCCTATGCTTACGGGTCAGCGACAATGGCAAAAGCACCAAGCGCAGATTCTGGCAGAATGCGCCCAATTACTGGAGAGCGGGAAACTGAAAGTCCATGTAGATCGTCAACTACCATTGGCGGAAGCGGCACAAGCCCATCGCCTTTTGAGCAGGGGTGAGATCATGGGCAAATTAGTGCTAATGACTTAATATGTTCATATTCACTAAACTTTTGCGAACTGAACTATGGTATGGCAGATGATCGATGGCGGCGTAACCGCGCCTCTGGGCTATCAAGCGGCGGGAGTAACCGCAGGATTGAAGCCATCAGGTGCGACAGACTTGGCATTGATCTATTCCGAAGTTCCTGCTGTGCCTGCGGGGGTTTTTACTACTTCCTGTGTGCGTGCCGCCTGTGTGGACTACAATCAGCGCATAGTTGCGAGGCAAGAGCCAGTGCAAGCGATTTTGTGCAATGCGGGTCAAGCCAATGCCTGTACTGGTTTAGAGGGCTGGCGTAATGCCGTTGAGTGCGCCGAATTGACCCAGCAGGAGTTGCAGATCGCTTCAGCCGTATTGGTAGCTTCTACGGGGGTGATCGGCAGGCAGTTGCGCATGGATTTATTGCGCCCCGCCATTCCCCAAGTAGTACGGGCCCTACGGCGTGATGGTAGCGAATCTGCCGCCCGTGCCATTATCACCACAGATTTAGTGACCAAGTCGGTGGCGCTTTCAGGTGAAATTGCAGGGAAAAATGTGAAAATCGGCGGGATTTGTAAAGGTTCGGGCATGATTCACCCCAATATGGCAACCATGCTGGCTTTTGTAACTTGCGATGCCGCTGTATCAGCTCCAGTCTGGCAGGAAATGCTGACTCGGGCTAATGCGGGTAGTTTTAATCAAATTACGGTGGATGGGGATACCAGCACTAACGATATGCTGTTGGCGTTGGCAAATGGGCAGTCGGGTATGCCGATGATTACTGAACTGGACTCAGCCCCAGCCCAGCAATTGCAGGAAATGTTGAACGCAGTCTGCCAAGCGATGGCAAAACAGATTGCCCGTGATGGTGAAGGGGCTACTTGCTTGCTGGAGGTGAATGTTGCCGGCACGGCGGATGTGGCAAGCGCTAGAGTGATGGCGAGGACTATAGCGGGTTCTGCTTTGGTCAAGTCGGCGGTGTTTGGCAGAGACCCGAACTGGGGCAGGATTGCCGCCGCCTGTGGCCGCTCTGGAGTATATTTTGACCAGACTAAGCTCCACATTCAAATAGGAGAATTTGTGGTGATGACTGAGGGTACGCCCCAGCCTTTTGATCGTCAGTCTGCCAGCCAATACCTCAAGAGTGAGTTAGTACAAGTTTTCGTCCGCGTGGGAGAAGGTTCTGGCACTGGTACGGCGTGGGGTTGTGATCTAAGTTATGACTATGTCAGAATCAACGCTGAATATACTACTTAATATCGCCATGATCGGCACGCTTTTGCGAGGGCACTACAAAATAGTTAAGCAAATCGGTAGCGGTGGTTTCGGGCAAACTTTCCTAGCAGAAGATATTGATCTACCTCAGCGATCGCCCTGTGTGGTGAAGTTGTTTCAGCCCCGCACCAAAGACCCCGAAATGCTCAAGACGGCGAAGCGGCTGTTTGATCTGGAAGCTGAGGTGCTGTATAAGTTGGGGGTGCATCCGCAAATCCCGCGTTTGTTGGCTCACTTTGAGCAAGATGGCGCATTTTATCTAGTGCAGGAATATGTCGATGGCAATGATTTGTCCAAGGAACTGACCAAAGGCAAACAGATGCCTGAGGCTGAGGTAATTCTGCTATTGCAAGACATTCTGCCCATTTTGCAATTTGTGCATGAGGCAAAAGTGATTCACCGCGACCTCAAGCCCGCCAATCTGATGCGCCGCCGTGAAGATGGCAGGATTATGATGATTGATTTTGGTTCCGTTAAGGAGATCAAGGAACTGTCGCAAGATGCTAATGCCCCCAGTTCGCTAACTGTAGCGGTAGGTACGGCGGGTTTTGTGCCGCACGAGCAGATGTCGGGCAGACCGAGATTTAATAGTGATATTTATGCTTTGGGGATGATTGCCATTTTGGCGCTGACGGGAGTACATCCCAAACGCTATCCAGTGGATGATGATACGGGGGAAGTGGCGTGGCAAAAATTTTTGGGGGAAAATCCCTGCTCGCCTGCACTAGAGCGGTTGTTGAGCAAAATGGTTCGGGTTAACTTTCGTCATCGCTACCAAAGTGCGGAGGAGGTGCTGGCTGATTTAGCTAAGTTTGCTCCTGCTCCCAATTTTGCCCTAATCCCTACTGTGCAGGCATCTGCGCCGCAATCTAGCAGTAGTAAGCGGAATTGGTGGTTATGGGGTGGGGTGGCGGCTGGGGTAATAGCTCTAGTTTGTGCGATCGCCTTTGTGGGGTTGATTCAGCCCAATTCCCGTCCAGAGCAACCAACGCCTACGCCGCAGTCTAATCATTCCATTCGCCGCGCGGCGGCACTGGGGGATTGACAGCCAGGGGTACAGATTTTTCAGCCTCGATGAGGGCGCGCCGTTGTAACCACTGCCGCACTGCGATATTGACCACTTGAGCGGGATCGGTGGTTACCTCTTGGAGTTCGGCATAGAGGGCGGGATCAATTGCTACTTGTATAGCGGAATTTTCGGTCATATTTGGGGCGATCGCTATTTTTGATTAGTATAAAGTTATGCCGAGGGAATTACCAAACAAACAGGAACTCAGGCAGATATTGCGCCAACAACGGCAGATGATTCCCCCCGCTGTTCGGGCTTGCCAAGAAACTATACTATGTCAGCGCGTTGCTAATCTACCACAATGGCGGTCTGCCCGATCTGTTTTTGCTTACCTTGCCACTGCTGAGGAGCCGAGTTTAGCCAAACTGTGGCAGGCTTATCGGGATAAAACTTGGGCGTTTCCCCGTTGTGCTTGGTCTAGCAAAACCCTCGACTGGTTTGTCGTTGATCCCCTGCACTTAGCACAGCAAACCGAAATTGGTAAGTATGGCATACCCTGCCCCAAACCTGATTTACCACACATAAACATTAACTGTGCCGATGTGATCCTTGTACCTGCCCTTGCCTGCGATCGCCGAGGTTATCGTTTGGGCTATGGTGGTGGCTTTTATGACCGCAGTTTGGCGGGTTACTGCGGCTTCACCGTAGGGATCATTCTGCACCAATTTTTGCTGGAGCAACTGCCCCACGATACTTGGGACATCAGATTATCGGCAGTTGTCAGCGAACAGGAAACCCTTTTTTGCTAGATATACCAGTTGCTTGGTCGGTTAGGGCAAGTTTTGGCTTCCTGCTTGCGGCGTTTCCCCTCACCCTAAATCCCTCTCCCGTTTTGGGTGAGGGTCAGGACTCGAGGGCGAGAGAATGTCTTAATCCGCCTGTCCAATGCTATATTTCAGACTAGGTTGCCATTTGGCAACTCTACTTAGAGGAATGATTTTGAGCGGTCAATCAGTAGCGCAATTTAAGATAGAGAATCATCATTTGTAGGAGTAAGGTTACGGAATTGGCGAGAATGACAGGCTTGGCATCAATGATGATCCCATAGACTAGCCACATAAAAATTCCTGCCGTAAAAGCAATAACTGTCAGTAAGGAAATGTCTTTGGCAGATTTGGAATTCCATGTTTGCATCACTTGGGGCAAAAACGCTAAAGTAGTACAGCACGCCGCAACAAAACCGAGAATTTCTGTGGAATCGCTGACCGTGAAACAACGCATCATTGGCATTACTGGGGGAATTGCTTGTGGTAAGACTACTGTAGCTAATTATTTGGGCGATCGCTACGGACTGCCAATTCTCGATGCCGATGTCTATGCCCGCTCAGCCCTGACAGCAGAAAATTTACGGCTGATTGGCGATCGCTACGGTCAAGGCATATTGCATAGCGACGGAAGCCTCGATCGCCGACGGTTAGCGCAGATTATTTTTAACGATCCGCAGGAAAAAAAATGGTTGGAAGCGCTGATTCACCCCCATGTCAGAGATCAATTAGTTCAAGGCATCAAAGCACATTTTCCGCAGACAGTAGTAGCGGTTGTGCCATTATTATTTGAGGCAAATATGACCGATCTGGTCAGCGAAATTTGGCTAATCACTTGCCCCAAACAAATACAACTAGAGCGCCTGATCCAGCGCAACCATTTGAGCCAAGCAGAGGCAGAGCAACGCATCAATAGCCAACAGCCGCCCAGTGCCAAAATACCATTTGCCGATCATGTTTTGGATAGTTCACTCCCTCTGGAGAACTTATATCAGCAGGTACAAACAGTGATGGCAATGACTACAGCTAAGGAGTAGAGCTAAAAGCGCCGATTAGGCTAATCTCACTAGCAATCTCAAATGAATTTGCAACCCACTTGGTTTTAAGTAATTTCTGTGTGTTAATCGAGTAGGGTAGCTATAGTTCTGCAACCTTGTAACCCTTCAGCTTTGCCATGATGATAAGCATTCGCTGGACAAAAATATGCAACTTTATGTCTCCCAAATTGGCTTTCTCGGTCTGCAAATCCGCTATATTTTAAGTTACCCCTATCTGTAACTAGGCTATGCAATGCCCCTATTGCCAGCACCCCGAAAGCCGTGTGCTTGAATCTCGTTCTGCCGAGAGTGGCAAAAGTGTGCGGCGACGCAGGGAATGCTTGAATTGTCAGCGCAGATTTACTACCTATGAGCGCATTGAGTATGTGCCAATTACAGTGGTAAAGCGGGACGGCTCACATCAGTCCTTTGACCGTTCCAAACTACTACACGGCATGGTGATCGCCTGCGAAAAGACCGATGTCAGCGAAGAAAGCCTGCTGTTAATTATTGATGAAATTGAAGCGCAACTTCAGGCAAAGAGCGATCGCTTGGTCTCCAGTGCCGAAATTGGTGAGATGGTACTGTCCCACCTGCGAAACTTAAATGAGGTTGCCTATGTGCGGTTCGCCTCAGTCTATCGTAAATTCAAGGGAGTAGATGATTTCGCCCAAACCCTGCAACAGTTCAGCAAAACCCCGCTCCTGCCATGAAATGCCAGCTATTCACCTACTACCAACGAGTGCCTTGTCCTTTAGTGCAGAAATTCTGCTTCCCCAGTTAGAACTTAATGCTGTAGCAGGGCAGACCGTCTTCTAGGCATCTGCTACTTAAGCCCTGATGACCGCTTTTTATTCAGCCCTCAAGGACGGCAAATTTTCCAAAGCAGAGGCACAAAAGGGGATGATAAAAAACCAGAGCCAATCCCTCAATCTCAGCCACTCATTCTCATTGACAACGGATTATGATGGAACTATCCCTTTACATTCATCCCAAACTCCTATGGCAAAGGCAATCTGGAATGGTGCAGTTCTCGCCGAAAGCGACCAGTACGAAATCGTAGAAGGCAATGTTTATTTTCCACCCGACAAGGTCAATATGCAGTATCTTCAGCCCAGTTCCACCCACACTACTTGTCCGTGGAAAGGCACAGCCAGTTACTACACCGCCATAGTTGATGGCAAAGAAAACAAAGATTGTGCATGGTACTATCCCGATGTCAAGCCTTCAGCAAAACAAATCAAGGGGTTTGTGGCTTTTTGGCGTGGGGTGCAGGTGATCAAATGAATCATGGACACACCTGAAACTATCTATAGTGTTTCTGGGTTAACCTTAGATGAACTAAACTACGGTCAAAATCTAGTCGCATTAGCTGTATATGGCTCAAGAGCAAACGGCAATTGGACTCAGGCATCCGATATCGATTTGTTAATAGTTTTAACCAATTGCTCTCCCACAAAATCAAGAGAATATAGTCTTATGCCAGTTTTGGATGAATGCGAACTTACCATTAATAAACAGATCAATCACCGCATCGTTACTCCTGCAGAATTTATGCGCTCTCACTCATTATGTTTTGAAATCGCCCTTAATCATTTTGCATTAATTGATAAAAGTGGCTTGTTAACAACTGCCAAGAAGATTGTTATAGGGCTAATTAAGGATAAATTGATCCTGCGTAAGGAGAGCAAAGGTTTGCCTTATTGGGTGATTGAAGATGAGAAAACAGCTGGCATTAGATTATCTACGCCGTGCTGATATAAGATACAGAAGTCTATCTTTCTTCTATGAAGAGGCTGACTTTGCTGATATTATCTGTCTTGGTCAGGAAGTTGTGGAATTGTACCTCTCGGATGCTACTGATGATTGAATATATTAGAAACGCAATTTTGCCAATTCTTCAGATTAAATTAGCAAATATCAAAGACGAGTGGGAAATAGAGATATGATCTCCCCCTTAAAAGCGACATCACCTTGTAACACCCGAGTTTATGAAGTGGTGCGCCAAATCCCCTGCGGCAAAGTTGCCACCTATGGACAGATTGCTGAACTAGCTCATCTGGCAGGCAAAGCGCGCGTGGTGGGGTACGCTCTATTTCAAGTCGCCACAGCCGAGGACATTCCGTGGCAGAGGGTAGTCAATGCTAAGGGCAAAATCTCCTATTCCGCTCTGCGGCGGGGCAATGATCACCTACAACGCAGTTTGCTAGAGCAGGAGGGGATTGAGTTTGACACCGCTGGGGCGATCGACTTGCGTAAGTTTGGCTGGCAACCTGCAATGGCTGACTTCCCCCAAGCCCACAGCCAGTTTGTGTAGAATGGACTTAATAATACTTAATTTTTAGCAAAATCGTGGTGCAAATCGCAGACAAACAACTAGCTCACTGTGCCAATTCCCCTTCTGCTTACTACGATGTGGTGATTATCGGCGGCGGTATGGTGGGAGCTACCACCGCTTGCGCTCTAGCTCAAACTGGCTTAAATGTTGCCATTGTAGATAGTCGAGAGCAGGTGCATCAGGGGAAATTTGACTTTGACGGCAGAGCCAGTGCGATCGCTTGGGGGTCTAGCCGTATTTGGGACAGTATCGGTGTTTGGTCAAAGATGCAACCCGTTAGCCCCATGCACACCATTGTCGTTACCGATGAGGACTACCCTCTGTCCCTGCCTCTGCAAACATCGGATATGCGAAACCCCCTCAATGCCCCAGATTCTGCCTTGGGTTTTGTGGTGGAAAATGCCGTGAGCCAAGCCGCCCTGTGGCAAACCATTCGCCAATGCGCTAACATTACCCCGATTGAGGCATCTCTGGTCAGCATATCCCAGCCCCGCAATCCAGAACAGACCCTCGCCGTTGTCCTCAACACCAACACAGGTCAGAGCGTTCGCCTCCACACTAAGTTACTGGTGGGGGCAGATGGAGCCAAGTCAGCGGTGCGGCAGATGGCGGGCATTAGTGCCACTCACAAATACTATGACCAAAACTGCCTAGTATTTATCCTGCGACTGCGCCGCCCCCATCAAAACATTGCCTATGAGCGATTCCAGCCTGCAGGTCCTTTTGCTATTTTGCCCTTTGCCAGCGATCGCCTGTGTATTGTTTGGACAGCCACCACAGAGGAAACTCCCCGCCTGCTGTCCCTGAGCCGTGAGGCATTTAAGCAGGCAGTGCAAAACAAAATGGGTGCAGAGGTGGTCTGCCAACTGGGCGAATTCGAGCTGGAATCAGATCAGCCCCAAGTCTATCAACCGCAGTGGCAACACAGCCAGCGCTACATCGCTCAGCGCATTGTGCTAGTGGGTGATGCCGCCCACACCACCCACCCCGTAGCAGGACAGGGTGTAAATTTAGGTATTAGAGACGCAGGCAAGCTAGGGCAGGTGATTAGCCAAGCGGTGCAAGAAGGAGAGGACTGGGGGAGCCTCGATGTCTTGGCACGCTACCAAGCTCAAAGGTACTGGGATAATCTGGGTACGATTATGGCAACCGATCTAACCAATCTGCTGTTCTCCAATCAGTTTCTCCCTTGGCAGTTATTGCGCCGCTTTGGGTTACATTTATTCCATCAGGTGACACCTCTGCGCCAGTTGTTAATGTATTTGGCGATGGGTCTGCACAATTTGCCCTATAATCCTGCACAAGCAAGCCGCCAAGAAGATGCAATTCATTCCCTTCTTTGATCAAACTGTGGTTCGCTGGGCAATCGAGGCGCGGGCACTGCGCTGGCTGGTGCTGTTGTGGCTGTTTGTGGGTTTGGCGGTGCTATTTTCTGCTTCCTATCCCATTTCAGCGATCGAGCGAGGCGATGGCTTTCACTATTTCAAGCAACAACTGATCTGGGCGAGTGTGGGGCTAGTACTGTTTCAGGTGGCAATCAACTTTCCTATCAGGTTGTTTACCAAAATCAGTGCAGTTTTGGTAGTGGTCTGCTTGGGGCTTCTGCTGGCAACTCACATTCCGGGGGTAGGAGAAACCCGCAATGAGGCTACACGCTGGCTGTCGCTGGGTGCAGGTGCGCCCCTGATTCAACCATCAGAGCTAATCAAGCCCTTTTTGTTATTGCGGGCGGCGCACTTATTTGGCAAGTGGTATGACCTAAGCGGCATGAATCGCCTGTGCTGGTTGTTAATTTTTGGCATGACTTTGGTGGGTATTCTGCTCCAGCCTAGCTTGAGCGTAACGGCGCAGTGTGGCATTACCCTATGGCTGATGGCGTTTGCGGGTGGTCTGCCCCTGTGGCAAATGCTCAGCACTGCTCTGGGAGGGATAGCAGTAGCAGTGATGAGCTTGAGTGTAAGGGAATATCAGCGGCTCAGGGTGCTCTCCTTTCTCGATCCTTGGGCGGATCAGGCGGGGAATGGCTATCAGTTGACTCAGAGTTTGATGGCGATCGGGTCGGGACATGTTTGGGGGACAGGCTTTGGTTTATCTCAGCAGAAGTTATTTTTGCCAGTGCAATATACGGATTTTATTTTTGCCATTTTTGCGGAGGAATTTGGTCTGGTTGGTGCTGTCCTTTTAGTGCTAATGCTGGTGGCATTCGGCGGGGTAGGCTTTTGGGTGGCGTGGCAGTGCAAAGACCCCGTGATCCGCTTGGTGGCTCTAGGAGGCACTATAATGCTGGTAGGTCAGGCTTTTCTCAATATCGGGGTTGCCACTGGTGCCTTGCCTACTACTGGTTTGCCGTTTCCTTTCTTTAGTTATGGTGGTAGCTCGATGATTGCCAGTTTTTTGATCGCTGGGTTGTTGGTGCGATCTGCCCGAGAGATGGCGATCGCCGAGGTGATTCCGCTCCGCAGTAATTCTCGCCGAGCTAAACGAGCAAAATAACTATGGAACTCCATTCCACTGGCATTTTGCCCCTGCTCCGCAATCGCAATTTCATGGTGCTGTGGGTATCCCAACTGATTACCCAATTAGCAGACAAAATTCTGTTCGTTCTGCAAATCCTCATCGCCACCTCCCGCAGTTTTTCCGACTATCCGTCGCCGCTGGTGAGCTACGAAGCACTGGTAATGATCAGTTCTACCTTGCCTGCGGTATTGTTTGGTTCGCTGGCAGGCATTTATGTAGATCGCCACAACAAAATTCAGGTGATGATCTTTGCCAACATTTGGCGCGCAACTTTTGTGTTTATGATCCCGCTTCTGCCCAATTCCTTTTTTTATCTCCTCGCGGTGGTGTTTTTGGAGCAGGTGTTTACCCAATTTTTTTCTCCCGCCGAACAGTCGGCAATTCCTCTGGTGGTGGACAAACCCAACCTGTTGGCGGCAAATGCCATGATTGCTTCTTCCATGATGGCATCTCTAATTATTGGCTATGGGATTGGTTCGCCCCTGCTCAACGGGCTGACCAACCTGTTACCCCAGTTTAGTGCTTTTGTGCGGGAAGGTTTTGTGGGTGGGGCTTATTTGCTCTCAGCAGTTATGCTCTTGTTGATCCCTGTGCAGGAGCAGATTCCTAAAAACCTCAAGCCCCATTTGTTTAGTGATCTCAAGCAAGCGCTGATTTATGTGCGGCGCAATGTGCCTGTGGGCGGGGCAATTGTGCATCTGATGCTGTTGTATGGCGTGTTGGGGGTGCTACTCAAACTGTCGATGAATCTGAGTAAGCTCCTGTTGGGCAATCAGGGAGATTTTGGCTTTTTTGTCTCTGCTACTGGCGTGGGTTTAACTCTGAGTGCTTTGATTTTAGGACAGTTTGGCGGATATTTTGCCCATCGCCCTTTGCCCTTGATGGGATTTATGGGGATTGGTTTGGCTTTGTTTATGTTTGCCTTTGCACCAACGGTGGTGGTGGGAGTGGCGATCGCCGTATTTTTGGGTTTGCACACTTCGCTGATCTTACTGCCCATGCAGACCATCATTCATCAATATACGGACGAAAATATGCGGGGTAAGGTGTTTGGACTGCTGAATAATGGGCAGAACATTGCCGCCAATTTGCCCCTGATCCTCGTTACATTGGTGTTGGATACGGTAATCATTTCTCTCCAAAACATTCCTGAAATTGGTGTTAATGGGGAGCGGCTAGGATTTCAGATTGTGGTTATTGCTTGTGCTTGCTTGGTTTTGGTTTTGGGTTGGTGGACATGGCACAAAAACCGTCAGGCAATCCAAAAACTGCTCTAGCAGAGGCAGTCACTGCTAATGGAGCGATGACATTTAGCTTCCCTCACCCTCAAGCACTGTTCCGTTGCAGGAGAGGGAACCCTCCTCAAGTATGCCTACTTCCAGCCATTGTTTACGAGGCTAAAAATAGCTTACTCCTTTCCCACTCTCAAATTGGCAGTTTTTCCCTCACCCCCAGCCCCTCTCCCAGAGGGCGAGGGGAGTCAATCCAGTGTGAGCATTTTGTCTATTCCCATACTGGGGGTAATCAACCAGCTTGGAGGGTGGGGACGCAACCTCAACAAAACCAATTCCATGGATCACAGCAAGTGTTGCCACATCTACACCCACGCATTCAAGGCAACACCAAACAGTTCTTGAGCTGTCTCCTGTGCATCGGCGATGCTGTCGTGCCAACTGTCGGCAGTAAAGCACCCTGTAGGACTCATGATCAACAGGTACCCTTTTGCGCCATCGCTTTGAATCAATAGTGTAACCTCTCGATCTTGAACTTGTTCAGGTGGATCAGAAGCATGTGCCACCCTCCAAGCATTACCTGACCCCTTAATCGGTACCACGACAACTGCTTTCATGATACTGCGCCGCTGTCTCTTTATTATTAGATCATTATTATTAGGTCAGTAGTAAAGTACAAAGTTCCTAGACAGAAATTACCCCACCGTCGGCTAAGGTGTTACTAATCATAGTATGGCACCTCTTGGTTTGAGGTGTGGATACTCGTTAATAACGATAACCTATTCTGGTGATGCACTAAATCTGAATGCGGTATGATTTATGACTGGTGCAATAAGTGTAACAAGAGTGAATTCCAGCATTAGCAAAGCAGATGGTATGCCAGATTTTGGCACAGAAATAGCTCAACTGCGCCGCTATGTAGAACAACAACTGCTAAATCAATTCCAGAAGCACGGCTATCAGCTAATTGAAGTGCCGATTGTGGAGCAAACTGATCTATATTTGCGGAAGTCTGGGGAGGACATTGTGACGCAGATGTACGACTTTGTGCATCAAAATCGCCGTCTGTGCTTGCGTCCTGAGATGACTGCTTCGGTAATTCGGGCGTATATTGAGCATTTCCCCACGCTGGAACCGCAGAAACTTTGCTACGCTGGCGCAGTATTTCGCTATGACTTGCATCTTAGCTATCGCCAATTTACCCAAGTTGGGGTGGAGTTGATTGGCATGAAGTCTGCGATCGCAGATGCTGAGGTGATCTACACCGCTTGCCTCAGCCTCGACCAACTAGGTATTGCCAACTATCAGGTCGTGATGGGGCACATGGGTGTGCTGTTGCAGTTTTTGCGCAATCTGGATTTGAGCGATCGCCTGATTAGTCTGTTACTTGCCAGCATGAATTTATTAGACCAACCCAACGGCAAAGCACTCTTAATTGAGCAACTGCGAGAGAATTATCCCCTTGCTCCTTCAGCAGGCGCACTAGCCGATCTATTTCACGGTATGGACAGGACAACGGCACGAAATTCCATTCTCAAGCTATTAGAAAGTCTGCGGATCGAGCTAAATGGCAACCGTGACCCCCAAGAAATTGCTGATCGCCTAATTAACAAATTGAAGCAGAAAGATCAAACCCATAAAATTACTAGAGCAGTGGAATTTATGGCAGATTTGAGCCAGCTGAGAGGTGCGCCACATACCACCCTAAAGCAGGCAGAGCAACTGTTAGCTGACTATGGCATTGATGCCCAACCTCTGGCTGAACTGTGGTCGATTACCGATCTGCTCACCCAGTTTGGCATTAGGGAAATCTGCCTCGATTTAGGTCTGCATCGGGATTTACAATACTATACAGGGATGATTTTTGAAATAGAACATGCACCAGTGGGAAGATTAGGCGGCGGGGGCAGGTACGATGATTTAATCCAAACTTTGGGTGGCAATCAATCTACTCCAGCCACAGGTTTTTCCTTGCAGTTGGAGGCAATTTGTCAGACTTTGACTAATTCGCAAACTCATACTCAGCAGAAGCTACCTGTAGGATTGGCAGAAGTAGCGATCGCCTTAAATTATTCTGCCAACCCAGTACAGGCTTTCTTATTGGCGAGGGAGCTGGATAAAATTGGCTGTAGCTATCTCTTGACTATGGGGGATGAACCTCAGCGAGGGGCGCGCTGGCAAATCACCGCACAACCCGATGGCTTATTCAGGATAATTGCATCGCCAACTCAGCTAGAAAAGATTTTAGACTTGCCCACGCTCACTAAGCATATTAGGAATAGTCTATGAGTGCAGAACACTTGAGAATTGCCATTCCCAGCAAGGGAGCATTAGAAAAGCCGACTTTGGATTTGTTGGCTACTGTAGGGCTAAAAGTGTATCGTCCCAACGATCGCCAATATGTAGCCAGTATTCCCGCGCTACCAGAAGTGGAAATTATTTTCCAAAGAGCGGCGGACATCTATACAAAGGTGCATGAGGGCAGTGTAGATTTGGGCATCACGGGTTATGATGTGGTCTGCGAGGAAGATAAAGAAGATCATCAAGTGTTGGTGGTCTATCCCAAACTGGGTTATGGCAAGTGTTCTCTGGTTTTGGCAGTGCCTGATAGCTGGGTAGATATTACTTCCATTGAGGACTTAGCGGAATTGACGCTCCTATGGAAAGAACAAAATAGAATCCTCCGCATCGTTACCAAGTACAAGAAACTAACCCGAAATTGGCTATTCAATCATCGCATTGTCAATTTCACCCTTGTAGATGCCAAAGGAGCAATGGAAGCCGCTCCCAGTATGGGTTATGCCGACATGATCGCCGATGTCACCAGCACTGGCACTACCCTGCGGGAAAATCATCTCAAGCCCATTGTGGGCGGCACGATGCTTCACTCGCAAACCTGTTTGATTGGCAATCGTCAGCTACTAAAAGCGAGTCCCGAGAAGTTGAAGACCACACAAACGATTTTGGAACTGATTGAAGCGAGTTTGGAGGCGAAAAAATATACTTCCATCACAGCTAATGTGCGGGGCACTTCCTTAGATGAGATTGGCATGAAATTTACTCATTCTCCTGAATTGCGAGAACTGGCTGGCTTGCGTGGACCTACCATTGCTAAAGTCTACACTGCTGCGCCGATGGATTGGTATGCGGTAACTGTGGTCATTCCAGAAGACAAGTTATTGGCGGCGATCGCTCACCTGCGGGCTGTAGGTGGTACAGATATTACCGCTTTTAGTCCCAGCTATGTATTTCAGGCGACTTGCAAAAGCAGTACAGCCCTAATCGCAATGTTGGAAGAATAGAGTATGGGCGATCGCATCAACTACAGCCTGCCCAGCGGCTTTGATATTGAGTTCCTGCCAGGCGAAAAACGCCTAGAGCAGAAGTTCATGGAAGTAATGCAAAATGTATTTGAGAAGTATGGCTTCACGCCATTAGAAACCCCTGCGGTGGAGAGATTAGAAGTCCTGCAAGCAAAAGGAAATCAGGGGGATAATATCCTCTATGCCATTGCGCCAATCATTCCAGAAGCTCAGGAAAAAGAAGAATCCCGTGCCCTCAAGTTCGACCAGACTGTGCCGCTTGCCGCCTACATTGCCCGGCATTTCCATCAACTCTCTTTTCCCTTCGCTCGCTATCAAATGGATATGGTATTTAGAGGCGAGCGTGCCAAAACGGGAAGATACCGTCAGTTTCGGCAGTGCGATATTGATGTGGTGGGCAGAGGCGAGCTGAGTCTGCTGTACGATGCCCAAATTCCCGCTATTATCTATGAAATTTTCCAAAAACTGGCGATCGGGGAATTTCTAATTAGAATCAATAATCGCAAAATTCTCACTGGTTTTTTTGCCAGTTTGGGAATTCCAGCAGAACAGATCAAGAACTGCATCAAAATTATTGATACTTTGGATAAAGTAGGTACAGCTAAAGTTACCAGCCAACTGCGCCACATTGGCTTGACTGATACGGGTGCGGAAAAAATTATGGAATTTATCAGTATCAAAGGCGATCAAGACCAAATTTTGCACCAACTAACCCAAAGGCTGAGTAATATAAATGAAACCCTAGATTTAGGCATTCACGAACTATCAGAAGTCGTCAAATCAGTGCGATCGCTTGGTGTGCCAGATCAGAGATTTACCATTGATCTCAGCATTGCTAGGGGCTTGGATTACTACACAGGCACAATCTATGAAACTACCTTAATAGGCTATGAAAGTTTGGGCAGTATTTGTTCAGGCGGTCGCTATGCAGAATTAGTAGGAATGTTTGCTGGGGAAGAACTGCCTGGAGTGGGCATTTCCATCGGGCTAACTCGGTTACTGCGCCAGCTATTAGATAAAAAAATAGTAAAGCCGCTGGCTCCCAGCCCCGCACAAGTCATGGTAGTAAATATGCAAGATGATTTAATACCAACCTATCTTACTATTTCACAAGAACTGCGACAGCACAACATCAAAGTGCTCACTAATTTTGCCGCCCGTCCGCTAAAAAAACAATTAGATCAGGCAAATAAATTAGGCATTCCGCTATGCTTAATCATTGGTGACAGTGAACAGAAAAAACACACCTGCAAGCTAAAAAATATGCTGACAGGAGAACAGTTAGATATGCCATTATCAGAGCTAGTTACCACAGTGAAGCAGTGTTTGGCAGAAATATAGTGATTTAGAAGTGCCGAAAGATGGCTTAGCAGTGCATATTTCTAATTTTTCTAGAGCCTGTAAACAATGGTGAGACTAATGCTTTCGGCAGGTTTATACTAAATTAAGACAGCAGTTGATGCGCCATAACCCCAAAGCGGCAAAGATGCTGTTGCCTATGGATTAAACTGTAATTTTTGTTTCATCATCCATTGGTGCCATGATTTTCTGCTGGGACTTCTAGTGTCTTCATGTGTGCGGTTTTATATTGACTCGCAACATTTCTACATAAAAGGATATTTCTTGATAATTGTAGTATCATGAGATGGATACATTAGTTGACCACCATGAAACTACATCCTGATTGGAAAATTCTTGATGTAGAAGCCCGCCCTAAAGTTGATTTTGTTTGCGAAGCCGCCGATCTTAGCCAATTCCCTAACTAGTCAATTTCTGCTATCTATGCTAGTCATGTGCTGGAGTATTTCTATTATGGCTTGAATTATGAGCTATCTCTGGTATTAATGGAGTGGTTTAGGATACTTACACCAACAGGTCAATTGATGATTAGTGTACCCAACTTGCAAACTTTGTGCTGGCTCTGTTGTGATTCTAGAAACACTAAAGCAGAAAGATTAGCCCTGATGCGGATGTTATTTGGGGGACAAGTAAATAGGTATGATGTACACAAATTTGGCTTAGATGCTGACAATTTAGCTGTTTTTTTCAGTGATGCAGGTTCTGCTAATATGCAAATAGTGGATGAGTTTCATCTGTTTCAAGAGATTAGTTCTTTGCGTTGGTAAAGATAGTCAATCAGTCTCAATATTTTGTTGCTAAGTTAGGATGATTTAATGAAGATTTTAGTCATTTCTAATCTGTTTCCCCCGCAAGTAATTGGCGGCTACGAAAGGGCGATCGCTGATTACAGTAATTTACTGCATCAGAAGGGACATGAAATTTATGTTTGTACCAGTAATACACAGGGGTTAACTACAAGCTATGCTGTGAAGCAAAATCACCCTTTTGCTGTAGAGCGTAGACTCAAGCTAGCAATACAGTGGAAGGACGGAGAAATTTGTTTTTTACCCCCTGAACAAGCAATACCCTTAATGTTTGAGAACATAGAGGTTATAGAGCGTTGTCTGAAGCATTATCAGCCTGACATAGTTCTGGCTGGCAATATAGAAGGTTTGAATATTGAAGTGATCCAGAAACCCCTCGAACAAA
>Ga0272446_1004012_pt1 | contig 17838 bp, 15 predicted proteins | sample YNPCB0061_FD_194587 | JGI IMG/M metagenome (GOLD analysis project Ga0272446, IMG submission 194587) | Hot spring microbial mat communities from Yellowstone National Park, WY, United States - YNP-CB-006-1 | ecosystem: Environmental > Aquatic > Thermal springs > Hot (42-90C) > Sediment | place... | reverse complement strand
AGTGATACCAGGAATACGCCACCGGTTCCGGTATGCTGACTCCGGTGAAATGCGGATAAGGACGCAGCAACTGCTGCCGCGCCACCGTCGTGCCGGCCAAGTTCGTGGCTGGCGCGGAAATTGTTGACCAGCGATGGCGATACCACGAAGACGTCGTCGAACACCCCCGCGTGGCTCCGCCGCCAGCGGTCGTTCACGTTGGTGCGGTTGGGTTCGACGATGGAGTTGGAAACATAGAGCTGGCTGCCGTGGTTGTAGCGGACAAAGACGCGATGGCGTTCGCTGAAGTTGTGGTCCACTTTGCTCACCACGCTCACCTGCTGGTTGATGTTGGAATCCCGCGTTTGATAGTTGTTCGTCCCGTTCTCAAGACCCGGCAGATTCGGCTCCGGCCAGTAGGGCAGCAGCCCCGTGGCGGTCTTGTCCAGGCGGCTGGGCGGAAGGATGTTTCCCGGGAAGGGCTGCCGTGAGAAACGCCCGCCCGCCGCCGGCGCGATGGTGGAAGGATCGTAGATTTGATAAATCGAACCTAGCCGCAGAAGCGCCGAAAAATCCCCTTTCCGCTGCTCCATGGTCGGCACGGTGATCGGACTTCCGAGCCGAACCTGGGACCGGTCGATCCCTTCGTAGGCAAAGGTCCAAGAAGACCGGTTGCGGCCGTTGTAAACCTTCGGCAGATAAACCGGTCCGCTCAGCGTCACGCTGCCGCAGTTGAGCACCGTCAGCGGGTTCACTTCCGCCTTTTTGGCGTCCGTTACAGGCCCGGTGTTGGGGTTGGAGAAAACCGTGAAACTCGCTAACCGGGCCGCTAAAACCGGGGCCCCATCCTTCGAGCCGGACCCGGCCCCGGGCCGAAACCGGGCCCGCCGCGCGGCATCGCGTCGAGCTTCGCTTTCTGTTCTTCCGTCAACAGAGCATAGAATGCTGCGTCTGCCTTCCTCTCGATCGCCATGAGCTGGCCTGTAATCGTGCCTGCCATTGCCGAAAGCTGGTCGATGGCCGTCGTGTCATTCTTCTTTACCGCCTCCATTAGCGATTGCTGGGTCGTCTGTAAGCTGGTGCGCAAGTTCTCGCCCGCGCTGAACGAGTTGGTGAAGATCGCAGTGGCTTTCGCCTTTTGGTCGGTCGTGAGTCCCAGCAAGGTGCTAAGCGATTCCACCCTGCGCTGGATCATGGTCTGTGGATCGGGCGGAGCGCCGCCGGGATTCCCCGGACGCGCATCCTGCCGTGGGCCCGGCCCTTGGGCCAAGGCGATGCTGGCCGCAGCCGCGGTTAACAACAATCTGGTGATATGGGTCATGGTGTTAGTTGCCTCACTTCCTCTGACGGAGAAAGTCCCCAATGGATTGCCGCCCCAAGTGTAAAGTGTTGTAAACCTGCCACTGGCTTCCCACCGCATTTCGGATAGGCCCCCTGAATACCGCCCCGGCTCTCAAAGCAGGCGGCCTCACAAACACGGCCCTTCCCCGCTTGGCCAGTGTGCTGCGCTCCAAAACCCCCGTTCTCAACGATTGTTCAGTGCCTGAGCAGGCGTGGCGGTGAGGGTGGGACTCGAATCGGCAAGTTCTTGCAAATCCCTTAAATGGCGGGAGTTATGCTCTATCCTGCTTTGTGGCAACCAATTACCCATGTGGCCAATTTTCCTCTCGTGTGCCTGCTTTGGCCCCAGTGTGGACTCCAGTAATCGACACCACTCGACACCGATACAGTATGTCTCGATTGGGGTGCGAGGATTCCATTCTCAGCCAGTCCGCCCTCAAAGCGCGCCGTTTGTCGGATGCACGGCGGCAGTGCTCCAATCCTGAGCGTCGGGCTGAATTCACATCTTTCGTTGGACCCGCCCGTGTTCCGCATCGGTGGCGACGGAGCCGAGTGATGGTTCCGGGACCCACAGCACTCAGCCAGCCAGACGAAGCGTGAAGTCGCCTGGAGGATCCGATCCGCCGGCGCGAGACTGGCGCCCAGACGGGAGCCTTGATCGAGACACGCCCGGCGACGGCTGTGGCCATTGGCGCCACGCGGCGCCTGTAAAGATTTACGCGCACGGGCGGCGTTTGCGTTACGGAAGCAAGAAGCGGAACTGAGCCGCAGCGAGCCACTTTAGGTTGTCCGGATGCTCCGAGCCGAAGAAATCCACGATCTCCTCGACTCCCTTTTTTAACTCGCGATCTGCTTCTGATGTGCGGGATTTGAACCCGTGCACCAGGATCGACTTGTTTCGCATCCTTGGTCCAAATTCATCGGGTTTGTCGAGATTGACTAAGCGGTCAGCGATCCGACGCCCGTTTGGGTCTCCCTTTTCCGCTTCCAAGAACGCCAGCAACTGAGCTGCTTTCAACCGACCTAAAGCTAGAGGTTTCGAGCTGTCCTCTCGGGCTACTTCCGGGTTCTGCTCGAGCCATTTCATGACCGCGGAATTTTGGCGATCCACATTTGAAGTATCGATCCCGTGAACAAACAGGCGGAGTTGTCCGATCAACTCCCAGACGCGGTACAAGCGGACCAAAACTTCCTCGTTCTGCCCCTCTCGCAGGCGGCGTTGTGCGTTAGCGAGGATGTCCGCGCATAATGCGCGGCAAAACTTTACGTTATCCGGAGCCTTTGGTGGCTCTGTGTCGCTCAAAATGTCAAGCAAACGAAGTTGCGCCTCACCGGGGATGAAATCCTGCAAAGAAGCTGGGGACTGAGCGGGCATGCCCTGCCGCTTAGCAAGAGTGTCAGCTTTCTTGTAGTCGAACCGGTCCCAAGCGCCCCAAAACTGTGCGGCCCATGCTAGCCACCGGATCTCCTCCCGAAGGTGCCCGGGGTAAACAATTTGCGGAGCGCCGGGGAACAGCAATTCGACGGCGCGGTAGTTGCCCGCGCGCAGGTAGTCGCGCGCCAGTCTGACCTTGAGCCTGAGAAAAATCTTCTGTGGCTCGATGTCGGTTGGGACTTCGCAGCCCGGCTTGGCCATGCCGTTCTTTTCGCGTTCTGTGGCGCCGATGTACCGCACGCGGGCCACCTGATGCACCATCGCCGCCATCAACAATGCAGCGGACATAGCTTTGGTGCCGCGGGTGAGGTCTGCTGTGATTCGGTCCGGCGTCCAGCCCTGCTCGATCAAGCGGCTGATTTCCGTGTCAAAATGCGCGAAGCAGGCATCCACATTTTCTTCGTCCTTAGGCTTTCGCAGCGCCCGAACCTCGATGGGGAACTGCGGAAATCGCTCTTTGAGCAAAAACGCGTTCCCTTCGGTCTCTTTGGAAGGGAACAACAAGACGCGGCTCCACTCGCCTTTTTCGAGCGATTTCCGAAACGGCTCAATGACCGTTTCCTCGAGTCGATCCGGCGTACCCGTGCCGACGGTGAGGAGTAAAGCCTGATTCATGCTGACTCTATTTTGAGAATTATATATTTGTTACCTTGCTGCTCAACTAGCACGGATATTCTCTCAAGGTGCTTCTTCTTCTTTAGCTCTGCGGTCTTCTCCTCGCCGAGTTCCCGAAAAAGTTGATCGGATTTATCTCTTCCAACTGGAGCGCTCTTCAAATCTCCTTTCGACACAATAATCGTGCCCTGTCCAGGGTTCCATATCAAGGTAGCGTTATCCCAAACGACGCGCCGGGTGGACGGGGAACTCTTCTGTTCAGATTCCGAGCCAAGGCGGTTCATGTCGGATACTTGCGGTGGTTTAGCCCGGACCATTGCCCCATAACCCACTGCGGTCTTGGCGCCGAAGCCCAACCATCGAAATGCATGGTCGAAAGCCTTTTCCAGGAGGCCTTTCCATTTATCACTCAGATCCGGGGCAACCCTTTTCAGCCGTTCCACATCACAAACCACATAAAATTCGAACTTCGACTCCGGGGGCACCGTGAGAAAGCAAATTGGATTTGGCTGCCCAGACTCGTGCGGACTCTTGCTACCCGCTTCCGGCTTTTCCTGGTAGTAATGGCTCTGGTGTGGCGTCATGATCTCAATGAAAAGACCGTCCGCATGAATCTGCGGGAAGACATCCCAGAACGTCAGTACGCCACGAAACTGTGCGGTGCTCTTCTCAGAAGTGTCGCGCCCGAACAGGACGTCGATCATATCCAACCGCAACGGCGCAGGCGCCTGTTCATCTTCCGGCTCGCTTTCGCCGCTCTTGATTTGGATTTCGTACTTCGCCTCGATGCTCCAGCCGCCACTACCTTCCCACTCGCCAGAGGCCAGTTCCCGAGCCGCTTGCCTTAACACTCCTTTTACCCCACTGCCAGGAAGGTAAGGCAGACCATATGGATTCAAAAACGCAAACCCGTTCTCGAGCGGATGCTCGTTGCCCAGCCCGGTTGTAAAGGGAGTGACCGACTGTGCTTCAAGATGCAGAATAGCCGTAGCCGGAACGCACGAGCCAAGTGCACCCTGGCGACATGCGAGGGCTTTCATTCGAGCTTGGTCTGACTGGGTAAGATCAGTGATGTGGCGGAATGTGTCCTGCGCGGCAGCCTTGTTCTTCCCCCACAAGCACGGCAGTGGATTAGATGTCGACGTGCATAGGCGCTCTATGGTACGACTCATACCCTCAGTTTGGACCCACTGCTTGACTCTTCGGCCTTCGTCGCTTTCTTTTTTTGATCTTGCGAGGACCTCCGACTCTTGATCTTTCCGAGTTGTCCAGACTGCCAAATAAAGGCCAAATCGCAAACCCGGAGAAGCCTGGCAAAAGTCTGAGCCTAGGTAGCGTGGCACCGCGGCGATTGGCATACTATTCCCCCCTTCTCAACCCTTTCGAGCCGCGGCCATCTGACGCAGCCACTTCAACCACGCGAACGCCTCCGCTGTGATGGCTTGGAAGTCCTCCGGCTTCGCCTCGTAAAGCGCTTGCATAAAAGCTTCGAAGTCGTCGGTCTTAAAAACCCGATTGCGGAACCGCCCGCACAGCCACTGTCTGAGGCTCGAGGCTACCACCTCGTGCGCTTCTCCTTTCTCACGGCAAAAGGCCAAGACTTGCATGAGCCCCGAATTCATAATCAGTGCCGGTAAACCCTTCGCCACATTCACTTCCTCTTTGCCGTATTTGGCGCAGGCGTTCCAAGCGTCCTTCGCACGGCTTTGCTCCAGAGTCATAACGGTTAACCCTCCACTACCTTCACCACAACCAGTCCGCGTCCCGTGGTGGCGTCCCCGCCGAGCTGCAACAGTTTCCCATCCAAAATGTTCTTCAGACACAGAAAAACATCTTGAGCACTCCTCATTGAGCTACTCTTCGTCCTGGTTCGGCTTGTCAGCATGGGAGCCACCAAAATGGATTCCGGCGGCAGATTCTCCGAGTAAAACAAGCCGCCGCTGTCGGCGGTGCCGGTTTCCGGATCGATTCTTACATGAGGCTCCACCACCATCGCGTTCATCGCGAAATACTGAAAGGCTGAATCCGAAAGGACCACGAGGTCTCTCTTCAGCTTGTTTCTAAAAAACTTGTAATGCTCGCCATCAGGGATGCCCTTATTCGCTAGATCTTCAGCGATGTTATGCAGTGAGGGCCTTTCTTGAGCGGTGTATTCAAAGGCCTCCAAATGCAGCTTGTCTCCCGATCGAAGTGCCTTATTGATGAGCAGACACTCATCGTCCGACTGCGGACTTGGAATGTTCCAACCATCCTTGCAGCCAACCAGTTCTAATATCCTCTGCGCCCGAGCGAGGGCGTGTGGACACGTGGCGTAAACGAATCCCTCCTTGAGACTACGTAGGGGCAAGACTACCAGTTGGGCATCGCCGAAGCTAACCGCCCCCGCATGTAAGTCACCTTCTTCGGGGCCGAAAAGTTCATTAATTTTCGTCGGATCCCATTCGCGCGTTTCAAAGCTATGGCGTATAGCGCCCTTAATGCCTGAGCCGGCGAAACACGGATGCCCCGTGTGGCGTTCTCGTTGGATAGGGTTGTCTATAACGCCGATTGCCTGCCCGGCCCCCATATGAACAGGGCTGACAGCATACATAAATACCGCCGCTTGTTTTTCAAACATTCGGACTCTCCTTTCTCAAGGCCAGTAAGCCAACCACAATCGATTGAATCCTTCCGCACGACGCAGGGGATCCTCGCAGGGATCCTTCCACAACCCCTCGTCCAGCAACCGCTTCAAGCTTTCCGCTGTGGCTTCCAGTTCGTCCAGCCAATATACGCTACCCGTCGGTGCACCGCGTTGCGCCGACTTAGGCTGCTCCCTAGCTAGGTCCCAACCCGAAATGACTTCAGCGCGCGGCACCGCCGCCGCCACCAGTCGCCCGCGGACATCGTGCAGCTTGAACCGGTACTCGCCATTAACCTCCGATATTCCGGTAGGGAGCCATCCGCGCTCGAAAATACCTACCGAAGCAAGCACCAGCCGGCACCGGCCGCTCCGGGCGATATCTTGATAGTTCGCCTCCGGAAACGCCAGATGCTCGACTTTTCGGATGACGGCTGCGCGGCCGTCGCCACCAAGTCGTACGGTTCCGCTTGAGGGCACTTTCGCGTCGACGACTCCGCGCACCCCCACCAAGAATCCGCAATCTCTATGTGGCGCAAGGGCTCGATTCGAAAACAACCGTCCTTCTTGAACGCTCCTCGTGAGTCTGTTGAGTCCCACACCGACCCGAACATCGAACTTCCACAGATCCTCCGATCTCGCAAAGTCTTCTGGCTCGTTCGGTTCGAGGCCTTTCAGATATTTCTGCAGTCCAGTTTGCGTAAGCCAATAACCACGCTTGGGCTTAGATCGCACTGGTTCAGCGAGAACCGGAGATACGGCGAGAGGGTATGAACTCCTTAGTTTGCCCCCTCCCCGGTCCAGGGGCACCGGGCGGAGAATTCGTGCCGATAGCTTGCCGTTTTCTTCGTGAATCATCAAGTCAGCCGGCGGCGCGACCAGGATCTCTGCTTCCCCAGCGGCTGACCGTCGCGCCACGTGAAACGCTGTCACCCGAAACGTTCCGGGCCGGTCCGGCGTCCCCAGCTCGGCATGCTCAATCTGCCCCTGCGCAAAGCGATTCAGATCGATGTTTGCGTCCACCAGCATGCGAGAGCGCAGAGAACCCGCCGCCACACTCGGCCAAGGCAACACCATGCTTTCCCCGAAGCTCCCAGGGTCTCCAAATAGCTTATTGCCGCGAAAGAACAATACGTCCACCGGCTCAAGAAAACGATAGACCGTCTGGCTCATTCTGCACCTCCCACGCGCGTTTCGCGCGCTAGGAATTCGGCCACGGTAAGATAATTCGTCAGCCAGTTCACTTTATCTCGCGGCTGCCGCATCGTTAATTCTGTTAAGCGTCGAGCCAGTTCAATCGCTGTCTTTTTCGCAGCCTTCTTTGTTGCCTGCCGTGCCATCTGATATGCGAGCAACTTCTCCAGCATGTCCCCTTCTAATGGCTCTCTCGGATCAGAGCCGGGCAAATCGACCAACCATTCCAGCGTGTGGTAGACAGCGCGGCGCGACACCGCAGGATCCGCTAGGAAATCTCTGAGCTTTCCTAGCAGGTCTAGCGGCTCGCCCCACTCAACCGACAGATTCAAGGCTCCGCCCGACCGCTTGATCACCGTGATATGACACGCGTCCCGGTCGATCATCTCTCTTGTTTGGGCGCCAGCTTTCGGCCGGCGGTAATTTTTGGCTTTGCTCTCGGCTTCCCTAAGTTCACGCAAGACCGAGGAAAGGGGGGCTTGATGGTGCGCGATCACGACACCGCAGGAAGTGGTGGCACGCCGACCCATCATGCGCATTAGCCGTCCGTTCAAGCTCGCAAACCCATTCTTGCAAGCGAGTTTATTCCAGTCGCGGAAGGCTCCCCAGTCAATTTCATCTGGATCTCGCGTCTCTCCGCGATAGGCGTCGCGCAGACATTGAATCGCAGACAGCACCTCTGCTACGGGCAGCATTGCCAACACGTCATCGCCGCCCGCGTAAATTAATCGCCCGAGGTGCTCTTCTTCAATGACGTGCGGTACGATGATCTGTGAAAAATCATTGAGTGCTGACGAAATAGCCAAGTGCCGGTTGGGCGAGACCGGACGCCTTTCTCTCGCATAATCCCGGAGCCGCGAGTTTGTTGTAGCCAGCTGCTCGAAACTCACTTTCACAGAAGGATGGAAGCTCTCCAAAAAAGTGATCGCACAATCCTGAGCGTCGCCGGACAGGATGCTTCCCATCCGATCTCCGTCCATTAAGACCAGAGCGTAGTAGGTTTCTAATCTTACTCCTTCTCGGCTCGTCTTTTCTGCCTCCTTGCCCCCGAGCAGCGCTCGGGTGATAAGTCCTCTTGCATGCGCGAAAGCCTGGTCGTTTCCACTGTCGCGCTGCTTCTCCAGATAGCTCGGGATGCGTTTGGCGAAGTCCCTTTGGTCCTGCCTGCCCAATTGCCGGATTAGCCTGCGCGGCAGCGCCACAGGTTCGACATCCGACTTAGTGATCGCATCCACCAATTCCAGATCGATTTCGGCGCCGCGCTGAATCCATCTTTGGAACTGATACGCAAGAGCCATCGTGTGGGTCGACACCGCAAAGCGTTCCGCCCCCTTCTCGGTGAAGTCTTTCACCTCTTCCACAAAAAGACTGGGCCACAGCCGCTTGATGGCAGGCAGCGCGCCTAAGTGCTCGCCCTCCTTGGCCCAAGCTGGACGCTTCTCAGCCACCTTCGTCCAGAGGGTTTCCACATGCTCCCCGTCCCGAAAGTCGCTCGAGGTTCGGCTTTTGCGCTTTCCTTTCGGCACGCTCAGGTGTTTCCAATCGGTGGTCAGCCATTCTGTCTCGCCGGTAAGGCTGCAGCGCCAGCCCTCCTGTCGACTTTGCTTGAACGGGCGCACGCTTTTCGCCGCAGCGAGCAGGCGCTCGGTGAGCTCATAAACAGCGGGATACAGAACACCTGGGTTCGGGTCGAAAAACTTCGTGCCATCTTCCCACGTGATCTCTTTTGAGAGCACCTCCCATGCGGAACTCTTGAGAAACCCTGAAGGCTGGTCCGGCCTAACGCCATAGAACGGCGCCATCGCTGCTTTCAATTCGCTAACATCCAGGTCGGTCTGGTTTTGAAGATCCCGCGGCTGGATGAGCGAAAAGGATACAGAAGCCCAGTGAACCTCAGGGAAATCCTTGAGTTGCTCTCGGACCTGTTGGTATGCAGGAATGGACTCGTCCCTCCGGCTGTCTCGCTCTCGAAGGTCTGCCTCCTCCAGTAAGCGGTCGACAGTTCGAAGACCGAGCTCGAGCAACCATTCGCGCACATGGGTTCGGCACTCCGCCGTTATTTCTTCGACTTGGCTTGCCGGCACGATAGCCACCAAGCGGTTAGGCAGCGCGGCGGCAAAAAGCGGATTGGCGTCCGGTGCCGCCTTCCTCCAATCGCACTTTTCGAATAGCGGCTCGGGAAGCTTTATTTCATTTTGGAGCCACAAGTCAACCTGCGCGATTCCGCGCAATCGCGGAAATAAAATTGCGTCCGGTCCCAGGCGTTCGCAAATGGGCTTCATGACTTCCCAAGCAAGTCGAGACAGCAGGTGCGATCCCGCCCAAAGATCGTCCGTCTTCCGAGCAGCGGCAATGAAGCTCTGTACTGGACCAATCGACAACGCTAGCAATGCGGGCACACCTTCAGGATCAGCCGCAAACGCGCCAGCGAAGGCCGACACCAAGTCTAGGTGGTCCCAAATAGAGTGATCAGGAATTCTTGTGTCTGCCGGCAGGAGCTTCCACAGCTCACCAAGCTTGTTCGAATCTTTTTCTTCTTCGAGATCCGGCCCGAAACGCCAAACCGCCAGTAACACCTTTCGCAAGTCTTGATCGACTTCATGCGCGGCAACAGATTCAATTAAATGTTTGAAGTGGCTTCGACTGCGCTCCTTCACCTCGGATGGCGCCGTTTCCCAAAGTCCGCCGGCTAACTTGAATGTTTCCCCCGTGAGCGGATGTGTCAGGACCGGCTCCTCGGTCCATCGAACCTGTGCCCATTCAGCGACCGCCCGAACTCTTTCATGCCCCTTCTCGCCCGTCACCACTTCTCTCATTGGGAACTGAGGGCGATCTGCGGCTGAGGCCCACCAGTCGGCTCGCTTCACTAGCCTGTGCAAGGATGTAGGCAGCCCGTCTCGGAAAAGTACGGTGCTGAGCGCGGTTTCGGTGTCCGGCGCAATACTCTCTCCTTTCGTTTCAAACAAGCCGAGAAGCCGAGCCAGCGCGCGGGATGTCCCGTTTTCATGTCCTGCCGGATCGCGCATCAGCACTAACGCCTTCTCGGCTGGATCATGCAGCCGGGCGGCTAACTTAGCCCTCCAGAGGAAATCGTCATTCGCCATTTCGCGTTACTCCTTGACACGCACTAAGGACACTGTGCTCAGAAGGTTTTTGAGTTGGTCTCTCCTAGCGAAGTCTTCGATCCAGCCATAGCTCCGAGCCCCTGAGTCGTTCGCCAATTCATCCAGCAGAGCGTGAACCGCTTGCCATGTTTTCTCAACAGTAGCGTCATCCGGTTTAAATCCATTCGGCGGTAAACAAGGCATATGAAAGATGACCCCAATCAACTTTTCTGGGCTCTCAGGGGCGAGGCGCACTTTGAACCGCAGGCTGTTCGGTAGGCGCATGTTTTTTCCCCATTCTCGCTGCACATGGTGGGTCACGGGATACGAAAGCCAGTACCGTTGCGGAAACTGAAATTGCGTCCGAACGCCAATCCTGATGATGGCCAGCGCCCGCATGACATCGAGCCAGTTCGAGTAGCTGTCCTTCGTGCGCCAGATAAGAGGGCGCCCGTCGTCGTGAACGCCAACTGCGTGCGGCCAGTCGAGGCGCAAGGCTTGACGCCAGGCGCGCTTGGGCAACAGAAACTCGCCTGCTGATGCTTTCTCATTGTCCGCACGTTTGAGGACAAAAGAGCCCCATCCGTTACGGCAGCGCCCCCCTACCGTGGCATATAAATTCATCAACGCTAAAGCGGTCTCGATGCGGCCGACATTGTTGCCCAGGCAATCTCTAAGATCAGCTTTTGGATGCCAGCTTGGTATCGCCAGCGTAAGCCTCGCTGTCTCGCCCACCTGGATGGCGGCTCTTCTTTTCAACACGGTAGCCCAGTCGTTTTGACCCGTTCTTTTGGTTTCTAATGGGCCATAACCGAGGTATAGAAGAGGGCCAATCGGCCTTGGAACTTCCGGATGGCGAACCTTGACTGGTTTCGCGTTCCTCTGCCCTGACGGCGGATCAAGGTCTTTAAAACCCCAGGATTTGCTATTTTCCCTACCTTCGGTCCATTGGCTCAGCCGCAAGCGCACCAAGCTCTTGGTGTGATCCGCCACTTCCTTACTTTCCTCTTCGTGCGTTAACCAGGCGTTTCCGAACAGCAACCCTTCCTCTCGGCGCATCGCCTCGACATCAACATCGAAACGGTGATCTGCGGCGTACACTACGCGCCACCACTGGCGCAACAAGGCTTTGAAAGGAGGTGTCCGCCAGCGACCGCTCTGTTCGGCGTCGCCTAGGAACGCCGGCGTCAGAAATCGTACGTCATATTCTAAGATGTTCATTTCTTACCCTTGACCCGAGGTTGTGTTTACCTTCCTTCCGCTGGTTCATCCGGCCTTCCGTCATCTGCTCACGCTCAACCTAGTAGCCTCTTAAGCGAAGTCTCCAGTTGCCGGTAAAGCTGTGCGGGATCTCGCAATAGCTCACGCTCCCATTTATTCCTACGGAGAAGACCGTGCGCCAAGGCGTTTCGCAGACTTTTTAATGTCCAATACGCCTCCCCCTTCCACTCCGGGTGCTCGTCCGCCTTTATCTCGTTTTCCAAATCCTCGATTGCTGGTTCCCTTCCTTCCCGATAAACCTCCGGATCATAACCTCGCATCCTACACTCCTTCGTCACCAGGGCTTCCCAGCCGAAGATCGCGGCTCGCAGATAGTCCCCTCTATCCAGGTACTGGTAAGCCAAGCGTCGCTGATGTTGCTCTCGGGACGTTTCCCGCACCCAGTCCAGACGCCTCCTCAACGCCGCCTGAAACAAACCCGAAGCTCCCGGCAAAGGCTTTTCAAGAACCGGCAAGAACGATTGCAACTTCCGCGCGGCATCCGGCGTGTTGCACGTTCTTTCATAGAAAGAAGCCTCCTTGAGGCAGCGAGTCTTGTCTTCGCCTACACCGTCCGCGGCCAGCAGTTCAGTGAACACTGCATAGTCCCCGGTCACTTCGAACTGGTCCAGCGCATCAATCCAGCGTTGCACCGAGGTTAGCCCGTCCAGTCGTAGCACTGGGGTAACGCCGTCCTCGGTCATGTCCAAAGCTCCGTACCACAACCCACGAACGTCGAGCTTGCCGATACGCTCCAGCATGAACGCCGACAAGAACCCAACCATTCCCAAATGACGGAACCCGTGGGTCAGGTCAAAACTCACTTCACCTTTTGGCACCACACGCGCAATCGTTTCGAGGATTGCTTTCTGTTCCTCGGCGTCTCTGCCGTAGGGAATGAGACAGGGTCGAACGTCGCGACCCACCCCGGACTTGAGAACCGGCGTCAATCGGTCGAGAAGCGCCTGCTCCACCCGGGCATTGACTACCGCGTCGATCAACTCCAGCCGCGCAGCGCCCTCCTCTCCGGTGCGCGCTACGTTCTCCACTAACAAGTCCCACTGGCTTCCCCTCGTTCCAAGGATGATCACGCACTCCGGACGAAGGTATTCCGACAGTGCTAAGCCAAAATAGGACGTAGTACGGAGCCCATCCGGAAATCGGTAGGTCGCAGTGCGATAACCCGTCTGAGGGTTCTCCCGCCCCTTTCCCAAGAAAGTGACCAACGTGCCGCCCATCGTGATTTCACCCTTTAAAGCGAATTTTGGCCCCGCCTGCCGTCACCAGATACCGAGCTTCTGGCGAGCCTTCAATCTTTCGAATCAAGAATGGTGCAGCTCGCCTGGGACCCAATGCTCTTACCAGTGCCCGGTTAACCTTGGACCGTTTCTGCAAAAAATACTCCCCATCCATGCCCTTCTCAAGGGCCTTTTCGGTTCGGCCGCGGTCCAGTTTGGGAGCGTTAATTTTGCTGTATTCTTCCTTGAAGCTCCGCGCCAGAATCGCATCTGGCGCCATACCCGGGTACGGTGCGCCACCTTGACTCTCGCTTGCGCGCGCCACCATGGCATAAAACGCAAGCTCGGCTGGCGCCATGTAAACTCTGGTTTCACCTATCGTCAGCTCGGCGCGGTCATAGTCAATCACCACATCGCCATTTAACCCTCGCTGCAAGCTCTCCACCACCTCCGCAAACCCAGCCCGCTCCTCGAAGCCTTTCGCCCCCAGCCAGGTCCGAAGCCGCACGAAGGGGATCTCCGCCAATGTCACCCGCGCCCGGGAGGCGTCCACCGGACGGCTCTCCGGCGGCGGCGTGTATATCACCCTCGGCTCCCGGCTCGGATAAAAAAACTCCGGGTGCGATTCAAACGGCGGTTCCACCAGCACGTGTGAAAGCGCGTCCTGCTCGCGCCCATAAAGCGACAATGCGTAACCCGCAAAGAACCCCATCGTCTTTCGCCCGCCCGCTATCGAAACATGCACCGCCGCCTCCGGATCCGCCGTCGCCCGGCGCACCTCTTCCACCAGAGCATCGGCGGCCGCCTCGTTGTCTTCCGCCGTACGTATGTCCTTCATCGCGCCGCCCCCGCTCTCTTGCAACACACGGATGGATTTCTCATCAAACTCGATAGGGCCCAGGCGATATTCACGCCGTAATCTCTCAAACCAGCCGCTGCGAGAGCTCAACAGCGTCAGCTTGGCCCGCTCGGCGCCCTCCGCCGTGGTCACCACTCGGATCTCGGTCGGCGTCCAGCGCGGCCTGCGTTGAACCGCCAGCGCATACACCGTTTCCGTCACCACTTGAGGCGACAGACCCGTCACCGCCAGCAGGATGCGCTTTTTGGCCTTCTTCACAGCGCCTCTAGCTCATACCGTCCCAGCCCCATGACGGTGCCCTTGCCGGCATGCGTCCACTGCCCCAACCACAGCCACGGCCATAGTTCTTCCATACCCGCCATGGCGACCGTCATCTGGCCCACTACGCCGCCCATTGGCACCGGCCGCTGTTGCCGGTTGGAATACCGCGCCCAGTCCTGCCAGCCGAGCTCCCTTTCCAAAACCAGCGCCCGGCGCGCCAGTGCGTTTAGCGCAGGAATGTCTATCTGCCAGGGTTGTTCGGCGTGGAAACGCGTCACCAGCGCCAATCGCCGCAGCACCGCCGCCACGAATTCGTCGAAACCCAAGCGCTCCGGCTCCACCAGATCGTTCTCCCGGCGGATGCGCAGCGGCGTCAGAAAACGTATGCGGACCGCCTCAGGAACCGGCGGTGCGGTTGGCGTCCTCGCTTTCGCTACAGCAAGCGCTCCGTTGCTTCGTAACACGGAGAACCACTCGCCGCGCTTTGCGCCTTCCTGTTCCGCCGCCGTCAGGCTTAACGGGACCCTCTCCTTGCCTAGCCCGCGCGCGGCGCCGGCTCGCAGTGCATGCAGCACATACGCCCAAGCGCGCACCCCGCCGCCAAACAACGTGACCTCCAGCGTTTCACCCTGGGCGACCCGCGCTCCCCAACAAGGTTCTGCCGCCAGCACATACGGGTGCGGCGCAGTTTCGAGCCCTCCGGTCTCTCCTCGGATCTCGCCCGGCGTCTCAAACACATACGGGTAGGTGCAGCTTTTGGCCACCAGGCAGCTCCGGCAGTCCCGGTCACTCCGAATGCAAACTAACTGTTTCAACGCCCTCCCCAGAACCCCCCGCCACGCCGAGCCGCGGTAGCCCCGAATCTCATACCGCTCCCGCGCCCGAAAGCTCAGTCGGAAACGAAACACGGGCAGTTCCCCTGGAAGAAGACCCGTTGCGGTCTGTACGGTTTGCTGCGCCGCGTGCATATTGCCTTACCTTATATCACGTTCGGCGCTCGAATGGCGCCTCAATGTCTCGGGGATTTCTCGAATTTGTCCGCCAAAGTCACACAATATCCGCAACAAGTTTGACTTAGTTCCGGTCAGGTGGATCCCGTCTCCACAAAACACTGCGCCGCGCACCTCGATCCGGCCTTCCTCCGGCACCGGATACGCCCGCACGTCATCGCGCCGCAAGTTGATTTGCGCCCGCAATCCTTCCAGCGCCCGCATCAACTCGCGCTCCGTCCAGATGGCCAAAAACACGGAGTATTGCAGGGCGGCGGCTCGTTTCACGATATAGGCATGCACCTGCTGGAGGCGTTTGGGATCGCTCACGTCGTACGCGACCAGCCAGGCGTGCGCGTCGCTCAATGCCATGGCATTCCCCCGAGCCATGTGCGGAACCGTTGCACTAACGCCTCCGTTCTCTGCTCGTCCCGCGAGCGGATGGTTTCGTAGGCCGCCACCCTGCTTTTCCAGGAAGTCCCCTGTATAGTCAGTTTTCTCAGGAGCCCCCAGTGCGCCCAGGACAAAATCTCCGTCAAGTGCGAGGGTAAATAGAAAACCGGAGCCTGCGCCGTGGCTAGCGTAGGAAAGAAGCCGGCGGCGCTGAGCGCCTTGGCGACGCTCACAGCCAGCAGCACGCGCCAGGTTTGCAGCAGCATTTCGACCGCCCGCGGATTGTCGAACGTCCGCAGCAACGTCTGCCACGCGCTTGACGGATGCAGCGAAGGCGCAGGAAGAAGATCAGCGGCGCGCAAGGCTTTTAGGATCGCGCGCCGCTCTTCAGCCGTGCGCCAGTCTTTGTAACGGCTTTGGCAGTCAGGGCGGGAGAGGAACTCCTCGAGCAGGTCGTTGGCCCGCGCCGGCCGCGGGCGCCAGGGCAGCAGAAAGCCGCATGGCTCGCCTGTGGCCGCCAGCGCAGCTACCGGAACCCCGGCCGTAGCGCAAGCCCGCAGCGCCTCGTAGCTGGCTTCTATGCGGCCGCACAACACCACCCGGCTGAGCCGCGCCAAGGGGAAACGTTGAGGGGCCACGCCGTCGCGCTCCACCAGCAGGGAGGGGCCGTCTAAAGTCAGCCGCACCTTCGCACCTCCTTCAACATATAGCGGCCTCATTTTCTGGATCTCCCTCAGCGCCCAGCATCTCTGTCGAGGCTAGGGGCAAATCGCGCGCAGCGGCATCCGCCGCCCGGGCTACAACCCGCGCCAGGGCGCGCAGTTTGTTTCGAAAACGTTCCATGGCTGGCTCGGCCTGCTCGTAAAACGCACGCCGGCCGGCCTTGCCAAGCAGGCACGCGCCGTCCTTTTGCTGAAAATGATCATGCCGCAGCGTACGCTCCCGAAAAAGCGTCGCCACCAGTTGATCGGCGGCGGGGCGCAAGGGCTCCATTAAGTCGCAAGCCAGAGCGGCGCGCCCGTGGGCGGGATCGTGCAAATATCCTAGGCCGGGGTCAAGGCCTGCCGCGGCAATCGCCTCGACCGCCGCGCCGTAAAGGAGCGTGTAGGCGAGCGAAAGCGTGGCGTTGACCGGGTCGAGCGGGGGGCGCCGGTTGCGGCCGTGGAAGCCCAGCGCCGGGGCAAACAGATGTTGCAGGCCCTCGAAGTATGCCGCTGAAGCGGCCCCTTCCAGGCCGCGCGTGGTTTCCACGCTCAACTCCTCGCGGCGCAGGCGCATGGCGGCGACGTCGATCCGGACTGCCTGAGCCAGAATCGCGGCGCGCACAGCCGGGAGCTTCTCGGCTTCCAACCGCAGCAGTCGGGCCTGTCCCAGGGCTTTGGCGTGCACCCAACGCCGAGCCCACAAGTTCCGGGCGTTTTCCTGCAAGGCCATCTTGGCTTGTCCCAAACGCCTGCGCGCGTCTCCACCCGGTGCGCCGGCAAAAGCCGCCCGGGCGCCGGTCCGCGCATTGTATAAAAGAAGCCCGACCCCCTGATCGCACAAAGCCGCCATCAGCCGTGTGGACATCAAAATGTCGCTAGCGACCACCACCCGTTCGATCAGTCCAACCGGCAGGCGCTTGAGCAACTCGCCGTCCTTGCGCACGGCCAGCGCGCCCGAATCCAGCTCTAGCTCGTAACCCCGGCGATCAATGTAAAGCGTCGTCATTTCCCTATCCGATGTAGTAAAAAGGTGGGTCCGACGGGGGTACGGCGCACCCTAAGACTTTGACTTCTCTTCTGCCATCCACGGGCGTCAACAAGAAGCGGTCCGCGGCTGAGTCCAAGACCTCATCGACTTCTGCAAGCAGTTGGCTGCGCTCCGCCTCAGTGAGATAGCATTCGAACACGGACTTCTGGCCGCCCGTTGAATACTTCTTCAGGACCAGCAACGCCTTGCGGAGACGCTTCGCGTCCCGGACATCGTAAGCGGCGATGTAAAGGGTTCGAGCAGCCATCAAGTTATAGAATGGGGTCGGAGAGCGGGAAATTCAAGGCTGACAACGTTGTGGCGAAATTTGCACGGCGGAGGCCCGATTTCGCGGCAACCTTTTCGCCCTAGACAAGCGCCGTTGTTGCGGTTAAACTTAATCTGGATGATTGGGCCGGCAGGAGGTGAGCGCCATGAGGCCAAAAGGTTCCAACTTTGAGCTACCGCGAGAAATCTTCAAACGGCCTTGTAACCTATTGAAAGGCGCAAGGTTACTGAGGCGAGCGGTAGGAACCGAGCCCCGATCAGAAGGGGATTGAGACTTCCATACTCCGGTGTACCCGAAGTCCGGGCGGTGTAGGAACCGAGCCCCGATCAGAAGGGGATTGAGACCTCCACCCCCGACGCATATACGCCTGGGGGTGGGAGTAGGAACCGAGCCCCGATCAGAAGGGGATTGAGACCTCGACCACCCCCGCGTCCTATAGGACACGGGGTGTAGGAACCGAGCCCCGATCAGAAGGGGATTGAGACCGCGACCGGTGTGGGTGTGAGGAAAGCAGCGTAGGAACCGAGCCC
>Ga0272446_1004011_pt1 | contig 17838 bp, 14 predicted proteins | sample YNPCB0061_FD_194587 | JGI IMG/M metagenome (GOLD analysis project Ga0272446, IMG submission 194587) | Hot spring microbial mat communities from Yellowstone National Park, WY, United States - YNP-CB-006-1 | ecosystem: Environmental > Aquatic > Thermal springs > Hot (42-90C) > Sediment | place... | reverse complement strand
AATTCTGAAGATTTGCCTGATTTGGAAATATGGGAGAAGGGATTCAGAATAATTCTTTTCCGTATAGATAATGTTCTTGCATTCAGGGCATCTCTGGGTTCCCGGGCATTTTTGGAGTGCATGAAAAAGCTTCGGGAACTTGTTGAGATAACGCTTGGGAAACATAACTTTGTTTTTGAAATGTCCGACGATACAATTGTTGCTATCCTTCCGACTTCTGCGGACAAAGCTTTTATTGATAACGAAAAACTGACTTTACTGCTGGAGATGGCAAACAAACAGTTCGGCTGTAGCTTTACTACTGGCATATCCATGGAATTTCATTCAATCGACGATATGCCCGTGGCATTCAGCCAGGCATATAATGCCACCAAAGAGCGATTCCGTTCGGAAAATGAAAAAATTTTCCAATTTGAGAATTGTAAAATTTGTGATGACGCTTCATATCCTGAAGATATGGATGCAGAGCCTCTCTTCAGAGCGTTAAAGCTGGGAAAAAAGGATGCTGTTGCTCACTATCTTGATGAAATATTAAGCAAAACCATGTCCGGTTCTTTCGAGAACTTTGTACGAGTAGTAAGGCGCCTGGTAGTACAGATGGAACAAGTGGTTCACACCTGCTCCGTGGAAATTCGTCAGGACCTCTATGACTATATACAGAGCTTGGAGGCTTTCCGTGCTCCGGAAACCATTAAAGAAGTGAGAGCAGCCTTTCTCGCAGTATTCGATCGGTATTATTCCTTGTCAGAATATGATCCCAGTATTAATTATGAAGCAATGGCGCAACGGGTTGATCAAGAAGTATCAAAGCGGCTTGCTGATCCCAATCTCTGTCCTAACACGCTTGCGGCAGATTTGAATATTTCAACCAACTACTTAAGGACAATTTACAAGCGCACGACCGGAATCAGCCTCACCGATTCTATCCGTGATCGACGAATGCATGAAGCATGCAGGCTTTTAATTGAATCTGATTATCCGATTAAGGAAGTAGCGCTTATGGTTGGGTATTACAATTACAACTACTTTTTTACAGGCTTCAGGAAGATGATCGGCATGACACCTTTGGCTTTTAGAGAGTCCCGAAAAGGGAAAAAGCCTCAGGGGTGATAGCAATAACAGGCTGAATCAGTCTGCGAAGAACGAATTGATGCATTTTTAAGTGGGAATAAACAATCAAAGTATACAGTTTAACGGTTCGAGCTTATATTTTTTCTCAAGAACGGGTATTTTACTTTTCTTGAAATTCTTCAAGATCTCCGCAGGAAAGATGGATCAGGAGAACGAAACGGCGTTCTTGCGAATTCATGTTCACGGTAGAATACCCCCGATTTTTTTATATGGACCCTTCGACAGACTGTTTGTTTGCACCGATGCTACAGAAAGGGGAAACCGATAGGCTTTTGTTCTTGCGTGAACAGGAGCACAAGGAGGATTTTCGCCATGGATAGACGTCCCAGGAATACCATCGATGTGGATGTTCTCGTTGCGGGTGGAGGCGCTGCAGGTGTTGCTGCCGCTTGTACTGCTGCACGGCAGGGCCTTCGTGTGTTGTTGGTCGAGCGATATGGCTTCTGCGGTGGTGCAGCAGTTGCCGGTTTATCAGGCACGATCTGCGGCTTATATCTAGCCAGCGAGCATCCGAAAAAGCCCGAGCAGGTTGTTCATGGATTCGTCGACGAGTTCATCGCACAGTTAGAGAGGCATAATGGACTCGGTCCGACTCTCCGATATGGCAAGACCTACACAAGGGTTCATGAACCTTTGGCTTGGCGAGAGGCTGCTGACGAATTGCTTGAAAAAGCCGGTGTGACAGTGTTGTATCACGCTTTGGTAATCGAGGTAGTGCTGGAAGGCGATCGGGTGTCTGGTGCTGTTGTGTGGACGAAATCTGGTTTGCTTGTTGTCCGGGCACAGGTCACGATCGATGCGACGGGCGATGCTGATGTCGTGAGTATGGCTGGCTGGCGAACCTGGTGTGGTGACCATGGTTTAGTTCAAAATCCTTCTATGATCTTCCGGCTTCAAGGGGTGGACCTGGAACGCTTCCTGCTTGCCTATGGCGATGACACCATCATGCCTGCAGAAGTAACCGAGAAAATCCTCGCCGCGCAACAAGCTGGTTGGGATCTCCCCCGCTCCAAAATCTGGTTATTTCCTACGACTCGCCCGGGAGAATTGTTATGTAACTGTACTCGGATCAGAGGGGCAGACGGACGGGAACTGAATGCTGTGGTTGGTAATGATTTCAGCGAAGCTGAAGTACAGGGGCGTCGACAGGCACGCTTGTATGCCCGCTTTTTCCGGGAAAACCTCGTGGGGTGCGAAGCTTCATGGCTCAATGACACGGGAGTACAAGTGGGCATCAGGCAGACACGGCAGATCGCAGGTCGAAGGGTTTTGCAAAATCATGATATTCTTAAAGGTGCAAAATCGAGCGATGGCATCGCACGATCACCATGGCCGATTGAGTTGCACACTGGCTCAAAGCCTCACGTGGAATGGTTATTGGATGATTTCTATGAAGTGCCGTTCGACTGTTTCGTGCCAGAGCAAGGGGAAGGATTGCTGGTAGCTGGTCGATGCCTTTCGGCAGAACATGAGGCGGTTGCGTCAGCTCGTGTGACTGCACAGTGCTTCTCATACGGCCAGGCTATTGGTCTCGCGGCTGCGATGGCCAGCCTTGAACGGCTATCCACTCGGCAAATCACAGGTTCAGAAGTAAGGAAGCTCCTCAACCAACAGGGTGCCCATCTTGATTAGTGTTTGGTGCCTTCAATAGCTCTTTTTAAAATTACAAGTAAAATACTCTGTCTTAAGCAGGCCTTTGTCACCGACCAAAGCCATTGGAACTGATGGGTTTGTGAGCTCTCATATATACTCATGATAGCAGCCAGGGGCAGCCCGTTTATTCACCGCACAACACTCCTGGTTCTCAACGAATCCTCAAAAAGATACAAGCATGCTGAGTGATAGAATTTAGAGGGGTAATCAATATTCAAAGTATGAATTGATGAAATCATGAATCGATATGAACAATCAAAGTGTACGCCTTTTTATTTCAATCTTATAGTTTTATCAGCACAGGTCGTTTCCCTATGAGGGAGATACTACAAGATCTTTGCAAGGAGGAGTAGATGATGCGAATGAAACGTTTTTTTTCATTATGTGTCGTGTTTGCCATGATGTATCTTGTGCAAACTGCAGCTGCCAATCCTGGTGATACTTCAACTCCAGGGAGTGCATCACAACCAAAAAAAACCATCATTTTTTATACTTGGGAAGATCCCACGATGGTTAATGTTTTTGAAGGTTTCAATAAAGTACAGAACGAAATCTTTGTGGATATAAAATACCTTCCTGCCGGGGATTACGATGCAAAGCTTATTACTTTGCTGGCAGCAGGCGTCCCTATGGATCTTTACAATCAAAAAGCAACTTCCAATATGTACACGCAGTATGCAAATGGTTACATCCAGCCCTTGGATGATCTGGTGAAAAAGCATGGCTATAATTTAAAAAATATTGCTGCTGTTGATAAATACATGCGGATTGATGGCAAGCTGGTAGGTATTCCGTATCGATTGCAAACGTATTATACATTCTATAATAAGAAGGTATTCGCTGCTGCAGGTGTCCCAACGCCTGATACGTTTGTCGAAAAAGTAGAATGGACCTGGGAAAAATTCCAGGAGATTGCCAAAAAACTATCATCAGGGGATGGGAAGGTTATAGGCTCGGATATTTACACGTTCCAGTCAAATCAGATTATTCCTGCATTGCAGGCTGGCCGGCAAATTATCACCGATAAAGGGCAAATCGATATCGACAATACTGTTGTCTATAGTTTCAAAATGCGAAAAAGCCTTGAGCAGGCAAAAGCCATGATTCCTTATATGGAACATCTGACGACCAAGCTGCATTACTCAAATGCTTTCTATAAAGGCAATGTCGGGATGCTTATTACTGGAGAGTGGTTTGTTGGAATGCTGAAGCAAGGGCAGAAGGATGGGCTCCTGCAAGGATATACCTATGCTGATTGGGGTCTGACACGTCTTCCGAACAATGAAAAGGAGTATTCAAGTTTCGGCTCTTCACAACCAGTCCATATCCATGCAGCCTCTAAAAATAAAGATGAAGCCTTTAAGTACCTTGCATGGCTGTCTAGTCCAGATGGAGGTGGGAAACTCTTGGCCCAAGGGGGATTCCTGCCTGTTGCCGTAAATGATTCAATCAAGGCAATTTTTGCGCCTAATTTTAACAGTACCAAAGACTTGAACTGGTATCTCGAGAGCCCGAAAATCCATACGCCTTTTTCCAACAAATATGGCGCCCGTACAGGAAAACTCATAGCCGATACCTATGGCAAGTACTCTGTGACTGCTATGAGTGATGATCAGCTCATGAAAGAGCTCCGTGCTGGACTGCAGGAAATAATCGACACCACTGACTAACCACTTTTTAATGATGCAAGGCGAGCTGGTATGCCCGCCTTGCAGTACACACTTATACCCAGGAGTTTTTTATGAAAAAATTGCGGACAGGCACACCATTTGGTGTAGTGTTTGCATTTATTCTCCCGAGTTTTTTGGGTTTTACCGTATTCATGCTGATACCAATGATTTCCACCTTACTCTTATCTTTTACCAATTTTTCCGGCAGTTTTTCAAATATAAAATGGATTGGCTTTCTCAATTACCTGAGATTTTTCAAAAGTATTCGGTTTCTATCATCCTTATGGGTTACTGTCAAATTTGTATTTTTCTCAGTCAGTATTCAGCTTCTTTTGGCATTTTTTTTCGCATTGCTTTTGAATAAGCAATTTCGTGGCAGGAATTTTTTCAGAAGTATTATTTTTCTTCCTTCAGTATTATCCAGTGTGGCTATTGCAATAACCTTCATGCTCATTTTCAATCCCGAGAAAGGGCCTTTGAATGCATTTTTACTATCTTTGGGATTTCCTGCACAACCTTGGCTGTCAAGCCCAAAAACCGCTTTGACAACCATCATTATGGTGAATGTCTGGCAATATGTTGGCTACTATATGGTTCTTTTTCTTGCGGGATTGCAGAATATCAATCGCAGCCTGTATGAGTCGGCTGATTTGGATGGAGCAGGTCCTTGGAAAAAGCTGATTCATATAACCATTCCGCTCTTAAGTCCCACGACCTTTTTTTGCCTCATTATGGGGATAATTCGCGCCTTTAAGGTTTTTGATAACATTTTTATCATGACGGGCGGTCAGAATGGCGGCGGTCCAGCGAATTCAACCAACGTCCTTGTTTTTGATGTGTATTTAAATGCTTTTGTGAATCTCCGTATGGGGTATGCTTCCGCTCTGTCGGTGATTCTTCTGGCAATTGTCATGATTATTACCATTATTCAATTCCAAGGTCAGAAAAAGTGGGTAAATTATGATATCGTATAATACAAAGCGATTATTTTCCAAAGGTTTTATCTATATCATTCTGGGTGCATATTCTCTTTTGGTTATTATCCCTTTGGCTCTCATCATTTCTTCTTCATTCAAAATGGAAAACGATATCCTTTCCTACCCAATAAAGTGGTGGCCAAAACCGTTTGTCCTGGAAAACTTTTTAAAATTGAAATCGAATTTCCCAACCTATATTTTAAATTCTTTGAAAGTAACAATCATTACCGTAATTCTGCAGGTTATTACTGCTACCAGTTCGGGGTATGCGTTTGCAAAGCTGAAATGGAAATTCCGTGACAGCCTGTTTCTTTTATACATTGCTTCCATAATGATTCCGATTCAATCAATCATAATACCTCAATTTATCATTGTAAAAAGCTTAGGTTTGTACGACACGCATGCTGGATTGATAATTACATCGGCCTTTACAGCTTTCGGAACCTTCATGATGAAGCAGTTTTTTATGAATGTGCCCGATTCCCTCCTTGAGGCGGCACGAATTGATGGTGCTTCTGATTTTGGAATTTTTTTCCGTATCATGCTTCCGCTTTCCAAGGGAGCCTTAGCATCTTTAGTAATATTCTCATTTCGATGGTATTGGAATGAGTTTTTTCAAGCATTGATTTATATCACATCCCCAAAACTCAAAACGCTTCCTCTTGGTCTCTCGGAGTTTGTTTCTGAATACTATACATATTACGGACCGCAGATGGCTGCAGCGCTCATTTCCATATTTCCCATTCTGGTTGTATTTCTCTTTGCCCAGAAATATATCGTTGAAAATGAGTCAGCCACTGGTCTTAAGGGGTAGGTCATGCAAAGTCCAAGAATTACTTCAGTCGATATTTATGATATTGATTATCGGCACCTAAAACGGCCTCATAATTTCATTGTTGCCCGGGTATGGACTGACGAGGGACTCTATGGGATTGGGGAAGTATCCATGATCTATGGAGATGGAGCCAAAGGCGCTGCAGCAAACCTTCGTCATCTGGCAGCCAAGTACTTGATCGGAGAACCTGCGGATAACCGGAACAGGCTCTGGGATGAGGTGCGGCGGCAGAGTTTTTGGCACTGCGGCGGCGGCGGTGAATTTTGGGGCGCTGTCAGCGCTTTGGATGAAGCCCTCTGGGATCTGGAGGGAAAGCGCCTTGGTTTGCCAGTTCATGCATTGTTGGGCGGGAAAATCCGGGATGAACTCGAAATCTATGCGAATGGCTGGTATGGCTCTGCAGTTCGTCCAGAAGAGTTTGCTATTGCTGCTGAAAAGACCGTATCCCTCGGTTATCGAGCTTTGAAGTTCGATCCCTTCCGAATGACCGCCAACGGTCGCATGGCCTTTCCCGACCGCGAACTGGATGCTGATTTTGGCAGGCTGGGACTTGCCAGGGTTGCAGCGGTACGCAAAGCTGTTGGTCCTGATGTAAAGCTGATGCTTGATCTTCATGGCATGCTGGGGATCAACGCCGCTGTGTACTGGGGCAACAAACTGGCAGAATACGACCTTTTCTTCTATGAGGATCCCATAGAAACCAGGCATCATGAGCACTTTGCCGAAGTAACACGACGAATTCCTGTACGTGTTGCCTGCGGTGACCGGCTCTATACACGTACTGATGTCCTTCCATATCTTGAAGCCAAAGCGGTTCATGTTCTTCAGTCTGATGTGGGGCTGGCGAGTGGTTTCTCCGAAACCTTCCGCATTGCCACAATGGCCGACGCCTTTGATGTCCAGATAGCATTGCATAACTGTGCCGGTCCTATCAACACGGCAGCTTCTGTTCAGCTATCAGCAGCAATACCAAACTTCCTGATACAGGAATTTTTCCCCTTCTGGACAGACGACCGATACAAGATTGTCAATGAAGCACTCGAGCTTACAGAAAAACCTCCGTATTGTCGCGTGCCCGACAAGCCTGGGATTGGAGTAACGCTCAACGAAGAATATGTCAAACCCTGGCTTTGGTGTACTGTCAATGAGGTTGCAGGAAGGACAACTGCATGAATTCTATCCGAGAAATTGCTGCGCTGTGGGCAGAGCGATTGCCTCATCATGGAGGTAGCTATGCCGAGCAAGTTTGTCAAGACTGGAGTGAAGTTCCCGCACCGGGATATGTCGATATTCAGCGTACTGCTCTGGTTCAGGCTCGTCTGGCATTTACCTTCCTCCATGCGGGGTTGCCGGCAGGAAAAATCGCACTTGATGCTTTCAATTCCATTTTTCTTCTTCCGGACAACTCTGGCTGGATAAGAGCTGCCGATAGTGAAGGACATCCCTTGGATGGTTCTGTTGATACCTATGACCAGGCTTTCGGGCTTTTGGCTCTCGCATGGGATCGTGATCACAAGGGTATCCCTTGTGCAGAAGCAAAACATCTGGCTCTTCAGGTTCTGAATGGTCTGGATCAGACTTGGGATGTTGTACATGGTGGATATTGGGAGGTGCGTCCGGGTAAGGCTGGTTTATTGGTTCCTGCAGAACCTTCGAGACTGGTTCCCTATAGTACTTTTAGAAGACAGAATCCGCACATGCATTTATTCGAAGCATTTCTTGCATGGATGGCTGTGGATCCTTCTGGTCCGTGGCGAGACAGGTGTCTGGGAATTGCCGAGCTTCTTGAATCCAGATTTCTTGAGACCGAGGGAAGTCTGAGGGAATATTTTTCCGAGGACTGGAGTCCGGCACCAGGTGCTCCGGGAGAGATTCTGGAACCAGGACATCATTTTGAATGGGTATGGTTATTACACAGGTACGAAAAAATTACAGGAGATGGAAGATATAATAAAGTAGCAGAAAAACTATACTGTTTCGGTGTTGGTCATGGACTTGATGATGATGGACTTGCCTGGGACAGTATTGATCCACAAGGAAAGCCACTGGCAAGAACCAAGCTGCTTTGGCCACAGACGGAGTTATTGAAGGCCCACGTGGCAGTATTCGAATCGACCGGGGAACAGAATGTGAAACAATCTGCTCTAATGGTAGAACAGGCTATCAGGGACCATTATTTTGCAGGCAAAGATCAGCCTTTCTACAATCAACTTGATATGAATGGCATTCCCATGGACATACCGACACCAAGTAGAGTGTTGTATCACCTCTGGATGGCATTTACAGAATTTGAACGTGTTGTATGAAGTTCCGGGATTGAGGTTTTGAATGGTGACCCGATATCGACTCGAAATAGTGCAGAATCAATGATTCATTTAATCGTGAACCAAACGAGGTGTTAAAGTGACTCCAGAACTGGTTACCCCTGAAAACAATAGTAATAATCAATTGTTATATTTTACTTCAAGCAGCCTGACAAAAGATGATGAAACACTATTTTTTATACGTGACAATTCAGGTGCTCCCAATATTTTTACCCTGAATGCACAAGAACCGGCCAATTCGAGAATAATGCGACAATTGACCAGGAATGAAGAAGGAGCTGAAAATGCCACCCTTGGTAATCGATTTTCCCCATTCAGGACTTGAAAAGCCGGATGACTGGAACACGGTGTTAGCGCCTGAGCAATGGATGAGGAGCGCAGATCTCTATGTTGATGAGCTCTGGACTTCCTTTCAAGCCTTAGGTATCCCTGCCGTGAAAGCATCGTTTCCTCGTGTCTATCTCGATGTGAATCGGGCTTCCACCGATTTCTGCCCTGAACACTTTATACAGGATATAGAGCTTCCGACAAATCCTAGCCGATATGCGACCTTGGGTATGGGTTTAGCTTGGATCACCTGCGGTCCGGAGAACTTTCATATCTATGATACACCGCCGTCCCTTTCAGAACTCAAAAATCGGTTGGATAATTTTTATTGGCCGTATCACAATACTTTGCAATATTATCTGAACGCCGCTGACGAGTATTACGGGGGTTATGTCTTTCTAGATTTGCATTCAATGCCTGCTGTCGGGGACCACAGGTCCCTCAGAGCCTTGGGAGAAGGGAGACCGGACTGCATTATCGGAACATTAGATGGTCGCAGCGCTCATGCTGACTTAACGGACTACCTAGCCGGGCTTTTTATTGACCAAGGATTCAAGACTTCTGTGAATGAAGAATTCAAGGGAGGTTACCTGGTTTCCCGCTATGGCGAACCAAGCCGGAATCATCATGCGCTGCAAGTAGAATTGAATCGAGGCCTTTATCTCATGGAGGATAGAATCAGCAAAAACCAAGCTTTCCCTGCAGTACAGAAAAAGCTTGGGTGGATTTTACAATCGTTTTATGAATATACACAAAAGTATTTTTTGTGATGATGGTCTGCTGAGTTTATGAAAATGCTTTTTTTGATTATTTACCAAGCTTATTAAATCAGGAGTATATCGTATGAAAATAACTTCTGCCAAAGTGATCATAACAAGTCCTGGTCGTAATTTTGTTACGCTGAAAATTGAAACCGACTCTGGGCTCTATGGTATTGGCGATGCAACGCTCAATGGCCGTGAACTTGCTGTCGCAGCATATTTAAATGAGCATGTCATTCCTTGTCTGATAGGCAAAGATGCAATGCGGATAGAAGATATCTGGCAGTATTTATATCGAGGTGCGTACTGGCGCCGCGGACCTGTCACAATGACTTCAATCGCGGCAGTAGATGTTGCTCTGTGGGATATAAAAGCAAAAGCGGCAAATATGCCGCTGTATGAGCTTCTTGGGGGTGCTTCCCGACAGGGGGTCTTGGTTTATTGCCATGCGAATGGAGAAACTATAGAGGAAGCAGTTGAAGATGCCCTCCGTCATCGTGAAAAGGGATACCGTGCAATTCGGATTCAGTCCGGCGTGCCAGGTATCGGGCATGTCTATGGCGTTGCACATGCTCAAGAATCATATGAGCCTGCTGACTCGGAATTACCGTCTGAATATGACTGGTCCACTGAAAAATATCTCAACCATATTCCACTGCTCTTTGATGCTGCCCGAAATGCTCTCGGGCCTGATGTTTTTTTACTTCATGATGCACATCATCGGCTTACTCCTATTGAAGCAGCCCGGCTAGGAAAATCGCTTGAACCCTTCAATCTCCTATGGGTCGAAGATCCAACGCCTGCAGAAACACAGGAAGCATTCCGGATAATCAGACAGCACACTTCTATTCCCATTGCGACTGGTGAAGTGTTCAATTCAATATGGGATTGCAAAACTCTCATCGAAGAACAGCTGATCGACTACATACGAGCCAGTATTGTCCATGCTGGGGGAATAACTCACATGAAAGCCATCGCATCCCTTGCTCAGCTATACCAAGTTCGTACAGGCTTTCACGGTGCAACCGATTTGTCACCTGTCACAATGGGTGCAGCTCTTCACTTTGATCTTTGGGCACCTAATTTCGGCATACAGGAACATATGCCTCATTCGCAGCTTAGCGATGAAGTTTTCCCTCATTCATATTTTTTCAGAGATGGAATGATGTATCCTGGCGACAAGCCCGGGCATGGTGTTGATATCGATGAAAAATTAGCCGGAAAATTCCCGTACAAGCGAGCATATCTGCCGGTTAATCGTCTCCAGCATGATGGAACATTATGGAACTGGTAAATAATACTATGCGATTATGTCCTGAAACCCTCAATCTCCTGCCTCGTGACATTGCTCTCCCTTTCTATAAACGAGAGGATCTTGCAATCGGGATCGTGCATTTAGGTATAGGAGTTTTTCCGCGAGCACATCTAGCCGTAGCGACTGAAAAAGCAATCCAGGCCACTGGAGACATGCGATGGGGTATTTGTGGTGTTTCCATGCGCCAGACTTCTACCCGTGATGCTCTGCTTCCGCAGTCATGGCTTTACTCTGTTACAGACCGTTCGCTGGGTACAAACGGGAACGTAAGAACAAACATTCGTATTGTTGGTGTTCTGAAAGAAGTTCTTGTTGCTCCGGAATCCCCTCAGATGGTTTTGGAACGAATAGCATCATCAGATACGAAAATTATCAGCATTACGGTCACAGAAAAGGGTTATTGTCATAATCCGACGACCGGAGAACCTGATTTCAGCCACCCTGCCGTTGTATGGGATCTAGGTCATCCGAACAACCCATGCTCCATAGCAGGCTTCATTGTTTATGGATTGCTGTTGCGTCAGGAACGCAACCTCGGCGGATTGACAATCATGTCTCTGGATAATATTCCGCATAATGGGTTTCTTGTGCGTTCGCTCATCTTGGGGTTTGCTTCGCGTATCAACAAGGATCTTGCTCAATGGATCGAAAAGAATTGTACGTTCCCTTCTTCTATGGTTGATCGAATTGTTCCAGCAACCACCACGAGCGATATTGATGAAATGCAGAAGGTTCTTGGGGTCCGTGATGAATGGCCTGTTTTGTGCGAATCCTTCTTTGATTGGGCGGTTGAAGATGCTTTCGTGAGTGGGCGACCATGCTGGGAGCAAGGCGGCGCTCGTATTGTTGCTGATTCTTCCCCCTATGAAAAGATGAAACTCCGGATCGTCAATGCAGCGCATTCGCTTCTGTCGTGGTCAGGATTGTTTCTTGGATATGAAACAGTGGATAGCACGGTTCAAGATCCTCTCATTAGGGATTACCTGAAAACCGTGATAAAAAATGAAATTATACCTACGCTTGATCCCGTGGATATATGCTATGAAGACTACTTAGGCAGAGTGCTTGAACGTTTTGGAAACCCAACGCTGAATCACAAACTCGCCAAGATTGTCATGGATAGTTCGCAAAAGCTTCCGCCTCGCATTCTTGAGCCGATTTATGATCTTCTCGACAAAAACATGGCAATTGATGGCCTTTGCCTCGGTGTTGCGCTATGCATAAATTTCATGCAACATCAGCTGGAGCAAAAGCCGGAGAGCCACCTCGATGATCCTCAAGCGGAAGCAATAAAAAATGAAATGATGAGAACTGGATTGATTTTTCAAAACTGTTTTCCTGGTTCTGAATATGAATCTCATTCTTCGGCAGAAAATACCGTGGCATTGAGCGAGGGAATAAGGAAATTTCTTTTCTATGAGCCGCTTTTCGGAAGCATTGGGAAAAAGGAGAGATTTGCAATTACAACTACAAGGTTATTTTTGCTGATTAAGCTGCAAGGTGTCGAAGCAGCAATGAAGTATTATCTCGAACTGCATGTATAGTCTATTGTCGACCATGCTTGCGCGATGAACCTCAAAGTATCTCACTGGCTTAGACTACCTTGACTGCTGGCTGAATATTTAACGTTATAGATGTCCAATTTTTGGATTTAGTCAGCCCGCCTTATTCTTCGCCCGTTTGTGGTCTTGATTCGGGGGCGCAGCATATATGATATAGATTTATTTATAGCTTCTTCTGCAGCTTTATAAAAGCTTTAGCTGAAAGCGTTTCTGGCAAGAACGCCCAAAATATTGCTCCAGCAATAAAAACGATTGATGAGACATTAAATATTCCATTTATACCAACTGAGGTGTCAGCAAGTGCTGCTATTGCTGGAAGAACAAATGTTAATATAATTCTTCCTCCGTTATAAGATATGCCTGGAGCCAAAGCACTGAATTTTTGTGGGAAGAGTTCAGTATAATAAGCTCCCCAGTGACCAGAATATCCAACAAATAATCCTAATATAAAAGATACCATTTTAAAAGCTGTTATATGTTCTGAACCCAATTTTGTAAATATAAAAACAAATATTGCACTGAAAAACATTCCTGCAGCAGGGACTTTCCTACCTAATTTATCAGCAATAAATCCCCACAGATTATATCCAATAAGCTGCCCAATACCTTGTATACTGTATATCGTTCCTCATTCTCTGCCAGCATAGATGTCGCCTCAAGAGGAGGGGGCATCTATGCGGTACAGTCAAAGACTTAGGAATGCTATTTTGCGGAAAGTCCTTCCGCCAGAGAACCAGCTGGTCAGTGCCGTGAGCAAAGAATTCGGTGTTTCAATGCAGACCATTCAGCGGTGGATGAGTCTTGCAAAAGATGGTACACTGACAACGGAAGATGCCGTGTTTCCCGTCAATAATAAACCTTTAGAAGAGAAGTTTGAATTCGTGCTGGAAGCAGCACGATTACCAGACACCGATAAAGGCTCCTGGCTGCGGGAAAACGGAATCCATGAAGAGCATCTGAGTCTCTGGGAACAGGAGCTACGGCGTGCTATGGCAAAGAAACACGATGAGAAAAACGCAGAACTTGCTGCCTTGAAAAAACGAAATCAAAGCCTTGAGCGAGAGCTTGGGCGAAAAGAAAAGGCATTAGCTGAATTGGCTGCCTTGCTGACACTGAAAAAAAAACTCGAGTCGACCTTGGGGGGCGACGAGGACGACTGATTCCTGCGGATATTCGCAGACAGGTAATCCAGCTAATTGATGAAGCCGTAGCCGCCGGTGCTCGTACGTTCAAATGTTGTGAAATTGTAGGGATCAGCATGCGAACTCTGCAGCGGTGGCGAACGGGGCATATCACGGATAGGCGGAAAGGCGCGCCCAAACGAGTTGCCAACAAACTATCACCCGAAATCATAACGGATTTGATAACAACGGCATGTTCTGCCGAGTATCGGAATGACAATCCCCTGGTGATGTATGTAAAATTACTTGAGGAACATCGATATATTGCAAGTCCGCGATCCCTGTACCGTATTCTGAAAGCGCAGGGGCTTTTAAAACGGCGCTGTAATGGTGCGGTTCCTGCGAAACACAAGCGGCCGCCAGAGCGGACTGCTACAGGACCGAATCAAGTATGGTCCTGGGATATTACCTATTTGCCATTGCAGGTACGCGGACTGTTTGTGTATGCGTATGTTTTTCTCGATATTTGGAGCAGAAAAATCGTTGGATGGGAGATTCAGGAACGGGAATCTCCGGAAATCGCAAGCCACTGTTTTGAACGCACCGTAGCACGAGAAGGCAATCGACCATTGTATCTGCATTCAGATAACGGGAATCCTATGAAAGGCATTTCCATGCTGGCAACACTGTATCGTTTTGGCGTGATACCTTCGTATTCTCGTCCTCGAGTATCCAATGACAATGCTTACAGTGAAGCTTTATTCAAAACCGCAAAATACGTACCTAGTTATCCCGGATATTTTGCCTCGCTTGGTGATGCGCAACTATGGTTTGCAGATTTTGTGCATTGGTATAATACCAAGCATCGGCATTCAGCAATTGGTTATGTGACACCAGAACAACGGCACACGGGAACAGACAAAGAGCTGTTGCACCACAGAAACATGACCTTGTTCTATGCTCGATTGTTCAGACCGGAAATACGAAGCCATCTCAAAGATTGGGTGCATGTGACAAAGGTTGTTCTTAATGCTAATTTTTCATAATCGAGCGACATCTATGTTGACAAATAGCGATAGCTGGGAACAGGGGAGCTGGCGGTTGTTGGTATGCTCTCTCCTATTTCATAGAGCACCTTGGTGCCGCCGACGGGCCTGATTTCGAGCGTTACCTTACCGGTTGCATCATCGCGGTTTTTCTCATGGACGCTGATGCTGGTTGGTTCCTTGGGGAAAGGACCCTTTCGGACATATTCGCCTTCTTCCCGCCATTTGCCCGTTCTGATGGCATGCGCTTTGATATCATCAAGGAGGCGGGGAAGATGGAGCTGCCAGCTTGTTTTGCTTGCAGCACGGGCTTTGATATCTCTCCATCTGACAGGGTTTTGGCCTTCAAAGAGGCGCTCTTCGACCTTTGCCACCCAGGAATCGAGGTTGGCAGTATCTTCGCTGAATTTGCGCGCATTGAGGAGGGCCGCGCGGATCTGTGCTTCTCCATCGTAATTGTTGGAGTCAAAATTGAGACGAATAATTTCCGTACGCAGTCTGTCGGCAGAAGGATACACCACAATGCTATAGGTTTGCTGGATGGAACTGCGCAGGTTGATGAGTATTCTGTCTTCACTTTTCTTTGCCTCAACACGCTGCGGGTCCCGCTCTGCAAGCTTTTCGGTTTCCTGCTCGGCGAGGATGGTCCGGATTGCCCTGAGAAGAGCTGCATTTTTCAGCACTTCATTCATGGTGTCGCGGTCACCAGTCAAAAAGAGTATGCGGTTTTTGTATTCAAGATTTTCGTAGAGGCGGATAAACTCAGCATGGAGTGGAATCTGATCAGGCGTATGGATCTGGCAAGGCTCGGTGATCACCAGCACGGTGCGATCCTGCGCTGGCTGTACTTCTTCCCAGGTTGGCAGGACAAGGCATTCTTGATAGACATCGGCGCGGTTTGGCTTGAAAAGGTTTTTGAGGTACTCCCTGAGTTCCTTGGTTCTTGTTTCCTGCGTATAAGATTCCACGTAGTAGTGCAGGGTTGCGGCAAGATTGCGGACATTCTTGAAATAGAGCCGTCCATCATTCGAGACATGGAGATACCAGGCGCTCGCAGGAAGCTGTTCCAAAATATCGGTGCGCATGCGCGAGATGTCGTAGCCGGGTCTGCAGAGCCATGCGATAAGTTCGCTGTTCCTGAGTCCCAGCTCAGGATTCTGAGCCGTAGAAAGCGAAGCTACATACAGAAGCTTTGCGGCATCCTGGGCTTGCGTGCCGCCGCCGAGCTTGGCATCGAGCTCTTCTGCATGGGAACTGCCACGGTTTGCAATATCGACGCGCACTGCTTCATTGAGGTTGGGGTTGATGTTAGAAAACTCGTTGAAAATGTCCTGGTTATTGAGATCGATATCGTAGGGATGAATAAGCTGCAGCTTTTTGGCACGTTCCGATTCCCAGAGATTGGCTACTACTGCACGCATGAGGCGCAAAAGCCCGCGCGTTTGCTGGAACCCTGGGTTTGCCTTGAACCTGCCATAGAGATCGCGGAGCGAATAGTGGAAAGGATATGAATCCCGAATCTGCGCGGCAAATGAGGTTGGCGATTCCGCAGTCAGCTCCATCTGCTTCGCCTTTTCTACTGCCTGGGCATAATTTCTAGCTACTGTATCGCGCACGGACATATCGGGAAGGCGCTCGAAAATGCGCGTTCTTAGGATATGGAAAATTTCATCTCCCTGGGTAGCAACAGGCTCGATGGGAACAATACTGCGCTGTGTCTCCTGCCGCAGGTTATCGAGTGCCTGGTTGATAAAGCTAGTTCCATCAGCGTACGCGGTGGCAGAAAGATCCGAGATGACGATTACGACATTGGAAAGCTCTACCTTGTTTGCAGCGATGAGCAGATTCGAAAGCGCGGTGGCGGTCACTTCTGCAAGGTTGGATGCCCCGATCTGGATTGCACGAGCATTGTTGAAATAAGGGGGCAGTTCATCGAGCAGGATGATGACGGGTTCGCCCTTCAAAAGATTTATCCACGATGAGACACCAGGGGCCCTGAGTGGTGAATAGTGGTCATTGAAGAGATCTATTTTACCCATCTGTTCGGCGAGCGCACCCCATAGACCATAGGGGTAGTCCGATTCGCGACCATCAAATCCGATGACTTTGTAGGCTTTATTATCTAGATGTGCTTCTCTTCCCAGCTGAGCTTGAAGAGATGCACGCAAGTGCGGATAGCGGGCCAGGAGTCCCAGCGCGATCATGCTGTGCGTTTTGCCCCCGCCCATTGCCTGCGACAGAAGGTAAGCTGAAGGCTGTTCATGTGCACCGGAAAGGCGGTCAAAGCTCTTTTGGATGAGAAGTTTCATGCCGGAAGTGACAAAGTTTTCGTTGAAGAACTGGCTTGCGGCTTGCTCATCGAGCTTTCCTTCGAGAAAATCACTCAGATTCAGGACGGTATCGCGGCGTGCGCGATCGAATACCGATTGCCGCGGCTTGCAAGTATCAAATATTGTCATGGTTTAATATTATTAAATGCCTTCGTGTAAAAAACAAGAGGTGTATTATTTGCTAATTGGAACGTGAAGAAACATGGTACCCCCTGGCCCTACTCTAGCCCACTGGGCTAATTCATCTTTGTACTGAACCAGCAGATTGTCAAGGATCACCGGAATGAACACCAACGCCTCTACCGGTAACCCCGGATAGTTTCCCGCACGATGTTCAACGGTGTATCCCCCTTGTAGCTATTCCGCCTCTTGCAGTTGAACTCCGCTTTTCTCAAAAACTCCTTCTTACTCCCGAACGGTTCCGCCGCATACAGTTCTTCCTCCACCTCCTTGCCCATACTCCGGTGATTCACGATTATTTGACGTGATTCTTTATGTGTATTACTATACACATAAAGAGGTGTATAGATGAGAACGAATATTGTGTTGGATGACGATCTTCTGAACGAGGCGTTTAAATATGCCGGCGGTATCAAAACGAAAAGGGAATTGATCGAGACGGCTCTGAAGGAATATATCAGGAACCGGAAAGTCAAGGATCTACGGGACTTGAAAGGAAAAATCAAATTCCTGGACGGCTATGACTATAAAAAATTACGGGCAGGAAAATGATCCTTGTCGATACATCGGTATTGATTGATTTCCTGAAAGGACGGCGGAATCGGC
>Ga0272446_1004010_pt1 | contig 17844 bp, 13 predicted proteins | sample YNPCB0061_FD_194587 | JGI IMG/M metagenome (GOLD analysis project Ga0272446, IMG submission 194587) | Hot spring microbial mat communities from Yellowstone National Park, WY, United States - YNP-CB-006-1 | ecosystem: Environmental > Aquatic > Thermal springs > Hot (42-90C) > Sediment | place... | reverse complement strand
CGCCTCGGGCCCCGAAGCGACTCCAGCAAGGGAGGTCGGACGTGAGAAAGCGCGCCACCCCACCCCGAACCCCGTCGCCCCTCGAGCTCTGGTCGACCCTCGAAGCCGACGACAGCGAACTCATCGCCCACGTCGATCGCCGACTCGGGCGGTCGACGTCGGAGCCGCCGCTCCCGGGCGAGCCGGCCTGGCTCGCCGAAGCCGTCGAGGCGGCCTGGCCGCGCCTCCTCCGCGACGCCGACCGCGACGCCCGACCCTGACCTGACCGGCTCGGCCGCTCCGCTCGGCCGCCGCGAGTGCGCCGGGCGGCGTCCCCCTCTGGACGCGGGCCCATGGCGTCGCGGCCCGCAACCCTCCAGTCGTCCGCGTCCCGCAGGGCAGGAGTTGGCGTCCCCGGCAGGACTCGAACCTGCGACCGACCGCTTAGAAGGCGGCTGCTCTGTCCGCTGAGCTACGGGGACGCCGCGGTCAGATAGTAGGCCGGCGGGGAAACCCGCGCTTCGTCCAAGGGGGAGCGTCGAGGTCGGGTCGAGTTCACCGGGTCCAGCAGCAGCCCCGCATCTCGCGAGGCTGCGGCTCGGACAGGGCCAGCGTCAATCGACCGTCGAGCGCGAAGAAGGCGACGAGAGGCCTCGCGACGGCCGCTGCGGGACGCCCGGGGCGCGACTCAAGGCGTCCTTGCTCGGATGACACGGCAGTAACAAGGGAGGGGCCGGGATCTCCCGGCCCCTCTGGATTTTTGTTCTCCGCGGGCGCTACTTTACGGGCGCCAGCACCGCCCAGGTATCCCGGGTGGCCAGGTTCGCACCGACGTTAATGTCGATCCGGTACAGGTTGTTCACTACCAGACCGAGGGCCTTGCTGTCCAGGTTGTAGATCCAGAACCCACCGCCCAGCACCGTGCTGTCGGTGGTCCACCGGAACAGGTTCGTTCCCGCGCTCGACTGACCGGCGTCGGCGTACTCCTCCACGGGGTCCCCGGTTCCCGTGCCCGACGTCTTCGAGACCTTGATGGTGACCTGCGTCGTCGGGTCGGTGACGTAGTCCTGAGCGCACACGTCGTAGATCGTGGCCTTCACCGGGACGACCCGCCCGCTCTTCATCTTGTTGATGATGAGCCCGCTCGGCGAGGAGTCGTCGAACGGGGGCAGGAAGTCCACCGCGTAGACCTGGTTGACCACGACGGCGTTGGACGACGTGTTCGAGCCCTCCCCGCCGTCCTTGTCCTCGACGGTGACCGTCGCGGTGTAGGTGCCCGGGGCGTTGTACGTGTGGGTCTGGTTCGACTGAGAACCTTGGCTGTTCGTGTTGTAGTTCGTGTCCGTCGAACCGTCGCCCCAGTCGATGTTCACGTTCCAAGGATAGTCATTCACGCCTAGGTCGCTGAAGCTGATCCCGGTCAGCGTTACCTCGTTCCGGCAGTCGATCGTCGTCGACTTGAAGGCAGGCTGGGCGACCGAAGGGGCGACGTTGTAGACGGTGACCGACTGGGTGAGCTCGCCGCTCTCGAGACCTCCCTGGTCTTTCACCTTGACCTTCACCGTCGATTGGACCGCCGGCACCACACCGTCCACGAAGGTGCACTGGAAGGTGCCCGTGTGCGTAGCGTTGTCGATCGACGAGCTCTCGAGGACGTTGCCGGAACCGCAGTCTGGGTAGCCGTTCACATAGGAGTGGGTGTCGCTCGACGCGTCGGTGATCGAGAACACGAAGGTCTTCGTGTCGCCCTCGTTCGCCTGCGTGTGGGTCGTGGTGAAGGCGATCGATGGCGCGGTGTTCGTCGATGGAGCCTCGTAATTCGCTGTGTAATCCAGGTTGCCGCTTCCCTTGGACCCTTTAACACAGATCGCCCCTCCGCCGAGGTCCGTGAACGGATCGGCGGAGGTCCACTTGATGAATGCCGTCCCCTGGTCGGACGTGCCGGCTGCCTGGAGCTTTATGGACCCGGAAGGCAGGCCAGTGGTGTCGCCGGACGGGCTCTTGACCCCGGGGACCGTTTGGGATGTACCGGCACCGGTGCAGTCGTCGGACGTGTAGACGGTCTTCGTGAGCGTGAAGGTCACATTGGTGGGCGCAGGGAAGACCCTCACGCTCCCATCAGTGAACGCGCCGCTCTCGCTCGCGCCCGACGTCTGGCCCGTCGCCGTGTACGTGTACTCGCCCACGGCCAAATCGCTGTCCCAAAGCGTGACCTGGCAGGACCAGGCGCCGTTCTCGTCGGCGACCGCCTCGCACGACGCCTCGTAGCCGTTCGGGCCCGAGACGTTGACCACGACGGTCTCACCGGGCAGGTACCCGGCGCCGTTGCTGTTGTCGCCGCTGATCGTGACGACGGACCCAGGCGCGTAGTCCTCCTGGTCGGTCCGCACGGTAGCGAAAGCGATCGAGCTGGACGCGACGAGGAAGAATGCCGTCGCGGCCGCGACGACCGACCAGCGGGTTCGTAGGAGCCCCCGCCGGCGGCGGGGCCCATAGGCCCACGGCCCGTCCGGTATCGAGTTCATGGATCTGCCCATTTCGCACCTCCATGGGGCCTCGCGGTGCGGCCCCCACATGCCCCAAGATGGCTATGCGGCCCATCCCCCGAATGGGCTACGGCTCGGTACATCATGCCGCGGATCACCGAGGCAAGCAAGGTGGATTTCACGAAATGCTCGATTTGCCGGTGCGTCCTGGCACAACGTCAGCGAGCGAACTGGCCTGTGACATCGAGGCCCAGCCCGCTGCACCTCCAGCAGCTCGCAGAACTCGACACTGACGGGCGCGGAGTCGAGGCCTGGGGTCGCAGGGCTGGTACCACCGCCCACCGCGACCTGGAGCTCGGCCTGCCCGATCGGGCGGGGCACGCCATCCAGATGAGCCCGTCGGCTTGCGGCGCGATGGCCGAGGAGCTCAGCCCGCCCGATCCGGGGCTGCGCGCTATGGAGCCCTGGCGGAGCGATCGGCGAGGCACCAGGTGGGAAGGACGATGACACCGTCGTCCGGCTGGACGTCCCCGACGGTGCAGAACCATCCCTCTCACGGGCCAGCTCCCGCTCGACCCCCGCGACGATCCCGCAGCAGCGAAGTCGGGTGGCGAGTCGATCGCGACGCCATCGGGCTCGAGGTCGCCGAGCCGGGCGCCACGCCCGTCCAACCCGACCCACGACAGGGGCCGATGTGCCAGCTTGTTGTCGAACGCGCCCAGGCGCCGACTGGCCCGAAGCTCCAAGGTGGCACGCCGTCAAAGGCTCCCGCCTCCGCCGGGGTTGGGCAGCGTGGGCACCCGGCACAACCTGCGGCGCAGCGCCGACCGTCCCAGACTCGCCGGTTTCGACTGCAGCTCGAGGCGAGGGAGAGAGCGACAGCCGCCACGTCGACCAAGGCACCCGCCCAATGCTCTCGAGGCCGGCTCGGCGAGCTTCGGCCCCTCGCGAGGACGGATCACCCAAACCCGAGACCGAGCTGACGATCGGACTCGCCCGCAAGGGGACGGCCCCGACCTGATCCGCCTCGTCGCGCCCGCGACCGCGACGCTGTCGTAGGCATCGGGGCGGACAAGGCAACGTCCACCAGCCGGTCCAGCTCGTGGACCGGCACCGCGCCCTCCTCGATCAGTTGCTCATTCCCAGGCCCCCTTCCGGGACCCAGCCACGCCAGCACGGGGCAAAACCCAGAGCTGAGGGCCTCTCTGGCCCCCTTCCACGTGCCACCCTTTCGGTCATCCGCGCAAACAACAAAGGTGCTTCTGGCGAGTGCGTAGATGAGCTTGTTTCGACCCATCGCGTTGCCGACTGAGAAGCCGACTTTCGGCGCATAGGGCGTGACCAGGCAAAGCTGTTCCTCAGCGACAAGGCGTCGGACCTCCGGCTCCCTCACCCGCCGCTCCAGCGAGCCTGCAAGGACTCCCACGACGTCACCGCCCGCCCCTAGGCCCGCCGACATCGCAATTTGGTCGACGCCCTTGGCGCCTCCGGAGATCACAATCCACACGAGTCGACAGCGCCGACAGATGCGGTCGAAGGATGCCGAGCGTGCCCGTGAAAGGGACGCCCAGCGCATCGGCCGGGCGGTGAACGTCTCGGTCGTCGAGCACCGCCGTTGCCGCCTCGCGCCGTGCCAGGACCAGCGTGGCGGCCTCACCCAGGAGCCAGCGGCCGCGAAGAGGTCCACCACCCCCTCGGGCGCGATGGCGCCGGAGACGATCTGGCGAACGGGCCACGGTGTGACAACCCGCTGAAGGGCTCGAGCTCCGTCAGGGCTGAAGGCCTTCCTTGGCCGAGAGATAGCTCTCGGTCGCTTCGATGAACTGCTGCGCCCACGTGCACACCGACTCGGGCGTCGGACTGCGATACGTGGGCCTCAATGCCATAGTCGCCGACGTTGCGGTAGTTCTGGGCCGCCAACAGCCACGCATGGAACTTGGGATCGAGCCGACCTTGCTTCGCGGACTCGCGCCCGAACGCAGCGATTACGGCCGAGTGCTTTCGATATGACTGACCCAGGACGGCCATGAGCGCCTCGGCCAGATCGAGCATGGCGTAGTAGGCACGAGAGGCTGCGAAGTCGGGGTAGCCGTCTCGGAGGAGAGCTCGGGCTGCGTCGAGACTTTCTCGCCTTCTGCAGCAGGGCCTCGATCTCGCTCATGCGGCGACCCCCTCCCTACGCACATTCATGAGGAACGGGGTGTTTCGCGTCCGATCGTCATCGGCCGTCACGAAGGCCGTCGAGATCACCACGTCGTACTTCAGGCTGACCTCCGCCGCCGCCTCAGCAGTCCGCCTGATCAACGCGCCGTAGTCGAAGGGCCCGCTCATGACGCAGAGCACGTCGACATCGGACCCTGGGCGGGCATCGCCGCGAGCCTGAGATCCATTACGGGACGGTCCGGAAGCCGTGACGGGCAAAGTCGGCGTCGAACGCAAACGCCGTGTCGATGCCGGCCCTTCGCATCACCTCGAAGCTTGCGCAGTCCACCAACGAGACACGGCCCTGAGCCGCGAGGAAGGCTGCGACCGCCGCCTCGTGCGCCGAGCGGTCCACCCAGACGACCTCGACGGGAGCGAGCAGATCGTTCAGGAGCGTCCGTGCCGCCTCGACCCCGAGCCGCCCGCGCACGAGGGCCACGCTTTCCACGACGACGTAGTTGTGCGTGAAGAGCGCTTCGCCACCGGCGAGGCGGGCCAGGGTCGCCACAGCCTCCCGGTGGTAGCGATCGTCCCGGTCGAGGCGCGCGTAGAGGGCCGAGGTGTCGACGAAGATCACCAGCGACCCTCGGCCAGGTAGCGGTCATGCTCGGCCGAGACGTCGCTCGCGCCCGACGCGTAGGTGGGGGCCGCCAGGGCCCGCTCCCAACCGGCAGCTTCCGCGCCACGGGCCAGGAAGGCATCGACCGCCGCTCGGATCAACGCCGCGACCGAGACGTGCCGCTCCGCAGCGAGGCGCCGGAGCGCCCGACTCTGACGCTCCTCGAGCTGGATGACCGTCCTTTGCATGGCACAATGGTATCGCCTTAATGATGCATGTACCATCCGTGCCCAACTCGGCGAGGCGACCTCGAGCTCGGCCTGGGCAGCGGGCGCTTCGTTCGAGGCCGACAAGCGCGGAGTCGGGATCACAGCGCTGGGTCCACCATCCACCGCGACCTGGAGCTCGGTGCGCCCGGTCCGGCGGAGGGTCGACGTCAGCGAGCTGGCGGCCGGCCGAAGGGCAAAGCGGCACCCCCCGGTTCCGCAAGGGCCGGGGCGGCCTGCTCGGCCCACTCCGCTCCGAAGAGCTCCGCCTGCTCCAGGACCGTCTGCGTCGCCTTCTCCTGCTTGTCTGACGCATAGCCGTCGGAAGGGCCGGGGTGCCAGGCGACGCCAGCCTTAAGCGCCATCGCCGTAAAGCGGCTATACGCGTGGAAGTCTTTGGTAAAGCGCTTGTTCTCGTAACGGGGGCTTTGACGGTCCACTCCGGCGCGGAAAACAAGACGCGGTCGTGCAGGCCGTTCTGAAAGCACCGCAGCCATTCCCTCCCCACGCGCGCCTTCGAGCCCCACGAGCCGCCAAAGCTCTTGGGCAACGCTGCGAAGTGAATTTCACCGTGGTAGCCTTCTCGCCCTCGAACCTGCTGTAGCACGGCGCGTACGTTGTCCAGGTGCAGGCTCTGAACGAAGAGCAGGCCGATCAACAGCCAGCGCTTGTTCGGCACGCTCTCGTCATGGAAGACGAAGTACTCGCCGGTCCCCCTGGTGGAATGGCCCCAGAGATCACGCATCGGGCCTACGAGTCGCCCATTCACCATCTTGTGCTACGCATCGGTGAGATCCGCCAGGCGCGACGGCCTGCGCCCGTCAAACTCCGATTGGCCGATCCGCTTGAAGCGCCACACGCCGCCGGTCTCCGCACTGATGCGCTCGCACCAGACCCGCATGGCTTCGTCCTTGGCCGCCGTGCCTTCCCAGACCCGCCCTTTGGTCTCGATGATCCAGTTCACCTCGTCGGCCTCGGCCCTCTGCACAACAACCCAGTCCGGGTGGTAAAAGCCGATGGCGCCGGAAGGTTTCAGGTAGTCCACCCGAAACTGCGTGCCTGACTCGCCCTGCTCGGTGGTGCCGAGGGATGCGAATCGCAGCACGTCGGAGGCCTGATCCAGAAACTCGGCGAAGCGACGCTCGAAGTCGTTGTAGGTTGCGACGTAGTTGAAGATCGTCTTCTTGGCGACGAGGGGAGGCAAGTTGCGGCGCCAGCTGAACGGTTTCGTCTCCGAGAGCCTGAAGTCGGCGCGCTCGAACTCGATGACGCGCCGGTCGAGCGTCAGTTCGGCGATCTTGCGGGCGAGGTACTTGGCGATACCCTCCCGTATCTCCAGACGCGAGAGGTGCGAACGGATGGCCTGGCCGTCCAGGTCCACCTCACGCCCGAAGCAGCGAGTAGCGATGTAGGCCCTGACCAGCGGGTAGAGCTCGGCGAACCGACTGGGGAGCTTCGCGCGGTCGATCACCTTGTTGGTGATCGACCCCAACAGCTCCTGAACCGTGCCAGCCGTAGCAGTAATGTCGGCCTGGTGGACTTCTGTGCCCGTCGTCGCAAACTCCATCTGCAGCTTGATCCGGAACTGTTCGGCAAGGTCTTCCTGCTCGTAGATCGCCTCCAGCTCCTCGACTTTTAGCTCAGAGAGCTTGCGGATATCGTGCGCCAGAGTCGGCTTGGTGAGCGGGATGGCGATGTCGTAGGCGAGCCGCTCCTGGATGGGCTCGATGATGACCGGCTTGGGCGGGTCCGTCTTGGTGGTCGTGACGCCCACGCCCTCGGCTTCGAGCTGGTCGCGCAGGACCTGGAGCAGGTTGCGCGTGCCGAGGACCTCGAGCGTCTGCATGCGGTCAGGGCTGACTTGTGTCATGAGTCGAAGCCCACGGCCGATCACCTGCTCGGGCAGGATTTCGGCCTTCGCCGTGAACGGGCGCAAGCCCAGGACCACGGTCACATTCCTCACATCCCAGCCCTCGCGCAGCATCATGACGCTCACGATGGCCTTGATGTCGTTGGTGTCGATGTCGCGGGCCGCCTCGCGAGCTTTCTCCAGGTCCTTCTTGGTGATTTCTCCCTTTTCGTCGGTGTGGATGATCAGGACCTCGGATTCCTGGAACCCGAACTCCTCGGTCTGCCACAGGTACTTTCCGAGCGCGTCGGCGTAGGCGTTCTTCTCCGCCGTGATGAAGAGAACCGGCTTGGTGCGCAGCCGCCTGTAGACGCTCCAATGCTCCTTCCATCGCTCTACGGCCGCGCGGAGCCAGTAGCCATATTTCTCGGCGACATTGTCCCTGGTGATGTGATCTGGGTCGTTCTTGGGTTGCTTCGGGTCGTCCTCCTTGGTCACGATCAGCGGGGCCTTGACGATGCGATCCTCCACCGCCTGGGCGAGCGGGTAATCGCAAACCGTCCAGGGGAAGTACATCCCGTTCTGGTCCTTCGGAGTGGCCGAAAAATCCAGCCAGAGGGCGAGTCCCCTCGGCAGGGCTCGGTGGATCGCCAGCAGCGACTGACTCCAGGCCAGGTCCTCGTCATGAACGTGGTGTGCCTCGTCGTTCATCACTACCAGGTCCTCGAGCGTCTTCACCCGATCCAGCATGGAGCGCTGGCTGGAGGCCGCGAGATCCTGCGCGGGCTTTTTGCCCAGAAGAGCCTCGACCGCGTTCTGCGGCGTCCATTCCTGATCGCGCGACTCGTAGAGCTGGTGAATGTTGGCGAGGAACAGGTTGCCTGACGGGTCCGGCTCGCTTGCCTCCCCGCGGAGAATCACCTTGGGCTCAAAGGGCCGCCACTCCGGGGGAACGAGTGGAAGCTCCCTAAAGATACGATTGTTGGCGAAGTCCTTCTCCAGCCGCTGGTAGACGATGACGTTCGGGGCCACGATCAGAAAATTCGTCGAAAGGTCCGAGCTTGGGACGCGCTTCTTGTGGAAGTAGGACCAGACCACCGCCATCGCCATCACCCAGGTCTTGCCCGAGCCCGTGGCCATCTTGAAGGCGAAGCGGCGCAGGTTCTCGGGGGGAAGGTCCTGGACGCCTTCGCGATCCAGTTCCGGCACGTAACGGCGAATCTGTCGCCGGCCGTCCATGGTGGTCTGGAAGACGATGTTGTCTGTGAGTAGGTCTCGCTTGGAGACCTCGGCGTAGGTCTGGATCAGCTTCTGCGTGTCGCGCTCCCTCGCGATCTCGACCAGCCAGACCAGGGTCTCGATGGCCTCCCGCTGACAAAAGTAGTAGCGGAACGGCACGCCAAAGCCCGCGACCTCGTGGTCTTCCTCGAACCAGTACTCGAAGAGCCGGCGGGCCACGTCGGAGGCGCCGGGGTAGCCTTGCGTCCGCCATGCGTCTACCTGCTCGCGGATCTTGGGCACCAGGAGAAGCCGACTCGGGCGCCTGCCATCTTGCACCCGCCAGCCGGTGGGGACGCTGTCGTCCTTCACCAGGTGCTGCGTGGGCTTCTCCCAAGGCCTGCGGCCCGGGATCTCCGGCAGGTCCCTGTCGTAGGCGATGACGGCCTTGGCCATGGCTACTCCACCTCCACGTCAAAGGCCTGCGAGGTGTCGTTCCCGAAGATGTCGATCACCTTGACGAGGATGCGGTACCTGCCCGGCTTCTCGTAGGTTTGCGGGTCAGAGACGAGCGGGAGCTTGCGTTCCTTGCGGGTCCGGTACGCCACCCAGCCTTGCATGAAGGTGTCGTTGCGGAAGTCCCAGTCCACCGCCCAGTAGTCGATGTAGTCCGACCACTTCTTGATCTTGCTCCGCACGTCTTCAGGAATGAGATCCGCGTTGGGCGTGGCGAAGTCCGTGATCTCGACCTGAACGGTCAGTTTCTTTGCCTTGCTGATCTTCGCCTCGAAGTACGCCAGTTCGAAGAAGCGCACGTCCCCTTTCTCCGCCGCCTGCTGCTCCATGACCTCGCGCGGAATCTGTAGCAGCAGGAGCTTCACCCCCTTCTGCCTCGCGATGTCGTGCATGGGGCTGCCCTTGCGGACGTCGTTGTTCGGACCCGCAAGGCCCATCTCCCAGTCCCAGCCGAGAACGTGGAGCTCGGTCTGCTTGAGGGCCACGCACTCGTCCAGCGCCTGGTTGACCTCGTCGATGGTTACCGGCGCGTCCACGGCCCCGATGTGGACCATGGCCTTGCCCTTCTTGCCGTGGAGGTGCGTCATCCCTGCAACCGGCTGGGCCCCGTAGAGCTTGAGGATGAAGGCGAGGTACTCGTAGAGCGCCCGCTCGGTAGCGGATTTGTCCTTCTTGCCGCCGAAGGTCACGCCTTGCCAGTACTGGCGTTCGTACTTGCCGAGGTTGAGGACCTCGAAAGGCCTGCAGTTGGGGATCTCCAGCAGCCGCTTGCGGGTAACGTGGATGGCCCACCGGCCGAGGTCGCAGCCAATCCAGCGGCGGCCGAGCTTCTCGGCCACGGCGAGGGTCGTGCCGGAGCCACAGAAGAAGTCGGCCACGAGGTCGCCAGGATTGGATGATGCCTCGATGATCCGCTCCAAGAGACCCTCCGCTTTCTGCGTCGGGTATCCGAGGTTCTCCTTGGCGAAGCTAACAACCGAAAGAGAGTTGACGCCCTCTCCGACATGGATACCCCACACATCTTCGATAGCTAGACCCTGCCCCTTCTGCCGCCCACCCCACCGTTCGTACCCCTTGGGATACGGGATGTACTTCTTGTTGAACAAAAAATCATTGGGGTCCTTTACGTAGAATAGGATGTTGTCATGGTTGCGGATCCAGTTCTTGGCCATCGTCTTGTAGCCAGAGACCCAGCCCATACGCCAGATAATCTCGCGCTGGAACGAATCGGCGCCGAAGACGTCGTCCATTAGCAGACGCACATGAGCCGACATCCGCCAATCGAGGTGCACATAGATGCTCCCGTTTGGCGCGAGAAGATCGCGCATGATTCGAAGACGGTCACCTATCATTGATAGATAGGAGGCCGTCCCACTTCCCCAGGTGTCGCGATACGCCTTCTCCTCCACCGCGGAGTGCTCCTTGACTACCTCCAGAGCCTCTTCGGACTCGCCAATGTCGGAAGTCACCCTGAAATCCGCCCCCGTCGCGAAGGGCGGATCGATGTAGATGAGGTCAATCTTGCCGGCGAACTTCTCCAGGAGCGAGCCCATCACCAGCAGGTTGTCGCCCCAGATAAGCTTGTTCCGCCAGCCTGCCTCGAAGGTGTCGCCCTCCTTGCCCTCCCAGACATCGAAGAGCGTCTGCTGGACACCGCCCTTCTTCGCCTCGCGCGTGGCGCGGCTTTCGTTGACACGCTCGATCACCTGGAAGGGCAGGCTAACCCGCGGCACTTCCTTGAGCGTGCCGTCCTCGTTGTACTTGCCGGGCCAGACCAGCTCCGTCTTGGTGATCTCAATCTTTGCCATCGACTCGTTCTTCCTTCATCCGTTCGGACTTCCCGGCCTCGCCGCCAGCTCCGCGCGCCCGACGAGGTCCGCTCCCGGTGAAATCAAGCCGTCCTGGACGCAGTAGTGCCGCAGGTCGCATTCCTTGCAGACCTTGCGCTCGGGCACTTGGACGACCCGGAAATCGCACTCCTGAATCTTCTTGACGACATCGTCGAACCGCCCTGCGGCACCCGCTACCTTGTCGGGCTGGTACGGAAACTCCATCAAGGCATCGCGCTTGTTGGGCTCGGCGGTCCAGTACAGCAGCAGTCTTTCCGGCCGCTTCCCGTGTCGTTGCTGGAGGATGTAGGCATAGGTGCAAAGCTGGTCCTCATATGCAGCCAGGAGCGCCGGATCGGTGCTGCGCTCCGACGTCTTGAAATCGAGCAGCTCCAGCTTCCCGTCCCGTCCCAGCAAGAGGTCCACCTTACCGATCAGGATGTAACTGTCCTTCTCCAGGGACACGTCGACTTCGGTCTGGATCACGCGCCGCATCTCGTCCTGATTCTGGCGGAAGTAATTCAAAACCTGGGTGAAGGCATTCTCCTTTGCCGCCGGATCGATAGGACGCACATCGCTCATGGACAGGAACCGGAACGTCCGCTCGAAGAGCTCCCGGATGCGCGACTCGTCCAGTGTCTCGAGGCCGCCATCGAGGGCGATGCGGTGGATCTCCTCGATGGTCTGGTGGACGAGCAGCCCGAAGAAGATCACCGCCGAGCGGGAGGGCGTGAAGTCGTATTCGCGGAAGAACTGATACTGGCGGGGGCAGGTCTCGTAGATCTTCAGGTCGCCGGTGAAGCTGTAGGTCTTCTTGATGGGCATGTGCTCGCGGAGTTCGAAGCGCTCCGCCGCGAGCAGTTCTTTTTGCACGTACGGCCACTGCGGAAGCCCCTGCCAGATGGGGGCGAAGTAGTTCTTGGGCCGCTCGTGGGTGGTCAGGACCAGCACCTTCTGCGCGCGCGAGAAAGCGACGTAATGGAGGCGCATGCGGTCGAAAAGCGTGACCCGATTCTCCGGCTCGAAGGTCGGCCGGCGGTAGAACGGACCGAGGTCCCGGTCAATTTGCTTGGGGCTCGAAAGTTGTGTCGCGAGGGAGCCCACGACCACGACCGGAAACTCGAGGCCCTTGGCCTGGTGGATCGTCATGACCTGGACGTGGCCCTTGGGGAAGGGCTGGTCCGGGTCTTCGTACTCGTTGATCCCGCCCTCGTGGAGCAGCCGAAGGAAGCTGTTGAAGAGGTGCAGGCGCAGGGAGTCGCGGTTCCGGTGGGTGACGACCGTGTAGTGGTAGTAGCTCTGAAATGCGTTCAGAAGCTGCGAGAAGATCGCGAGGTTCCGGGCTGCGTTCTCGTTCTTGACCGCGGTGGCGAAGGGCTCCAGGGCCAGCAAACGGTAGAGGTAGTCCGCCGGGCGGATGTCGAGCGCCTCACCTATTTCCAAGCCTGCGATCTCGGCCGTCCACTCTTGGAGAGCCCTGGCCAGGGGGTGCGGTGCCCCAAACCGGCGCGCGAGATGGACGATGGCCTGATCCACGTATCCCGCCAGCTCGGCAACAGCCCCGGCCACCTTTCCCCGGCCCTCCCCGTGCCAGCCGAAGATAACGGCGAAGCAGGCGACAACGTCGCGGATCTCCTGGTTCTCGAAGTACGCTCGCGCACGAGGGCAGAACGCCGGGATGCCGCGCTTGGCGAGGGTCTCGAGGTAGGCTCCGCTGTGCTCCTGCCGGACGCTATGGAGGAGTAGCGCCACTTGGCTGTAGTCTTGGATCACGTCGTTGTCTTTCAACCACGCGACCAGTTCCGCAAAGCGCTCGGCCTCATCTCGCCGATCTCGCCCCCAGATGGCGAAGACTGCCGGGTACTCCGGGTGCTCGCTCGCCGGGTCGGCGCGAATCGTCTTCTCGTAACGGAAAGGGATGCCGTTCGGGTTCGACCAGTCGGCCGAGGACATCCAGCGGTCGTAGCGTTCCACGATCCTCCGGTGCGAACGATAGTTGGTCTCTAACTTGACGATCTTGCAGCCCGACAGGCGCTCCGGGAATTCGAGGATGTTCCGGACCGTCGCGCCCCGGAATCGGTAGAGGCTCTGATCCTCATCGCCCACGACGCAGAGGTTCTTCGTCTTCTCAGTGAGCTTGAGCAAGAGCTGCTCTTGGACGTAGTTCGTGTCCTGGTACTCGTCCACGAGGACGTACTTGATCCGCCGCGTCACCTGTTCATTGAGGTCGGCATCCGACAGGAGGTCGTGGACGAGGCTTTGAAGATGCGCGAAGTCCACACGGTTGTCGTTGAGAAGGACACGTCTGTATGCGAGATAGGCTTCGCCCAGCGCGCGCAGAAAGCCGTCGCGGGAGTTCACAAGCGCCTGGGGCTCGACCAACTCCTCCGTGATCTTGTCGAAGTAGCTGCGGACGCCTTCGATGGCGGTCCAGCGGGTCCTCCAGCGCCCCAGGTAGAGGCCGTCCCGTTCTTGCCCGACAATGTCCTCGAAGTGATCGAACAGAAAAAGGAGCTGGGTCAGCTCATCCAGCGTCTCGTAGTTGTGGCCCAGGGCAGTCCTGTGCCGGTAGCGTTGCAGCAACCTATTACATAGACCATGGATGGTCGAAACCGTAAGCTCGGAGAGATCACCCTTGTACCCGATCTTGCGTGCGGCCGCCGCTATGCGGTCGCGCATCTCGAAGGCAGCCTTTTCCGTGAATGTACACAGGATTACCTCGCTGGCGGCCGCCTGGTCCAGAAGGAGCAGGTTCAGAGCTCGGAGGATAATGCTGTAGGTCTTCCCGGAGCCTGGCCCCGCCACCACGAGCAAAGGCCCGTCCAGATGCCCGACGACCGATCGCTGGGCGTCGTTCAGGTGGGGGTAGTGCTCGAGGACGGCAGGATGGATCATCATAAGAGCCCCGCCTTGCGGAAACTGAACACGGCGTCCACCGAGACAATCAGGTGGTCAACGATCTTGAGGTGAACCGCCTCCGCGGCGAGCGTCAGGGCCCGGGTTAGGAGCTTGTCCTGGTCCGTGGGTTCGACGTGACCGTTGGGGTGGTTGTGCGCCAAGACGAGGCCAGCGGCTCCCTTACGCAACGCGCACTCGAGGACCCTGCGGGGATAGACAGCCGCGCGGTCGGTCGTGCCTTCTTCCAGTCGCTCGATGCCGTCGCGCAGCAGCCGGCGGCCGGAATCCAGGTAGGCCACCTCGAAGACCTCATTTTGCAGAGCGCCGATGCGCATGCGCCAGAGGTTTTCCAGTTGGCCTGCGTCTACGACCGCCCCTTCCGCACACTGCTGCAGGTAGAGCGTCGCCGCGGCCCGGACGATGCGTAACGCCACCGGGGCCACCGAGCCGATCCCCTTCACCTGCTGCAGTTCTTCAAGAGAGGCGTCCAAGATCGCCCGCAGATTGCCGAACCGCTCGATGAGGGCCTTCGCGGGTTGCTTTACATCCGAACGGGGAATCGCGAGGGTGAGGAGGAGCTCCACGACCTCGTAATCGGCGAACCCAGCCAGCCCGGACTTGACGAACCGGGCGCGAAGTCGCTCCCGGTGACCGTGGTAATGAGGTGCGCCTTCCTTCATTTATTCCGGCACCCCTGAAAAGTTCGTGTTGCCCGTGGGCGCGGCGCAAGACTTCCAGCGCTTGTCGTCCCTCAGGTGCTCGCCGCCCCAGATCTTCATGTTGAACGACGGGTTCGCCAGGATGTAATCAGCCTTGAGGTCGGGGAACCGGTCGTTGAGGAACGAGTCGCCTTGGTCGATCCGACCGTCGATCCCCCGGATCCACCACGACCTCACGGTTCCGATCAACGCCGCCGTCCGCGCCGTGCCGCTCGAGGTAGGGTTGCCGCCCGACCCGAGCCGACGCACCGCGCCCAACTTAGCGGCCGGTCACAGCAAGGCCTCGTACCCGCGCCGGATCACGGCAGCCATCAGCTGCCTGCGCTGCTCCAAGAACGTCTCGTAGGGCATCCTCTCCCAGCCCTCGGGCAGGGCATGCATCTCGTGCATCAGTCGCCACTCGTGCTCTCCGAAGCGCCTCCGGAGCTCGGGGACGTACTCGAACGGCGGCTTGTCGCTCACGTCCAGGTTGTCGGGCCACTCCAAGAGGGCGAGGTTGGCCTGTTGGTTGATGGCCTTGAGATCCGTGATGCCTTGCTTCTCCAGCCAGGCTCGCGGAAAGAGATGGTGGCGCTCGAGCGCCTTCTTCTTGGTCTTTAGGCTGGGGTCGAACAGGTCGCCGATCTTCTTGTGAGAGAAGAGCGCGGGCGCACCAAGGCGAACCTGTGCGGCGATGTACGCGAAGAGCTCTGGATTGCGCGCTGAGGAGTTCTCGAGCCGAGCCGGAAGGGTGACGTTCCAAAAGTCCTCGGTGAGCTCCGTCTTCATGATGTCGTTCAGGACCTGCTCGAACTGGAACCCATCGCTCAGATTCCTCAGCCGGTTGAGGTCGCTGTCCATCACGGTCTCCGGCGATCCGGTGTACCGCCCCGTGAGGCTCGTGCAGAAGAACCAGCGACCAATGAGCCGACTCAGGGCGTACTCGGGGATCTTGAAGCGATCGCGACCGATCAAGTAGAAGGCATACGCGTAGAGCAACGTGTTCTTGGACGAGACGAGTTCGCTGCTCCGGAACCCGGCCCCGATGATCGCACTGAGGAACTGGTGCCAGCGTGTGAGGTCGAGAACTCGGCCCTGCGCTTCGCGCAGCAGGGCGAACTGCTGCTCTCGCCGCTCGGAAGAGAACTCTCCCGTGTCGATGTCCTTACCTCGCAGGACGTTATAGACAGCCTTGAGCCGTCCGCGCTGGAAGGCCACCGCAATCGAGACGCGGAGCAGCTGGTCAGGATCGGGCTGAATGAGGTGGTTGAAGGGAGACGCGTGGCCACCAGGGTTGGGCGGTTGTCGCGACTCTCTGCAAAACCTCTCCAAGGCTGCTCGGCCTTCGTCCCAGAAGACCGACATGAGGGTGAGGATGAAGTCAGCTTGATTGAGCTTGACGCCCTCACTGTTGATGCGGACGAAGATGTCCGCCACCTCCTCTTCGTCTACGGTTGGCGCGATCTCCAACGCCGTGAAGGGGTACTTCTGGAGATCGAAGAGACGGTCGAGGTTGTGGCTGATGCGCTCCTCGTCCTCCTCCGAGAGCGGGCCCTTGGCCTTTTCAAGCGACGCCAGAAACGACTTGATGATCTGGAAGCTGGGCTTTCCGGAAGCCCAGAGGACTGAGATGTCCGGGATCCACGCCGGGTCTTTCCTGATCGCCGCGTCGCAGACTTCGAACTTGCCGCTCAGTGGGTGGAAGGCGATCTCGATCTTGCGAGACTGGTAGTCATCATCCAGCACGGTCCGCCCGCGCAAGACGGCATACAGCCCGGTCAGCCGCTGTTGTCCGTCGACGATCAGACGCTGCGGAACCGCGTGAGGCTTGTCCGCAAAACCGATCTGCTTGGCGCCGTTGACCTGGCCATTCTCCCAGAACAGAAGGTATCCAACAGGGAACCCGCGGTACATGGAGTCGAAGAGATCACGCACCTTGGCGTTGGACCAGACGAATGGACGTTGGATGTCCGGCAGACCGATGTCACCGATCTCGATGTACTGAAGCAACGTCAACAGTTCGTAGTCGACCCTCTTGAAGCACGTCTTCATCTGAGGGTTCATCATCTGACTCATCAGCCGCTCTCCTCACACATGCCATCCTCAGAAGCCGATGACCTCGGTCTGTCAGCCGCTGGCGAACGGCAGCGCGGGCACCGTGGCGCAGGCGGCAGTCGATGCGCAGAAAGCATAGTGCCCGCTCGGGGGGTGCGATCCGGCCTGATGGCTGAGCTCGGCGAAAATCGGTGTGGCCGTGGCCAGGGTGGGGGCCCTGATCAACGCTGGGCTCCCGCTCGGGCAGCCGGGCCACCCTGACCTGGGAGCCGCCCATGCGGACGCGCGCTGCTGCGTCTGCCATCGGGGGACTGGCAAGAGGCGGCCCAAACGCGAGTTGTCGTCGATGACAACTAGACCGGGCTCGTCGAGCTGGAGCCCGACCTCCTCCGAGCGTTCAACGGATCCCCAATCGCGGCCGCGCCGTGGCGTTCCTCACGCGGGCCACTGCTCGGTTTCGACCGCCTTCCGCCCTGCGTCCGAGATCTCCCAGATGCCCCGAGGTGAGTCCGATCGCATCAGACCTTCTCTCACCAGCGCGTCGCGGCACCACTGGGCCGTGTTCCGCCAGCGGACGGATCGGGAATCCGACGGAAGCGGCTCGAGATCGTCGTGTCTGAGCTGACCCCTCATCTTCTCGCCCACCAAGTCGAGCACCTCACCGATTGGTGCTCTGCCACCGAGTTCGATGAGCGCTTCCAAGATGGGCCGCCGAAAAGCCCTCTCGTGGGTGCGGCGTCCGCGCGGCAACCGACTCGTCGAGGTGCGGCGTACCTTGGTGGGCCGGGATCGCTTCGCCGACAGCGATGCCCACTCGTCCCGGAGGGCGCGGACCTTCCCCGAGAACTTCTCGACGCGCTCCGCTTCCTCGATCGCGCGGCGAGCGGCATCGTACTCGCTGGCCTTCGAGGCGCTGGCGGCTTCCTCGTTGAGGCGCTGGCGAACCGCCTCGAGCTCCGCTAGGAGCATCTCGAAGGCCTCGGTCACCTCGTTGCCGTCCATCGTCTCAGCCCTCGCTCCCAAACGCGACCTCCCGATCCTCACTCGGTGCCGTCGCCGTGGCGCGCAGACTGGCCCAGTCCGCAGCAGCTGCCGCTGAGGGATGTCCTAGGCCGTCGTGGCCGCTTTGGCACCGCGCGGCCTATCGTACAGGTACCCGCCCCCCCGAGCCGCCCCGCCACCCGGCCCGCCCGTCGGGGTCCGAGCGGCCCATCCGCCGAGCCCGGCCGGTCGACTACCCTTGCCACCGTCCCATGAGCCTGACGAACTTTCGCGACATCGGCGGCCAC
>Ga0272446_1004009_pt1 | contig 17849 bp, 14 predicted proteins | sample YNPCB0061_FD_194587 | JGI IMG/M metagenome (GOLD analysis project Ga0272446, IMG submission 194587) | Hot spring microbial mat communities from Yellowstone National Park, WY, United States - YNP-CB-006-1 | ecosystem: Environmental > Aquatic > Thermal springs > Hot (42-90C) > Sediment | place... | reverse complement strand
CATTGACTGGCCGTATCTGAACTGCCTCAAGACAGACGGCACACTGGTCCAGTTGCGGCTGTTCGACCGGGCGACGCTCGTCGGAGGCACTTACAGCAAGGCTCAGGGCACTTTTACCCTCAACGGCACCCCTTACGGCTACGATCGCGTCACGCTGTGGTACCAGAACATCGCCTTCGACAAGATCGTGAGCTGGCCCAACCCGGAATCGGCCGCCGAGATCTGCCAGGAACTGGCCGCTCAGATCAACGGCTTCAACTGGCAGGCGGCGGGCGTGCTGATCCCGCTCGAGGCCGAGGCGGGCGGTAACACGATCACGATTCGCGCTGCGCGCCCGGGCTACGACGGCAACATGATCCGCCTTTACGAGCTGCACAAGAACGCGAACCTCTACTTCACGCCCCACCTGGTCCAGCTTCAGGGCGGATCGTCCGATGCCACCTGGCGCATCACGATCGACTTTTCGGCCGAGGGCCTGACCGATGTTCAGAAGATCTGGCTGACGTTTGCGCCGAAGCTCGCCGACTCGGCGGCTTATCAGGCGCAGGAATGGGAAGCTACTTTCTCGAACTGGGCCGTCACCGACACCCAAGGCAAGCGGGCACTCAAGGTAGCCGGGCCTGGATCTGTGCGCATCGAGGAAGACGATGCGTGGGTCCAATACGCAGGCTACTGGGAGTGGGCGCCGGCCAACTGGTGGAGCAGCGGGCGGGCCAAGCGGGCCGCGCAACAGGGCGCCACGGCAACCGTGGAAACGCACTGCTCGGCGGTTCACGACATCTACCTCGGCACGCGGCTCGATTTCGACTGTGGCGTCGTGGCAGCCCGATTGGACGGCGGCTCCTGGGTCCAGCTCGACTGTTATGAGACCGCCGCCCGGGCGCGCCAAGTCCGTCGCAAGCTCTTCAGCACCGTCAGCACCGGCCCGCACTCGGTCGAGATCCGCCTCACCGGCAACAAGAATCCCAATAGCCAGGGCTGGTACTTTTACTTCGACTTCCTCGAATGCGCAGTACCCACGGATGTGCCGGACGCGCCCGAGCTGCGAACCGACGTGGCGGTCGCCTGTGACTACGGCACCGACCACACCTGGAAGCTGTCGCCTCAGCGGCTGGTGTGGGCCATCCGCAAGCTGGGCCTGATCGGCGAGATCAACCACTACGTTTCGGTCTTCTGGTGGAACCAGCGGAAGCCGGTCGGCGGGTACTTTCCGTCGGTGACGGTCACCTACGGCGGCACCTGGGCCGGCGGCGACGAGGCGTTTCTTACGATCGGCGGCACGACCATCGGCAAGAGCGTCTTCCCGGCCGACACGCCTGAAACCGTCGCCGAGCACTTCGCTCATTACATCAACGAGGTCTTCGTGGGCGTCTGGGCCCAGGCCTCAGGTGGCGCGATCACGATCACGGTGCGTTCGCCGGCGCCGGCCTAATCGATCAGCTTCTCTGAGAGCCATAACTCGGCTCAGGGCACGGTCACCGTGGAAGGCTCACTCTCGGGCGGCGTCATGGGTGACTGGGTGATCGACGATGCGGTGACACCTGTGCTCAACCGCGCTGCCCGCGACTGGCACGCCGACTACTTCGCTGAGCTGGCAGCACATGGCATGAGCTGCGTGGCGGCCTTCAGTCAGGAGCTGGTCCTGCCGCCGGACGATCCGCCAGGCGCGGTCTGGATCGCGCGCTACCCCGATGGTGAGCCGGTACTCACCGCCACGGGCTTCGGCAGTCTGTACTCGGCGCACTGCACGTTCGCACCGCCGCTCCGCGATTACATCAAGCGCGCCTACGAGGAGATGGCAACCCTGATGGAGGCCGCCGGGCTCCCAGCCCGCCTCCAGTTCGGCGAGGTCCTGTGGTGGTACTTCAACAACTCCTCGGGGATGGCCTACTACGACGCCTACACAACCAGCCGCTTCCAGACCCAGTACGGTCGTCCCCTGCACACGTTCCTAACCCCGAACGACGATCCCTCGGTCAACGGCTACGTGGACGCCAATTTCCTGCGCCAGACCGTCAAGGATCACGTGGACGCCATCCGCTCGTACGTGTTGGCATCACACCCGAAGGCCGGCTTCGAGCTGCTCTGGCCGCTCGACGTCAACGACCCAGCTACGCGCCGCCTCAACCGCTACATCAATCTGCCCCTCGAGTGGGAGACCCAGTCCGGCTCCGGCTTCGAGACGTTCCTGATCGAGGGCTTCCAGTTCGCCGGCCTGGACCGCAGTCTGGACAAGGTCCGCTGGATGGCCGGCTACCCTTTCGAAGTTCTCTCCTGGCCCCGCTCGGCCTGCCGCTATCTTATGGGCAACTTCAACTCCGGCTGGCCCTTCGCCCGCGACTACCTGGCCGCACGCCGCACTCTCGTCCCGCTCATCAAGCTCTGGGCCTACGACCACCTCTGCCTCTTCGCCCGCTCGTTGCCCCTCCCAAGCGAATCCCGCAACCATCGGTGACATGAGGGCGCCCGCCTCATCGTGCGCCCCACGGCCCCGGCTCGAACCTCGCCGACAGCACGCTGCTCGAGCTCACCGCCACCGGCGAACTCATCCTCGCCAGCGGCTCTGGCAACGGCTACCGCTTCGCCGAACTGGCCGCTGCCACCAACCCCTCCGGCTGGTCCGGCGTCATCAAGGTCAAAACCCCCGCCGGCGCCACCCTGGGCTACATCCTGCTCTATTCCAACCCCTGAAGATCCCCACCCTTCCTCGGCGCCCAGAGCGGCGACGTGGCCGCCACACGTGCGCTCTGGGCGCTCCAGGACAACCTCGCCCTCACGCGCGACGAGGGGAAGGTCATCAAACTGAAGGCGAGCTCGTCGTCGGCCATCCAACTACGCCGACCTCCGGCGCAAACTCGACAAACCGCTGGCTGGCCGGCTATCCCTTCGAGGCTCTCTCCTAGCTTCGGTCGGCCTGCCGCTATTTGATGGGCCACTTCAACTCGGGCTGGACCTTCGCCGGGGCCTACCTCACCGCCAGCCGCAGCTTCGTCTCCCTCATCAAGCTCTGGGCCGACCACCATTTCCGCCTCTTCGCCCGCTCGTTGCTCTCTGTCGAAGCCACCGTAAACGATCGGAAGCGGGTCCAAATCCCCCAGCCAGCTTGGCACCAACCTTCCTTAGCAGGTCGCTGAAATTTGCCCTCTGAATTTCTTCCTGAGCTTTTCTGAGGCTGTTTTTAAAACCTGGAATTGCCCGTCGGCGGTCATATACAGCCCCGATTCCAACCCTGCCGGGCCGTTCCACGCCAGCAGTTGCCCGTTCTCCCCCCGCTCACACAGTCACCACCACCAAGTTACTCATCCGAACCAGATTGTGTGCCGCCGCGGCCAGCGTCACCCGAAGTTCTTCTGGCTCGCCCACGCCTCCAGCATTGTCCCGCCGACCGAGAAATGCTCGCTCGACATCGACCACTGACGCCGCGCCTGCCGCACCACCGCAGCGAAGAACTCCCGGGCCACCTCGCCGGCCAGCAGCCGGGCGCGGTTCTTCGTGAACGCCGTCGCATGCCACACCTCCTCGTTCATGCCCAACTCCACCTGCAAGCGGAACAGCAGGTTGTAGCGCATCTGTTCGACCGGCATCCGCTCGCCCCGGATCAACTACAGCTGCATCAGCAGCTGCGCCCACAAGTGCAGCACGCGCACATTCCACCGCAGCCCGCCCTCCCCGTAGAGCTCTTCGAAGCGCCCATCGAGCCCCTTCAGCGCGCGCTCCACCATCGCCCGGATGGGACGCAGCCGGTCATCGGACGGCACGAGCTCCTCGAGCGAGGCGTACAGAGATATCTCTTCGGGGCGGCCGTCTTCTCCTCTCACGCCGTCTCAACCGATATAGACGGCGAAAACAATTCCAAGGTTCTTGGACTTGCCTGCCTTTCAGCGACCCCTTAGTTAAGGGAGTCAGTCGGAGGCTTGGCCGCCCTGTGCACAAGAGCCACAATGATCGAGACCCCTGCACTCCCGACCCACAGCCAGAATACCGCCTTGAAGGAGGCCACATCCGACGAGCTACCCATCAACTGAGCGCCTGTCGTCGCCATCCGAATGGAAGGTGTAAGAAACACCGCATTCAGAATATTAATAGCACCAATTGCGACCGCCATGGGCCTTTCTCTCAAAACGGCAACCAATATGCCAAGCACAGCCGTTAACAACCCCAGGTATATTCCATAGATAGGAATCACAATCGCGATTACCGCGACAATCAGCGTCGCAATACCTAAACCTTTTCCCACGACAACCTCCTTACTCTTCCTGAAAAAACTCCTCATACCAGCCCTGCGTGCCAACTCCTAATTCTGGCTCCCGCTGTCAGCTTTGTTGCAACTACCTTGTTCCGCTTCCCCGTTCAACCTCTCATCCTGCATCCGCGTGAAACTGCAATTGCTCCTAACAATCTCAAGGCCTGAACTCTTCGGTAACACTGCCCTCACTGAGAGCCCACTTCTCTCACCCGCTTCTCCCATTCCGCACGCAGGTTGACCTTACCCCACATGTCCAACACTGCCGGTTCATGTTCAGGAATGCGGTGCCCCAGTTTCAGCAACTCAGACACCGACGCAGAAGGAAACCTGACACCGACCTTTTTACACCACTCAAGAACCTGAAAGTCTGACGTATAGACCCGTCCGCCTGCGAGTGACCGGCTCAGATATGCCGCTGCCATCTGGCCAACCTTCCTTCGCGCGACCTCTGACAACCCCACCGCAGGCTCGAGCAGCTCGGGGGCTACCGTCAAAAACGGATGATTATACTCCCGCATTCGTCTCTCGGCTCGCTTGACAAAACGATCAGCGGCCGCGTCCTTCAGATTTTGCGCCCGAGCCTCCAAGTCAACCTCACCGCTAATGAAAACTGATGCTATCCGTACATAATACAACGCCGTTAGATCCTCGCCCGCTCCAAGTTTCTCCCCGGCCCTCGAGAGGAACCAGTTCATCAACTGCATCTTCAACCCTGGCTCCAAAGCCAATGCTCCTCTCACGTCGGCCTTGCAACGCTCCTCTGGAGCGCACTGATTCATCACCCGTTGACAGTACGCAGCCGCTAAAACAGACGCCCCTTCGGTTGAAAGCTTGCCATTGGCACGTAGAGGCTCTAGGTGGGCAACCGCCACGTCCAGTTGGCCCAGTTGCAGAAATCTCTTTGCTATCGCAGCGGACAACTCTGCTCCTCCTGCCCAAAAGGCATTACCATCTTGAAGCTGCCTCGCACTAACAAACAGACCCCTTGAATCGCATACCAACTCCACAATCGTCCTCCGCAATAACTGAGAGCCAGCAACCGGCGCCTCGCTAATGTCCGGGTAGTCGATCGCCACGTAGCATATGATTCGCGAACCGTTTGCCCGAGCCTCATTTATTGTCCATCTCGCCGATCCCGGCAACAAGCGAGAGAGACCACGAATATCCCCAATTGGGTCTCCCATTAAGCCCCTCAAAGCCTCACCATATTCCCGCCAGTACCCAGGCTTGCTCTCTGATAATGCGGTGATCTTACCTTTACGATATGCGCCAACGGCTTCCTCCCAAAGTGCCTTAGGATTTCTAGCCTTAATATCTGCGATCTCATCCTGCCAAAACGCGGTCAAGTCAACAACCGTTTGAAAATCTCGGCTCTGGACTGCCGACAAAAAAACCCTTGGAACCTTATGTGGTTGTTGACCACATGCAAGCAAACCGATTACTGCAGCAAGTGCTGCTGCTGGCGGTAAAGACACGGCAAAATTTCCATCCCTTCGCATGTTGAATACGTCCTTAAGGTGCCCATACCGCTCTTCCTAAGGTTGAAACGTCTACCGAATCGCCATTGTGATTTGCTCCTGACTACTGGCCTCTCCGATAGTCAGAACAACCGGAATGGACGGCCCGCTTGGGGCGTTCGATGGTACGCGAACGTTAATCTGCAACACACCTGCCACTAAGGTCGGGGCACCGCCAACGTATAGGATCTCGGTAGGAACACCTCCAATTGTTAAGGAGACGGGCAGTAGGGGCTTGGGCGGCCTGTCGGCGGCGATTTGCCCGTCAACCCCCCAGGGATCGGTCTGTCCTTCGCCAGTTGCATAAATGCTCACCACGGAACCCTTGTCGGATGGGTTTGCCTCAGAGTTCACGCTCCCGTCTTGGTTCAGGATAGCTCCCCGTCCACGCCCGCTCATATCCAGGCTGAAAATCCCCGGATTGGCGGGCACAACAGAGACTTCGACAGGAACCGACTTAACACCTAGGTATTCCACCTGCACCTCGGTGGAGTCCCTGGAGGCCACCGCATAAGGCACGACGGCGCCGATCTGTGTTTTGGATACATACAACAACGGCGCAGGCACGCCGTCGAACAGAAGCCTGACTCCCGCCAAGGACTTTGCAATTGCACCGTCCTCGGCAATCGTCAATGGAACAAGTTGCTCCGGGCCGATATCCTCACCAAACACCGCCACTATTTCACCGGGCGAGACGCCACCGCCAAGATAACTCGCTGCATTCACGACACCAGTTGAGTTGATTTCCGGCCAAAAAACTGACTCACTTGAAGTTCCTTTCGGATTTTTCACCGATTCATAGTCCAGAGGAACAGTGAGTGTCGTGTTGTGTATTTGCTGCTCGCCGACGCTGGATTGGGGTTGGACACTGGGCCTACTGTCAGTGTCCTGCAGTGCCTTCAAAAACGCTCGGGACACCTGCTCCGTGACAACTCCGGCTGTTAGTTTAAGAAAGTATTGCTGAAACTGCGGATCAGAGGTGATGCGTGCAACTAAGGCGAATACGTTTGGGCTTTGCGCAAGCATTTCACTTGCCGTCGAGAAGCCGTACGTTGGGTTTTCCAAGAACGCTTTAACTGCCAACTTCAACAGTAGGTCTCTAGTGGCTTGATCGCCGCCTAGCGTCGCTCTATCGACGCCATATTCGATGGCGCTAGTTGCTATCTCGCAAGCAACCTTGCCTACTGTTCCAGACGTAACCTCGAGGCCAACACACAGCGATTGATACGCGGCCGATTGAATCGCTCTGAACGCTGTTTCGATTTTAGACAGCTTATTATTATAGGCATCGATAGCCTGGGAAAACAGTTTCGTAGCGAGATCATGCGAATTGAAGGCAAAGTCCGCGTACCTTTCAGCGTTGGCGTAGTCGCCAGCACGAAAGAATCGGTCCGCGCTTCCAAGTTGGAAACGGGCAAGCTCACTCTTTTGGTATGCAGTCCAGTACAGCTCTTCGTACGGAGTCATGGACGCGACGAGATTCTGAACCACCTTTTGCCAGTCGCTTCCGTAAATGGGCGGAAGGGGCTGGAGTAACAACGATTTAAGTCGCCGCAGGCGGTCTTCCAGTGCCGAGATGTACCCCATGGATGTCACCGAAGCACTGGCCAACACCGAGTTATTCAGGGGTGTCGGATCGGGTGCTCCAGACCCTGCAGTCACAGTGGTGGTTAGGGTTGACCCCGGCGCGGCAAACGCGAATAGCGATGCGGTAATCCGGATGCTGCCTCCAGGCTCAATAGTTCCTAAGGGAATTCGGAGCGTGCTGGTGGCACCCAGGCTTTCACCGGAGGCTGCATAGCCAGAAGTCGAGACTACACTGCGAAATGCGGCGCCCATTGGGCACGGGATTGTCACTAGAGAATCCCTTGCGATGCCAGGCCCGCGATTCGTAACTGTCATTGTCAATGCTATCAATGAGTTTTGCTCGATCTTGGCTGTTTCAAAGGTCCCCGTGACAGAAAGGTCGGCAGCGCTGGCTGATTGCCCCTGACTTGTGCAGTCTGGCGAGACCACGATGGGCATGGGATTGGATAGCGTCGTACCGAATGCATTTACCCCCCTCGCGAGGTAGGTGAATGCATTTACCCCCCTCACGAGGTAGGTGTAGGTCTGTCCCGGGACTAAAGCCAGCGAGTCGCTGAAGGTTGTGGTGGTCGGAGCAAGGGACCCAGCCCGAAGGACACCATTCCGGTAAACTTGGTATTCGGCCGTGCTTGGGGAGGCTGTCCAAGTAAGATCGATGCGCGGGCTACTGGAACCGCAAGAGGCACTGCCTGACAAGGTAATAGAGCCTGGGGACGAGCACTCGGTGCTCGGGGTGATTGCATATGCGTTGGACTCCGCCGCGCCCACGGTATTTTTAGCTTTCACGACATAAAAATAGGTAACCCCAGAGCGGATATCCCGTGTGTCCACAAAAGTAGTGTTGCTGGCAGGAAGATCCCCTTGCACCCGAACTCCATTGCGGTATACGTCGTACTGCGCCGCCCCTACTGAATTTGTCCAGCTCAGGCGGACAGCAGGTCCCGCTGGCAGTAGTGAATCGCCTGGATAGCACATTGCCGCAGCGGAGAGCGCAAATGGCGCCGGAGCCGCAACCACAGAGCATGTGTCGGGCGGAATTACCACGGGCACGCTGTTGGAGTCAGTAACCCCTTTTTCGTTCAGTGCCCGGATGAAATATACGTATGTCTGCCCTGGTACGAGCCCTTGGTTGTTGTTGAAACTGGTGTCTGTGAAAGTGCCGCTGAGTGGGAAGATTTTCACGCCGTTACGGTACACCTCGTAGGATCTAGCCCCGGTACTTGCGGTCCAATTCAAGCGTACGGCTGGCCCCACTGGCGGATTGTAATCGCAGACCGGCACCTGGCTAGTAAGCGTGAACCGACCGGGTGGGACAGAGGCGGTACACACGTCTGCTGGAACACTCATGATGACAGGGTTTGAATCCTTTGTGCCGAAGGAATTGTGGGCCCGGATCAAATAGATGTAGGTTTGTCCCGGGGTCAGATCTGCGCTGTTATAAAACGTGGATACAGTCAAGCCGGGCGCGTACAGTACACCGTTCCGGTACACATCATAGCTCGTTGCCCCGCCGGGTGATGTCCAGCTAAGTTGCACCGCTGGATGGCCAGCATCACAAACTGGAGTGAGGGCGCTGAGATCGAAGGCGCTGGGCGGGCTCCCACAAATGTCTGCTCGGATGTTGACGCTCACGGTGTTGGAGGTCGCCGTGCCCCCGCCACTGAGATGGACGACTACATAGTATGTGTACGTGCTCCCCGCCGTCAGCGGGTAGTTGTCAAACGTCGTCCCGGTGTTGGAGCTGTAGAGCAGGCTCCCGTTGCGGTACAGGTCAAAGGTGGAGGACGTGCCGCCGGAGACCGTGAAGCTCAGGTGCGCTCCCGGCGAACCGCTGTAACACTGCGGGGCGCGGACAGAGCAACAGCCGCCCCCCCGCTTCCCCCACTCACCGTCAAGGTGCCCGGCGCCAGCGTGATGTCATTGCCAGCTGCCGCGCTGGTCTGCCCCGACGTGCTGTAGTTGTCGGCTATCACCCACACATAGTAGGTCCCGGCCGTGCTCGGCGCCGTCACCGTCGCACTCTGCGTCACACTCTGCCCCGCAGCCAAACTCCCCGTCGACACCTGCGCCAGGTTCGTCCCCGCCGCCGAGCTGCTGGAGGAAGTGATCCGCACCACCGTGGTCGAGGCGCTCGCCGTCCCGCTGCCCTGGTTCTTCACCGTCCAGCTCACCACCACGCTGCCCCCCGGCGATACGCTGGCCGGACTGAAACTGATGCCCTGAATCACCAGGTGGGGGGTCTGCGCCGAGCTGACAGACGTCCAGAAAAGCAACGTGAGCACGCAGGACACAACTGCACCAAATTTGAAGCTAACTCTCTGCCCGGTATGGTCACTCCCGCCTGACTGCATTGTCGGCTCCCTAAGATTATTAGATACCCTGCTCGCCCAGGCTTGTGTTTGTCTCGCGCTACTCCAGCAACCGGAACGTGTACATCTTGCCCAATTGGGCACCGGCGTGCTGCGAAGAGACGGCCCCGGGGGCCAAGAAACCGTACTCACCGGCGCCGAGGTTTGGCAGGACCACAGTCCAAGTGCGAGGTGCAATCTTCTTGCCTTCGAACGGTACCAGGTCTCTCGTCGCCCCGCCGGAGGCGTGAAGTATACCGCCTGTGACTGTACGAAACTCCCGTTTATCGCCCTTTGGCCGCAGCCGCAGCAATTGATACTCCGTGATTGCGACGCCTTCGGAGGCATAAACCAAGATTTCCACGGGAGTCTTCACAGAGTTCCGACTATTCGGTCCCAAAATGAAACCGTTAATGTCGCCCTTGACTAGTCCCGCCGTAGCTATGTTTTTCAAAACGCCGCCTTGTCGCCAATTGACGACTTCCGGCAGCAGTTCCACCCACTCTCCCCCTTTCTTGTAATAAACCCCAACCTCCTTCACCGGTGCCTCAACAGCCGGATCCTCCTTTGCTGCGGGTGCTGGACTCGAGGTTCCCGCCTTACTCTTCGCCACCATCGCAGCCAGGATCTTCTCCGAGACGCCGGCGGATTTCAGAGCGATCAAATCGTCGGCGCCAAGAGAGTAGCTGCCGGGCTGCGACTGGATGGTCGAGACGATCAGCTCCTCTGCCAAGCCAGCTTTCACCATCTTGACGATGGCCTCGTTATTCAAAGCCTGCTGGGCGGTTGCCAGTGCCGTTGCAACAAACAGCACGGTGTGCAGGTACCAACGCATGAGCTACCTCCTTTCTCGCAACTAAGTAGTACGATTAATCAGCCGCACTATAACACTACCGAAAATCCTTCTCGTCAACCTGACGTTTACCGCTGAGCCTTGATTCGTTCAATCTCCTTGGACAATCGCGAAATCTGTTCGGTGGCTCGCTTCGACCCGAGTTGAACAGCATTGGCTCGATTCCTGTGCATTCGCTGCAAGTGCTCCAAGAGGCGCATCCGCTCTCGTTCTTGTTCGGGGGTGCCAAAGGCCCTCGTGTAGGAATCGAGCAGTCGAAGCCGTTCCTTTTCCATTTGCGAGTATTCCCGTTCGAGCTCGGCCAAACGAAGCGGACCCCGCAAATTCTCCAATCCGGCCTCCGTTCGCTCAACTTCGGCGAGCTGCTTAGGGATTTCCGCCAGGGCCGCGCCTACGGACTCCCAGCCCTCGGAGCCAAGTGCCAACATCAACTCCCGCATCTTCTCCACGAGCGCGCGCCAACGCTTCAAATCCTCCGTTCGTGCCTCCAGTTCCTGCAAAGAAACCGGCTCTCCGGAAAGCCGACGCCTGACTGCTGCAATCTCTTCCTTGACAGCGTCCAGTTGCCGCGCCAGAGAAGCAATCCGCTCTCTTCGCGCTTCCTCCTCACGTTTCACCACAGCCTCTTTGGCCGCCGCGATCTCGGGTTCCAAGCTGCTCAAGCGGCTGCTGTACGCAGAAATGTCAACCTGCCGGCCCGTCAGTGCTTGGTAAGCTGACCGGTTTTTAATGATTTCCTCGAGGGATGCGCGCAACTCCCCTAAGGCCTCAAGCCTTTCGTGAGGCTTCGTCACAAGAGCCGTGATCGCCTTCTCAGCCATCTCGATCTTCCTTTGTAAGGATCGGAATTCGGCCTCGAGCTTTTCCTCCTGTTCGATCTTTTCGATCCGAAGCGCCCGCGCCACCAGCCGCAGCAGCTCATCCGCATCCCATCTCCGCTCATAACCTCTGCCAAGCATGAGCTTCAGTTTTGCGTATTCACCGGCTTGTACACCGGCGAGCATGATCTCTATTCGGTCATTCAAAAAAGATAGCCTCGTCACCCGCACCTGACTAGGGATGTTTAGCGCCAAAGTAATCGCCTCACGACCCACATAAGAACCAGCGGTCAAGGGGCAGCAGCCGACACGGGCGTAGTACCGCACGGAACCGTCTGGTTCCAATTCCGTGTCCACCGCCTGTGTGACGGTTGTCCCAGTCTCGCTGTGGCGAAAGGACCGTGAGCTGCCGAGGATTATCTTTATCTGGAAAGTCCTGCCAAGCAGTTCCTGTTCCAGCCTGGTCTTGAGCTGGGCGTTGTCCACAGCAATCAAGGTGCTCCATGCTCGCGCACTGAGACTCGTTAGGAGTACGGCCAGCGTCGGTGCCCGTTGAATACTAGACATAGTTCATCCAACAAAATTCGACCCAAGATTTTCCGTGCCCTCAGCAATGCCTTCAGACTCATAAAAGGGATAGATCCTGCGCTCCACCCACAGGAGAATAACAGTCAACGCCATTGCCATGCTGACCTTGCTGTACAGCGAAAGATCCTTTATAAGGATCGGAGAGTGCAAGCCGATGAAACCGAGCCAAACGAAAGGAGCTAGGAAAGCTAGCGACGGTGTAAGCCGCGTTGCTATTGCTGAAGCAATAAGCGCGATGACCAGCGCGGTCGCTGCGACCAGCAGATACTGCTCGAAATAAGGTCTGCCTCCGTCACTAGCCAATATTCCGACCATGCCACTACTCGGAAATTTGATGGTAAATAGACCGGCCGCACCTAAAAGTGCGCACCATGCCGCGTCACGAAGGCTTCGCGTCGCTGCCGCTGCTGGCAGCGCCAGGTAAAGCGGTCCGAAGAAATAGTCGTCGTAGCTCACATGCCGTCCCGAAAGGCGTTGTACCAGGGCGGCAAGCATGAAGACTGCTAGATAGATCCACACGGCGCGGCCCCAGCGAAAGTCCTGCTCGCGAAGCTCAGTATCGTGACTGATCGGAGTGATCAATGGGCTATCGCCAGCGCGCACGCGTGCCCAGGTGGAACGAGCGTTACGATAGAAGCGCCAAAACTCTCCAAGTTGGCGCCGCCAAAACGAGAGCACGGCGACGCGGGTCCAAGGCATCTGTGCAAAAGGGGTGTCAAAGCGGATCGAATATATCTTGGTCGATAACCCGAGAACCGTGAGGAGCAGGGCCAAGGGATTGAATTTGCCCAAAAACCACACGCCTACAAGCAAGTACGGCCAGTTCACCCAGCGGCGCCACACCACCGAATGCACGTCCTTCAGCGACACCCTTTTCTCTTTCCGCTTCGAAAGAAACCAACTAAGGCGAAGCTGTAGGACTCGGTGATTTGTTAGGAGCGTATGGGTGCGCATGACACCCCAGTCCACCACCAATTCGTCAAGGATCTGCTCCGAGTCGATCAGGTCCGGCACAACCCTCTCGTTACGCAGCCAGCGCCAGTTCCTGCTCATGACCCAGACGAATAAGGCGAGCAAGAAAAGCAGTAGAGCTGGCACGATCGCCCATTGTCTCACCAGAAAACTCAACGCTTCCATCACACACCTACCAGTCGATTTGGTAAAGTTCAGGTTTCATCGCAGTAACTAGCCAAGTCCAACCCATTTTCTTGAGTGAAAGTCCGACTGGAGCCGGCCCGGAGGAGGTGGCCGCCACCACCGTACACTCCGCAGTATCGCCGCGAAGATAACTTCCCTCCAACTCTTCTTTTGGGTACCTGCACTGCGGCTGCGACCCGGCAAACCGGGCTAGGCGTCTATTTAAGAAACCATTCGCCAGAGGCTCTCCGTGTTTAAACATGAAGGCCTCTGCATTTGCGAGCTCGCGGCGCTGAATCCCTCGAATCGCTTCTTGTTCCTCGTTGGATAGCTGCGGAACCCCCGCTGAATCAATGAAGGTTAACTTCGCCGGAGTAAGGGTGCTGGCCAAGGCGCTAGGCTCGGCGAGAGCTCGCCGGTCCTCTTCTGCCAGAAGCGACCAAACCTCCTGGAGCGCCTCCCCGGTTTCCTGGCGGTCAAGAAAAGCTTGCAGTGCGGCAGCCCGCCTGCGTTCTTCAGCGGGCAAAGCTACCTTACCGGCCTCAGCCAGGAATTTTTCGTATCCAGCGCGGTCTTCGATCAGCCTCATCCTCTCCTCCACACTGAGGCGGGTAAAGGCATCCTTTGCCAACTGTGCCTCCTTTTCGCGCAACCGCCGCAGTTGTGCTTCAGCGAGCTCGTTCGCTCGCAAACGGTACTCCCGCCACGACTGCTCACCGTACCGGTACGCCTTGTCAAAGATGGGCTTAACTGCTCGGTACTTCTGCTCTCCGAAGTGACTGACAAAAGCTCGGTAATAGGCGGGCTCGCAAGCGCTTCGAAAGCCATTCAGGTCCCCCTGCTGGATCGCCGCAAGGAGTACAGAGCTCGTATTTGCCGGTTCGGAGTAAGGCTCGCTAGTGTGCTTCCAGTAAAACCCGGCGGCGGCAAGGACTGCAATGCCAAGTGCAACCATCTCAATCTTCGACCAACGCTCCTGCAACCTGCTCATTGTTCACCCTCCGCAGAGCTGTTGTGCTGTCTCAAGTGCAGAGTTGGCACGAGGCCGCCGCGTACCCTCCGCTGCCTCTGACCGCTCACCAAAGGTGCTTGCGAGCTTCTACGGGAGCCGGGTTGGCGCCAACATGATCCTCGATGCGGCAATAGTATACCACAAAAACTTCGCTTGTGGATCTATAAAAACTTATAATACTTGCCATAGCGCCAATTATTTCGGGCTCCCAATCCCGGAGACATTGCCCCCGCTGGATGCAGGCCATTGCGCAGGTGCCAGTAGATCGCGCAGGCAGCGGGGACTATGGAAGGCCGAACGGCAAAGGAGGATGGCCAGACATCGGGTCCTTCCATGAGCCTCGGTGACAATGCGATAGCCAGCCACCTGTCGGCTGCTGTTTCGGCCTTGAACCTTATAACGCGAACACCGTCCCGGGCCGGTCCCGCGGTTCAGGCCACATGTCGCCATTCCCGATTCGACCTGCTGGCGACCCTATGCCCGTTCAAATCGCAGTGAGCTTGCCGGTGAACGAGCCTTCGAAAGTGCCGCCGGATGTTGTGAAGACGATCCTGCCGCTGACCGCTGCGCCCCGGGTGAGCGTCGTAAACGTAATGCTGAGCGTCACGGAGCTGACCGAGTGCAGACGAAGCCCATCCGGGGAATAGAAGGCGGGGTTCAAGCTGCTGACAAGACGCCCTTCAAACGTCACAGTATTGCCCGCCACTTGGCCGCGCGAGCTAAAGCCGGCTAGAAACTGGGGGTACCGGAGCACGTCCGCGCCGTTGCTGATGGTCAGATAGTGCGTCGACCCGCTGAGATCGCTAACGTCGACCACAGCCTGAATTTGGAGCCCGGTGGTCGCGTTTCCAATCGTAAACGTGCCGTCGATCTGGAAGTCCCGATCGCGCAGCGAGATGCCCGAGCCTCCGCCGGCTGGCATGACCGTGAGTTGAACGGAGCGTTCGCCGCGGCCCCCAGTGAGGATCGTTATGGTAGCCGTAACGGTACTATTTACGGAAGAGGTTGACACAGTGAAACTGGCGGAAGCTTCGCCGCGGGGAATCGTCACGGAAGTGGGAACCCGAACTGCCGCGTGGGAGCTTTGCAAAAACAACAGTTGGTCTGACGTAGGTGACACAGGACCACTGAAGCGGACGGTGGCCGTAACGCTTTCACCGCCGGTCACTGAGGTTCTGGAAAGCCAAAAGGCCGCGTCTCCTTCTTCAACGGTCAGTGTCTGCCGCAGGACGGTGCCCCCATAGGAAACGGAGATGCTCGCGCGCTGCGTGGTGAGCACACCTCGGGTGGTGACGGGCACTTCGCGCGACATTGAGCCAGTGGCGACTGTCACAAGTGTTGCCCCCGGCCCAGCGTAAAAGTCCCCGGCGATACCCGCTGAGACATTATCACTTTCCATACGTAATGTCGCATTCTCGCCTTGCAAAACAGTTCGATTCAAAGTTACGATTGCTTTGGCGGTCTGTCCGCCGATTACAGAAGTAGGCTGCAGCTGAAAGTTGGTGATCCGCAAGGGCTCAGCACCCGAAGCGATGGCGATTGTTACCCCGGCTTGGCTGGCAGCGTCCCCCACCCGCAGCGTAACTGGCACCGCGTCGCCGACTGGGACCCCATCCGGAACTCGTACATTGATTTGCAGCACACCAGCAACCAACTCAGGAGCCGCGCCAGCGTACAGAACCTCCGCATCCCGCCCCCCAATGCGGACGGATACGGGAAGGATTGGGCGAGGGAGCGGCTCACCGCGGATGACGGTGCCGTCTGGCACCGCAGGGCTCAGTTGGCCCGCTCCGGTCGCGAAAAGCGTGATAATCGAGCCTGGTCTTGTGGGATTATCGCGGGACACAGGCCTGTAGTCCGGATGGAGCGCCGCCGCTCCTCCACGGCCCGATGAATCCAGAGTAAATACGGCCGGACGCGCGGACACGACCGGGAGGATCACCTCTTTGGAGGCCACCCCGCTTCGGACCACCTGGATGCGGGTGGTGTCTTTCCCTGCCACAGAGAACGGGACCACGGCGCTCAGCTGCCGGGCCTGCACATAGACAAGGGGTGCGGCAACACCGTCGAACAAGACTTTCGTGTCGGCTAACTCGGTGGAGACTCGGCCGGAGTCTTCCACCCGGAGTGTGACCAAGTTTTCCGGACCGAGGCCCTGGCCAAAGATGGTGATAATCTCCCCCGGCGAAACAGCTCCCGTCGCGTAGCTGGCGGCACTGGCAACGCCTTCGGCGACAAATTCGACGCCAGACTGACTTTGGGAGAACTCCAGCGCCCAAGTGCCTCCCTCTGAACTCCCGCCTACGAGCAGCACCTGCCCCCGCTGGGAGTCAAAGGCCATGGCGTGGTACACCCTCGGTGAGGGTGCTTCGAGCGTGTCTAGAGGCGTCCAATTGTTGCCATCCCACAGCCACGTGTCGGCCAGCGGCGAGCCGTTGGCATCCTGTCCACCAAAGAGCACCACCCGCTGTCGAATAGAGTCGTAAGCCATGGCATGCCCTGCCCGAGCCGGTGGCCGTCTTGCGGGCTGTTTTTCCATCCAGCGCTGGCCATCCCAGACCCAAGTGTCGTTGCGGTGGCCGAGACGCCCTTCTCCACCGCAGCAGCCTCCAAACAGCACAACCTCGCCCCGAGCTTCGTCGTAGACGAGCGCCGTGTCCGAGTGCGCTGGGGGCCGGCCTCCGGTCGGCTCGCGTAGATTCCAAGTCACGCCGTCCCACACCCAGGTGTCATTGAAGAGGCCGCGGTTGCCCCAGCCGCCAAAGAGTACGATTTCTCTGCGACCAGCGTCATAGGCAAGGCCGTGACCAGCCCGGGGATCGGGCGAGCGAGCCGGAAAGCGCTGAATCCAATTGGAGCCGTCCCAAACCCAGGTGTCGCCGTAGACCTGCGACAGGCGCGAATTCCACCCGCCAAACAGCACCACCTCCCGCCGGATGGCGTCGTACGCCATAGCATTGCTGTTTCTGGGGGACGGTGCCCCCAATGGCGTCCGGCGTTCCCAAGAGCGTCCCGTCCATACCCAGGTTTCGTCGGTCTCACCTGCGCCCGTCGCTCCTCCAAAAAGTACCACTTGGCCCCGCGCAGCATCCCACGCCATCCGTGCATTACTTCGGGCAGGCGGGGAGGAATCCAGGCGGACCCAGCGCGCCGGTGGCATCTGGGCCTGAGCAGTACCAAAGATGGACAGGATGAGGACCAACCGGAACGGAAAAGCCCGCAGGCCGCCGCCAGTGTTGAACGGCATCTCTCGCTTCCCACAAAGAACCTATCCGTATTCGTATACCGCCTCCGGGGTCCTAGTCAAGCCCTATCTGGGTCTGCCTCGGCTTCAGAGGAGCAGGGAGGCTCCGCCTCCCGGAGCTGCGGCTGGACGTGGCGGTAGAGGAACAGCAGTTTGCGAGCGGAGCCGTCGACTTGGTGGTAGCGGTCCATCCGGCCTCGGACTTGGGTTTGGTCCAGCGGGATCCAGTTGGCCGCCCGCGCCGCCGTGTTCCAGGCCGCGCTGGTCGGTAAGTCTCCGGAGCATTTTGCCGAACCTATTTGGATTCAGCATGTTGCCCGTGTCTCTGACTCGTCTAACAGGGCCGAAACATTACGTTGTCGCACTTGGGGAGCCAAACCTTTTCTGCGCACCCCGCCCCGCCCGTTCGTTAACGCCTCTCTCCGCCCGTAACCTCGCAACTGGCCGTGTTTTCGCGGCTTCTGCGTCTCTGGTTTGTTCGCCGTGTCCGGCTTGCCGC
>Ga0272446_1004008_pt1 | contig 17851 bp, 15 predicted proteins | sample YNPCB0061_FD_194587 | JGI IMG/M metagenome (GOLD analysis project Ga0272446, IMG submission 194587) | Hot spring microbial mat communities from Yellowstone National Park, WY, United States - YNP-CB-006-1 | ecosystem: Environmental > Aquatic > Thermal springs > Hot (42-90C) > Sediment | place... | reverse complement strand
TCTTCATTTGCAAAAATTCCTTCTGCTCCGATAGAAGTAGATACAACAGGTAATTCCATTGCCATTGCTTCTAAAATTTTAATTCTAATTCCTGCACCTACAAATAATGGAGAAATATAAATAGAAGCACGAGATAAGTAAGGAATAATAGAATCCACAAAACCTATTGCTTCAACATTCTGGGATTGAAATTTTCTTAGAGAATCTGGAATATCTTTACCGATAAGAGTTAATTTGACTTCTGGTATTTCTTTTTTAAGATCAGGTAAGACTTTCTCTATAAACCAAATTAAACCGTTTGTATTGTGAATCCATCTATAAGTAGTTGCTATAATTAATTCAAATGGATTTTTTTCTATATTTATTGGTTTAATTTTTTCCACATCTACTCCAGCACTTGCCATCACTAAATTAAGATTTGGTTCTAAATCTTTTAAATATTCTAAATCAATATTTGTAATTGGAAATAATACATCGAATTGCTTAATTAATTTCTCTTCAAATTTTTTTAATAAACTTGCTTGTCTTAGAATATATTTATATTTAAGTCCCGATTTTAATTCTTCTGCATATCTATACCAAATTTTCCACTCAATATTATGTAATCTTAGTCCAATAGGTATATTTAATATTTTCTTCAATTCAATTGCTAACTCTGCCATAGCTGTATGGTCTGCGTGTATTATATCGAATTTATCGTTTTTAATTCTATTTAATACATTTCTAAAAAGAAAATGATTAAAGTGTTTCCGTAGATATATTGGTTTATTGTCGAATATAGATTTTAAAATTCTAAATTTTGTATTTTTTATAGAATGTTTTATTTCTATTAAATTTCCATAATTTTTAGCTTCTTCGATTATTTTATTATCAGTTATTGAGTCATTATAATACAATAATGTTACTTCGGCACCTTTTTTTGAAAGTTCTTTATAAATATTTGCAATACCAATTTTGCCACCATCAATTTCGGGAAATGGAAATTGTTGGGATAATTGTAAAATTTTCATTTATTTAATTTTAGATTTACTAAATTTACGTAAAATAATAGTTTTGTAATATAAATACTGCATTTTCAATGGATTTACTCCAAGAGTAATTTTTTGTATCATATCTTTACTTACAGGATTGCGTTCTTCTCGATATGTATAAAATATAGTAGCAATCATTATAAAGATTCCTTCTAATATACCCGATATAGGTATTTTTTTTATAATTGCTTCTACTATTTGCACGTGAAAATATAAAATTGTTCTACCTAAAGCATTCCAAAAAGGAAAATATTTCCATTGGTATCTAATTAATTGTTTCGAAATTTTTACCCAACGTTGTGCTTGATTTCTATTACCTGAGGATGCATAATGAAGTGTTCGAATATTTGGAAAATATCTAACATTAAATCCATTAATAATTGCTCTAGTACAAAAATCTAATTCTTCGAACCCAAACTCCCAGAATCCTCCAATTTTGTCATAAACTTTACGCCTAATTGCTGCACCTGTTCCAGGGAATACATTAGATGGATAACCTTTTTCGGGAATATTTTCTTTATCTACTTTTAATGGATACCATTCCCAAATTTGATAATTACTTCTAACTTCAATATCTTCGGTGCAAATAATATCTATATCAGGATTTTTCTCGAATATTTCAGCTACATTTTTGAAAGCATTTATGTCTTCGGGATTAGAGTCGTCATCTGTTCGCCAAATTATATCACCATTAGATAACTCAATACCAATATTTATAGATCTAATATCAAAATTATCTGGTAGCCATAAGTATTTAACATTCGGGAAATGATTTGGAATATATTCTTTAGTACCATCATTGGAAGCATTATCTACGATAATAATTTCTTTTTCATCCAAGGTTTGCGATTGATAGGCATTAATTGTATTAATTAAATCTTTTAGTCTATTTCTGGTTATAATAATAACACTAAATTTCATAATTCTTATTATAAATATACAAAAATATGATTCTTTTAAGATATTTGTATAAAGTATTTGATTATATTAAAAAATTGAATTAATTTTAAAGTTGTAATTATAACAAAATTTAAAAATTTTATTAATTTCTTAAATAGAGGTATGTATGAAAATTGGTGTATTTTACGGCACAAATACTGGCAATACAGAAACAGTTGTAAAAAAATTAAAAGATGAATTAACTAATAATGGATTTGAAGTAGATGTTTATGATATGGCATCAGCTTCTGTAAGCGATTTTGATAATTACGAAAATATTATTATCGCTGTTCCTACTTGGAACGATGGCGAATTACAAGATGATTGGGATTCTGTATTTAACGAGTACAAAGAATATAATTTTACAGGCAAAAAAGTCGGTTTTGTTGGATTAGGTGACCAAGAAGGTTATCCCGATAATTTCTTAGATGCTATAGGAACTTTAGCAAAACCTGTATTATCAAATGGCGGAACAATTTTCGGTTATTGGCCAACTGATGGATATACATTTAATGAATCTGTAGGTCTTGCAGAAAATGGTAAATTCTACGGATTAGGAATTGATGTAGATAACCAAGATGATCTAACTGATGAAAGAATCCAAAATTGGGTTGCTCAAATAAAAAATGAATTAGCATAATTTAGTTTTTTTAAGTTAGCCAAAAGGGGCTGTCTCATAAGTCCGAATTGATGTCATTTGGAATATATTATTCTTGTCCCAGACTGGATTCTTGCTTTAGCGAGAGTGATAAATTATTAAAATTTTCAAGTTATGAGACAGCCCCTTTTTTATTTTTTATCAGGATATCCCATCAATCGTGCTATCATACTATATTCGGGATATTTTTCTAATATTATTTTTATAATTACTAATAATGGTACAGAAAGAATCATTCCTGGAATTCCCCAAATATAACCCCAAAATACTAAGCCAATTAAAACTGTTGGTGTATTTAATCTTAAACGATTACCCATTATTATTGGTTCTATAAAATTGCCCATCATAAATTGCATAACTATTAATAATACAGAAAATGTAAGAATTTGATGAAAACTATCTAATTGTATTACAGACATAGTTACAGGTAATAATACTCCTGCAATAGAACCAATATTCGGTATAAAATTAAAAATAAAAGCTATGAAACCCCAAAATAATGAAAATTGGATACCAAATATTTCTGCAAAAATAAAAGTTAGTAAACCTGTTGCTATACTAATTAAAGTTTTTATAACAATGTAAGAATTAACAGATTTTTGTAAATTTTCATATTCATTTAATACTGCTTCTTGTTTATATCCACCTACGTATATTAAAAATTCTTTATAATTTGCTATTCCTGCTAATAACATTACATAATATAAAGCAAAAAATAAAAAGGAACTAAAAAAAGAACCGAGACTACCTACTATATTCGATAGTAGGTTCCCAAGAGTACCTCCAACAAAAGACTTATAAACTTCGCTTACCAACAAAGTAGTATCTAATTTTAAATTAAATGTACTATTAATAAAAGTTAATAAATAATCTGTTTTAGTTAACAACTTTGATAATAGAAAATCTTTTTGGTCATATATATTAGATATTGTATTTACAATAATGAAACCAACACCAAAAATAATTGCCAATGTTATAATAGCAATTAAAGGTAAAATCAACCAATTTGGTACTCTTTTAGATTGCAAATAGTTTATTAATGGTTGGACAACTAAAACCATTAACAATGCTAAAACAAAAGGTAATAAAATTGTAGAAAGTTCTTTAAGTAAATAAAATAATATAACTACAAAAAAAAATATTAATATGTTTTTTATGGTTTTATCTTCATACATCTAAAATTCATTAACTAAATTTGGGAATTGTTTTAATAATTTATCTAATTTATCAATATTTTTAGCACCTGCGGTAGCAAGATGAGGTTTACCGCCACCATTACCACCTATAAATTGTGCTGCGATAGAAATTAATTTGCTAGCTGGATATTTATTTTTCAAATCGTCTGTAACAGCACAAACTAAATGCACTTTATCATCATTAACTGTTGCTAAAAGTAGTATTAATTCTTTTCCAATTTTATTCCGAACATCATCTGCTAAATCTCTTAAATCTTCAATTTCTAAATTATTTATTTTCTTCATATATATCTTGTTCGAATTAATTAATCTTGAATCTTCTATTTCTTTTAATATTTCATCTTTTAAGTTATTAATTTTATTTAATTTAAATAATTTTTCAAGTTCTTTAATTTTGTTGATTAATATATTTATTTCGGCTTCTTTATTGTTGAGATTATTATTTAATGTATTAATATAATTCTCTACAGAGTCACCTGTAATTGCCTCTATTCTTCGTACACCTGCAGCAATTGATGATTCTGAAATGATTTTGAAAATTCCAATTTCGGCAGTATTATTAACGTGAGTTCCACCGCATAATTCAAGAGAATAATTAGGATCCATTGTAATTAATCGTACATTTTCACCATATTTATCTCCGAAAAACATTTTGATTTTATCATTTTTCTTTGCTTCTTGGATAGGTATTATTTGAGAATATACAGGTATGTTTTGAAATATTTTTTGATTTACTATTCTTTCAATTTCTTGTAATTGTTCTTTACTTACTTTTTCAAAGTGATTAAAATCAAATCTTAGATAATCGGGTGCTACTAAAGATCCAGCTTGCTGAACGTGATTTCCTAATACTTTTCGCAAAGCTTCGTGTAATAGATGAGTAGCAGAGTGATTTCTCATTATTTTTCTTCTTCGCTCAATGTCGATTTCTAAATAGACAGTATTAGATTTGGTATCTATATCTCTATCTGCTATATGAATAATAGCATTACCTGATTTTTTTACATCTATAACGTTGTATTTAATACCATCTATCATCATTATTCCAGTATCTGATACCTGACCGCCACTTTCACTATAGAACGGAGTTTTATCAGCTACTAACATATTTTCATTGACATATAAAATTTTAGATTGAGAATTAAATTCTGTATAACCTATGAACTCAGTGTTGTAATTTAATATTGGTAAGTCTATTTCATTGGTTAGTTTTTTTCGTGCTAAACGTGAACGATTTTTTTGCTCTTCCATTAATTCTTCGAATCTTTTGGTATCAACTGATAAGCCTCTCTCTCGTGCAATTAATTGAGTTAGATCTAATGGAAAACCAAATGTATCAAAAAGTAAAAATGCGTCTTCGCCGCTTACAATATTTTTATCTTTAGAAAATTCATCAAATTTCTGTAAACCTCTGTCTAAAGTAATAAGAAAACTTTCTTCTTCTGAACGAAGAACTTTTGAAATTAATTCCTGATTTTTGCTTAATTCAGGAAATACATCTTTGTATTTTTCTACTAAAGTTGGTACTAATTTATAAATAATTGGTTCGCTAATACCTAAGTTTTTAGCAAATCTTAGAGCTCGTCTTAAGATTCTTCGTAGAACATATCCGCGACCTTCATTTCCTGGCAGAGCTCCATCAGCAATAGCAAATGATAAAGTTCTAATATGATCTGCAATTACTCTCATAGCAATAGATATTGGAGAATCTAATTTGCTATCATATTCTTTATTTGTTAATTCAGATATTTTCTCGATTATTGGAGTAAATACATCGGTATCGTAATTGGAATTTTTATTTTGAATAACAGAACAAATTCTTTCGAATCCCATACCTGTATCTACATGTTTAGCACTTAATGGCTCTAATTCACCATTTGATTTTCGATTATATTGTATAAAAACTAAATTCCAAATCTCTATAACATCGCTACTTCCTGCATTTACTAAATTACCACCGCTTAGATCAGGCGTTCTATCATAATGAATTTCGCTACAAGGTCCGCAAGGACCAGTATCTCCCATTTCCCAAAAATTATCTTTTTCATCAAAACGATGTATTCTTGATTTTGGTAAAAATTTTTCCCAAATCGAATACGCTTCGTCATCGGTTCTATATACTGTTGCATGCAATCTATTTGGATCTAAATTCCAAACTTTTGTAAGTAATTCCCAAGCCCATTCTATTGCTTCGTTTTTGTAATAATCACCGAAACTCCAATTACCTAGCATTTCGAAAAAAGTGTGATGATATGTATCAATACCAACTTCTTCTAAATCATTGTGTTTACCACTTACTCTTATGCATTTTTGAGTATCTGCAGCACGATTGTAATCTCTTGTTCCTATTCCAAGGAATACATCTTTAAATTGATTCATACCCGCATTAGTAAATAATAATGTTGGATCTCCGTGTGGAATAACTGGTGCAGAGGGTACTATACTATGTCCTTTACTTTTAAAAAAATCTAAAAAAGATTGCCTTATTTCATTAGAAGTCATTTTTTTCCCAATATATAGATTATTCGTATTATAACGAAAAAAACTCATTAATAGTAAATTAAGATGTATGATTTATTTTAACTTATTGAGAATTTTTTCTATTTCGCCAGATAAAAATAAATCTCTTACAGAAATGTTTAAAATATAACCAATTTCATTTAAAATATCTTCTTCATCATCGCTAAATTTATGGTCGAATAAGCTACCTGATGATTGTGCTATATAATATCCAAATGCTATAAGGATTTTTTTAAATTCTATTTGTTCTTCTCTTTCTAGTTTTAAATCAAGTATTTCATTTAATAGTCTTAAAGAATTTTTTAATTCTTTATTGTTATTATTATTTAAAACTTCAGCATTGGTAATATCATTAAAAAAAATCTCATTAATAATAGGTGAATTAAGTTTTCTAATATTGCTTAGAAATTCATTATAAGCATTTTTTTCTTTCTTGTCAATTTTTGTATCACTTTCTGCGATTAGCTCAAAAATTATAGGAAATGAATTCCTTATCAATTCCAATTCTTTATCATTAAATAAAACTTTATATGACATTGTTTACTCCCTTTAAAATAATTTTATAAACAAACATAGTAAAAAAAATATTTTGTAATTATTAAATTTTAAAAAATAATTTTAGAATTTTAAAATTTCATTCCAAAATTAATTTTTAAAAAAACAATATAAAAAACTATATTTTTTCTTAAGTCATTTATTTTTATCTATTTAAAAAATTTGTAATGATAAAAAATATTATTATTAGAATAACGTAAATTTTTAATTTTATTAATAACAATAAATTAAAAAAATAAGATAAAAATTGTTTTTTAAAAATTTGTAATTAATTTTAATAAATTCAAATATTTAATTAAACTATGTAACAAGTATAAGAAAAAATGAAAATTTATTAAGTGTAATAAAATCATAAACTTATTAAAAAAACTTTTTGTTTTAAATTGAATATTAAGTAATTTTGTTATTATAATTCGGCAATAATTTAGTTTAGACTTAGCTATTAATTATCAACTATCATCAAGTTCAAATTCAATTAATCTCCTAATCCAAAGATAATTTTTAGCTAAGTCTTTTTTATTGAAAAAAATAAAATTACATTCGTATATCATTTAGATTTTAAAAAATTGAAATGAATATAGTAGCATTTAAATTTAAAAGTAAATTATATGACGAAGAAGAACAAAATAAACTAATGAGCAAATTAAAAAATGCTACAACTATTGAAGAAATTGAAATTTTATTTAATAAATTATATGATAATATGACTAAAGTTCTCTGGAATAATTTAGCAAAAAAATTTATGCCGCCACTTAGTATGGATGATATGATGGATATATTTCAAGATGCTTGGATTAAAGTAATAGATTCCAGATATAATTACGATAGTACCAAAAAAGCTTACAATTGGATATATACAATTTTTAAAAATATGATAATTGATAAAATAAGAAGTAATGACAGAAAAAAAACTAATAGAATTGACGAAAAAAATGAAGATAACGAGATTAAATATGATGTGAAATCAGACGATAATGATTTAGCTGATAGTAATATCTTAGATAACGAAAAAGCGTATTTTATAAAAAAAGCAATAGATTCATTAGATGATAAATTAGATAAAGATATTATTTATATGAGAATTTTTCAAGAAAAAAAGTTTGATGAGATAAGTAAAGAATTAAATATTCCAATAGCAACGATACATTATAAATTAAATAAATCTTTGAATATATTAAGAAAAAAACTAAATTTTTTAGTTAATTGAGAACATTATGGATAATAATTTAGAAAATATTGAGCCCGAAAATCAAGAAATTTATAACTTGATTAAAAAAGTTGCCGAAAAAGAAGCATTTGATAAAAAAATTTATTCTATAGTTGCAAATAAAATACAAAGCACAGATTTCTCTACCATTATAAATTTAGTTAATACATCAGCATCTTTTGTTGGAAATGGATTATATTATATAATAGGAATTATTGTAGTAGCAGGTGGGCTTACTTATTATTACTTGTCTACAAAATCAGAAGCTAATCAAGAAAATAATACTATTGAAATATTTACTAATAGTAAAGAATCTGAAATAGTAGTCCCTAATCCAAATATAAACGATAATACGGAAGTAAAAAATAACGAAGCAACTAAAGATATTACTAAGGATATGACAACTAAAAATATAAAAGTCTCAGAAGAATTACTAACTTTAGAAACGCAAGATTATCAATATATTCAAACATTTAAATTGAATAATGAGTATGATAATGAATTTATAAAAAGTAGCTTTAAAAATACTTTAGAAAAATTAGGTTTTACTTATATTGATAAAAGCAACAATCAAAATATCATTTTTGAAACAAAAAAATATAAAGGAATGTTTAATAATCAATTTGTTAGTTTTAGAATTACATTATTATATAATTTAAATGAAAAAAATCAGATAAGAGCAATATTAAATTATAATATAAGTAATGAAACTATATCAACAGATTTAACTGTAGATGATATATTTTATGAAAAATTATCCAATGAACTAATAAATATTTTTTAATTTATGCTTAAAAATTTATTATTCATAATATTTGTATCAATTGTATTTGCTAACTTTTCTTTAGCAAAAAATATAGTTGTTATAAAATATCCAGAATTTAATAAATTAATTTGTGAAAACGAAACTCAATCTGATCTAATTTTGTATAATAACGATAATTCTGATTATAAACTATTTTCTATTGATATTAAAGGCTCGAATAAAGAAGAATTTAGTTATATTATTGGAAATGATGAGCTAAAAGCAAAAGATACTTTAAGAATACGTTTTGTTTTTAAAACTAAATTTGACGGTAAAAAGCAAGCAGAAGTAATTGTAATATTAAAAAATATTTTAGATAATAGCTTAGATAAAATTAATTTCAATTTAGTTGGGGAGAAATTCTCATCCAGAATTGAATTTAGCGAATCACTTATAGATTTTGGTGAAGTAAATTTAGGAACTTATCAGAAATCTATTAAAGTATATAATGTAGGCTCATTACCAATTAATTTTTTAAAACTACCATATATTAAGGGAAAATTTACAATAACAGAAATTAAACCAATTGAATTATTGCCTGGAAAGACTGCTGAAATGACTATCAAATTTAATGCAGATGAATATGGCAATTACAAAGAATATTTCCTCCTAAAAGATTTATGCGATAATGAATATAAAATAGAAGTTTATGGAGTGGTTAGAAAACCTAAACCAACAGAAAAAATAATTTTATCAGTTTCTAATATCGAATCTAACACAAATGATATAGTCAAATTAGAGATTAAAATTAAAAACTCATATATCCTAAAAGAATACGGAATAAATATTATCAATACAAAACTTGCATTCAATTCAACAATCCTTCATCCTATTAATAATACTTTTAGTGGTATTGTTAGAGAAAATTTAAGGATAATTCCACTGATATTACCAATTAGTTCTGATAGTGTGTTTTATTTTGATTTTTTAGTATCCTTAGGTAACGATAGTGTTTCTATACTCAAACTATTCGATACACAAATTAACGATTTAGAAATTGATATAGTAGAGCAAGTAGGTATTTTAAAAATACTAAATATTTGCAATGCCAATGGAAGTAGACTAATAAAAATTGATGAACCTATTAACTTAAATATAAAAAATATTAACAATAGTAATTTAGAATTAGAAGTAAATTTAATTGAAAATGGCTTAACAAAAATTATAATTTATGACTATAATGGTAATTATTTATCTGAAATTGTAAATAATTATCTTCCTAAAGGATTATATATTTTCTACTATAATCTAAATAATTTACCTGCCGGAAATTATTATGTAAAATTAGAAACACCTACCTATAATAAGATTCATAGAATAAATGTATTAAGATAAGTCCATTTTTTTTGTTATTTTAAATACTGCTTCGATGCAGTTTTCTTTTTTATTATGAAAAAATGGATTTTTATTTTAATATTTTTAAGTTATCAAATCACATTTTCGCAATATTCAGAAAATGATTATTGGGGATTTGGTTTAAATTTTCATAATATTATAAACAATGTAGAATTCAAGCAGCTTCCTGGAATTCCAAATTGTTGCCCTATATTTAGAGAAGGACAAGATTATAATTTAAGCTTTGTTTTGTTTTATAAATATAATATTGGTAATGATTTTAATATTCAAACAAATTTGAGATACCTTCTTTTAAGCGGAAAATTTGTTGAATATGAAAAAGAATTATTCGGATACAATAATGGAGTAATAGAAGGAGAATTCAAGCACGATCTGAATACAAATTTTAAAATTATATCTATCTTACCTTCAATTAATTATAATTTAGATAAATTTTCTTTATCATTAGGTTTTGGATTAAATTATTTATTCGATACATTTTATGAGCAAAAAGAAAGTATCTCCAAACCAGACAATTTAGGCACATTTCTCGACTCCAATGGTAACGATACTGGCAGTAGAGTTAGAAACCAAAATTCAGGAAAAATTAATATAGATAATCAATTTGGTATATCTATTATTCCTTCTCTTAGTTATTCATTAACACTTAATAAAAATTTAAATAAAATTTTAGAATTAAAAATAGGCTCTGAATTATTTCTTAATGATATTGCTAAACCTTTAAATTGGAAAACATATAATTTTTTTATTGGCTTATCAATTAATTTTAAAATTGATAATAATGAATATCAAAACTATCCTATAATCCCCGAACAAGAAATAAAACCTTTACCAATTTTAAAAGATGAAAATTTTTCCGAAAGAAAACTTAAAATTAATAATAAAGAAATTTTTACAGATTTTATCGAATTGCCAGATACAAATTTTGCCTTTATTAAATTAAGAGGAGATCAAGAAATATTTAAAAAAGGACAAATTGTAATCGAATATGATACTGTTGTAATTACAAAAAGACTACAGATTAGAAAATCTCAGTATAGAATAGATACATTATCTGTTAAGAACGATAGTTTTTTATTCGATTTTGATTTAATCGGTATGAATAATAATGAAAAAAGAAAAGTTGATAAAATAGAAATTAATGAAAAGCTTGTTGTTAATGAGTTTACAAATTGTAATACAGTATATTTTTATGAAAATTCTAGTGATATATATCTTCGAGATATGGAATTTTTGAATACTAATTACGAAAATATATTTAAAAAATACTTAAATAAACTAAAGAATAACAAAAATAATAAGATTAATTTAATAGCTTATAAAGGTTATGATAGTGATAAATCATTAAATTTGATTCAAAAAAGAATTGAAAATTTAAAGAAATTTATAAATGAAAATACTCATATCAATGAAAATGCTATCGAGATACAAATAGACTCATTAGAATACAAAAATGAAAATCTTAAAAATGAACTAATTAGAAACGAAAGAAGAAGAATAGAGATAATAAATTCAGAAATTAATGAAAATTTTGTTCCAGATACTATAATTGTTAAAGAAACTAATCCTGAAAAAATTATTTTTAACTTAAATTTTCCTAACTCCAAAAAAATTAAAAAATTGTTTCTTGAAATATATTCCGATACTGTTAAAATAAAGAGTTTAGAATTAGATATAACTTCAAATACTTATCTGAATACATACGAAATTATAAAAGATTTAAATGAAGAAACTAATTTTTTAAAGTTTAAAATTATTGCAATTGATTTAAACAATGTAAAGTTCGACCAGGAAAAATTAATTAAAATAAGCTATAATAGCATAGAAAAAAGCAAAATTTTAGAACTAAAAAACAATGAAATATTTGTTCAAAATTTATATTTTGATTATAATTCTTACAAAATTGATCAATACAATTTACAATTATTAGAAAAATTACTTCATAAAAATATCGAAGTTATCAGTATCGAAGGCTATTCTGACGATATTGGAGATATTCAATTTAATCAAAAATTATCTTATCAAAGAGCTTTAGAAGTTGCAAAATTCCTGAATGTTAATCAAGAAAAAGCCAAGGGTTTAGGTATAAAACAAAATAATGTTAATACTAATTCGCTGATAAAAAGATTTTCAAGAGTAGTTCAAATAAAATATAGATATAAAGATTAAAATTATTTATTTAAATTCATTGCTTTAGATTCTTCTAGAAGTTTTAAAAAATCATTCCAAGTTTTACTTTTTAATTGTTTTTTAAATTGCTCAAAAATTTGGTCATTTGATTGATTTAGAATATTTAAATTTTGATTTGTGATGGATTTTATGCTATAAATATGTAAGTAATTATGATGTGCATAATTAAGTTTATATTTTTTTGCTAAAAATTGTAAAGTTTTTTCGCTATAAATTGCTATATGTTGACCGTGATTTAGCCCATAATACCACCATTCTTCTGGTTTAGGAATAGGATAGGGTAATAATTCGGTCGAAAAAATTATATTGTTTGATAGATTTAATAAATTTTCTAATTCTTTTATTGGATTTACAAAGTGCTCGAAACTTTCGAAAGTTGTTATTGCTTCGTATGTTATTCCAGAAGTATGTTCGAATCCTCTTGCAAAAAGATTTTTTGTATATTTATCATCCCAATAAAAATCAAAGCCAATATCTCTCATTAAACGAGTAAACATTCCATATCCACCCGCATAGTCTAAAAATTTTCCGTTTTTGTCGAAAAATATATTTAAAATTATAGTTAGTTTTTGAGATAATTGAATATTTCTCTGTATATATCCAGTATCTGTTATATTTATTGGTTCTTTGTATGCTTCTTCTAACCAGTAAGGCTCTTCAGTTTGCATAAAACCGCAATTATTGCAGTAATAATAATGAACATTATATTTATACAATATTTTAGCTGTAAATATATAATCTGACAAATGATTACAAATTTTACAAAACATATAAAATTTATTTTAAATATTATACATTAAATCTAAAATGCATTATATCTCCATCCTGAACTACATAATCTTTTCCTTCTATTCTTAATTTTCCTGCATCTTTTATTTTTTGTTCAGACCCATATTCTATTAAATCATTAAAATGATAAACTTCTGCTCGGATAAAACCTTTTTCAAAATCACTATGAATAACACCAGCTGCTTGCGGAGCTAAAGAATTTTTCTTAAATGTCCAAGCACGAACTTCTTTTTCGCCAGCTGTAAAAAACGTATTTAAATTAAGAGAATGAAACGCTGTTCTTGCTAATTGATTTAGTCCAGATTCTTCTAATCCTAAATCATTTAAAAACTGTTTTCGTTCTTCATCTGTTTCTAACTCTGCTATTTCTGCTTCTAATTTGCCGCAAATAACAATTACGTCTGAATTATTTTGTTCTGCGTAATTTTTTACATGTTTTACATACTCATTATCTTTATTTAAGGAATTTTCATCTACATTGCAACAGTAAATTTGTGGTTTAATAGTAATTAAATTTAGTTCTTTGATTGATTGATATTCTTCTTCATTTAATTCTACTTTTCGAGCAGGTCTGCCTTCTTCTAAATTAATTCTAATTTTAGTTAACACTTCCTCTTGTAATTTTGCTTTTTCTACAACTTTTTTATCTTGGGATTTTAAAAATTTCCCAATATTTTCTAATTTTCTATTTACAGATTCCAAATCAGCATAAGCTAATTCTAATTCAATTATTTCTATATCACGAATAGGTGAGATGCTTCCCTCTACATGCACAATATTATCATCTTCGAAGCACCTTACCACGTGAATAATAGCACCAACTTGTCTAATATTACCTAAAAATTGATTTCCAAGACCTTCGCCTTTAGAAGCACCCTTTACCAAACCAGCAATATCAACAAATTCTACAGTTGTAGGTATTATTTTTTGCGTTGGAATAAATTCTGCAATTTTATATAATCTAAAATCTGGCACATTAACTATTCCAAAATTTGGATTAATAGTGCAAAATGGATAGTTTGCTGCTTCAGCAGGTGCCGAAGTTAATGCACTAAAAATAGTTGATTTTCCTACGTTTGGTAAACCTACAATTCCACAATTTAAATACATTTTCTAACTTTTAATAAATTAAAATGATTAAAACGGTAAAATAGTAGAAAAATTTAAAATTTTAGATTTATTCTGATATATGGTATATAATTTTTACTATAAAAGTCAAAGTTTATAGATAAATCTTCATTTATATCGAAATCATATAAATGCGCCCCTACATAAGCATCTACTGCGGATAAAATATATACAGCTATTAAATAAAAAGCACTCATATCTCGATTATCTCTATAATATTCTCTCCATAATTTAGTAATTTCATAATCTGGATTAGTTTTTGGGATATTTTCTAATTTGTTTGCATAATCTATAAAATTACTATGATTATAGATAATTAGATATGATAATGTAGCAAAACCTCCAAAAAATAATGGAGCTTTCCAGTAATTTTCAACATATAATTGTCCCCAACCAGGTACTATCAACGAACGCCATATTGCACCAGTTGGGGATTTGCTCATTTGTATAGTTTGTGCTTGAATACTATCTTGTTCTTTGCAAAAAATAGAAATTTCAGACAACAAAAAAAATAGTAATATTAATAAAATGTCCCGTATCATTAAATAACTGCAATTGCTTCTATTTCGATTAATACATCTTTAGGTAAACGTGCTACTTGATAAGCTGCTCTTGCTGGCTTAGAATTACCTAAATATTGTTCATAAATTTCATTCATAATTGCAAAATCAGATAAATCTTTCATCAGAACTGTAGTTTTTACTATATTTTCAGCTGTTCCTCTTGATTTTTCTACTACTGCTAAAACATTCTTTAATGCTTGATGTGTTTGAGAAACAATATCATTACCTGCTAAATTTCCATCAGGAGTTAATGGAATTTGACCTGAAACAAATAATATTTTCCCTTCTGTTAAAATACCTTGAGAATAAGGTCCAATAGGAGCAGGAGCATTTTCAGTAAAAATAATCTCTTTCATAAAAGTTTCCTAATTATTAAACAAATTTTTAGCTGCTAATATTCCACCTATTATTCCTGTATTAGATTGGAACTTAGCATTTATAATTTTAAAATTTTCTTTTATATGTGGTAATGCTCTTTTTTTAACATTTTTAGAAACCTCTTCTAATAAATAGTTAGAATTTGCAATTCCTCCACCAATTATAATAGTATGTATATCTAACAAATTAATTGCCGAAACAAATGCTAAAGATAAATTATACGCAACTTCTTCTATTATTTCTCTACTTAATTCATCATTATTTTCAATTAAATTAAAAATATCTTTTACATCAAATTCATCGAAATCATTTATTTTACTATTAGGATAGTTTTTTAATTTAGATTGAGTTAATTTAATAATCTGTTCCCTTCCACAATATTCTTCTACAATTCCCCACCTAAAAGATGGTAAATATTGATTTATTATATTTCTATCTATAATTATATGACCAATTTCTCCTGCAGAACCATTATCTCCTTTGAATATTCTGCGATTTATAATTATTGCACCTCCAATTCCGGTACCCAAAGTAACATATAAGAAATTATTTAGATTTTTACCATTTCCTTCGTATAATTCTGCTAATGCTGCTATATTAGCGTCATTATCTAAGTAAATGGGTATTTCAGTTATTTTTTTTAATTCTTGAAATAAATTTAAATTCTCCCATCCTTTTAAATTTGGTAAAACAGTTATTTTTCCATTATTGTCTATTATCCCTGGGATGCCTATTCCTATAGATTTAAAATTATTTACTTGAATCAAACTATTAAAAACCTGAAAAAACTGCTGTTTAGAATTTTCTTTGTTTAATGGTTCAGAAAAAAACGAAATTGTAGAAATATCTCCACTTGATATTCCCCATTTTAAATTAGTACCACCAATATCAAAGGCTAAAAACATTATTCATTAATTTTATTGGTATCTAAAATATAATAAATTTCTTCATTTTTTTTTATCATCCCGTATTTTTCGCGTGCTACTTTTTCTATTTCGATTGAATCTTTTTCTAATTTATTAATTAAAATTAATAAGGAGTCTTTTATCTTGTTCTGTTGTTCTATTTGTTGCTTTAAATTTCTAATTTCCATTGTTAATTTGAAGCGATTTAAAAGTCCATAGTCCGAAAACAAAATTACTATAGCAATTAATGTAAAAACAAAAACACCGATTATAATAAATCGGCGTTGTGGTGTATTCTTTATATTATTTGTATCTTCAGTCATTAATTGACAATATTTCTAAAGAAATCTAATAATTTATCCATTTCTTGTTTAGTTCTTTTTTCTGTTACTGCTATTAGTAAACCTTTTCTATTTGGTAAGAATCTATTGATGTTAAGACCAGGTAATATAAATTGTTCTGAAGCTCTATCTACAATAATTTTTGCATCAATAGGAGTTTCTATTAAAAATTCATTAAAGAATGGTTTATTATTAAATAATTTAAATCCGTTTATTTTTTCAATTTCTTGTGCTAAAAAATGTGCTTTATGGAATGATTGTTCGGCAACTTCTTTAATACCTTGCTTACCCATTGTTGCCATGTAAACTGTAGCTGCTAACATAAACAATCCTTGATTTGTACAAATGTTAGAAGTTGCTTTATCACGTTTAATTTGTTGTTCCCTTGTTTGTAATGTTAGCACAAAAGCACGTTTACCGTCTAAATCCTGAGAAATACCACAAATTCTACCAGGCATTTTTCTAATAAATTCTTGTTTACAAGCAAAAATTCCTAAATAAGGACCCCCTAAACTAAGTGGAATTCCTAGTGATTGCCCTTCGCCAACTACTATGTCAGCATTATATTTACCAGGAGCTTCTAACAAACCTAAGGAAATAGGATTTACAATTACTATAAAAAGTGCATTGTTTTTATGTGCTATTTTTTCAATTTCGTATACTTCTTCTAAATTTCCTAAGAAATTAGGTTGTTGAACAATAATTGCAGAAATTTCATCATTTGCTAAAGTTTCAAGTTTATTTAAATCACACGTACCATCTTCAGAAATCACTTCTTCATAAGTTAATTTTCTTCCATATGTAATAGTTTTTGTAACATTTATATAAGCAGGGTTGATCTGACCAGCGATTAAAAATTTAGTTTTTCTATTGTGAGCTTGGCTCATCAAGCAAGCTTCTGCTAATGAACTGGCTCCATCATACAACGAAGCGTTAGATATATCCATACCTGTTAATTGGCAAATCATTGATTGAAACTCATACATAGATTGAAGTGTTCCTTGTGATACTTCTGCTTGGTAAGGTGTATATGCAGTCTTAAATTCGGGCTTTTGCAATACAGAATCAACAATTGATGGAATAAAATGATCGTATGCACCACCACCTAAAAAACATAAACAGTTATCTGCTGATAAATTTTTACTTGCCAAGTTGGATAATAACTTATAAGCTTCGTATTCAGATAGTTTTGGTGGTAAATTTAATAATTCTTTTAACCTAAATTCTTCAGGAATATTAGCTATTAAATCTTCGAAAGAAGTAACACCTATTTTATTTAACATTTCCTGG
>Ga0272446_1004007_pt1 | contig 17855 bp, 16 predicted proteins | sample YNPCB0061_FD_194587 | JGI IMG/M metagenome (GOLD analysis project Ga0272446, IMG submission 194587) | Hot spring microbial mat communities from Yellowstone National Park, WY, United States - YNP-CB-006-1 | ecosystem: Environmental > Aquatic > Thermal springs > Hot (42-90C) > Sediment | place... | reverse complement strand
CATCTTGCCGAAGTAATGTGGCAGGCATTGAAAAAATAATACTGCGTGAGTTACGAGTTGATGTTGAGCAACTCAACAAAATTAAAGGGCTATTAGTACTTTTGTAAAAACTTGTAAAACAAAATTTTGTCTAACTACTAACATCTAACTACTCTTAATTGCTTACTTTTCGGGTTTCAAAGCATTTTTATAGGTATCCAAAGCCCTTTGGCGGGCGAATGTATGCTCTACAATGGGTTTAGGGTACGAAAATTCGCTAAATTCTGGCACCCATTGTTTGATATATCTAAGTTCGGGGTCAAATTTTTTGGTTTGCTCGGTCGGGTTGAAAATTCTAAAATAGGGTGCTGCATCACAACCACTACTGCTTGCCCACTGCCAGCCACCATTATTGGCTGCAAGGTCAAAATCTAAGAGTTTTTTGGCAAAATAAGCCTCGCCCCAACGCCAATCAATTAGTAGATGTTTGGTGAGAAAACTTGCTGTAATCATACGCACACGGTTGTGCATATAGCCTGTTGCATTTAGCTCTCGCATACCTGCATCTACAATGGGGTAGCCTGTTTTGCCTTCGCACCACTTGGCAAACTCTTCTTCATTGTTTCTCCAATGTATGTTTTCATATTCTTTTCGGAAAGCCTGTGTAGCAGCGTGAGGAAAATTGTAGAGAATCATCATATAAAAATCTCTCCAAATCAATTCGTTGAGAAAGGTAGCATTGAGTTTTTGAGCCTGTTGAGCAAGTTGTCGAATACTGATTGTCCCAAAACGCAAATGCACACCCAAACGAGATGTACCCTCTACGGCAGGAAAATTTCGCCTTTCGGCATAATTTCTCAAAATATCCTCTCGTATAACTTTCGGTGGAAAATTTTGTTCGGCTCGCTCAAAGCCCATTGCTTCAAGTGAAATGATTTTTTGCTGTGGCTGTTTGTAGAAATTCCCCCAATACCTTTCCGTCGGATAACTTTCTAAGTGCTTAGGAGTGAGCGTATTAAGCCACTTTTTACTATAAGGCGTAAAAACCGTGTAAGGCGTGCCAGTGTTGCTAAGAATTTCTTTTTTTTCAAAAATACATTGGTCTTTTGAGGTATGAAAAGTTATTCCTTTTTCTTTAAGAAATTTTTGTATAGTTTCATCTCTTGTAATGGCGTAGGGTTCGTAATCGTGGTTGGTGAAAACTACTTTGACTTCGTATTTTTCGGTAATTTGTCTGAAAACCTCCAAAGGAAAACCATAAAAAACCTCCAAAGAACTATCTAAATGAGCAAGTTGGCTTTGCATTTCTTCCAAAGCCTGATAGATGAACGTTACACGGCGGTCTTGCCTGTCATCTAAATCGTCCAAAATGTTTTTATCAAAAATAAAAATAGGCACAACAGGATAAGCACTTTGTAGAGCTTTCGTGAGGGCGGCGTTGTCGTGGAGGCGTAAATCTCGGCGAAACCAAAAGACCGAAACAGCAGGTTTTTGCATATTTTTTTCGCAAAAAACTATATTTGTTTTAAAAATGTTTAAAAAACGTTTAAAATCTGTTCAAACTCCGTTTTGTGATTGTTCTTGCCGAAATTTTAGTATATGCTTACTGCGTATTGGTAGGTATTTTCGTATTAGCTTGGATTAAGACTTCTTCTGCTTGGTGGTTGAGCGAAGCCGAAACCACCAAACAGAAAGGTGAAAAAACACTTAGCGTAATTATTGTTTGCCGAAATGAAATACAAAATTTACCTTACTTAGTCGCGGATTTAGCACAACAAACTTTGCCTATCAAGCATTGGGAAGTCATTTTCGTAGATGATGATTCGGAAGATGGCAGTTACGAGTGGCTTTTGGAGCAAAAAGAGCGAGTAGGCTTCAATTTGAAAGTCTTACGAAATCCTGATTTTTCTGAAATCATCTCACCCAAAAAAAGAGGTATTACGGAAGCTATCAAGCAAGCCGAAGGCGAATGGATTGTCTGCACCGATGCCGACTGCCGTGTGCCTGCTACGTGGTTAGAAACGATTTTTGAGGCAAGCCATAGCGAAGTAGATTTTATCAGTATGCCTGTTCGGTTTATGCCTGTGCCTACGTGGTTTGAGCAGTGGCAGGCGGTAGAATTTGCCAGTCTTGTGGGTTCGGGGGCGGCTTGTATTGCTTTGGGCGTGCCTACTATGTGCAACGGAGCAAACATTGCCTACCGAAAACAAGCCTTTGAGCAAGTTGGAGGCTTTTCAGGTTCGGAGCATATCGCCTCGGGAGATGATGAATTTTTCATGCATAAAATAGCAAACAAATCGACAAAACGAGTAAGATTTCTGAAAAAAAGTAGTGTAATTGTCTCGACACGAGCCAATCCGACTTGGCAAAGTTTGCTCTCGCAACGCCTGCGTTGGGCAAGTAAATGGGAAAATTATCAGAACCCTTTTGCAAAAATTTTGGCGGTGTTTATTTTTTTGGTAAGTATTTCCACAATTTTTTTGTATGTTTATCAGGATTTTTCGGCAATTATTTTCAAGTTTTCGGTAGAATTTTTATTTTTGACTACAATTCTGTTTTTTCTGAAACAAAAAAATCTTACCTTTTGGATACCATTTGTTTTTGTGATGTATCCGTTTTATGTGGTTTTTTTTGCTATCTTTGCAAGGAATAAAAGTTTTGTTTGGAAAAAAAGAGTCTATAACGAAGCAAAATAATGACAAACTTAGAATTTGAGATTTTAGATGAAATTTATTTTGTAGAAAGTTTTGCCAACTTGCAAAAAAAAATCGATACCAACGAGCAAACGCTCAAAAACACACTCAAGCAAATGATAGAAAAAGGTTGGGTAAAATGTTTTGCCAACCAATATACCGAAGTAGTATTTGACACCCACTCTTTTGAAGAAAAGTACCAGATATATCATTATCTTGCCACAAAAGAGGGCTTATTAGCACACAACAGCCGATAACTTATGCAAGCAAATTTAGTGAAAGAGGAAGTTCATCATTCGCCATCATATTACGTAAGAAAGCGTTTTTTCAGCAATTATACTGCTGTGGCAGGCTTGGTAGTGGTTATCTTAGCGGTTATCATTGCAACTTTGGGTTATTTGATTATGCCCGACCATACCCCAGACGGCGATGACGGCTCTGTGTATATCCAGACCAAGCCGCCCGGCTTTGAGGCAACTTTACTCAAAAAACATAAAAATATTCCCATAGAACACCCACACTTCTTGGAGAAGATGATATCGGGCGACCCCAGCGAATACACGATTATCCCCATAAAAAGATATGAGATTGACGAAAAAAACTTAGTCGTTTCTTACGAAAATATCGCTGGAAAAAAAGAAAAAATAAGCCTTCTCTCAGCTGTCAAACCTTTGTACGTAGGAGAAGTAAAGAAGATAAAAGGTGCGGAAACTATGGGCGAAAAGCCTTATCGAATAGACGGCGAAAAAGTTACATTTATCAACCAAAAAGGAGAAATAGAAACTATTACCATTCCCGAGTTGGTAAAAGAGTTTCAAACCAACAACATTGAAATACGCACCTACTGGCTCGGCACAGACAGGCAAGGCAGAGATATGCTTAGCAGACTTATCTTAGGAACACGAATTTCTTTGGGAATTGGTTTGGTAGCAGTATTTATTTCTGTTTTGGTAGGAGTAACCTTAGGCTCTTTGGCAGGTTTTTTTAGCGGAAAAGTAGATTACATCATTACTTGGTTTATGACCGTAGTGTGGTCTATTCCGCAAATTATGCTCGTGATAGCTATTAGTTTAGCTTTGGGACGTGGTGTGCTGGTGGCTTTTATTGCCGTAGGGCTTACTACGTGGGTAGATATTGCTCGCTTGGTGCGTGGCGAGATTATGGCAATTAAAGAAAAACAATATATCGAAGCCTCGCGTGCCTTAGGTTTAAGCAATTTTAAAATTGTTTTCAAACACATTTTGCCTAATTTATTCGGACCGCTTATTGTTGTGATTAGTTCTAACTTCGCCTCGGCTATTCTCACAGAAGCAGGTTTAAGTTTCCTTGGGCTTGGTGCCCAGCCTCCTACGCCTTCGTGGGGAATGATGGTCTATGAAGGTAAAAACTATATTGGTTCAGAAACAGGTTTTCATATGATTTTCTATCCGAGTTTGGCGATTTGTGTTATGGTGCTTGCTTTCAATTTGCTTGGCAACGGCTTACGCGATGCCTACGACCCTAAAACGCAAATAAAATGATAGAAACAAAATCCTTACTGCAAAGAAAAGAAATGGCTTTGAGTGCCTTGCTCGAAATTACACAAGCCATTAACAACAACATTGCAGAAGAGTTTTTGTATCGTATCTATAATTTTACGCTAAGGGGAAACCTGAGCATCAGCCGAATGGCTCTTTGGGTAAATGATTTTGGCTCGTGGAGTTGTAAAACCTTCATCGGAGTAAAGCCTCAAATAAGTAAGCAAAATCTCGAAAAACTTTTAGAAAGCAATGTAAAAGGAGTAACATATCTAAGTGAAAGTATTTTTAGCCAAGATTTTGGTGAATTTGAGTGGCTGATACCTATTTATCATAAAAACAACCCCTTGGCTTTTGTTTTTGCTTCGGGAGTAAATGGAGCAGATATTGATGCCGATTTTATCCGAACCCTTACCAATATTCTCATTGTTGCCATCGAAAATAAAAAACTCGCTCAAAAGCAACTTGAACAAGAAGTTTTCAGAAAAGAATTAGACATTGCCGCCAAAGTACAACAAAGACTTTTTCCTAAAAATTTACCTAATACTCCCAAACTCCAAATTTCTGCCTTTTACTCGCCTCACTCCTCAGTTGGAGGCGATTATTACGATTTTATCCAACTGAACGAAGATGAGATACTCTTTTGCATTGCTGATGTTTCGGGCAAAGGCATTGCCGCTGCAATGATGATGGCAAACTTTCAGGCTTCGTTGCGTACTATTGTTCGTCAAACGAAAAACCTCAGAGAAATTATTGCCGAACTCAATTACTCGGTAATGCAAAACGCCCAAGGTGAGAATTTCATTACCTTCTTTGTGGCTACCTACCGCTTTTCCTCCAAAACACTCTGTTATATCAATGCAGGGCATAACCCACCATTACTTGTGTGCCAATACCACACTCAGCGTTTGGAGCAAGGAACAACCGTGCTGGGCATCTTCGAGCCGCTCCCCTTTATTGTAGAAGCACAAATGATTTTAAATGATGATTTTTTGGTATTCGCCTATACCGATGGGCTTACCGAAACTATCAACCCCGAAGACGAACAATTTGGCGAGGATAGAGTAAATAAGTGCCTACAAACTTACAGCTCCAAAAATTTAGATGTTTTGCATCAGCAAATTATTACCGAAATCAATTCTTTTAGAAAAAATATGCCTTTTCAAGATGATATTACCTTGCTTTCTTGCAAAATTACTCACTAAATCCGCAAAAATAGAATACACAAATAATTGCAATGCGTTACTATAAAACACCAAGCACTTTGCAGAGAGTTTTTTCTTCGTTTGTATGGAAAATACCACAAGAAAAACCAACTATTTACCTTACCTTCGATGACGGACCTATCCCCGAGCTTACACCTTGGGTAATAGAAGTGCTTAAAGAATACAAGGCTAAAGCTACCTTTTTTTGTGTGGGGGATAATATTCAGAAACATTCAGCCATTTTTAGAAATCTTATTATTGATGAAGAACACAGTATCGGAAACCATACTTACAGCCACCTAAACGCTTGGAAAACAGATAGAAAAATTTATCTGCAAGATATACAAGATTGCCAAAAAGAAATTGAAAAAAGAAATGGCAACACACGATTTTTTAGACCCCCCTACGGAAAGCTAAATTTTTACTTGCGTACAGAAATTCAAAAAAATTATCAAATTGTACTTTGGGACGTTTTGAGCTACGACTTCGACGAGCAACTTAGCCGTGAGAATTGCTTGAAAAATGTTTTGAAAAATACCGAAAATGGCTCTATTATTGTATTTCACGATAACATCAAAGCTACGCGTAATTTGATTTATACGCTACCCCGCCTCATAGAACATTTTGGCGAAAAAGGTTTTGTTTTTGATAAACTCTAAAAATTTTATGAAAAAAATAAAAATTCTCTCATTCGTTTTTCTCTATAATTTCTTTGCTTTTGCACAAAACGAGGTGATTTTGAAAAAATATTTTGATATGACCAAAAACACCTACGACTCTTTGCAGATACTACAAAAGCAATACAAAAACCTGCAAAATGCCTCAGAACAAGAAGCCAGACAACTCTACGAAAAAAACGTAGAAAGTCTAAGAAAAACCGCAGGAGCTATGGACGCTATGAATAAAAGCATTTCAGCTCTGAAAGCCTCGCTTTCGGCTACCGAGTATTTTTCGGCTGTTGCCGCCCTCAATAACCCTACCAACGAAGATTTGGGCTTTCGCCTCGAAACCGAAATCCTCAAAATTATTGAAGAAAAAATCGTAAAAAAAACAAAACTTGGCAAAAAAGCTGACCGCTTCCGAAAAATCGTCTCCAATATTATCAATAACCCTATTACTAATCTGATTACCAGCAATATCCCTGTGGTAAATTCTATTAGTTCGGTGGTAAATTTGGTAAATACTACAATGCTCGACGACGACAACGTAAGCCCCGATGATTTGAAAATTTTTAGCCAAGAAATCAAAAAGTATGTAATACATTACGAAAATTTGGCTCGTATCTCGGTTGAATTAGAAAAGCAAAGCCAAGAAATGCACATCAAAATAGACGCCGTAGAAAGCCTACTGAATGACTTTGTTCGTTCTTCTACTGCCGATTTATTCACCGAAGCCAAAAACTTAGAAAACCTGACTACCAACGACCTTATCCGTAATTACTATAACTACTCAAAAGTAGATGCTACTATCAAAACCATTGAAAAGAAATATACCACAGCAGGACGCATCGATTACATTCGTATTCTGGAAGATGGCAGAGTGAATTATTCTATCGTAGGACGACAAAAATTAGATTTTTTGGGTGATGAAATAAGCAAAATTTCTAACGAGTACCTCAATTCTTTGGATACTTACCATAAAAATTTGATAGAAACACTACAAAAAGCAGGAGATTTTAGCCAAGATAAATCCAAAATCAGTCAAAAAGTAGAGGCTCTCAACAAACAATACAAAAACCTACGAAATAGTTTTGAGCAAAACCTTGACCTTAAAACCACCCGTAGCCGAATAGCCGAAGTTCCCAAATTCTAAAAAATGATACTTTTTGCGTTTGTTTTTTGGAAAAATATTGTAAATTAGCACGTTAAAACGAAACAAAATTATGGTTGCTCGTTATATTAAAGAACTCTTGCAGGAAAGTGATGAGGTAATAGTGCAAGACTTGGGTACTTTTCATACTTCTTATTATAGTGCCGAAATTCACCCTGTTTCGCACGCTTTTTCCGCTCCCAACAAAAATATTTCTTTTCAAACCAAAATAAAAGCAAGTAATTTCCTTTTGGAAAACTACATTGCCCAAAAAGAAAATATTTCTCTTGAAGAAGCCAAAGAAGAGGTACAGAAATTTGTAAGTACTTTGAAAGTTAGCTTGGGCGTAGAAAAACGTGTTCCTTTGGAAAATCTGGGAGAGTTGATATTGCAAGTAACCGATGAAATAGAATTTAAGCAAGATAAGCAAACAAATATCTTGAACGACAGCTTCGGCTTGCCCGAAATTTATGCTAAGCCCATAGAAAGGAATGGGGCTACTCAAAAAAGTGTCGTATCCAATACGAATCAAACCAAGAAAGCAAGTACGCCAAATCAAAAAGCTCCTACCGAAGAACCCAAAAGCACTTGGGGAACCGTGGCAGCTATTGGCTCACTTGCTTTTGTGGTGCTTGCCGTTGTGTATGTAGTAGCCGTGGATAGCAGTCTTAATCCCTTCAATGCTTTGCTTGGAAGAAAGGCAGAAAAGAAAGAAACTCCCAAAAAAGAGGAAGAGAAAACCATCGTACAAACAGAAATTAAACAAGAAACACAAAATGCTAGGGAAGAAAATAATGTTAGCAAACCCGAAGAAAATAATCAGCAAGTAACAGATACAGAGCCTAATAAGTCCGAAGAAACTGCTCAAAAACTACAAGAAGAAACTACTCAAAAACCACAAGAAGCACAAGATAAAGTTGTTGAGGAGAAAAAAGTAGAGGAAAAGACAAATAAAACCCAAGGAGATGGCATTTTATTGGAAAATAAAACCAATCAGTTTTATATCGTAATTGGAGGTTTTGCCTCGCAAAACAACGCCTACAAGAAAGTGCGTGAAGCTAAAGCCAAAGGTGTAGAAAATGTAAAAATCGTGCCACCTTTTGATGCCAAAAGACTATACAGAGTGGCAGTAGGGGCATTTGCAACACGCGAGCAAGCCGAAGCAAACTTAGAAGAAATAAAAAATACTTTCAATGTTGAGGCTTGGGTGCTAAAATATTAAAGTAAAGCTAAAAAATATGAAAAGGTGGTTTCGGCTACGCTCAACCACCTTTATTTTATTAAATCAGTCTATTTGTTTATGATAGCCCGAACAATTATCCTGCTGATTTTGTCTAATGTGTTTATGACCTTTGCTTGGTACGGACACCTCAAGCACAAGGAAACTTCCCTGTGGAAAGCTATCCTTGTGAGTTGGGGAATAGCTTTTTTGGAGTATTGCTTACAAGTACCTGCTAATCGCTGGGGGCATCAGGTACTTTCGGCGGCTCATCTCAAAATACTGCAAGAAGTTATCACCTTAGTAGTTTTCGCAGGTTTTTCTATTTGGTATCTCAAAGAGCCTATCCGTTGGAATTACCTCGCCGCTTTTGTGTGCATTCTTTTAGCTGTGTTTTTTATGTTCAAAAAATAAAAAATTTTGTAAAGGTAAAAAGGCAAAACATAGCTCACGGTTTAAACCGTGAGCTATGTTTATTCTTCTTCTTGGCTGGCGGCTTGCAAATACATAGCTCCTTTTTCTACAATCCACGCAGAGTCAGGAATAGGCTTTGACAATTCAAACGCTACCCAATTGCCTTCTCGTCTTTGCACCTTGATAGGAACTTGATAAAAATGCCTCTTATCAGTAGTGTAAAATAAAAATGCTTCCTCGCCTTCCTGCACTACTGCCCCCTCCGAAACAGCCAAAGTCTCCTTCTCACCTACAGCAATACGAGCATTGACATACATATTAGGCAAAAAAGGCGTATCTTTTTCCTCAAAATGAACGTGTACGTTCACCGTTTTGCTTTGCAAGTCGAAAGTTTGCCCTATCAGAAACACCTCTCCTTCAAAAACTTGCTCGCCCAAATGCGGACTTTGAAAATATACTTTTTGCCCTTTTTTTACTTTGGCTATGTCTTTTTCAAAAACTTGCAATTCTATGTGTAAATGCTCTTTGCTCACGATTTCAAAAAGAACCGTTTCGGCAAGAACATTTTGCCCTCTGGCAACATTCACACTCTTGATGTACCCACTAATAGGCGAAACCACCACAAAAGAAGAACTCATATTGCTTGCTTGTAGGTTATTAGTCTGAATACCAACAAACTGCAATTGCTTTTCCAAACTTGCCAAACGAATTTTGGCACTCTGCAAATCGGCAGTAGTTTTCTGCAAGTTTTTTTTCAAACCTGCCTCTTCGGCATCTAAACGGCTTTGCCGCTGAAATTCTTGTTCCAAAAAGACTATCTGATTTTTGGTATTGAGGTATTCTTCTTGCAAAATAAGCAAACGAGGGGTTTCCAGAATAGTCAGCACTTGCCCTTGTTTCACATAATCACCAATCAATAAATCACATTTTTTTACAAATCCCTCCATTTTAGCCGTTACAATTGCTTTGCTTTCAGGTGGAGCTTCTATCATTCCATTTGCTAAAACAAACTCATCAACTTTTTTCTTTTCAAGTTTTCCTAAACGAATACCCATTGTTTGCATCTGTTGGGCATTGACCTTTATGGCAGCGATTGCCTCTTCCTTCTTCTGTGTTTCTAAAGAAACTTCTTTAGACTGACAAGCACTAAAAAGTGCAAAAACAGCAAGAAAAAAGCTTTTGTTTATATCGTGAAGCCTAATCATCATCTGAATCTTTAGTGTTTTCTACTTTTTTAGAACTATTTTCTTTCCTGATTTCAGGATGCCTGATTTCACCTCCTGATGTTCCTGTTTGGGCAGCCAAAAACATAACTAACACCCCAAAGGCAAACACCAAATAGCTTACTGTATTGGCAAAAGACTTTTGTTTCCAATTCGCCCAAAGACCCACACCAGCCAAAATACCAAGTAAATAAGAAGTCCAAGCAAATATTTCAGCTTTTTCTTCGTGTTCGTGAATAAGTTGGTGACTAACATCAGATATTTTTTCTACAATTTCTTCGGCTCCCTCACCCGAAAAAAAAGCAGGAAGTGTACAAATGGCTCCAAAAATAAAAATTCCAAAAGCTGTTCTTTTTACAATTTCAGACTTTACTATCAATCCGCCTAATAAAACCAGCAAGCCTATCAGAGGAGCAACGATTGGCAAGTGATTGACTATCAAATGAAAATGTGCTTGATTCATAAAATAAAAGGTTAAATATGATTAAAATTATTTTAAAATTTCTAATTGTAAAATGGTTTGGTTGTAGCCGTCCAAAGCCTCCCAATATCCCAAACGGATTTTCCAAGCCTGTTCGGTAGTTTGCACGAAAGTCGGATAATCAATTTCACCGATTTGAAACATCTTTTGAGCCTTTTCCAGAATAAGGGTGGCTTGTTTGAGAGCTGTTTGTTCGTAGAAGTCCAAACTCATAAGGTTTTGTTGCAATTTTTTTAGAAAAACGTTTCGTTGTGTGTTTTGTAGTTGTTTCTGATACTCGTACTGCGTTTGAGCCAAATATTCTTTGGTTTTTGCGGCTTCAATATCTTTTTGAAAAGCTCTTGAAAAAATCGGCAGTGCCAAACCAGCCTGAAAAACTTGTGCCAAAAGCTTTCCTTCTACCGACATCATATAATAGCCAAGTCTAAAATCGGGCAGGCGTTGGGCTTGGGCAAGTTTGCGTTCTTGTGTAGCGATGTTTTTTTGCTCTCGCCAAAGAGCCAAAAAAGCATTTTCGCTACTGAAAGCACTTGTATCGGGCAAAGGAAGTTTTACAACTAATTGTGTATCAATTTGTATTATTTCTGCAACTCCCAAACGTAAAGCCAACTGATTTTCTAAAATTTCTTTTTCCCGCTCCAACAAGATTTTGTTTTGTACGGCTTCACGCAAAAAAGTTTCGGCACTTACTTTTTCCAAAATAGAACTTTCACCTTCTTTCCAACGGCTTGTAGCTACTTTGAGAAACTTTTCGTACATTTTTTCCTTTTCTTGCCAAACAAGAATTTTCTTATGCACAAATAAATGCTGGTAGAAAATTCCTTTCAGTTCGTTTTCAATGATTTTGCTTTGTAATTGATAGTCTTTTTGCGAAAAATCAATTTTACTTTGCCAAAATTCTTTTTGTTTTTGATACAAACGTGGCGAAGCAAAACCCTGCGATATTTGAAAAGAGTAATCGGTTTTTTCTAAAATATTGATTTGTCCGTATTGCCCTTCCAAAGCCATTTTGGGGAGTTGGAAGGCTGTTTTTTGTAGTTTTTCTTGGTAGAGAATTTCTGTTTTTTTGCTTTGAAGCAAAAGATTTTGATTTTGAGCTATCTGTAAAGCCTCGTGTAAAGAAATTGTTTTTTGGGCTTGCGATAGATTTGTAAAAAACAGAGGCAAAAGCAATACAAGAGCAAATTTGGGAGAAATTTTTACATTTTTTTGCTCAAAGAAAAAGTACAAAATAGGCAAAACGACAAGTGTAAGAAAAGTAGCCGAAACCAACCCACCAATAACAACCGTAGCAAGTGGCTTTTGTACTTCTGCACCTGCCGAAGTAGAAAGTGCCATCGGCAGAAAGCCCAAACTTGCTACCGAAGCGGTCATCAGTACGGGGCGAAGCCGTACCAAAACACCTATCAAGATGCGTCGGTGCAAGTTTTTTACACCTTCTTTGGCTAATTGATTAAAATAACCAATCAGAACGATACCATTGAGTACAGCCACCCCAAACAAGGCAATAAAACCCACACCTGCCGAAATGCTAAAAGGCATATCCCGAAGCCAAAGAGCAAAAACACCCCCAATCGCCGAAAGAGGAATTGCCGTAAAAATCAGAATGGCTTGTTTGATAGAACGAAAGGTGAAATATAAAAGCATAAAAATCAGCCCCAGAGCAATCGGAACAGCTATCATCAGGCGTTGTTTGCCTTTTTCTAAGTTCTCAAACTGCCCACCATATTCTACATAATAGCCTACAGGCAATTTTATTTTGCGTTTTTCAAAAATAGCTTTCATCTCTTCAACGACACTTTCCACATCACGCCCCCGAACATTTACGCCAATTACGATACGTCTTTTGGTATTTTCTCGCGAAATCTGTGCAGGAGCAGATTGGTAGGCAATATTTGCCAACTCTTCTAATCTTATCTTATTGCCTTGTGGGGTACTGATATACAAGTTTTTGAGATTTTCAAGGCTGTTGCGGTTGGTAGTGTCTAAACGAAGTACCAAATCGAAGCGTTTTTCTCCTTCAAATACCAGCCCTGCTACTTCGCCTGCAAAAGCAGTTCTTACTGCTTGATTGAGCGTTTGAATATCCACGCCATATTGAGCTATTTTCGTTCTATTGTAGCGAACAAGCATTTGCGGTAAGCCTAAAATTTGTTCTACCTTTACATCGGCAACGCCTCGGATTTTTCGGATTTTTTGGGCTGTTTGTTCGGCTTTTTTGGTAAGTATCTCCAAATTTTCCCCATAGATTTTCAAGGCAATATCCGATTTTACGCCTGTCATTAGCTCATTAAATCGCATTTGAATAGGTTGCTGAAACTCAAAATTTACCCCTAAAATATGCTCTTTTAAGGCTTGGCTCATTTTTTCGGCAAGTTCGTCTTTGCTTTCGGCTGTTTTCCATTCGGATTTGTCTTTGAGAATAACCATCAGGTCGTTTGCTTCAATAGGCATCGGGTCGGTAGGGATTTCGGAAGAACCTATTTTGGAAACCACCGTTTTTACTTCGGGAAATTTGAGCAAAACTTTTTCAGCTTCCGAAGAAATGCGTATGGTTTCCGAAAGTGATACACCTGCTTTGAGGCGAGTTTCAACAGCAAAATCTCCTTCATCTAATTGAGGAATAAACTCTCCCCCCAAACGCCCAAATATCCACAAAGCAAGTAGCAAAAAGGAAAAAGTAATTGCAAGTACAGCTACTTTCTTACGCAAAGCCCATAGCAACAAGGGTTGATATATGCGGATAATTTTGTTCATCATTTTGTCCGAAAAATTTGCCTTCAAACTTATTTTTTTGCTCAATACCAAAGCCGACATCATAGGCACATACGTAAGTGAAAGTACAAAAGCCCCCAAAATTGCAAAACTGACAGCTTGTGCCATAGGCTTGAACATCTTGCCCTCGATGCCCGAAAGCGACCAAATCGGTAGATATACCATCAGAATAATAATTTCACCAAAAGCCGCCGACTGCCTGATTTTCTTCGCCGCTACAAATACTTTTTCGTCCATTGCTTTTTGTGAAATTTGTTGTATGCCTTGCAATTTCGGAAAACTTGTGTGCAAATAATGCAAAATAGCTTCTACGATAATCACTGCTCCATCTACCACCAAACCGAAATCTATTGCCCCTAAACTCATCAGGTTTGCCGAAACACCAAACAGGTTCATCATAGCAAGCGTAAAAAGCAAAGCCAAAGGAATGACACTTGCCACTACTAAGCCTGCACGTAAATTCCCCAGAAACAAAATCAGCACAAAAACAACTATCAAGCCTCCCAAAGCCAGATTTTCGGAAACCGTGAAAATGGCTTTATTTACCAAAATCGTTCTGTCTAAAAAAGGTTCTATCACCAATCCTTCGGGTAGGGTAGGCTGAATTTGGGCGATACGTTCTTTTACTTTGGCTATGACTTGTGCAGAATTTGCCCCTTTAAGCATCATCACGATACCGCCCACTACTTCGCCTTTGCCGTCTTGGGTCATAGCTCCGTAGCGAGTGGCACTGCCAAAATGCACTTTTGCTACATCTCTAATCAAGATAGGTACTCCGTTGCTTGTATTTTTGATAGCAGTTTGCTCAATATCTTGCAGTGTTTTCACGAAACCTTCGGCACGGATAAAATAGGCTTGCCCTTGTTTTTCGATGTAGCTTCCGCCTGTGTTTTCGTTGTTTCGGTGCAGAGCTTCAAACACTTCGGTTATGGTCAGGTTGTAGGCACGAAGTTTTTCGGTTTCTATGGCAACTTCGTATTGTTTTACTTTGCCTCCAAAGCTATTGACTTCTACTACGCCCTCTATGCCAGCCAAACGCCGTTTCACTATCCAATCTTGAATAGTACGCAAGTCTTGGGCATTGTAGCGTTTTTCATAGCCTTTCGTGGGGCGAATAACGTACTGATAAATTTCCCCCAGCCCTGTGGAAACAGGAGCTAAATAAGGTTGCCCCATTGCAGGGGGAATTTCTTTTTCGGCTAATTTGATTTTTTCGGCAACCAATTGCCTTGCCCAATAGATATCTGTATCTTCTGTAAAAACAATCGTAATTACTGAAAGCCCAAAACGAGAGATAGAACGTATTTCTTCTACGTTTTGCAGGTTGGCAAAAGCAATTTCTAAGGGAGCAGTAATGAATTGCTCGATTTCTTGTGCCGAAAACTGCGGCGATTGCGTGATTACCTGCACTTGGTTGTTGGTAATATCGGGAACAGCATCTATGGGTATTTGCCTAAGCGAATATAGCCCCCAAATAATCAATCCCACAACGGCTACACCCACAATCATTTTATTGCGGATAGAAAATCCGATGATAGCATCTAACATTTTCAGAAAAATTTAGATTTGTTTTTGGAAATTGAGAGAATTGAAAAAGACAAAAAAGCTATGCCTTTTGTCTCTGACGTGGGGGCTGGAAATTCTCGTTGGTAGGCTGAAAACAATAAAACGACTGCCAAGCCGAGTAATTTTTTGCTTGGGCAATTGGAAATACTTTTTGATTTATTTCAAAATCAGCAACAGGCAGAATAATTGAACCTACACACTCGGCGTGTTGGTGATGAAAAGGGAGTTTTTTATGATTTTGGTCTTGTTTTTGGTGTTCGGTGTGGGTGTAGTGTAGGCACAAAAACTGCCAGAAGTCAATATTTTCGTTTTGGCGGTGTTCTTCGTAATGTTCTGCCAAAGTGCCAAAATCAAACAGATAGCATACATCAGTTTTTGGAAAAAAACTGATAAGGCTTATCCAGACACTTAGTAATATGGCATAAATTTGTTTCACGCTTGCAAACATACCTGAAAAAAAGTTTAGAAACAAACTAAATTGTAGGAGTAACTCTGTATATTTGCAGTCTAAAAACAATACAGATGAAGTCTTTTATCCGTTTTCTTATTCGTTTTGTACCTCGTAAATACTTGCAGTTGTTTAGTGGAATAGGTTTGAGAGTATTGGCTTGGTTTTATAGAGGTAATAACGTAGAATGTCCTATTTCAGGGAGAACTTATCGTAAATTTTTGCCTTACGGCAGAGTAAATATGCGTGAGAATGCCCTCTGCCCCGACTCGCAATCTTTGGAACGGCATAGGTTATTATGGCTTTTTCTGAAAGAAAAAACCAACTTTTTTACTGCATCGCTTAAAGTTTTGCATATTGCTCCTGAGGTTTGTTTTATCAAAAAATTTGAAAAATTACCTAATCTCACCCAATACATCACAGCCGATTTGGAATCGCCCTTAGCTAAGGTAAAAATGGATATTCATCAAATGCCCTTTGCCGATAACTATTTTGATGCCGCTTTCTGCAACCACGTGATGGAACACGTAGAAGATGACCTTAAAGCAATGCAAGAAATTTACCGAGTGCTAAAACCAAATGGTTGGGCAATTATCCAATCGCCTATGGATATGACTTTGGAAAAAACTTACGAAGACAAAAGCATCACCTCGCCCCAAGCCCGTGAAAAAGCTTTCGGGCAAAGCGACCACCTCCGAATGTATGGCAGAGATTATCCCGAACGCCTCCGAAAAGCAGGTTTTGAGGTAATTGAAGATGATTTTGTAAAAAAACTCTCTCCCGAAACTATCAAACGCTTTGCCCTCCCTGCTGATGAAATCATTTATTGGTGCTTCAAAAAATAAGTAGCCATTCATACTCAAATATCAAATTTTTTCCTTTTAAACTCATACAACTCACCCAAATATTTTTTACGAACCTCAGTATCTTTTGCTAAATCTTCGGGTATGCCTTCCCTGAACACTTTGCCTTCGCTCATTACATATACCCAATCGGTAATAGAGAGTGTTTCGTCGGCGTTGTGGTCGGTGATGAGTACGCCTAAGTTTTTGAATTTCAATTTATAGACAATTTTCTGAATTTCCTCCACTGCCAAGGGGTCTACGCCTGCAAAAGGTTCGTCTAGAAGAATAAATTTGGGGTTGGTTGCCAATGCCCGAGCAATTTCGGTTCGTCTTCGCTCTCCTCCTGAAAGCACTTTTCCCATATTTTTACGCACGTGTGTAAGGTTAAATTCTTCTAACAAGGATTCGGTTTTTTCTTTTTGCTCTTGCTTGGAAGGGTTTGTCATTTCCAGCACGGCTTTTATGTTATCCTCTACGCTTAGATTCCTGAACACAGAGGCTTCTTGTGCCAAATATCCTAAGCCAAGCCTTGCTCTCTTGAACATAGGCAAAGCCGTAATATCTTGTCCTTCCAAAAGTATTCTACCAGAGTCGGGTTTTACTAAACCCACGGTCATATAGAAAGTAGTTGTTTTGCCTGCTCCGTTGTGTCCGAGCAAACCAATAATTTTTCCTTGCTCTACTTCTACCGATACATTATTTACAACATAACGCTTTCCGTAACGCTTTACCAAGTTTTCAGCCCTTAATTTCATCAATGTTTATAGTTTTTGGCTTTCAAAAAGTTCTGCAAATATCGTACTTTTTGAAAAAAAATTGCTCTAAATCAAACAATTTTAAAGTAAGCAAGTTTTCAATACAAAAGAAATTAAAAAAAAGTGTTGCAACATTAAAAGTTGCTACATATATTTGCGATAGAAAATTTTTTCACTTAAAAAAACCAGAAAAGCAATGAAAAACCTCAAAATCTATGGTCTTGTATTTGCGGGAGCATTTGCTCTTGCCGCCTGCGAGTCTGCACCTAAAAGTGATGAAGCCAAAACGGGCGAGGCTCAAAAAGTAGATGAAAGCAAAACTAACGAAGCCCAATCGCTGAAAGTGGATTTAGCCAGTAGCTCTGTAACTTGGGTAGGCACTAAGCCCACAGGCAAACACAATGGTACTTTCAACCTTAGCGAAGGAGCTATCTCGGTAAAGGGCAATGAAGTGGTTGGTGGCAAATTTACGATTGACATCAACACCCTGAAAGTCTTAGACATTCCAGCCGAAGACGAAGGCAATGCTAAACTTACCAAACACCTCAAAAGTGCCGATTTCTTTGAAGTAGAAAAATTTCCTACGGCTACATTTGAAATCGTTTCGGTAAGCCCCTATAAACCCGATACCACCGCCAAAACAGAAGAAAAAGACAAAGAATATACTTTGGAAAACCCAACCCACACGGTTACAGGTAATTTAACCCTGAAAGGTGTAACCAAATCTATCTCTTTCCCCGCCATCGTAAAAGTTGAGGGTGGCAAGGTGGAGGCTGAAGCCGAATTTAATATCAATCGCAAAGATTGGGGAATGGAATACGGCACAGATGAAGCAAAACTAAAAGATAAATTCATTAGGCCTACCGTGCATATTGGTTTCAAAATTAGGGCAGCAGCGGCTCAATAAAATTAAACACTCTAAGTTA
>Ga0272446_1004006_pt1 | contig 17855 bp, 16 predicted proteins | sample YNPCB0061_FD_194587 | JGI IMG/M metagenome (GOLD analysis project Ga0272446, IMG submission 194587) | Hot spring microbial mat communities from Yellowstone National Park, WY, United States - YNP-CB-006-1 | ecosystem: Environmental > Aquatic > Thermal springs > Hot (42-90C) > Sediment | place... | reverse complement strand
ATCAGGTTCTGTCCATCCCTCTCAACGGCAGGAACTGGACCGCCTTGATGGCGCTGGCCCCGGGCGCAACCAACACCGGCGAGGGCAACCAGAACTCGATCCGTTTCAACGGCCGGTCCCGAGACGACAACAATTTCACTTTGGACGGCGTGGACGCCACCGGCGTGAAAGACCCTCGCCAGGAGGCCAACCTGCGGCTCAACATCTCGCTGGATGCGATTAGCGAGTTCCGGGTGAGCTCCGGCTTGTACAACGCCGAAAGCGGCAACGGGGCCGGGGCGCAGATGAACCTGGTTTCCAAGACCGGCTCAAACGAGTTTCATGGCGGGCTGTTTGAGTACTTCCGCAACGACAAACTGGACGCCCGGCGTCCTACCGATTTCCTGGGCAAGCCTCCCTTCAGGCTCAACCAGTTCGGCGGCAACCTGGGAGGCCGCTTGGTGCGGGACAAGACCTTCTTTTTCGTGAACTACGAGGGGTTGGAACAACGCCTGTCGACCACGCTCACGGGCTCCGTGCCCAGCGAGGCCCTGCGCCAGCAGGTATTGGCCACTTCGCCGGCGCTTCGGCCCGTGGTCGAGGCCTACAAACCAGGCACGGCTCGCACCTCCAACGCAGAGGTGGATACGCTGACCGCGGTGGGCTCCCAGCCCTGGACAGAAAAGAGCGGCATGTTCCGGGTGGATCACCGCTTCAATGATTCCAACTCGATCTTTGTCCGCTACAACGTGGACGACGGGCGCATCGACGAGCTGCGCAACGCTCTGCTGGAGACTCGCACGAGCAATTTCCGGACTCAGAACGGCGTCGTCCAGTTTCAGCGGACCTTTTCGCCGGCGTTGCTCAGCGAGATCCGGCTCGGTGTGAACCGCTCCGCGCTGCGCCGCGACACCAACGGCACCTTCGGCGAGGGCATTTCCATCTCCGGCCTCATTAACCTCCAGCCGGACCGCAACGAGGTGGAAATCGGAACCAGCTACGGTCTGGCGCCGACCCTGACCTGGATCCGCGGGCGGCACACTTGGAAGTTCGGCGGGGAGATCCGCAAAATCGATCTCGTGCTGGCCGACACCGGACAAATCACCACGAGCTTTTCTTCGCGGGCGCTGTTTGTGCAGAACCGGGCCAACTCGGTTTCGTTTGGCAGCGCGCTGCCGGGCGTGAAGTCTCTTCGGCCCTACTACTTCGCTTACGCGCAGGATGAGATCAAATTGACTCGCACGCTCACCTTGAGCCTGGGCGCGCGGTATGAGTATTATTCGGTAGCCAAGACCAGCGACGGGCGGGGGCGCGTATTCGACCTGGAGCGCTGCTCCGGCTTTTGCGCGCCGGGAACTCCGTGGTATTTCCCCGACAAGAACAACTGGGCGCCGCGAGCCGGGCTCGGTTGGGCGCCGCGGGCGTTGAACGGCAAGACGGTTTTTCGTTTGGGCTACGGCATCTTCTATGGTCCGGGGCAAATCGACGATGTGAACGCGGCCATCGACAGCATTCCCGAGAACTACACGCTGTCCAGTTCGGATCAGCCGCTGCTGTCGTTTCCGGCGGCGCAATATCTTGGACAGGCAAAGTCCACGGGGGTGTCGGCGCGAGCGTTGCAGCGGGACCGGCGTGAGGGATACAGCCAGCAATGGACCTTCGCCATACAACAGGAGCTGCCGATGCAATTTGTGCTGCAAACGGCTTATGTCGGCGGCAACGGGCACCATTTATTCGGGCGCTCTTTCATCAACACGATCGACCCGGTGACACGCACCCGTCCGTATCCCAACTTCAGCAACGTGGACATCAAGACCAACGACGGCAACAGCAGCTTCCAGGCGCTGCAAGTCTCGCTCACCCGCTCCATGCAGCGCGGGTTTCTGTGGCAGACCCAGTACATGTGGTCGCACAACATCAACGACAACGCGGGAGCGGGCGACGGCGCCAACCGGATGATCTCGGCGTGCCGCCGCTGTGACCGCGGCGATGCTCCTTGGGATCTCCGGCACACCGTGACCATGAACTCGATTTATGAGGTTCCTTTGGGGAGAGGCCGCTATGCGTTGCGCAACCGGTTCCTGCAAGCCGTGGCGGGCGGTTGGAATTTGAACGGCGTTTTCACGGCGCGCACCGGAATGCCCTTCGACGTAACAGTCAGCCGCAGTGCGTCTTCGCTCCCGGACGGCGTGGTGAGCACCCCCGGCCGCAGCGCTCCGGCGCAGAGACCCAACTTCGTCCCAGGCCAGAGCCTGTACGCGGCGGTAAAGTCGCCGTTAGGGTGGCTGAACCCCGCCGCCTTTGCGATACCGCCTTCCGGGACCTGGGGCACGTTGCCCCGCAGTGCGCTGCGCGGGCCTGGCTTGTGGCAACTGGATCTGGGCGTCGGCAAACAGGCGAAGCTGGTGGAACGGCACACCCTCGAGTTCCGCGCCGAAATGTTCAATCTGTTCAACCGCGCTCAGTACGGCAAGCCCGAAAGCAATTTTTCCAACCTCGGGACATTCGGGACGATCCTCTCGGTGGTGAACAACAATCCCACCGGCTCGGGCGGCCCCCGGCAGATCCAACTCATGCTTCGCTACCGGTTCTAATGCGGAAGGCGCCTGGTAGTCCGATTTGAGTATCACCGGTCTAAGGTCTGGCGGTCCGCGAGGGGGATTTTCTATCGCCGCGACCCGAGTTACGCGCATTGTCTGGATGGCGTCAACCCGGCGCCGCGCTTTGGCGTCGCCTTTGATGTCTTCTCCGGCGGCAGGACGAGCGGCGGCGGGCCCATGGCACTAGCTAGGCGCCCGTAAATGGATAGGCGGCCAATTAGGAGGCCGAACTCTTCGGTTTCGACGTGCGCCGCGTTAACAGCGATCCCCTCCTTTCGGATTCGCAGCGCCCCAATGACAGCTCCTATAGGGGCAGCGCGGGCCTGAGCCATCCAGTCTGCCCGCCGGCAATCGCCATGAGTGGCTCCAAGTGGGCCTGATCAGCGTCCGTTATATGCACAATCTCAACCTGTTTATCCAAGTGGAGATCACGCTGGCGACCTTGGGCAGATCAGTCCGGCCACCCGCCGGGCGCAACGGGTAGGTCGCGCTGGAGTTCGAGTCTAACGTCCGCTTGGGCGCGCAGGCGGCGTCCTGAAGCCAAGGCAGCCCGGCGTAGCCCGGCGCGTAACCCGCGCCCCAGAAGATCAGGATCGGTCTCCAGCAACGGTACGGCAGCCGGCGCATTCCCCCCAGTTGGGTGTTGACTTTGCTGTTAGAGTATTCTTGAAGATGACCCGCCGGAGTGGGCGGCTTCGGCGGGCAATGGGTGCGGTTGCCGGAGGCCGGGGAGGATACATTCGTGATACTCACGACCTTTAACGTCGTCACATTCCTTTTGCTGCTTCTGACCGGGTGGGTGGTCTGGGCCAGATTCACGCGCGGGCTGGAGACGTCCTGGCCCCTGATCTACTATATGGGCGTGGTCGTCTATTCCAAGGTGTTCCCCGGGTCGCTGGACGCCGTCTGGGTTTACGCCGGCGTGATCGCCGCGTTGTTCCTCCGATTCGAGTTCATGGGCGGCGTGATCCTGAAGCTCATCCGGCTGGCGGACCTGATCGTGCTCGGCTACATCCTCTGGCGTTGTGTTGCTTTGCTGATGATGTGGTGAGACTCAACAGCCTTCGGTGGGAAACCCGTGCTCCAACCACGCTCGCCAACCGCCGTCGAGCGAGATCACGTTGGTGTAGCCCATCTTCTGCAAGGCGTCGGCCGCCAGAGCGGAGCGGTATCCGCCGCCGCAATACAGCACCAGCGTCTGGTTCTTGTCCGGGAAGAGCGTTTCGATGTCGCGCTCGATGATCCCCTTGCCCAAGTGGACTGCGCCGGCGGCGTGTCCGGCCGCCCACTCGCTCTCCTCCCGCACGTCGATCAGAACATGCGGCGCGCCGCTTTCCCGGAAGGCCCAGTATTCGGCGGCGGTCATCTGTTTCACCCGCGTTTTGGCGTCATTCACCAGGGCCAGAAAGCCCGGACTGTGTTGTTTTCCGTGCGCCATCTCTAACTCTCACGCCGGATTCGAGCTCCGGCCTGGACTAGTTTTTGTTCGATTCTCTCGTAGCCCCGGTCGAGGTGATAGACCCTGTCCACCACGGTTTCACCGCGCGCCACCAGTCCCGCCAGCACCAGCGAGGCGCTGGCTCGCAGGTCGGAGGCGATCACCTGCGCGCCGGTCAGAGTGCGAGGTCCGGCCACAATGGCCTGGCGGCCTTCCACTCGGATGTTGGCGCCCATGCGGTTCAACTCCAGCGCGTGCATGAAGCGGTTTTCGAAGATGGTTTCCGTGATCAGCGCGATGCCGTCAGCCTGGGTCATCAAGGCCATAAACTGGGCTTGCAGGTCGGTGGCGAAGCCGGGGTATTCCTCGGTGGTCACATCGACGGCGCGCAGGGCGCCGGCTCTCCTGACACGCAGGCTGCCCTCTGCGGGGACCGTCACTTCCACGCCCGCCTGACGTAGCTTCACGATCAAGGCATTGAGATGTTCGGGAATGCAGCCGGTGAGGGTTAAATCGCCCCCGGTGATGGCCGCGGCGATGGCGAACGTGCCGGCTTCGATACGGTCCGGGATGATGGTATGCGTGGCGCCGCCGAGGCGTTCGACCCCCTGGATCCGAATCGTGGAAGTCCCCGCGCCCTCGATCCGCGCTCCCATCTTGTTGAGCAATTCCGCCAGGTCGGCGACCTCGGGTTCGCGGGCTGCGTTTTCGATGACGGTTTCGCCTCGGGCCAGCGCCGCCGCCATCATGATGTCTTCGGTGCCCGTAACCGTGATGCGGTCAAAGTGGATCAGGGCGCCCCGGAGCCCTCCGGGAGCGGCGGCTTCGATATAGCCGTGGGACTGTCCCACACGAGCGCCGAGTTGCTCGAGCGCGGCGATGTGCAAATTGACCGGCCGGGCGCCGATGGCGCAGCCGCCGGGCAAAGAAACCCGCGCCTTTCCGGTGCGGGCGGCCAGCGGCCCCAATACGAGGCTAGAGGCGCGCATGGTCTTCACCAGCTCATAGGGCGCCTCAGGACGCGCAATGCGAGCGGCGCAAACCCTCACCGCCCCCGCGCCATCGACGTGAACCTCCGCTCCGGTCAACCGCAGCAACTCTTGCATCGTGCGGATGTCGCGCACCTGCGGGATGCGGTGTAGCGTGACCGGCTCCTCGGTGAGCAAGCAAGCGGCCAATAGCGGCAGAGCGGAGTTCTTGGCGCCGCTGATGGGAACTTCGCCCTCCAGCGCACAGCCGCCCCAAATTCTGAGTTTATCCATGAGTTTGCTTCCGCCCTGGGATTTACCCGCCGATGGCCGCCGCCACCCTGCCGCCGTGCGCCGCCAGACGCGTTTCGGCCTCCTCGCGCGAGAGCCCCAGCTTGGCCATCACAATCGCCGTCTTAACGTTTTCCCCTGCTTCCCGATAGAGCCGAGCGCCGGCTTCCGGGTCGAGTCCCGTGGCTTCGCAAACGATGCGCCGTGCGCGGTCGCGCAGCTTCTCATTGCGCGGTTGGAGGTTCACCATCAGGTTCCCGAAGACCAAGCCTCGCCGAATCATAGCGCCGGTGCTAAGCATGTTTAGGACCATTTTGGTGGCGGTGCCGGCCTTCAGGCGGGTTGACCCGGCGATGATTTCCGGTCCCGGCACCGGCTCGATGGGATAGTCCACCTCCCGGCTCAACTGCGAATCCGGGGTGCATGATATGCCGATGGTCTTCGCCCCCAGGGCGCGAGCCGCCCGAACGGCGCCGAGGACGTAAGGCGTCCGCCCGCTGGCCGAGATGCCGGCCACAATATCGGCGCTGGTGAAGCCCCGGCCGAGCAGATCGCGCGCCCCGCCTTCCGCGTCATCCTCGCTAGCCTCCACGGACCGCGCCAGCGCCGGCTCGCCCCCGGCGATGACGCCTTGCACCAGGTCCGGCGGCACGTCGAACGTCGGAGGGCATTCGGAGGCGTCCAGCACCCCCAGCCTTCCGCTGGTTCCGGCGCCGATATAAAACAGACGCCCGCCGCGGTCCATGGTCTCCACAATGGCGTCCACCGCTGCGGCGATGCGCGGCAGTTCGGCCTTAACCGCCTCGGCGACCTTGTGATCCTCCTCGTTGATGACCCGGAGCATCTCCAGGGTGGGTAAGGCGTCAATCCGTACCGATGCCGGGTTGCGCTTCTCTGTGACCAGATGACCCAACATCCTACGCCACCCCCGCCTTGCGCATGGCCGCGCGGGCGGAGTCCAGCGCCAAACGGGCGGCTTCCTCCGGCGTCATGTCCTTCAAGCCGCGCCCGAATACCTCCGGGCTGACCGCGTCCTCATAGCCGATCTTTTTGAGCGCGCCGAAAAAGCCGTCCCAATCGATCACCCCTTCGCCCGGCATCAGGCGGTCCATGTCTTTGACCTCTTCCGGCGGGAGTTTCTTGGCATCGGAGATGTGGACGTGAACAATCCGCTGCTTTCCGGCAGCCAGGATGTCTTTGACGGTTGCGCCGGCGTGGTGCCAGTGCCAGGCGTCGAGCAAAAGCCCGACGTTCGGTCCGCACTCGGCGGCGAAGGCGGTCATTTCATCCATTCGCCAAATGAACTCGTGCGGGTGCTGCCGCCGCAGGTGCAGCGGGCCAAGGAACTCCAAGCCCAGCCGGATGCCATGATCAGCCAGTACTTTCGCCGCCTCTGAAAAGCGAGCCTTGTAGCGGCTGCGCAGTTCCGCCTTGGGGGTGTCCGAGGAGGCGGCGATCCATGTAGCCACCCGGTGGCAGCCGATGTCGGCCAGGAACTTAGCCTGCGCCTCAAGCTTGGCCATGCTTTGGCGGAAAGCTTGCTCATCTTTGCGAAACTCGACCGGGAAGCCTGCTGCCGCGGGTTTGATTCTTAAATGCTCGAAGATGGCCTTGGTTTCGGCTACGCCGGCTTCCATGGCTCGGCCGAGGTTCACCTCGGCGCCGCCGAAGCCTAGGCGAGCCGCGAGACGGACAAATTCAGGCCACGGAACCCGTCCGGTGGTGATGGTTGCGTTCAGGGAAATATACATTGCCGGTTGCGGACCTATCGCTATTCAGTCTGCCATAAAACAGACTGACCCCACACTCCACTACCGGCTCGGATTTCCCGGCGGGCGCCGGGCGTGGCAAGGATGGTCCGGGCGCCGGCGCTCAGGCGCTGAAAGAGCTGCCGCAGCCGCAAGTGGACCGCACGTTGGGGTTGTTGAACTTAAAGCCGGAACCCTCCATGGTCTCGACGTAATCCACCTCGGCGCCGTCCAGATAGAGCATGCTGGCCTGATCGATAAAGACCTTTAAGCCATTGAAATCATAGGTCTTATCGAGAAGCCCCGGATTGTTCTCAAAAGCCATGGAATAGCTGAATCCGGAACACCCGCCGCCCACCACGGCAATCCTCAAACCCTCGGGCTTGGGATCCTGGGCGTTGAGGATCTCCTTCACCTTGTCGACGGCTCGCTCGCTTAACCGAATCACAACAATTCCCCTCCTTGCTTCGGGATCTTATAGGGCTACACTCCCATTGTAGCGGCTTTGTCGGCCGCCTCCAAATGTGTGGATGAGATTGCGTGAACTTGGTTGCGGGAATCTGCTATCTTGGGCAGAAAAAGAAGCTGGCCGTGCCGTTCGGCGGGCCGGCTGATGGCCGCCGGGGATTCCTTGAAACCCCAAAGCGCGGGTCCGCGTCCGTTAGGGCATGAACGGCTTCAGTGGGACGCTCCCGTTCCCGGCGGTTACTGGTAAAGGCGGCGCCGTCAGGACGAAAGTGGACTACCGAAGAACCGAAGAAGGCGAACTGGTCCGCCGGGTTCAGGCCAAGGACGAAATGGCGTTCCGCGAGATCGTGGAACGCTATCAGGCCAAGGTCTTTTCGATTATCTACGGCATTCTCCGCAACCGCAACGATGCCGAGGATATCGCCCAGCAGGTGTTCGCCAAAATCTACTTCTCCATCGGCTCCTTCGATTTTCGTAGTTCTTTGCTCACCTGGATTTATAAGATCACGGTCAATGAGTGCTACGACTACCTCCGCAAGCGGCGGGTCCGCAAGCTCGTTTATGAAAGCGACTTTTCCGAAGAGGATTCGCTGCGGATGGAGAATTCTGAAGCCGCGGTTGAGCAGGCGAGCGCCATCGACGAAGACTTGGCGCGGCGGGATTTCGTTCTCAAACTTCTCACCAAGGTGTCCGAGGAGGATCGCAACCTTATCCTCCTCAAGGAAGTGGAGGGTCATTCGGTCGAGGAACTGGCGGCCATGACCGGAATGAATGAAAATACGATCAAGGTGAAGCTTTTCCGTGCGCGGCAGAAGCTGGTGAAGGCAGCCCAGCGGCTGACGCGCCGCGCTCCGGCCAAGCGGCCGTAGGGCGTTTGGCAAGTACACCCGTAACCGGGCGTCAGATCCGGGAGGGTGAAGGACAGGGCAGAATTGCTTGAGGGAAGAGTAGTGATGCACGACAACATCCGGGAACACCTGGAGAGCTATCTTGAAGGCAAGTGCACCGGGGCCCAGACCGAGATGTTCCAGAATCATCTCGCTGGGTGTAGGGACTGCCGGAGCCTGCTGGAGGAAATGGTGGAGACCTCCCGGCTCGTCCAGGTTTTGAAACCTCCAGCCGGCGATCTGGAACCGGCGCCCGGTTTTTACGGCCGGGTGATGAATCGCATCGAGGCACGGCGGCGTGCCTCCTTCTGGGACTTTCTTCTAGATCCGGTGTTCGGCAAGCGTCTGGTTTTGGCGTCTCTGGCGCTGGTGGTCATTTTGGGATCTTACATGGCGGCCACCTCGACAGACACCGACCAGATCGCCACCGCCCCGGAAGCCATCCTGGGCGCGCCGCACAGCGCTGAGCCGGTGCCGTCGGAAGACGTGGATCAAGCCCGGGACGTGATCCTGGTCCAATTAGCCACGTACCGGGAATAGGGAACCATGAAGCCGGACTGTTCCGCGCCGTGGCGTAACCCCCGGGTCATTTTGGTCTTGCTGCTGGTTTTTCTTTCAGGCGCGGTGTCCGGCGCCATGGTGCTCCGCTCCGGCGTTCTGTCGCCTGCCAAGAAGTCCTCCGGAGCGATGCTGTGGACCGAGGGGGGCAAGGAGATCAGCCTTCAGCGTTTTCGCAAGGAACTGGACCTCACGCCCGCCCAAGCGCAGCAAGTCGAGACCGTGCTGGACGACTTCATGCGCTATTACCAGACCCTACAGTTGCAGATGGACGAAGTCCGCGCCAGCGGCAAGGACCGCATTATGAGAATTCTCCGGGAAGACCAGCGGCGCAAGTTCGAACAGATGCTGTCGAACATGCAAGCCCGCCAGTTGCGCTGAGCCTGCTGGCGGCTACATCCCCATGATCTGGTAGCCGGCGTCTACGTACAGCACGTTTCCGGTAACGCCCCGGCCCAGATGGCTGGCCAGAAAAACCGCCGTGTCGGCCACTTCGGCCGGTTCCGCGTTGCGCCGGAAAGGCGCGTGGGCGGCCACGTGCTCCAGCATCGAAGTGAAACCCTGGATCCCTCGCGCCGAAGCCGTTTTCACGGGTCCCGCGGAAATGGCGTTGACCCGAACGCCGGCCGGTCCGAGCTCGGCCGCCAGATACCGCACGCAAGCCTCCAGCGCAGCCTTGGCCACCCCCATCACGTTGTAATTCGGCACCACCCGCACCGCGCCCAAATAGCTCAAAGTCAGGATGGCGCCGCCTTCGCTCATCAATGGCGCCATGGCGCGCGAGACCGACACCAGCGAATAAGAACTGATCTCCTGCGCCACCAGGTAGCCCGACTTGGAAGTTTCCAGGAACGGGCGGCTCAGATCCTCGCGGTTGGCGAAGGCGATGCTGTGCACCAGCGCGTCCAGGCGGCCAAACTCGGCTTTCAGCCGCGCCGTGAGCCCGGACAGTTCCTCATCCTGGGTGACGTCACAGGCAGTCACTAGGGCGGCGCCCAGCTCGGCGCCTAATTCCTCCACCGTGGCGCGCTGCCGTTCGCCCTGGTAGGTCATGGCGATGCGCGCGCCCTCGCGAACAAAAGCCTGCGCGATATGCCAGGCCAAACTCCACCGATTGGCCACGCCGAGAATGAGCGCAGCCCTACCCTCCAAAAGCTTTCCCATGAATCCCTTCCAGTGTACCCAAATGGGGTCCGCCGGAGCGGGTCACGGTGTTCGCCCGTTTTGAAATGGCCGCCGGGCGAACTGCGATTGCTTCCGTTTCCGATGGAATCGCCTGGGCTTAGAATGAGAGGCGGAGGCGTGCCTTATGGCGTTCCAAGTGAAAGTTAAGGGTTTTAGTGATGGAGGGTGGATTCCCCAGCGGCACACCGGCGACGCCGAAAACCTATCCCCGGCGATGGAATGGTCGGGCGAGCCGGAAGGGACCCAGGGCTTCGCCCTGATCGTGGACGATCCCGACGCGCCCGGCGGAACTTGGAATCACTGGCTGTTGTGGGACATCCCCGCTCACGTGCACTCCCTGCCGGAAGGATTCCGCCCCGGCGACGTGGGAGCGAGCGGGAAGAACGATTTCGGCCATTACGGCTACGGCGGGCCGCATCCGCCCAAGGGCCACGGCCCACACCGGTACAACTTCACGGTTTACGCGGTGGACCGCGCAGCGCTGGGTCTGCCTGTGGGCGCAACGCGGCGGGAGCTCGACCGCGCCCTGGCCGGCCGCGTGCTCGCCAAGGCCGCCTATATGGGCCGCTACGAGCGCCGGTAAGTCCCCGGCTCAGTCGAAGATTACGGTCTTATTGGCGTAGCACAAAATACGGTGCTCCAGGTGCCACTTGACGGCGCGGGACAGCACCACTCGTTCCAGGTCGCGGCCTTTCTGGATCAGGTCCTGAAGCTGATCACGGTGGGAGATGCGCGTCACGTCCTGTTCGATGATCGGGCCATCGTCCAGCACCTCGGTGACGTAATGGCTGGTGGCGCCGATGAGCTTCACTCCGCGCGCAAACGCCGCATGATAGGGACGCGCCCCGCTGAAGGCGGGCAGAAACGAGTGATGGACATTGATGATGCGCCGCTCGAAGCGCGCCACGAACGCCGGCGACAGGATCTGCATATAGCGCGCCAGCACCACCAGATCAATGCCGGACCGCTCCAAAAGCGCGATCTCGGCGCGCTCCACCTCCGGCTTATTGTTCTTGTCGACCGGAAAGTGGTGAAACGGGATGCCGTAAAAGGCGGCCAAGTCCGCCGCGTCCCGGTGATTGCTGATCACCAGCGGAATATGGCAGCGGAGCTCGCCCGAACGGTGGCGGTGCAGCAGATCCACCAGACAGTGCAAGTGCTGGGAAACGAAGATCGCCACCCGCAGCTTGGCTTCGCTGTATTCCAGGCGCCAGCGCATTTTGAACGCCTCGGCGATGTCCTGGAACTCGCGGCGGAACTCGGCTTCGTTGAGATCGAAATCGTCCAGCGCCCACTCCACCCGCATAAAGAACAGGCCGAGTTCGTTGTCCTGGTGCTGGTCGGCGTGCAGGATGTTGGCGCCGTGCGAATACAGAAACGTGGCGATGGTGGCCACGATGCCCTTGCGGTCCGGGCAATCGATCAACAGAATCGCGCTGCGGCTCAAGCGGCGGCTGCCCTCTTCTTGCGGTAGGTCTTGGCCAGCTCGATATACACGCCCAGATCGCGGTCCAGATCCGACTGCGTGCCGTCGAAGTAGAACGAGCGGATGGGAATGCCTCCCAGATCCTTGCTTACCCTCGGGTAGACGGCTTCACTCACAATGCCGTTCATGCAGGTGAACGGGCTAATGTCGATGATGCCGTCGACGCCTTTCTTGGCCAGGTAGACGCTTTTGCCCACGTTTAGCACCATTTCGCCCAGCGCGCCGTCATTGGGCAGATAGGGCCGCGCCAGCTCCAAAATCGTCTCGATGGGCGGCTCTTCATAGCCTTTCATATCCTCGGCGAAAGGCTCCATCAGGACGTGTTCGTCGTCTTTCTGAATTTTGTTTCGCAGCCAGGCTTTGGCCATGTCCAGCGAGATTTGTTTGCCTCGCAAGCGCAGGTTGCGAAACTGCTCGGAGTTCGCATACCAGACCCATTCGGCGATGTCGCTGAGCCAGGCTTCGCCGCCGTATTCTTCCAGACGCCGGATCAGATCTTCATTGGAGAACGTGTTGAGGCGGCAAAAGATCTCGCCCACCACGCCGATCAGCGGCCGTTCGGGATCGCGGTACTGCCGTATCTTGCGGAAGCGATCCCGGCAGCGGATCAACGCCTCGCGAATGGCCCGCAACTGGACCGGCGGATCCACCGGGGAGCGTTCTACGGTGAGGCACACGTCGTCCAGGCACTCCTGGTAAACCCGGTCGGTCTCACCCTTATGGATTTCGTGCGGGCGCGTTTTCAGCAGCAGCTTTTGCAGGATGTCGCCGGCCACCAGCATCCGCCATCCGGTACGGAAAAACGGCTGAGCCAGCTTGCCCAGACCTTCGTAACCGTTCTTGCTGGTGGGCGACAGGATGCCGACCTGCGTGTAGCCATTGGCGTCGAGGATTTGCCGGAGGAAAGGGGCGTACTGGCCGAAGCGGCACGGACCGTCGGCCGTAGGCATGAAGAAAACCACTTCCGCCGGATCGATGTCCGGCTGTTCCAGCACCTTCATAAAATCGCCGACGGTCACCTTGGCCGGATAGCACTCGTCGCCGGAGGTGTAGCGGGCGCCGAGTTCGTGCGTACGGTGGTCCGAAGGCGGCGTCAAATGCGCGTCCACGCCCAGGGCGCGGAAACCCGAAGCGAAGGCGCGCGCGCTGCCGTAAGCCATGGGCGGGATGAAGACCCGCTTGCCCTTCAGCGGATGGTCGCCGAGGCCGTCAGGCTCATCGATGAGCCGGTGGGTTGGTTGTAACATCGCAAAATCCCTTTACTGTCCAGATACGCCTCCACGCGCGTCATATAGCCGGCGTCGTTGCCGTGGCCGTCGAAGGTCAAAACCAGCATCGGCTCGCCGGAGACCTGCCGCGCGAAGTACTTGATATACGAATCCGGCCCGCACTTAAAGTTCGAGACATAGATGATGTGCAGGTTCTTGTGCCGCGAAGCAATGCGGCAAGCTTCCAGAATCTTCTGCCCGGAAGACCAGTACATGCTCTCGTGCAGGTCGCCGATGTACTCCAGCCCCGTCACCAGAAAATCGAGCGGGATCACGTTGGCGCCATAGAAATGGCGAATCTTGCGCGGGATGTCGCAGTTTACATTACGGTCGTAAATGTTGTATCCGCGCCCTACCACCAGGATGCCGGGTTCGCCGGTCTCCTCCAGGATGCTCAGAGCCCGCTTGCCTTCCTGAAGCAAACGCTGCTGAAACTCCCGCTGCACGGCGTAAGCCGCATCCACGGCGGCGTCGCTTGTGCGCTTCTTGACGCCCAGCCGGCGCGCCATTTCCGCCAGCGCCCGCTTCACCTGCTCGCGCCCGAGCTGGAAGTGCAAGGTGGGCGACAAGATCCGGTCCCGGCAGGCTTCGAGCGGCGGGTTCGATTTCAGCACGAACGGCAACGTCTGATTCCACGGGCACAGATGCGCGGTGCAGTCATAGTTCTCCGCGCTTTCGGTGTTAAGGTGGTTCGGCACGAAAATGTAATCCACGCCCAGCTCGGCCAGCGACCGTACGTGCCCGTGCGCCACCTGGATAGGGAAGCACGGCTGGGCGATGGCCATCTCGACGCCGTCGGCTGCAATCTTGGGGTCGGTGGGCCGCGAAGGAACCACCCTCACGCCGATCTTGGTGAAATAGCGGTGCCAGAACGGATAGCGGTCGATCAGCGACATGCACCGCGGAATGCCCACCACCAGTTCGCCCGGCTTCTTGTCCAGCGATTTGGGCGGCATCTGGGGTCCGGTCAACTCTTCCATGAGCCGGTCGCGGAAGGCGAACAGATCGTCGATGACCGGCTTGCGGCTGCTCTTGGACGCCTTCCGGTAGCGGTCCGAGCATTTGTCGCCCCAAAAGCTCTTCTGGCCTTCGATGGTGAATTCCTTGATGTCGCACTCGTTGGAGCACGCCTTGCAGACGAAGTCCCGCGTCTTCATCTCCAGCTTACTCAGGTCGTAGCCGCGGAACCGCGTCATGCCCCGCGTGGCCTCGTGCCACTGCTTGGCGATCAGGGCCATGCCTACGGCGCCCATCACCCCGTTAAACGGCGGCACGGTGATCTTCTTGCCCAGCAGCGCCGAAAACGCCGCCGCCACGGCATCGTTGTAAGCCGTGCCGCCCTGGAAATAGATTACGTTCCCAATGCGGCGGCCGCGAACCACGCGGTTGACGTAATTCAAGGCGATCGAGTAGGCCAAACCGGCGACGATGTTGGGTATGGTTTCGCCCTTGTGCAGCCAGCCTGTAACGTCGCGCTCCATAAAAACCGTGCAGCGCTCGCCCAGCCGCGTAGGCGACTCGGCCGAAAGCGCCAGCCGAGCGAACTCGCCCTTGATGCTGATGCCCAGCTTTTCGGCTTGCTCTTCCAAAAACGACCCGGTTCCGGCGGCGCAGGCTTCATTCATGGCGAAGTCCACCACCACGCCGTTCTCAATCGAGATGAACTTGGAGTCCTGGCCTCCGATCTCGAAAATCGTATCCACGGGCTCGCCGCCCAGGGTCTGCGAGATGTGGCAGGCGCCGGTCTTGTGCGCGGTGATCTCGTCGTTCACCACGTCGGCGCCGACGAACTCGGCGATCAGCTCCCGCCCGGAACCCGTCGTGCCCACGCCTTCGATCACCAGACGGTGACCCCACAGCTCGTTCAGCTCCGTCAGACCTTTCTGCACGGCTTCAATCGGGCGTCCCGCCGTGCGCAGATAAATGTCGTGAATCACCTGGCAGTTGGCGTCGATGGCCACCAGGTTGGTGGAGACCGAGCCGATGTCGATGCCCAGATAGGCGGGAATCGGACCATCGCCCGGCGGCGGCTCGTACCGCTTCACGCGGTCCCGCAACAACACCACGTTCTTCATCGATAGCGGCTGGGCGTCCGGCAGCCGCGTCTCATGCTCGTGCTGCTTCAGGCGGTGGATCTCGTGGAAAGTGCGTTTGCGGGGCTCGGCTGCCTCCAGCATCGCCGCGCCGATAGCGCCGCACCAGGCATAATAAGGCGGCACGATCAGATCGGACTCATCCAAACCGAAAGCCTCGCGAATGGCGCGCGTGATGCCCTCGTTCAGCGCCACGCCTCCCACCAGCGCCACCGGTTTTTCCACTTTCCGCCCCTTGACGATGCTGGCTTTGAAATTCCGCGCTACCGCGTCGCACAGCCCGCGCAGGATCTCTGCCGGCGAATAGCCCTTTTGCTGGGCGTGAATCATGTCGGTCTTGGCGAATACCGAGCAGCGCCCGGCGATGCGCGCCGCGCAGCCTGCCGTGCAGACCAAACCGCCCACCTCGTCCACCGAATAGCCCATGCGCAAGGCTTGCTGGTCCAGGAACGAACCCGTGCCGGCGGCGCATTCGCCGCTCCTGTCGTAGTCGACGATGCCCGTGCCCCCGGACTCGCCGGTGCTGTCCAGGCGGATGTACTTGGCGCTCTCGCCGCCCAGCTCCAGCACGGTGCGGACTTCCGGATGGAACTTGGAAAACATGTGGGCGATGGCCTTAAACTCGTTCTCGAAGTAAATGCCCAGAATCTTGGCGATGGTCCGGCTGCCGGAGCCCGTCACCCGGATGCCCTCGATGGCGTCCTCCGGCACCACTTCATAGAACTCCTGCAACAGATCGTACGTGGATTGGATCGGCGAGCCGGCGATCCGCCGGTATTCAGAAAGAACCAGTGGCCCCACCGGAGACTCTATGAATCGGAAGGACTTATTCTTCTGGCACAGGCCCTCAAGCGCCTTCCGGTCGCGGCTATGTCCCAGCGCGGCAAGCTTCAGGCTTATGGAGCCGATGTCAACTCCGAGATTGATGCCCATGATTCTTTATCATACAAACAGGTTCTATTTTCTCAATAAGATAGAAGCGAAGGGCGAAATTTCGGACCTGTATGAGCAGATTCTGCATTGAACGGATCCGCCCTCGCCGGCGCGCCGGATAACGTCGCGCCCGCCGGACCGCTCAGTCAAAATCGATGTCGCGCTTGGGCGGCGGAGCGTTGGGGTCCGCCTGCGCCTGCTTAAGCAACTCGTCGAATTTCTTGCTCAGAACTTCCTTGTGAACCTTATGTTCGGCCACGGACTTGCGGAAAGCGTCCTCGCGCCGCTGCGCCGCCGTGCGCTGGAACGCCGCCGCAGCTTCAATGTCCTCGAACTGCTTGGGCTTCGGTTTCTCCTTATATTCGATAACCGCCTGCGTCTCCGGGTCAATCTTCAGCGTCGCCTGGCAGCAGGGGCAATCCACCGAAAACATCCCTTTTCCTGCTCTTGCCATACTTCCAAATGATAGCGAATCGTGCTATCTCTGGAATGCATTGCCGCTGCGCGAAAGGAGATGACGCATGCTGAAAGAGTTCCGCGAGTTTGTGATGCGAGGCAACGTCCTGGATCTGGCGGTCGCCGTGATCATCGGAGGGGCGTTCGGCAAAATCGTGACCTCGTTCACCAACGACGTGCTGATGCCGCCCATCGGCTTGCTGTTGGGTAAGGTCGATTTCTCCAATCTGTTCCTCACCCTCAGCGGGGGCGTCTATCCCACGCTGGCGGAGGCGAAAAAGGCCGGCGCGGTCACCATTAACTACGGCGTGTTCGCCAACACCGTCCTGGATTTCTTGATCATCGCCTTCGCCATTTTCCTCATCATCAAGCAGGTGAACCGCTTTAAGAGGGAGGAACCCGCGCCCGCGCCGCCCGGCCCGACCCCCACCGAGCAGTTGCTGGCGGAAATCCGCGACCTGCTGGCCAAAAAATAGCCCGGCTGCCCAATAACGGCCTACCGCCTGATCCAGATGGGGCTGGACCAAGCCATCTGTTCGTCCACCTGCTGCACCCGGACGTAGTAGTAGCTTTCGCCGGGCAAGGGTTGGTTGTCGGTGAAGGTGAATTCCACCTCCTGGCCCAGGTTCTGGCGCGTGTGCAGGTACGTGTTGCTACGGATGATGTCGATCTGGCGGATGGGCGCCGTCCCTATCACCTTCACCACCAAGCGGAAGCCGCCGCGTATTTCGGCGATGTCGCCTTGCAGATACTCCCGGTCGCCGGCGGCGATCCGGTAATCCAGAAGGATGTTGTCGGTCGCCCCGTAGGAATGGCGGGCCCGCATGGCGTCCAACAGCCCCTGGCGGGTGAATTCCGTGGCGATCGTGCAGGCGTAGGAAATGTGGGTGGACAGGTGGTCGGAACTAGCCTGCACTCCCAGCTTGTATCCCTTGGCCCAGGCGTTCCAGACGTAGCCCTCGGGACGGAAACCGCCCGCGTGTGAGGTCACGTCGCCGCGGCTGGCGGCTTTCGGCGCGCCTTCGTGCTCGGCTGAAACCCGGTCGCCCTGATAGATTTCCACCAGCGGCTCCACCTCAGGGTCGTTGTCGCGCCAGTCGGTCCCCATATTCGTCGCCGATGTATGCGACACGGCGATGCCTCCGTAGCGCTTCAAATACTCGTACAATCCTTTGGCCCCGGCTTTCGCTTTCTGTTCCTCCGGGGGGATGGGGTAGGTGGGCGCCCCGCGCCGGGCGAACATGACGTTGCGGTGGCCGTTAGGAAAGCCGACGCTGCGCTCATAGCCGAAAAGCGGCACGAATTTCCCGGCCACGTGAAATACGTCGGCCAACTGTTGGTTCAGCCAGTTGATGTACTCCAGGTCCGGACCGCCCTGATTGTTATGGTCGCTGACGCCCAAAAAATCCAGTTCCGCGGCGTCCATGGCGTAGCGATACGTGTCAATCAGCGACCCGTCGTTTTTTCCATCACGGGAAATCTCCGTATGACGATGGA
>Ga0272446_1004004_pt1 | contig 17861 bp, 15 predicted proteins | sample YNPCB0061_FD_194587 | JGI IMG/M metagenome (GOLD analysis project Ga0272446, IMG submission 194587) | Hot spring microbial mat communities from Yellowstone National Park, WY, United States - YNP-CB-006-1 | ecosystem: Environmental > Aquatic > Thermal springs > Hot (42-90C) > Sediment | place... | reverse complement strand
CGGCTGTGGTGGGCCTGCTCGGACGACGGTCAAGGGCAAAGTCACCGTGGCCGGCAAAGGCCCCCTGCCCGGTGGCAACATCACCTTTGCCCTAGCTTCGGATGAGAAAATCAACGGTGGCGGCCTCATCAACGCCGATGGCTCCTACGAAGTGGTCACCGCCCCGATCGGCGAATGCAAAGTGCTGATTGACAATAGCCATCTCGACACGGCCTCGAAAACCAAAGGGCTGCCCGTGGTTCCGGGCGGTCCCGGAATGCCCGGAGGCACTTCCAAAGCTCCCAAAGACACCGAAGGCAAAATGGGATCCGCTCCTCCGGGAGTTGATGCAACGCCAGGCTCCGGGCCGGGAAAACTGTCGTACATTCGCATCGACAGCAGCTACAGCAAATTTAGCAGCACGCCCTTAAAGACCACCGTGACCAACGGCAAGGCCACGCCCTCGGACTTCGAGGTCAAGTAAGTCAAAGTCAGCCAAACCCGAGGCTCGGTCGAAACGCAGCAGAAAACGGGAGCGACAACGGGGCTTCGCAGGGAAACGCGGGCCTCTCCCCCGGCCCGTCGCGGAGTCCGCCTTCCCGCCTAGTCCCGGCTGCGTTGCCTCCTCTTAAGCCTTCAAGATGGTGTAGCCGCGATTTTCGTAGCCGACGGCGTCACCGAACACCTCCAGGACGACGTTACCGATTTCTTCGGGGGTTTTGGTAACGATGAAGAAGCGACCCTGGGGCGTGAGCAACTGCTTGGCCCGTTCAATGAACAACCGAGCGATGGCACTGTTGGCAAAATAGGGCGGATTGGCGATCGCTACATCGTAGCTGTCGGGCGTCGGTCCCTCCACGGTCGCCGTGGCATACACCTCGAAATCCTTCAGCCTGTTGGCCTCAGCATTGAGCCGGGCCAACGCACAAGCCCGCACGTTGCTATCGACAAACGCCACGTGCCCCGCGCCCCGTTGGGCGGCAAAGACGCCGTTGGTCCCCACGCCGCAGCCCAGATCGAGGACACGGTCGCCCGGCTCGATTTCCATCACTTCGCACAAGGCCCTGGCCCCCTCGTCAAACGTGCCATAGCTGAACGTCCCGGGACGTGACACAAAGCGGCACGATGGCCCGTCGCCGAGGCGTACCTGAAACGTCAACTCATGACGTCGACGTGGCCGCTCCCCTTCGCGTTGCACCCAGAGTACGTTGTTGCCCTCGGGTTGATCCTGCGGCCCGTGATGCACCCGGCCAAAGACCTTTTTGAGATGGCCCGGGAAAAAGCCATCGTTGACATAAGGCGACCACACGGTTAGGGTGCCCTTGTCTTGCAAAACGTGCCAGGTTTGCTCGATCAGGTCGATTTTCAGTTCTCGCTCGCCGCCTCGTGTCGCGGGCAACAGAGCCGACGCAAACGAGCTAGGCAGATCCCACAAGTCCGGCAGGCAAACGACCTCGGCTTGTAAGCCGGCTTCCGCGAGCAAGCCACGCAGCTTGTTGGCCTGGTGCAAGTCCATCTGATAGCAGGTCGGCCTCAGCTCGGGACAGGCGGCGACGAGGTTCAGCACCTCGGCCGGCGAGCCAAGCACAATCAAGGCCGGGGCCGTCAGCCGCGCCGTGACCGCCGGGGCTACGGTTCGCCGACTCAGGGGCAAATCTCTACGTTTGGAACGTCGTCCGGGCATCGGTCTTCTCTTTCTTCAAAAGAATCAGCTTCTTTTTCTTTGAGCAAATCGTTCGCCAGTGGCAATCGGTTTCGCTCGCTCAGAGCCAAAATTCCATGGTGGCCGACCACGTCGCTCCGGGGGCCAGCACTTGCCAGCCGCTATCCCACCCGCGCAAGACGAGATTCACTGCATCCGTAGGGCAAGTATACGGCTCCAGGCAAATCGCCTGGCGGTGGGGCGGCGTGAAGACCACCATCTCGCGGAACTCTGCTGAGACAAACAGACGTAGCGTGCTTGGGCCGTCGTAGAGGGTAGCGCGTTCGATCAGGCCATCCACCCGAGGCGGACGGGGGGGCAAAGCGGTGAAAATGTCATCGAGGGTTAGTTCGTCCACTGGTCGGGGTCGGTTCAGATCACGGGCCGCATCCACCGGCACGGGCATGGCCACAGGCAAGTGGCCCTCCAACGGCCAATAGCGTGCCGCCGGGCATTCGACCCGAGTCTCGGGAGGGGCCAGGAAATAGGGATGATACCCCAGGCCGAAGGGCAACGGCACCGAGTCGGGATTGCTCACCGTAGCCTCAAACCGCAGCACTCCGCGCGACAACCGCACCGTTAGCAGGATCTCGTGGTCGGCCGGCCAGAGGCCGTGGTGCCAGCCTAGGACATCCCGGCTAGCCCGAAACGCTCCCGTCAACCAGGTCCCCTGGGCGTTGGCTCCCTGATCGACCACTCGCCACGCCGCCCGGCAGGCGTAGCCGTGGATGGCGTTTCGCTGCGCGGGATCATTGACCGGCAGCACATAATCGACCCCGTTCCAGGTGAAACGCCCCTCGCGGATACGATTCGGAAAGGGAAACAAAATCGGCACGCCGCTACGCGTCGGTCGAGGATCTGTGAACAACTCGGGATCAGCGTAGAGTCGCTCGGCACCGGCAGCAAACCAGCGAAAGACATTCAACCCCAAGGCGGGCCAAACCTCGGCCTCGTCCCCATACGGACCGCGTAAGCAGTACAGGGTGGCGTGGGGGCCGCTCTGGCCTGGAGCCGAGCGGCGGCTTACTTCGTATCCCATCTATTCGCCTTTTGCTAGAATGACTCCGTGATCCGTTGTCCTACCAGGATGGATGCCGTGCCCACCTTTGCTGCCGCCGATCTGACCGCCTTTGCTCAAGCGTTGTTTGCAGCGGCCGGCGTGCCTGCCGACGAGGCCTCGCTGGTGGCTCAAAGCCTTGTGGATGCCCATCTGGCCGGGCACGATTCGCACGGCGTGATCCGTGTCGTGCAGTATATCCAAGCCCTGGAGTCTGGCATCCTCCGGGCCGGCGTCGCTTTGCGCATCGAGCATGAAACCCCGGCGGTGATCGTGGCCGATGGTCAATGGGGCCTAGGACAAGTGCAGGCGCATCGACTTTTGGATGCCTTGCTGCCACGCGCTCGGGGCTTGGGAATCGCCGCCGGCACCTTGTACCAGTGCGGGCACATCGGCCGCTTGGGCGAATACGGCGAACGAGTGGCCCAAGAAGGACTGGTGCTGCTCGGCACGGTCAATAGCCACGGTTTTGGCATCCGCGTCGCCCCGCCAGGAGGCAAGGTCGGACGCATCGGCACCAATCCGCTACTGATGGCAGTGCCGACCAGCGGCGAGGCAGTGGTGCTAGACTTCAGCCCATGCGTGTGTGCCGAGGGAAAGGTACGCGTGGCGTTGAACAAAGGCCAAGCGGTGCCGCCCGGTTGGCTGCTGGATGCCGAGGGCCGACCCACCACCGATCCGGCAGCGCTGTACACCGATCCGCCGGGCACCATCTTGCCGCTGGGCGGTGAACAGAGCTACAAAGGCTTCGGCCTGGGTTTATTGCTCGACATGTTGGCCGGCGGCCTGAGCGGTGCTCCCTGCAGCACACCGGGCCTGAAGTCGCGTTCGGCCAATGCGGTGGTGTTCCTGGTGTTGGATCCGGAACGCTTTGCCGGTGGGCACCATCTCCGCACGGAGGCGGCCAAGCTAGCCAAGCATGTGCGTGACACCCCGACGATCAACCCGACCGCAACGATCACCTTGCCCGGCGATCCTGAACGCCGCTGCCGCCAACAACGCACACGCGACGGCATTCCCTTGGACGACGGAACCTGGAAGCAACTGACCGCCTTGGCTCAACGTTTGAACATAGGAGTTCCCACATGAACCAGGCCAAAAATGTTCTGGGCGGCCCCTTGGCCGTCTGCTGCACCCAGCCGCGGACCGGCTTTTATCGCACCGGCTCGTGCGAAACCGGGCCAGAAGACCTCGGTAGCCATACCGTCTGTGCCGAGATGACCGCGGAGTTTCTGGAGTTTACCCGGTCACGCGGCAACGATCTGTCCACGCCCTTGCCCGCCTATGGTTTTCCAGGACTCAAGCCGGGCGATAAATGGTGTTTGTGTGCGGCCCGTTGGAAGGAAGCTGCCGATGCCGGCGTGGCTCCGCCGGTGATTCTGGCCGCAACACATGAACGCGCCTTGGACGTGATCGATTTGGATGAACTTCGAGCACATGCCAAGGACGTGAGCCTGCCGGACTGAGCTGCCCAATCTCCTCCTGGCTTGGTGCCGCAACGGACGGCCCTGGTGCTTGGATACGCCTGAGCGGCAGATTACTTCGGTTGTTTCGAACCGCCTGCCGCTTGAAACCCTTTCAACGGCCGTACCAGCTTCTCACTCGTGGCTTCCTCCAAGACAAACACATCGGCCCCCTTGCTCGTGGGCAACCGGGCATAACGGCGTTTGCTGCCGCCCTCTAGTCCACCGATGTGCAGCGTGCGAGTACCGGTGGGGGTGTCGATCTCCAGGACCAACTCGGCCGGGTCCAGCCCATAGAGCTTGAGCGCTGCTTTATCGTCGCGGACATAGCGTTCCAGCTGCAACTCCCGCAGCGTTGCCAAGGCTTCGGTCACCGCGGCGGTGTCGAGCTTGATTTCCGGCTGGTCCTGCACCTGCCAATCGGCTCCTCGGCGAACGAGAGTGAATGCCCCTTGGCGGTAGCCGAATCGCACTCGCTCGATCTGGGCCGGATCGACGCCCCGCAGCAGAGTACGCGGCCGATACTCCCGCACGGCTTGGGCAGCGATCTTGTCCTCCAGCACGAAAACGGTGTCGTTGCCGGCCAGGCGGGCGTAGCGTCGGCCTTCTTGTTGCACAGCGCCGATGCTGAGGTCAAGCACGACCTTGTCGTCGAGCTTCAGCATCCAGCGAGCGATGGGCTTGTCCAGGCCGAAGCTTTGCAAGGCCGGGGCATCGGGTTTTTCGCTCACGAATTCATACGCCCGCAGCCGCGACAGGCTATTGAGAAACGCCTCCAGGGCGTCGTGGTCGGCCTCGGCCGAGAGCGGTTCGATCACCTTCCAAGTGCCTTCCGGTTTGCCAAACGTGATCATCCGTTCGCCCGCAGTTAGCGTCATGGTATCGGCATCCGTTAGTCGTACCAAGCGATGATCGCGCAAGGTCAGGGGACTGGCCAACAAGCGACGAGTCGTCTGGGCATCGAGCAGCCCGACGACGGGTTGGCCTTGAATCTGAACGTGGCGTTGGCCCGTCTGGGCCACCTCAGAGCCGAGCAAGATCGTCTCTTTGCCCGGCAACAGGGTCAAGCGAGCGAACGGTTTATCCAAACCAAAGCGTTGCAACTCCTTGGGGGCGTAGGCCACTAGCTTTTCCGCCGAGAGCGTCGCCAGCCGCCCGAGCAGTTCGGGCACCTTTTGCTCGTCGGCGATCTGCTCTGTCGGTTTGAGCATGTGCCAAGTGTCCTCTTTTTTGACAATCTCGAGTGTCTCCGCACCGATGGTGCGCGAAAATCCCGTCAGGTTGGCCGCGTTGAGCTTCAGCAGGTTGCGTTCCAGAAAATCCAAAGCGCTACGCTGGGTGGCCTGGGCTAGGGCCGCATCAACCTCGAAGATGCTCGCGTCGTCTTGCTTGGCGAAGCGGCCGTCCTCGGCCGTGCGATTGCCGAGACGGAGGGTGAAGGTTTTGCCCGCCTTGGTTTTCACGATGAGGGTAGTCTGTGGTTTGGCCAAGCCAAAGGGTTGCAGATCGTTGGCGAGGTGGGCGACATAGCGTTTGACCTTGGGGGCGCTGAGAGTTGCCACCAGATTGTCACTGATCTCCTTGGGCACCGGCACGGTGAAAGGTCCGCTCAGTTCCCAGCGGTCGGTCTCTTGTTTGTCGGTTTCTTTTTGATCGGCTTCTTTTTTGCGCACCAAGCGAAAGCTCGGCTCGTCCGGGCCACGCTCGAAGACGAATTCCTCCAAGCGATCGTCAACAGCGACGGACCAGAGCGTTTTGGGGCGATAGCCCAGCGAGTCGCGGCGGAGTTGCTCGACCAGTTCATTGCCCAGAATGAACACTTCTGGATGATTGGCCCGCTGTGCGTACCAACCCGTGGCATCCTGTGGCCGACCAACTAGGAGCGTCTCGCCGGCAAAGCTCAGCCGCAGCAGCGGCGTATCCAGGCCGTAGCGCAGCGCATCGACTGGCTGAGGCGGTTGCGTCACGGTGCCCACAAAGCGCACCACTTCGAGCTTCGCCAGGCGGCGGGCCAGGTCGTCGGCCAGGGAGGTATCCGCGGAAGTCTTGACCGGCTCGGTCAGGTTCCAGGCACTCGCGGCACGTTCTAGCACGAGTGTTTCACCCGAAGGAGCTAGCGTCGCTATTAGTTGCAGAGGCGACAGCCCGATCAGCATCAGCCCCGGCGCAGGCAGATCGCGGCGTTCGATGCGGATGGTCGCTAGGCTCTCGGGCGACAGGTCGAGCAATTTCTTGCCGCGGAAGTCCAACACGGTTTTGCCGATCACCTGCGACGCTAGCTCATCGCCGATTTCGTTGATGCGCGGGTAGCCGTTGCTGCTGGCATAGAGTTTGTTGGCCTCGCTGCGGTGGCGGAGCAAGACCAGACTGAGGGTTTTGGGGCGTGGTGCTTCGAGAGGCCCTTCCTCGAGTTGCAGCGTGAGGGTGGCGCTGGGTTTGTCTAGGCCCAGTAGCTCGCGGGTTAGTTGGGCGGAGGCCAGCCCCGGCGAAATCAGTCCTGGCAGAGCGATGGCTCCAACCGCTGCCCCGACTTGCACACGCAAGCCGGCGTCGCGTTCCAGGGTGGCCAGCGAGGAGAGCGTGGTCAACAGGCGGTCTACCACGGCGTTGTCGGCCTGGAGATCGCCCAAACGCCAGTCACCGCCGCTAGAGGAAAACGGCAAATCGTCCGGCGAGGAGCGTCTGCGTGGTTTGGCGTTGGTGAGAGTAATGGGGCCATCCGGCAGGGTGAGAGTCAGGCTGCGGACATCCTCGGGGCGAAACCGCAGCAGTTGAGCATCGCGTAGCGTATCCAGCACTGCGGGGAACAAGTCGTTGAATTTGTCGGTGGCTACGCTGAAGTAGCGTGATTGCCCGGCCAGCCGAGCAATGGCCGTGGGTTTGTCCGGCCCGCCGACCTGAGTGGGGCCGATCTCCAAGGTCAGAGTCGAGCCGTCGTTGCGGGTAACGACCAAGGAGCGTTCGACGGCAAAATCGGTCGGGGCCTCGACGAATCGCTCGACCCACAAATCGGCAGCAGCCTCCAGTAGTAGATCGCGGCCACGCGGATCGAGGGCATCGCGGAAAGGATAGCTCATTTCCCAAAGATCGTTGACTCGCGACAAGGTAAAACGATGTTCACCTTTTTCGTAGACGGCGATGGCAGCGGCATCGAGACGTTCGACGCGAGCGGTGCTGGATTCGTCCTTGAGTTCACGACGCGAGGGGAAGATACGGCGTTGTTGATAGAAGTCGGCGGGCCGGTCGAGGAGATCGAGTAAACCCGGAGCCAGGCGTAGCACTACGTCGGCATTGTCGACGCGCAACAAGGTAGCGCGGTCGAAGCGGCCCGGATCATTGGCTTCGGCAAAGGCCAGGCGGCGTTGTCCCTCGGGGGTGGTGAGGATGACGGTTAAGCGGGGTTGGAAGCCTTCGGCAGGGAGCGGGAGAAAGCGCGAACGCAAGTTCCCCAACGCCTCCAGCAGGCGACGCATCTCCCCGGGCCGTGTCGCCCAGCCGCCTTCCAGTCGCCACTCGTCGCCGCTCCGCACGAACGTGACGTTGCCGGCTGGTCGTTCGATAACAATCTGGCGAAATCCAGCCGGGTCCAACAACGGTTCGGCGGAGTCCGGCCGAGCAGCGGGTTGGGTCTCGAAATAAGGCAACGTCCCCAGGCGATACCAAGCCGACAAGCCGGCCGCGCCAAGCAGCAGCAGGGCGAAGGTGGTTTTCCAGTTCATGCGTCGCAGTCTCCCGTGGATGTTCGGTGTTAGCGCAGCCGGCGGAACAGCAGCACCACCGCGCCCAAAAAGGCGAAGAGGGCCGGCAACCCCAGACGGCTACCCCACAGCCACCACTCGTGGGCGGGCTGCTCGGGCGTTAGGTTCAAACGCGGATAGCTCCACGGATGCTCCTCCGTGGGCAAGTAATCATCGCGACCCAAGAGCCAGTTGGTCGTCACCAGTAACAACCGCTCGCGGGCCGGCTCTAGCTGTGACCCGTGGAACACCTCGCCCTGACCGATGACCGCCAGGCGAGCCGCTTTGCCGCCGGCTAGCGTGGATTCACCGGCCGCTGCCACGCTAAACGCGCCCCGGCGTCGGGCATCGGGTGTGCCCGTGTCGGGATCGTCGGGTTTGGGTGGAGTATAACGGGGCCGCCAATCCGCCGAGGGGAAGGGGCGTTCTTCATTCCAGCCCGGCGCGGTGACCAAGAAGCTACCACCCTTGTTCGCCGGGCCGGTCCACGTCACAGGACGCGGAAAGCGGAAACGCAGGGTGGCGGCCTCGCCGACACTGCGATTGAGCACCCGCAAGGCGCGCCGCAGCGGATGTTCGGGGCCGGGCGGTTCTCCGGGACGCGGCAGCAGGGGAGGGACTACGGTTTCAAAATCCAGCGCCGGCACCTCCACCGGGCTAGATTGTCGAAACAACTCTTGCCGCCGCTCAGCAAAGGCACGGCTATCGGAGTTGAACAGCACAGTGTGCTTGCCCAGGCGGAAGCCGGCCTCGGTCAAGAGGCGCTCTAGACCATCGGGGCCAGGCGGGCCGAGTTCCGGAGGCAGGCGTAGGCCGGCCGGTTCGTTGATGGGGCCGGAGCAAACCAAAAGCGGCTTGCCGGCTTGGACGAATTCCCTCAGGGCGGCGAGTTGCTCGTCCGAAAACCGATACAACCGCGGAATGATCAACTGGCCGGTGCTGCTTTGTCGCGTCAACCGGGGGATGATCACCAAATCGCAATCAGCCAAAGCAAAGGATAACTTGGCCTGGATGTCGCTCAGCCGCCGCGATTCCGCTACCCGGTCCAGGTCGTAGCTAGCCCGTTCGGCCTCCTTGGCTTGCAACTCCTTGCGAGCATTAGCCAACTCGTCGGTCACGTTGTTGAGGTCGCGTCGTGCTGACTCTTGCAGCAATAGGCGACCGGCTTCTGTGACACGCCCGCCGACAAAGAGTCGGCCGTACTTCGCAGTGAGTTGTTTGAGTTTGGCCTGAGTATCTTCACCAGGTTGGATGCGTAGATCGTCCAGGACGGCCTGTAGGGTTTTGCGTTCGGCCTCTAGGTCGCGCAGGTCTTCACGCAGGGAGTCAATCTCCGCCTCGACGCGGTCGAGTTTGCTTTCCTCTAGGCTGTCGGCGGCAGCTTCGAGACGTGCGCCGCGTTCCCAACCTTTTTTTAGCATGATGTCTTGCACGTCGAAGCCGTTGAGTGTCAACGCTTTTCGCAACCCAGCCAAGGAAAACTGCGGATCGGTGCTATCGGTGGCCAAGAGTTCGTGGATGATCAACACGCCGACGCGTGGCCGGCGTTGTTCCAGGTTGAGAATGCGACGCACAAACGGATGGGTGCCCCGGCCATCGGGGCCTTGGCCCAGCAGCACCAGATTGCCGCGTCCCTCCTGCGAGGCAAAGCGATCGAGCAAATAAAATTCATTGAAGCTCATCTGCTGCACGCGGTTAGCCCCGACCAAGAAGATGCTATTCTCCGGGGCGGCGTTGATCGCTTCTCGCAAGCGGTCGTTGCCGGCCGTCAGACGATCGAGCTTGTCTTGGTAGCCTTTTTCTTGCACGTCGAGCAGTTCGACTTGCAGCGACGAGCCGAACTCACGCAGCAGTTCGACCAAGTCCTGCACCTTTTCAACAATTTTGCGTTCGGCGGCGGTGTCATATAGGTCGGGTTTGTCCGCCCCGGCGAACGCCTTGTGGACTTGATAGACAATCACTCGCGTGCGGTTGGCCGGGTCGGGTCGCAGCGTGGCGAGTTGCTGGCGGACATCCTCGGGAAGGGTGAAGGCTCCAGTGCGTGTCAGATCCCAACGCTGCGGATGCTGAAACGAGTAAACATTTACTCCGATCACCAAGGCGAGCGCCAACACGACCTGCATCATCGCCACCAAGCCAAGAATGTTGCGTCGGCCGGCCGCTAGGCTCAACAAAGCGAGCAGCTCCACCAGCAGAGCGATTCCGAGCAGGCCCAAGGCGCTGTAGAGAACAGTCGGCTGGCCACTGAGCAGTAAATCACGCACTTGTTCATAGCTGCGCAATCGCCATGCCACCACCAAAAATAGCACTGTGCCCAGGCCGATTAGCCCCAATAGCCGCGTCAAAAAGTGCAGCCGCGACCATAGCTGCTCTCGGGCGTTTATTGCCATCGGCGACTCTCCAGACTGCGAACCGTCAGAAACAGACACAACGCCGTCAGCGATACATACAAGAGGAGGGGTCGGCTATCGAGCAGGCCGCGCGTGAAAGCTCGGTCGAAGTGCAACGGCACGCTGAAGAAATACACCACCTGATCGACCCATTCACCCTGACCCTGGGGTCGGAGGAATCCGGCCAGCACGAAGGGCAACGAGCAGGCCATCGCCAGGATGGCGGCAACGAGTTGATCGCGGACCAGGCTAGAAACAAACAAGCCAATGCTCAAGAACATCGCCCCGGTGAGGAAGATGCCCAGGTAGGTGGTCAGGGCTGGGAAGGGGTCCATGCGGGACGGGATGCTCACCAGCCAGATTTCATCGGTGTGGAAATGTTGCAGGCCACCGATGCCGGTGGCGAGTAGGCCCCCCAAGACAAGCAACACCGACAGCAGCCGCAGCGGAGTATCGACACGCGGCAATAGCAGCAGCGCTCCCAGCAAGGTTGCTGCCAAACCACTGACCAAAGTGATGGCCCCAGGTGTCCAAAAACGGGGGTCTCGCAGGTCAGCCAATTGAATCGCCTCGAGGTTCCAAATCTGCAACGCAGGCAAATAAACCAGCGTTGGCAGCCATAGCACGACGTAAAAGGCCCACGCGGCCAGGAATTTGCACAACACGACTTGCCAATCTTGCACCGGTGCGGTCATCAGCATCTCCAGCGTGCCGCTGGCCCGTTCTTCGGCAAACAACCGCATGGTGAGCAAGGGCGGCACAAACAGGAACACCAGCCAAAAACGCTCATCGGCGAACATGGTACGCCAAGGGGCATCGGTCCCCTCGGGGCCGGTGGTCGTCAGCAGGTTGAATGAGACGCTGAACAGAAAGCCCGTCACACTAAGAAAGACCACGAACACGACATAGGCAATCGGCGAGATGAAGTAGGCTCCAAACTCACGCCGCGCCAAGCTGCGGGCTTGAAATAACCCCACGGCCAGATAAACCGCCGCCACAATCAAGACCAGGGCAATGACAGCGAGTGAACCGCCCAGTAACGGGTTGGCCTGGAACCCTTCACGCCAAGCGAGCCAATCAATGGCCATCGGCACCTCCGCTCGGTTCGCTTTCCACCAAACGAATGAAATACTCTTCTAGTGTGATGTGGCTCGGACGGATCGCCGACAGCTTGCCCTGCGCCGCTATCACGCCCCGGTGGATGATCACTGCCTCGTCACAAGTGGCCTCGACTTCGCTGAGAATGTGGGTCGAGAGCAACACCGTGTGCGATTGGCCCAACTCGCGGATCAATTGCCGCGTCTCGCGAATCTGCGTCGGGTCCAGTCCGGCGGTCGGCTCGTCCAGAATCAGCACCGGCGGATCGTGCAACAGGGCATCGGCTAATCCCACCCGCTGGCGATACCCCTTGGATAGAGTGCCGATCAATTGGCCGCTCACGTCGCTCAGCCAGCAGCGTTCCATCACCCGCTGGCGGGCCACGGTGCAGCGTCGTCCGTGGAGTCCCTTGATGCCGCCGCGAAAGCGAAGATATTCGCTGACCCGCATCTCTGGGTACAGCGGGCACGACTCGGGCATGTAGCCGATGCTGCGTCGCACTCCCACGGGATCCCAAAAGACATCTTTGCCATCGATCACCGCCCGTCCCGAGGTAGCCGTCAGGTAACCCGCTAGGATACGCATGGTGGTAGATTTGCCCGCGCCATTGGGGCCGAGAAAGCCGACCACCCGCCCCCGCGCCACCTCGAACGTCACATCACGCACTGCGGCATAGTCGCCGTAGTATTTAGTGAGGTTGGAAACTTCGATCATGCGGCCTCCGAGGAAGGAACCTTGGAAGTCGATACAATCGCAGGGGGGATCAGGCAAGGGGCAGCACCTGATGAAATCTTTTCGCTACACTAATAGACGCGATTGCCTCGCTGGGGATTCGAGAACGGGCGGGCCTGAGTCGGGCCGGGCCTGATATAATCCTCTGCCGACCGAGTCAAAAAAAGTCCTCTGCCGGCCGGGTCCAAAAAGTCCTCTGCCGGCCGCCAAGGCTCGGCCGAGGAGACAACTCGTGTACCGCACTTCACCCGATTGCGAGGAGCGGCTAGGCGCTGTGCTCCTCAGGGTCCGGGGCGACACCGCCCACGGCCGCGACGACCTGACGTAGAAGGGACACGCACGGCTCAGGGAAGATCGCTGATGATCTCGCCGCCCTCACGGCTGGCCAGAGCGGGCAAAATGGACGCTTGCGGATAGGCGATGAATCGGCTGGAACCATCGGCCAGGGCAAACCAGGCACCGCCGGGATGCAGGCTCCAGAAATGAAACATGGCACACGGCTCGACCACCTTCGCAGGGGCGAACCTGTAGGGTCCGGCTGGACAATCGGGACGCAACCGCCCGAGCAGATTCCATTCCTCCACGCCTAGCACCGAATCAGCCGAGCCGGTCTGTTGTTGGCCTAATCCTGTATACCACCAGCCAAACTGATGATCGTTGCTAGGGGGACGTTCGCCGATCAGCAGCGTCTGGGAGGTGCCATCGCGAATGTCGATCAGCCGAACACGCGAATCACGAAAGTAGACGCCGTCCTGCTCCAAGCTGCTGCGGCCCGAGACGCCCAGATACGAGCTTAGGGCGACCACCCGCCCCGAGCGGATCGCCAGTTGCGGCGTCTTGGTGCGCGGATCAGCCGGACAGCCAAACAGATCGATGGGAGTCGATAGGCCGCGATGGGGCGGGTTCTGAAACGGATTGGTGGTTTGGTGGTACGCCTCTTGCGTCGTGCGCCACAACGCTTCCTGCTCCATTAGCGGCAGCAACTGGGTGAGCCAACTGGCGTAGAGCATGCGGCCGCCGTCGCGGGTGACGGTCACGCCCGCCGGAAAGCCGTCGTGCAGGTCGTGATACTGATGCGAAGCCAGGGCCAACTGCCGGAGCTGATTAGCACACTGAAGGCGGGCCGCCGTAGCGCGGACTTTTTGAATCGCTGAGAGCAGCAGCCCAGTCAGCACCGCGAAGATGCCCAGGACGACCACGAGTTCAATAAGGCTAAAAGCGCGACGCAGCATTAGGGCACCTCGGGCAGCAACTCTTCCGCAAAGGCGATGTTCCGGGCAACCAGTTCGTATTCGTACAGATGATTGGCTGCCTGGATGTAGAGCGGGGCGGTAGCCTTGAAGGAGGTGGCTCCGGCACAGATCGCGAGTTCTGCGGACAAGTCGTAGCGGTCGCCCGGGGCAATCTCGATGTAGCCCACCAGTTGGAAGTCCAAGCAGGCATTTAACCCACACAGCCCCGCAACGCCAATCAGCCTAATAGGTAAGCGGCTGTGATTGCGAATAGTGAAATGGACATGGCGAATGTCATCCTTGTGGGCCGTGCTAGGCGGCGGGGCGACCTCAAGCACGTCAATCTGGACATCCGTTGGCCGAAACGGGGGTGAGACCCCGATACCCGGCACAAACGCCAGCACTGCGAGCGTCATCGTGAGCAACAGGCCAAGAACGATAAACAGAGTCTTCATGGTTTTTTCCTCCGGGCGAGCCACCAGAACAGAAGGGTTGCAACCGCAGCGAGGCTAGCTGCGATCAAAAGATAGCTGTTGATTCTCCAGCCGGGCGTCTCTTCGCCGGGTGGCTCGGGCAGGCCGAAGGCACTGAGGGTGAAATCACGGTCGGTGTACTTGGTGGGCGTGATCGATTCGTAAGTAATCGTCCGCGTCATATAAGGAGTTCGATCAGTTGTCGAGTCATACAGCCGAATGGTAGTTTTTGTAGGCGGCCAGTAGTCGCTGATCGGAGCAGCGGCGTATTCATGGACTACCTCCGTGTAGCGCGTGTTTGGATTGCTGAGGCGGTACGAGCGGATGGCACCACCCAGCGAGGTATCGAATCGCACTTCAACATCCTGGATGGACAAACCACCTCTGTAATTTCGCGATGGGACAGCCAAGCTTGCTTTCCAGATGGGCCCGTCTTGGACGAGAGAGATCACCCGAAACTCGGGATCCTGGGCGAGTTCGGCAAGGTTCAACGGGCGAATGTGAATGATCCCCGTCGAGGGAAACATCTGTGCCCAGTGTTCGAGGATGTCGGGGCGTATTGCTTGCGGCGAACGTTCCTCGGTTTTTTTCAGATAAAAGTTAGTTAGTTCCCATGAAGACTCGGGCATCCTTTGGAGCAAGGAAAATTCGTAGCGTGGGTTGTACACGCGTGCCTCGCGTGCTTTGGGGGACTCGGCACGCTCATATTGAAAACGCAATGAATCCTCCCGCCGAGTCCAGTATTTTCGGTAAGCATGGAATTCAACTCGTGGCCTGACGCGACGTTCTTCAAAAAGGATTTGATAGTCGAATTGCTGTTCTCGTCGTTCGATCTGACGCAAGCGATCAAGGATGGCCGACCATTCGTTTCTATCCGGCGCGAGGGGATCGCTCCAGCACCAGCAGAGCAGTAGTAGAATCATACTTGGCTTCCTAAGAGTAGGTTAGGCCAACCTTCCGCTGCTTCAACTACTATGAGCGAGCAGGGAAGGTTTGGACGGCGCAACTATTTTAGTTTTGAGCGATCCCCTGCGATCGCGATACACAAATGTAATCCACCGTTCCTAAATCGACACACTTGCACTTGGTGCGGCAGGGTCGCTGCGTCACTAGGAAGGGGAGGTACAGTTGGAATCTTGCTGAGGGGGTAAGGGGTTTGGATCAGGGATCGTGCAATCACAGGCACCTTCACACTTGAAGATGCCAACTTCGCCCGCATCCTCGGCCAGGCTAGCCCCGTGGTAGTTCATTAGCAGCAGCAAGACACAAAACACCATACAGCCAAACGACAGGCGTGACAGCCGTGTGAACATACTCGGTAGTCTCCGTTACGAACCTAACCCCATCATGCCTTCAACGCGGTTCGTTCTCGTTGAGACACCTAGTCCAACGATCGAGGATCAAGCAGATTTCCTCCGGGCGAGCCACCAGAACAGAAGGGTTGCAACCGCAGCGAGGCTAGCTGCGATCAAAAGATAGCTGTTGATTCTCCAGCCGGGCGTCTCTTCGCCGGGTGGCTCGGGCAGGCCGAAGGCACTGAGGGTGAAATCACGGTCGGTGTACTTGGTGGGCGTGATCGATTCGTAAGTAATCGTCCGCGTCATGCGTAAGGTTATCGCTTGTGGAGAAGTGTAGGTTTTGATCGTGGTCTTCACTGGAGGCCAGTAATCACCGATTGGTGCGGAGGCATACTCGTTTTCTACTTGTACGAAAAAGCCTTTTGTTGGCTTAATTGTGGTATTTAGAATGGAACCATTCTTCAAATGATCAAGCAAAACGAAATATTGGATCAGCACATCAGCTTCCTTCTGCCTTTGTGAAGGAAGTATAAATTGAATCTCAGAAGTGTTTTGCTTTCTTCTGAAAAACTCAAGTTTAAAATCAGGATGTTCTAGCATTTCCTTGAGCGAAAGTCGATCAGGATTTAAAATACGGCTTGTAGGGTATAGGTGGATCCAATGCTCAAGCAATTCTGGAAGCACATCATGTGGCAAAGGACGATCGGGATGCTTCAATGCAAAATTTTTCACATCCCATTCAGCGTTTCCTTCGCGTCGGACTGTAAATTCATAGCGAGGGTTGTAGACAATGGCAATTCGTGATTTCGGATTCTCCGCCCGTTCGTACTCGAAACGAAGAGATTTGGCCGATCGAGTCCAGTATTTGCGGTAAGCATTCGATTCATTGAATGGCACGAACCTTTCCGAACGAGAGAGGATCTTGAAATCGAATTGTTGCTCAAGTTGCTCGATCTTCTGAGCGAGCGAAAGCAACTCTGCGAGTCCAGCGGAGTTGCTGGTGTTTTCAACGAAACCAATAAGTAATAGAACAAACATGTCTATTTTTCAGTGACTGGAGAACAATCAGTAACCCATCTTAGTGATTTAGTTAGCCAACCCGCGTGGGACGCACTGAATGCGATTGACAAAATCCTCACATCTGCATTTATACCAGCAGAAATGCGGCGCGACGCGAGATGGGCAGTTTGAACGTACGTTCGCAGGGAGCGGATCAGGATCCACAACGAGGCACTCGTCACAGGACCCAAGGCAGTTCCAGATGCCAACTTCGCCCGCATCCTCGGCCAGGCTAGCCCCGTGGTAGTTCATTAGCAGCAGCAAGACATAAAACACCATACAGCCAAACGACAGGCGTGACAGCCATGTGAACATACTCGGTAGTCTCCGTTACGAACCTAACCCCATCATGCCTTCAACGCGGTTCGTTCTCGTTGAGACACTCGGACGACGATTCGTTTGTCTTGGGGCGAGAATAACCTGTGATCACAAACGGTAACGTCATACTACCCTTGGCTGTCGTCGTTACTTTGAAGCGACTGACAAAGTGGCCCGGCTCTTTTCCCGGCACAAGATAAAGCAGCGTTGTTTGATGCGATTGACCAGATGGAATCAAAATCGGTAGCCTTTCTTGAGCGATACAACTGCAAGTATCCGGAAGATGCAAAATGGAAATGGCTTTGCTTCCTCTGTTTTGGATCGTTAACTGCACCTCAACGATCTTTCCGCTTGGTTGTTGCCCTAGTTGCAGAATAGGTTGCTTTATATAAACAGACTGGCCACTGATCCAGGAACGAAAAACGTGCAACGAACCGAAGCCAACCCAAACGCAGAAGGTGAAGATTAAACAGGTGACAAATGTTGAGGATATCACGCTAAAGAGCCAGGAGTGATCTGCATTTGTATTGCCGGGGGGGACATGAGCAAAACATGGCAAAGCCAGAGCCACGATTGTTGCATCGATCACCACCATGGTCCAAGGATTCATAGGAACATCCCCCAGGCAGCCGCAGTTTGTTATCCCTTGAACTGCCAGTGTGGCCGAGGCGAACAAAAAGACTCCAAACGTTGCAATTGTCGCCAACCAAGCCGTTCGAAGCGAGGAACCGATTAACAGCCAGACTGCCAGAAAGAATTCCCAAAGGATCATCACAAAGTGCAACTCAGGCCCTAGTGGCGACAGGTAAAGCAAAGAACCGGAAGGAGATGAGGAAACCAACTTGAGAAATCCGCTCGTAATGAGTAGAAGAATCACTCCCAGTCGAAAACCAACTTCCAGACGCATCGGTACACCCTGAGATATGCTTGCTATGAGTTGGAATTGTAGCCTTGACCCCACCCCATCGCAAGAGAATTTTGGCACATTTTTTTCGTTTTGTTCCGAAGCAACGATGGAAATATCATCGGCGGGATAGGTAACGATTTTCAAATTAGGTTGCATATAGAAAAATGAATCTGTGTTACCTAGATGCTCACAAGGAGAGAGTTACGGAAAGGCCAGCGTGAGAACGACCATCTAAATAGTTTTATAATATCATCCCAATAGGGTGACAACATCGTGATTGTGAGGGGCCGTTCGGCCACCTGATGTATCCCCGCGAGCGTTACTCGGCGGGGCGGCCGGCGCGGCGGTGGTCGGGGGCGGCGACCAGCTTACCCGAGCGGGCCTCCCGCCCGATACTGTGGGCATCGCCCTGCGCC
>Ga0272446_1004003_pt1 | contig 17865 bp, 17 predicted proteins | sample YNPCB0061_FD_194587 | JGI IMG/M metagenome (GOLD analysis project Ga0272446, IMG submission 194587) | Hot spring microbial mat communities from Yellowstone National Park, WY, United States - YNP-CB-006-1 | ecosystem: Environmental > Aquatic > Thermal springs > Hot (42-90C) > Sediment | place... | reverse complement strand
AGGTGAGAGCAGGCAATAACTCTTTTTCTGGTTTTGCCTCCGCACTTGAGCAGTGAATTTTTGGGTTGCGGCTGGAAGCCGCGCTATGCGGTTACGGTACTTATTTGTTAATTTTCATCAGCGGGCTGGCAGTCGGTTTTAGCCGACTTTGTAGGCGTAGCCAGCGGATTTATCCGCTGGCGATGGCGGCAAGACCAGGCGAAGGACGCACGATTTTGAAAAGTGTCAGGTAGCTAGTTTTTTTTTCAGGGCGTCATGGCAGATTCCAGCAGCCTGCGACCAATTTCTTCAGCCATGCGCGGGCTTTCTTCCTCCAACACCACTACCACCGCCAGCGGCGATGCCTGCCAGTTGGGCAACGTGCCGCCGATGAACCAGGCAACAGACGACTCGCCTCCCTGCGCACGGCTGGTATGCGCCCAGAAATTTTCGCCTTCTCGAATAAAAGATTGTGCCGCTTCTTCCGCCGCCGATGCCTGACACGCCTCAATGGGCATTCCCTCCTCCCGCAGCACAACCCACCCCTCGCGGGGAATGTTGACTGCCATAGCAATGCGCGGTGCAGGGACTTTGCCCTGATTGCTCAAGGCGGCAGAAGCCAGCGCCATCTGCAGCGGCGAGACGAAGAAATCCTTTCCGTCGCTGGCGGAGGCGGCTGCCCCCATCCTGATTGGCGGCGCGCGGAAAAAGCCAAACGCCTCATAGACCTGCTGCCATTGCGTTTGGGTGAGGGAGGATGTGCCGAAAAGCGCACGGGCAAACGGCTCCATAACCGAATCGGTGGGGTACACCCCCAACGCCGCGCGGTTGATGAGCGGTTTACCGGGGTCATTCAACAAATCGGCGGCGGTTTCAGCCAGGCGGTTAGGGTCGAAGCCCGGATGGGAAGCCATCACCAGAATCTCGCCGCTCTGCGCATTGAGCAAAACGATTGCGCCGCGCCGTCCTGTCATCAATTCGTCTGCACGGGTTTGGAGGGGCAGGTCAATGCTCAGGCGCACGTCCAGCCCTGTGGGTGAAGTGCCGTAAAGCACATGATTCCACCAAATCACCGAGGCTGGGTTACCTTCCAAGCCGCGCAGGTAGCCGTCCAGTGTTGCTTCCAAGCCTGCCTGTCCGTAGATCGGTTCGTCGTAGCCGCTAATGGGAGCGAGGGCAGGGTAAAGATAACTGCGCTTGTAGGAGCCGGTCTCGCCGACGGTGGTGTTGATAGGGCTATTGGAGCGGTCGAGAAGTGCGCCGCGCGGTACATAGCGTTCTTCGATGACACGGCGCAGGTTGTCAGTGCGGGTGAGCAGGGCTGGGCTGCGCAGTACTGCCCACCAGCCGGTGGTCAGCGCGGCGGCGAACAAACCAAAGAGCAGAGCAGTGTGCAAAGCAAGGTAAGGGAAGGTGTCTTCAAGGGGCGCCGGTTCTTCGTCTGTGCGGTTGCTGATGAGGAGCAGAATGAGTAGGGAAATCAATGAGGTCAACAGAGAAGAACCGCCATACGAGACGAAAGGCAGGGTGACGCCGGTCAGCGGCAGGAGGCGGATGTTGCCTCCCACAATGAGGATGGCTTGGACGCCAAAGTATGCCGAAATGCCGCCGGCAAGCAGGCGCTGGAAAAGGTCTGGGGCGCGCAGGGCGGTGCGTAAGCCGCGGCTGACGATTATGCCAAAGAGGGCGAGCAAGCCCAGGGTCCCGAAAAGACCGGTTTGTTCTGCAATTACGGCGTAGATGAAATCGGAGATGGCAACGGGGATGAGTCCCGGTGAGCCCAAGCCGGGTCCGCGTCCTTCTACGCCGCCGTTGGCAACGGCAATCAGCGCCTGAATCACCTGATAGGAGCCGCCCTGCGGGTCGTTCCAGGGGTTGAGCCAGGTTTCGATGCGAATTTGTACGATGTTGACGAAGTAGTATCCTGCCGCGCCAACAAGGACGAGCGAAAGCAGGCTGGCAAGAGGGATGAGTTTGCGGCTGGTTGCGAGGTAGGCAAGGATGGTGTAGAGCGCCAGGAAGATGGATGCGGTGCCCAGGTCTCGCTGGGCGAGGAGTAACAGAATGGCGATGCCTCCCAGCAAGACGGTGGGTGCCAGGATGTGAATGGTGCGGAGGTGATAGGGGAGGGCATCGGCAAAGTAAGCGGCGAGGTAGGCGATGAGCAGCAATTTGAGCGGTTCGGAGGGCTGGAAGTAGATGTTGCAGCATCCCAGCCACAGGCGCGGACCAAATCCCGAAGGGTTTGCGCCAAAGATCAGGGTGAGGGCAGTGAGCGCCAGGCCGCTTATCAGCAGGATGTATTTGTATTTTTGCAGGAATTTGAGGGAGCGCAGCCGCATCCCTGCCATGAACACCAGCAGACTTAGCCCAAACCAGAGCGTTTGCCGCACGCCGAAATCGGTATCCAGCGTCCAGATGGCAAGCACGCCCCAACCTGTGAGCAGGGCGGCGGCGGGGAAGAGGTAGGGGTCGGCATCTGGCAGGTATTTTTCGAGGTCGGTGTGGATGCGTACTGCGAATGCGCCCCAAAGCAGAATCGCCAGCCAGTGCGCGAGAGGCAGGCTGACGTTCCACGTCCGTTCGCGTACGGCGGGGGCGAGGGTGATGATGAGCGCCTGTAGCAGGAGAAATCCCCCTGCTAGTTTCAGCAGGCTGCTCTGCAGGTTTCGGTTCATGGGCAGTGTTACATGTACTTGCCCACGAGCAGGTCTAGTTTTTGAAGCGTTTCGGGCGGGATGGCGCTGCGGTGGGTAATCATGGCGGTTGCCAGGGCGTGCCCGCAGTCGCATTTTCGTTCGGGCTGGTAGTTGCGGACGAGGATGCGTACCGCTTCCTGTGCGAGTGCCGTGTTGCGGTTCAGGGTCTGGATGACCATTTCGACGCTGACCGGCGCTTCGCTTACATGCCAGACGTCGTAATCGGTGACGTGAGCCATGGTGGCGTAGCAAATTTCGGCTTCGCGCGCGAGGAAGGCTTCTGGGGAGGCGGTCATGCCAATGATGGACATGCCCCATGTGCGGTACGTGTTGGATTCTGCCCTGGTGGAGAAACGCGGACCTTCGATGGTGATGAAACTTCCGCCGCGATGGACCACGCCTCCTGCCGCCCTGACGGCTGATTCCAACTGCCCGGAAAGGTCTTCACAGAAGGGGTCTGCCACTCCGACGTGCGCTACGAAGCCTTCGCCGAAGAAGGAGCGGGCGCGTTTGTGGGTGTTGTCATAGATTTGGTCGGGTATGACGATGTGCCCAGGGGCAAGTTCCTCTTTGAGAGAGCCGCAGGCACTGATGCTGATGATCCGTTGCACGCCCAGCGATTTGAGGGCGTAGATATTGGCGCGGTATGGCACTTCGCTGGGGGTGATGTGATGCCCGATTCCGTGGCGCGCCAGGAAGGCAACCTGCCTTCCCTCGAGCGTTCCAACGACGATGGGGGCGCTGGGTTTGCCAAAGGGTGTGTTGAGGCTCAGTTCTTTTGTGTTGCTGAAGCCGTCCATGGCGTATAGCCCTGAGCCGCCAATGATTGCGATGCTTGCTTGTTCGGTCATGACTGGTCTCCAATTTCGTTTTGAACAGGATGAGGCAGGGTCTCTCTGCCTGATTCAATGCGCAGGGAGAAGAGTGTGTTTCCGCATTTGAACTGGTCGCCGGTGATGATAACCGCCGGGACTTTGACAGGGTCGTTGTTGAGGAAGGTGCCGTTGGTCGAGTTCAGGTCTTCCAGCCACCATTGCCCGTGATGGAATGACAGGCGGGCATGGCGGGCGGAGAGAGTTTCGTCTTTGAGGGAGATGTCGCAATTCACGCTGCGCCCAATCAAAATTTCAGGCTGGCGGAAATGGAATTGGAGTGCGGCGCTATCTTCGGTCTGTGCGCTGACGAAAATGCCAGGCATTTTTTGTGAGAGGAGGAACGTGCTTTGTCCTTTGAATTCCCGCCAGAGTGTATGCATGACCTGCCAGAGAAATGCGTAGAGAAGAGCGGCGAGCGCGAGCCGCAAAATGAGCACGACGACGGCGGTCATTTGCGGGATTTTGTGTCCTTCAGGCTGCCGGTTCGAATGTCAAGCCCATCTTGGTCGAGGGTGGCTGTGGGGCGTTCGCTCGAGTCGCGGTCTTTGAGGGGCATGGTGTCGTTGAGGTCGAGGCGGGGAGGCGGGGTATCCTGCCCAAAGATGAGGGCAACGCCGGCGAGGGAGATGACGTCGCCGGGGTACAGCACGGTCTGGCTGGTTCGCTGTCCGTTGACGAAGGTGCCGCCGGTGGAGTTCAGGTCGAAGAGGACATACCGTCCGTTGATGGCGCGTAGTTGGGCGTGGTTGCGTGAGATGCGCGGGTCGTCAATGACGAGGTGATTTTCGAGGCGCCGCCCGATGTTGATGATTGGCTCTTTGAGGGGGAAGACCTTGACGCCTTCTATAATCAGAAAAGCGTTTTCAGGAAAAGGCTCGGCGTTAGCGTTTGGTTTGTTTGAATTCATGGACATTCCCTTGGTATCTTCCACTGGTTCAAGGGTATGCGATGCGATGATGGAAATGTCTTTTTGGGAGTAGGTTTCGTCGGTTGTGATTGTGATGATGGGTTGGGTTTCCATTTTGAGTCCCACATCTTTTGCCGCCGCGCTGATGATGTTCTTGAGGGCGTTCATGATGCGGGGTTCTTTCCAAATCTGATCTGCCTCTTTGGCAACGATGAGGGTAAAGGTGTTGGGGGCAACGGCGCCTTGTTCCTTTTGTTCGACGATGTTTTGACGCAGCGCCAGCGCTAGTTTTTGAATCAGCCGTTCTTCAGGCGTCATTCCTGGTAAGAGGGATAAGATCTGATCTTCGAAGAGCGCTTGAAGTCTGGCTTCCAGTTGTTCGAATTTTGTGTTCATAGTGACTCTGCGTGCTTTCTTTTCCGTGTTTTTATGGAGCGTTCCATTTGCCTGGTCACACGGAACAGGGCAGGTACAGTTTGTTTGGTTTTCAGATTTGGCGTTTTCTACCGCCGCCTTTACGTAGATTTATTATAGGTGGTGGGGGGAAAAATCGCAAGAACAGGCAGGCTGGTTTATGCGGGCAGATTAGAATTTTTGCCCGCAATTGGGGCAAAGGGTGTCTTTTTGTCCAATGACGAAACCACACTGGGGACAGGTGGTAGGGTGAACGTTTCCCAGCGGGGCGCCGCAGGCAAGGCAGGAGCCTTCGCCGAGAGGGTTGGCAGTTTTGCAATATTCGCAAACAACGCGCTGAAATCGCTCTGATAGTTCCTGCGAGACGCCCAGCGCCGCCGCCGTGCGGTCTATGACGCGCCAGACGCGTTCTTGCAGTTGCATGTTTTCGATGTCTTGCGCCAGGTCATCCAGCCGGCCCAGCAGGCTGAGGGGATTGCGCAAGGCAGAGAAGGCGGTCTTTCCGAGGCTTGCTGCCACACCCAGCCAGTCTTGCTGACCAATTTCAATCATGATGCCGTCTTCGACTTTTTGAACGGAGACGGTGAGAGCGGTCTGCCCGCCGGAACTGGCGCCTGCGCGTGTGGCGATTTGGATGGCAAGTTTTTCTGCCCGCCCGATGATTTGCGCCTGCAAGTTGCCGCGGTTGAATTCTGCCATGAGGGCTTGAGCAATGTCACTGGGGGTGATCGTGCCGTGAAAAATTCGGCGTTCCATGTTTTCGATTATAATCCTTTTGCAAACGACGACGATTGGTCGTCGCGTTTTGTCTATGTTTCGTATTCCAACTATTCAGATGTACGATGATGAAACGAATTTGGTTTGAATTTGTTCTCCTTTTCTTTGCCGGATGTGTTGTCGGGGCGGTGATGCTTGGGGTGGCAGCCCAGGCACGGGCGGAGGGTGAAGCGCAAGCGTCCACCCCTGTGGCAACTGTCACGTATTCCGAGCCGATTAACGTGCGCGGCGGTCCCAGCACGGTCTATTATCCGATTGTCGGGCGGGTTTCGCCTGGTGATGTGCTGCCGGCGCTGGGTGTTTCGCCAGGGCGGGAATGGGTGCAGGTGGCTTTTCCGGTCGGCGCGGGGGGGGGGGGGGTGGGTGTATGCGGCGTATGTGACCATTTCGGGCGGAGAATTGCGGGTGGTGGAGCCGCCGCCGACGCAAACACCGATTGCGACTGCCACCATTAACCCAACCTTTGCGGCGGCGTTCATTTTTCAGCCCACGCCTTCCCGTGTGCCGACTTTTACCCCTCCGCCGCCGCTGGAAGTGCCGCAATTTACTGAAAGCGCTCCCGTTCGCAGCAATGGCTTGCCGCCGGGGGCGGTGGCGGGTGGGTTGATTTTCATTGCCGCTGTGATTTTTCTTATTTCGCTGGTGTTGGGCAAGCAGTAGTATGCCGCTTTTTCGAAAGTTCATCTTAATTGCGGTTGTGGGGTTCGTGTTGCTGCTTTTAGGGGTCTTGTTGCCGGGGGAGGAGATTGCCCTGGCACAGCAACCGACCGGGTCGGTGCCAACTGTGACCGGCACCCCTCCTGGTCCTGCGGTGCAGGTGGACCCGAGCCTGAAATTTATCTACGTGTATTCGGGTCCGGGCTCCTTTGATTATCCGCGGATTGGTGTTTTGCTGGCAAATGAGAGTGCTCCTGCCTTGGGGCGCGCCAGAGACAGGGTGGATTGGATTGAGATCTATTACCCCGGTGTGACGGGGTCGCGGGGATGGGTGTATGCCTTGTATGTAAAACTTTCGCCCGGCGCATTTTTGCCGCTGGTGGACGTTCCACCCACGCCTACCCCGGTTTCGACTCCGACCATTAACCCGACTTTGGAAGCCGCTTTTATCGGTCAGCAGACGCCGACTCGTTTGCCGACCTTTACGCCTCCACCGCCCCTTGAACTGCCCGTTTTTAATGAGCCTTCTGCCTCCGCTGACACCGCCACAGGTGTTCCTGCCGGGTTATTGATTCTTGGGTTGGGGTTGTTCGGGTTAATGGGGGCGATCATTTCTTATCTGCGCGGCAGGTAGGGTTTGTTGATGCCCATTGCCGTTCGCCGCTGCTACGCCCCCGCCCGTAAAGTCTTCTTTCCAAACTGTGCCAGAAACTCCTCTGCCAGGTGATCCTCGATTTCAATTGTCAGGCGTGTCTGTCCTACCGAAAGTGATCCAAGCCGGAACGGCTCCATCTTTTCGAGCGTCACGCTCCACCCTTCCGCGCGGATAAGGTTCTCATCCTCCAGCCTGCCGCCCATCTCCTGCAGATACTCCTTCAACAAAAACATGGGGATGCCGCGTAGTTCGCGGATGATGGTTTGCATCAGCCACCGCCCACCGGAGGGAAGATGTCTATTTTATCGTCCGGCTGAAGCACTGTATCGAACTTTTCAGGCAGATATACTGCCTCGCGCCCGTTGATGAAAAACTTCATATGGGGGAGAAAATTGCCGCTTTCATCCAGCAGTTCGCGGCGCATGGCAGGATACTCCTCCACAAACTTATGCACCAGTTGAATGGCTGTCGTCCCTTGGGGCAGAGTCAACTCCACCGTTTTCTGTCCGACAATAGGACGCAGGGTAGCGTAAAAGTTGACTTTCATCGCCATCTCTCCCATAAAGGCACCTCCAAATTCAGGTACTTTCAAGAACACCTTTGGCTTTGATATTTTACCTGCAATTTTCTACCGTACATTTTGGATTTTTTACCGCCAAGTGCGCAGGAAAAACTTGAAATCCTGGATTACCTGGCGTGACGTCTTGGCGGTTCGATTTTGTGCGTTTGTACGGTAGAGAAATCTGCAAGGCATGATTTCATGGAGCAGGGGGAACAAAATGCCCCGGGCAAAGCTCAGGGCACAGACGGCTTGCCAGCAAAATTTACGGGCACTGGATGATTCCCTGCGCCCACAAGCAGCCGCCGCAGACGGGAAAGGTGGTGTTGCCCAGGCAGTCTTCTTCGTTGGTTTCCGAGAGGTCACAGCCGCCGCAAAAGGTGCAGGGTGCAAAGACGAAGTTATGCAGGCGTTCGCGGTAAGCAACATAGCCTGGGTCCAGCCAGATTTCGTGCAGCGACTTTTCCCGCACATTGCCGACCACATGCTTCTTGGAAAGGCGCGGTTTGCCGTGCAGGTAACTCATGTGGGTGTGCATGAGGGGCCAGCATGGGCTTACGTCACCCGTCCAGGCGATGGACAGGGTGCCGCTTTCGACGAAGTTGCACACGTCGTTGGCGCCGCCCCAGTTGTTGCCGGCGTAACTGATGTTCAAACCGCTGTTGAGGACTTCGAAAATAGCATCGCGGGTGGTTTCGTCAAAGTCCATTTTGGGCAGGCTGAGGTGGGGAAGATGCGGAGCGTGCATGTAGGCAATATCGTGAGTAACGCGGTTGTAGAGACGCTCTGCCTGCATCTCTTCGGTGGCGGGCTGGAGGTTGCTGACGGAAAAATATTTGGCGCGCAGGGATTTTCCGATTTGGATGACTTTGGGCAAATCGGCAATGTTACGGCGCATCGCCACAAAGGCAATCCCGATTTCGGGCTTTGGATAATGCCCCGGGGCGCGCATTTTGACAAACCGCTCCAGGTTGGCAATGATATTTGGGAGTTCGGCGCCGAGGCGAATATCGGCAAATCCTTCAGGGGTGGCGCCGTCCAATGAAACCCACAGAATATCCAGACCGGCGTCAATCAGTTCGCGGGATTTTTTCTCGGTGAGGATAGTGCCGTTGGTGATGAGTTCGACTTTGACGCCCAGTTCGCGCTTGATGCGGCGAATCCATTCAATGGTTTTTTGATGGAACAACGGCTCGCCGATGCCGCCGAAATAGACGCTGGGAATGGGGTCCAGTTCTTTCAACCCTGCGAAGATGCGCTCAAAGGTCTCTTCGGTCATACGCCCGATAGGCTGGTCCCAGGCGTTGCGGAAGCAGGTGATGCAGTCGAGGTTGCAGGCTACAGTCGGTTCGATGTAAACCTTGGTCAGGTGAGTTACCGGGCGGTGCATACGGATAAAGTTGTGTCCTTCGTCGAGGCGAACTCTGGAGCCGGGAGTCAGCCCATATTGGCGGGCGACTTCAGGCGGAATGATGAGGCGTCCGTTTTCGTCCACTTCCGCCCAGGCGGTTGTCGGTTTTGTGGATACTGGAATCATACGCGCTCCTTACACTACCAGGTAATTAATTCACCTTACGCACCGTCCCGAAGGTTGGAACGGAAAACAGGCTTGATTTATGAGAACCTTCGGGACGTTTCGCGTAACATCAGTAATTAATACCAATCATATCCATTTTGGGGGAAGATTGATGTGACAAAAGTCGCAATTACGCAAGACAAATGACCTGCTTGCCAATGATATAATTCCAGCCAATTGTGAAATAAGGAGCAGCCTGTGACCGATTTACGCGTCCATAAATTTGCAAAGGTTTTGGTAGAGCATTCCGCCCGCGTCGCGCCGGGTGACCGGGTATTGATTGAAGCGACGACCGCCGCCGAGCCACTGGTGAGGGAATTGTTTGTTCAAATTCTGGAAAAAGGCGGTCATCCGCATCCGTTGATTTCTTTTCCCGGGCAGGAGGAGAGTTTTCTCTTGCACGCCAGCGACTCGCAGTTGGAGTTTGTGCCAACGTTTATGAAGCTGGCGTATGACCAGTTCGAAAGCCGCATTCGCATCCACTCTTCGATGAATACGCGCGCGCTCTCTAACATGGATCCTGCCAAACTGCAAAAGCGCGGAAAGGTAACCGGCCTTATCACAGAGACGCAAATGCGGCGCGGGGCTGAGGGGGTATTCAAATGGGTTACCACCTTGTATCCTACCAACGCCTATGCTCAGGATGCAGGGATGAGCCTGCAAGAATATGAGGACTTTGTCTTCAACGCTGTGCACGCCAACGAGGATGACCCTATTTCTTACTGGAAAAGCACTGCGGTTGAGCAGCAAAAGGCAATTGACTTTCTGGCAAACAAGGATATTGTCACGCTGCGCGGTCCAAACGTGGACCTTTCGCTTTCGATCAAAGGACGCAGGTTCATGAATTCGACTGGCGTGCACAACATGCCCGACGGTGAAATCTTTACCGGCCCGGTGGAAGACTCGGTCAATGGATGGGTGCGGTTTACTTACCCCGCCATCTATGGCGGCGTAGCGGTAGAAGGCGCCGAATTAATCTTCAACCGCGGGCGTGTGGAACAGGCAAAAGCCGATAAAAATCAGGACTATCTCATCAAAATGCTCGAATCTGACAGCGGCGCGCGCTACCTGGGGGAGTTTGCCATCGGCACCAACTTCGACATCAACCGCTTCACCGGCAACATCCTGTTCGACGAAAAAATCGGCGGCACTTTCCACATGGCGCTCGGCGCGGGCTACCCGGAAACCGGTTCGCACAACAAATCTTCTATTCACTGGGATATGATCTGCGACTTGCGCACCGACTCGGAAATCCACGTGGACGGTGAGTTGTTCTACAAGAACGGCGAGTTCGTATTCGGAAAATAGGTTTGCACGTTTTCGGGTTTAAATGTTTGAAGGTTGAGAGCCATTCTCAACCTTCTTTTTTTCTAAACTTTGACGTTTCTTGTGACCTAATAGAAACCTACCGACGCATCCACTCTGCGCGCATATTCGTCAATCCCGCCGCGCACGTTGAAGACGTTCTTCCATCCCTGCTGAGCAAGCCAGGCAGTGACCTGCATACTGCGGTTGCCATGATGACACAGGACATAAATCACCGCATCCTGCGCGCGGGCGGCTTCGGGCAGCGCGTTGATTCCCTCCCTCGCCAGGCGGCTCAATGGCGCGACCTCGAGGCGGCTGTCTGTCAATTTGGCATAATTCAACTCCGACAATTCGCGCACGTCGAGCAGGATGAAGGATTCGTCAGAGTTCAATTTCTCAGAAAGTTGGACAACTGTAATTTCAGGAAGCATCGCAGCAGCTCATCACACGAAAACATGCAATACATCAATCCAATGCTTTTGCGTACAGTTTTTCCACATATTCCTTTAGCATGCGGCGGGTGGAAAACTGCGGCGTGACGGTCTTGATGGACTCTTTCATCCGCTCTACCCATTCCAGGGGGACATTGTTGATATCACGATTGTAGTAGAGCGGAATGATTTCGTTTTCGAGTTTATTGTACAGGTCCTGCGCGTCAATCTGATCCTGCACGTCCTGCGATTCCATCTGTTTGTCTTCGCCAATGGACCAGCCATTTTTGCCGTTGAAGGCTTCGCGCCACCAGCCATCCAGCACGGAGAAATTCAACACCCCATTCAACCCTGCCTTCATGCCTGAAGTGCCGCTGGCTTCCATGGGGCGGCGCGGCGTGTTCAGCCACACATCCACGCCCTGAACGAGATACCGCGCCAGGTTCATATCGTAATCTTCGACGAAGACCAGCCGTCCGCCTGTTTCGGCGCGTTTGACCGTGCGGTAGATTTTCTGAATCAACTGCTTGCCCGGTTCGTCGGCAGGATGCGCCTTGCCGGCGAAAACAATCTGCACCGGCATGTTCGGGCGGTTGATGATATGCAGCAGACGATCCACATCCGAAAGGATCAGGTTGGCGCGCTTGTAGGTGGCAAAGCGGCGGGCAAAGCCGATGGTCAGGGTATAGGGGTTGAGCAAAACCCCTGCCGAAACGACCTGCACCGGGTGGAAGCCGCCCACGATCCAGCGGTCACGGACGCGTTCGCGCAGATAGAAATTCAATTTACGTTTGAGGTGTTGATGCACCTCCCACAATGCCTGATTGGGAAGGGTATCCAGTTTGTCCCACAGATCGGGGTCGTCCAGTTGTTCCATCCAGCCTTCACCGAAATGCAGGTCGAGCAGCATTCGCAAACGACGCGCCATCCAGTTGGCAGTGTGAACGCCGTTGGTGACATGGGTGATCGGCACATCGTCCACCCGGCGGTCTTTCCAAAGGAAGTGCCACATTTCACGCGAGACGCGCCCATGCAACTCGGAGACTGCATTGTGACCTTCTGAGCCTCGCAAAGCCAGGATGCCCATGCTGAACGTTTGCCCGTGTGGTTGTTCGTGGCGGGCAAGGTCGTAAAATTGTTCCTGCGTGAGCCCCAACTGGTGTGAAATCGCAGAGAGGTATTTATCTATGAGCCAGAGCGGAAACTCGTCATTGCCCGCCGGCACAGGGGTGTGTGTGGTGAAGATGTTCTGTTTGCGTGTTTTTTGAAGAGCCGATTCAAACGATTCGCCCTTTTCGACCCTTTCGCGGATGCGTTCGAGCGTCAGAAAGGCGGCGTGCCCTTCGTTCATGTGCCAGACCGCCGGCTGGATTCCCAAAGCCCGCAGCATGCGCACCCCGCCAATGCCCAGCAGCACCTCCTGCATCACGCGGCGATCCAGGTCCGACCAGTACAGGCGGGCGGTCAGCAGGCGGTCGAAATCAGAGTTGCCGCCCACGTTCGAGTCCAGCAGGTAGAGGGGGATGCGCCCGACGCGCACCTCCCAAACCTGCAGGGAGACATTCCGTTCGGGAAACTCCACAGCCACCACCACAGGCTTGCCATCCCTGACCACCAGGTTGACCGGCAGGTCATCGAAGATCAGCGGGTTGTTCAACGCTTCCTGCCAGCCGTCTTCGCTGATGCGCTGAGAGAAATATCCCTGCGCATACATGAAGCCCATGCCCACCAGCGGCAGACCCAGGTCGCTTGCCTCTTTCAAATGGTCGCCTGCCAATACGCCAAGCCCTCCCGAGTAGATCGGGAGGGTTTCGTGGAGACCAAATTCCATGGAGAAATAGGCAATGGGATGTGAAGCAAGTTTCGGCTGAGTCCGATGCGCCCAGGTGTCCTGTTGAGTCATGTAGGCGTCGAAGTCTGCGAAGACGCGTTTGTATAAATCCATGTAGTCTTTGTTTTTGAGGACTTCGTTCAAACGGGCGCGCTTGATTTCGCGCAGCATGCGGATGGGGTTGTGGTTGAGGCGCTCCCACATGGCGCGGTCCAACTGCGAATACAGACGCGCCGCTTCGGGCTGCCACGTCCACCACAGGTTGTAGGCGAGCTCGCCAAGGCGGGCAAGTTTTTTGGGAAGGTCAAATGAAGGAGATTGAGTGCGAAAAGTGTCCATAGGCGCATAATGATACCCTAATTTTTTATTTGGATTTAGAATTGATTCATGACAACCGTACAACTGTTTGTGACCTGCCTGGTCGATTCTTTCTACCCGCAAACGGGGGAGGCGGTTGTGAGCATTCTTCGCCGCCTCGGCATGGACGTGGAATTTGCCCGCGACCAAACCTGCTGTGGACAGCCGAACTTCAACGCCGGCTTGCGCGCCGGAGCGCGTCCAATCGCGGAACATACGATCCGTGTTTTGGAAAGACTTCCGAAGTCTTTAAAGACTTCGGAAGTCTGCGACATTGTCATTCCCTCAGGCTCCTGTGCGCATATGATCAAACACGGCTACATCGAGTTGTTTGCAGATGATCCTGCCTGGCTGCCGCGCGCGCAGGCGCTGGCTTCGCGGGTTTATGAATTTACCGAATTTCTGGTGGACAAACTTGGCGTGACCGATCTTGGCGCGCGCTGGGACGGAGCCCTCACCTACCACCCTTCCTGTCACACCCTGCGCGGCATGGGCATTGACCGTCAGCCGCGCGCGTTGCTGGCAAATGTGCGCGGCGCGACGGTGGTGGATTTGCCTCACGCCGAAGAATGCTGCGGCTTTGGCGGCATCTTCTCAGTGGAACATCCTGAACTCTCGGCAGAATGGCTGAACCGCAAAATCAGCAACCTGGAAGCCACTCAATCTCCTACGCTGGTGGTGGCAGATTCGGGCTGTCGTTTGCACATCGCAGGCGGCTTGCACAGGCAGAAGAAGCCGCAGAAGGTTGTTCATATTGCCGAAGTGCTTGCAAACCAGTGAGGAAGTGATCAGTGAACAATCATCAGTTTCGGGCGCGCATCCGCAAATCATTGTCGAATGAGGCGCTTCAGGCAGCGCTGGATGCCAACGCCGAGCGCCGCGTGAGCGGGCGTATCACCGCCTTTGCCTCCCTGCCCGATTGGCGCGAACGCCGCCAGCAGGCGCACGCCGTCCGCGCGGAGGTCATCGAGCGCCTCGAAGAGTATCTCGAACGATTTATCAAGAACGCTGCCCAAAACGGGATGATCGTCCATCGCGCCGCGAATGCAGACGAAGCCATAAAAATCTTTCTTGAAATCACAGGCGTACAGCGAAGGTTCGGATCGCCCCTGCTGATTGCCAAATCCAAATCCATGGTCTCGGAGGAAATCAACCTCAACCATGTTCTCGAAGCGCAGGGCATGCGCGTCGTCGAGACCGACCTGGGCGAATACATTGTCCAACTGCGCGGCGAACGTCCCAGCCACATCATCACGCCGGCCGTGCATCTGCGCCGGCACGAGGTCGGTCAACTCTTCCATGAAAAATTGGGCGTCCCCTACACCGACGACATCCCCACCATGACCAATACCGCCCGCAAAGTTTTGCGGGAAGTCTTCCTTACCGCCGATGTGGGCGTCAGCGGAGTCAACTTTGGCATCGCAGAAACGGGCGGCATCTGTATTGTCACCAACGAAGGAAACGGGCGCATGGTCACCACCCTGCCGCCGGTTCACATTGCGCTGATGGGCATGGAGCGCCTCGTCCGCACACTCGATGACCTTGCCCTCATGCTTTCTCTCTTACCGCGCTCTGCCACCGGGCAAAAACTCAGCGCCTACACCCAAATCATTCACCGACCGCTTGCCGGTCAACAACGCCATATCATCCTGCTCGATAATGGACGCTCCCGTTTGCGCAACTCACCGCTCCGCGAATCGCTCTACTGCATTCGCTGCGGCGCGTGTCTCAACGCCTGCCCCGTCTTTCGCGAAATCGGCGGGCATGCTTACGACAGCGTTTACCCCGGTCCCATCGGCTCGGTCATTTCGGCAGGGCTTTTCGGAAGCGAATTCGCTCTGTTGGCACAAGCCTCGTCCCTGTGCGGCGCATGCAAAGAGGCTTGTCCGGTGGACATTGACCTGCCCAAACTGCTTACGCGGGTGAGGGCAGGGGAAATTCCGGCAAACAAGGATCAGTTGCCGGCGAGCAGTGGAGGCGTCGGACTTACGCTGCTTTCAAAATTCTTCCTGCAAATTTACAGCCGCCTCGCGACTCACCCGAGGCTGTTTGCCCTCTCCCAAAAATTTGCCTGGCTGGGAACTTTTCTCCTCTCCCCTTTCCGTGAGCAGGTCCGCTTGCCGGCATTCACCGGTTGGGGCTACAGCAAAGACCTGCCCAGGTTTGCCCGCAGAACGTTCAGAGATTACTGGGAAGGCAGCCGCTTGAAGGTTGGTAATGTAAGAGGCGCCGATTTGCAAGTTGGAAACGAGAAACACCAGCCGCTATTCGTAAATCAATCAACCAATCGAACGTTTGACGATGGGGTCGAGCAGTTCATCGAAGAATTGACCCGAGTCGGCGGGCGGGTGATTCGCACAAGCAAAGATAAAGCGACAGATAGGGTCGTCGAATTTTTGCAAACAAAAGGCATTCGCCGTATTCATCTTGAGCCAAATGTGTTGGATGAGGATGTCTTGCAAAAGGCGGGAATTGCCATCAGCCGCGAACGTGACTCCGAAATCCGCGTCGGGGTGACTCGGGCTCTTTGTGGGCTGGCAGATACCGGGTCCGTTTTGGAGGCGGAGGGTGAAGGCGGCAAATTGCTGGCGTCACTCCTGCCGGAAATCCATCTGACGATTTTGAATGCCGCCGAGATTTATCCTTCGCTCAAAGATGCGCTCCCTCTGGTGTCCAGCACAAAATCGGCTGTTTTTATCACAGGTCCCTCACGCACGGGCGATATTGAGATGTCGCATACCATCGGCGTGCATGGACCGGGCGAGGTGATTGTTTTTTTAGCAGCATGATAAAATCCGCAACCATGACACGGGAAAGAGCATTTTTCTTTTATCTGCTGGCAGTTTCGCTGTTGGGCGGGGCATTTGCTTTCATCGTCACATTTCGATATGGGGCGGGGTTGGCAACCGACGGTGCGAGGTATTTATCTGCCGCGGAAAACCTCATCAACGGACGCGGACTGGTGGATTATCTTGGCGCGCCGCTGACGCAGTTTCCGCCGTTGTATTCGTTGAGTATTGCAGTCTTTGCGGCGGTCACGCGCGCAGATGTGTTTGTTGTTGCACGGTATCTCAATATTTTTACGTTCAGCCTTGCGATCTGGCTGGCGGGCAGGTTCTTTCAGAAACTGTTCCCCGATAATCTTTTGTATGCCTGCATAGGCAGCACGGTATTTTTCACTTCGGTTTCTCTGCTGCGCATTGCATCGAACATTCTTTCAGACCTGATGTTTCTGGCGTTGACGATTCTTTTTCTAATCACCGCCACAAATTTCATCGAGCAGCCCTCACGGCGAAACTGGCTGTTGCTGGGCGTGATCTGTGCAGTTTCTCCTCTGCTGCGATATGCGGGTTTGAGTCATATTCTGACGGCGTCTTTGATCATCTTCGTTCTGCATTACAGGAATTGGCTTAGAGGCGTTCTTCTTGCGGGCGTCTTTGGGGTTTTGACCGGTCTTCCCACGCTGTTGTGGGTGATTTTTCATAACTATCTGCAAACGGGGATATTGTTTGGCGTGCGCCTGCCGCCCAATCCGCGCGGCAATCTGATTACGACTCTGGAGAAAGCCATACATTGGTTTGTCCCTTACAGTGTCACCGAACGGCTTCCTGAGTGGGTCATTGTTGGGCTGATTTTGTTATTTCTCTTCACGGGCAATCGTATTGACGATTGGAAGCGCTGGGGTGGGCAACTTGTCAGTTCGAAATTTCTTCCCAGCACAGTGTTTCTTTTCTTTTATGTGAATGTGTTGATTTTCAATGTCAGTTATTCTGAAGTGCGCTGGCCCTTCATGGACCGCATCCATATCATTATTCTGCCGGCCTTGCTGGCGGTTGGGTTTGTTACATTTCGGGAATTGATGCCGTTTTATTTGCGCCGCAAGTCTCGCCGTTCATTGCAAACGGCGGCGATACTCCTTTTTATCGTTTGGCTGGTTTATCCCCTGAATAATATCCAAAAGACCCTTCGAAGTGCCTATTTCAACGGAGAAACAAGCGAATACAACCTTTACAATACCCGCGCTCAAAACGAGTCGGGGCTTCGAGAGTTTGTTGCCTCTCTCTCTATTGAAAAAACAGACAAAATCTACAGCAACTATGAGCCAATTGCCTGGTTTTACACCCGCCGCACGATCCTGAAACTGCCGCAGGGACCTGTCAGCCCGGAGCCGCCGGATCCTGTCGAAGTGTTGAAGAATTATCCCAACTGGCCAGGTGCAGACGGCGCGGGGTATGTGATTTGGATGAAGGAGTTGGGGTTCAAAGAGTATGTCTTATCCCCTGACCAACTTGCTTCGAAGGCGAATTTTGAATTGCTCTTCAGGCATAAACAGGGCGATGTGTACCGTATCACGCCGAGGTGAACGTCAATTGACGTATCCGAGTCACGGTGATACAATCTCGCCCGCTTCAACTGTTGCCCCCATCGTCTAGCGGCCCAGGACGGAGCCCTCTCAAGGCTCAAACAGGGGTTCGAGTCCCCTTGGGGGCACACTCTTGAACGGCGTCATGGCTATTCAAACGACAAAGGAGAAGCCGTGATGCGACTTTCAACTTCTTTTCGCAAGTTTTTTTCCGAAACCCCTGCCTTTAATCTTATGCCTGACCTGTCTGAGTTTGTCACTACACAGGAAGCCGCTCAAGAACTTGGATACCATGTAAATCATGTGCGACGCATGGTAAAGACTGGTTACCTGAAAGCAGAGCGTTTTGGACATTCTTTGTTGATTACAAAGTCCTCACTCAAGGAGTTCAAGGAACATAGTATTAAGTATCGAAAGCATGATCGGCGAAAGATAGATTTGCTGAAAAGACAAAAGTAAACAATCAGTCTGATTACC
>Ga0272446_1004002_pt1 | contig 17866 bp, 9 predicted proteins | sample YNPCB0061_FD_194587 | JGI IMG/M metagenome (GOLD analysis project Ga0272446, IMG submission 194587) | Hot spring microbial mat communities from Yellowstone National Park, WY, United States - YNP-CB-006-1 | ecosystem: Environmental > Aquatic > Thermal springs > Hot (42-90C) > Sediment | place... | reverse complement strand
CTTGCTCGGCCAGTGGGACGCCCATGCCCGTGTCACTGATCGCTACCATGACCTGCTTTCGGCCGGGTTCAGCCCAGAGGGTGATGAAGCCCTGACTGGTGAACTTCACGGCGTTGCTGATCAGGTTAAGGATGACCTGCTGCAGCCGTCTGCGGTCGCCCCAAACCAGCGGCAGGCTGGCCGGCGCTTCACACGCCCAAACCAGGCCCTTTTCTGTCGCCATACATTCGCCCAGGAGGGCCACTTCCCTGAGCAACATGTCGAGGCGCAATGGTTCGCATGCCAGACGCAACTCGCCCACCTGGCTGCTGGCCAGGTCAAGCACGTCGCCGATCAGCCGGCTGAGGTGTTGGGCGCTGGTATGAATGCGGGCCAGGTCGCGGCGATACGTGTTGCTGGTTTCAGCCCTTTCGCCGGCGCCCTCCCGCTGCATCATCTCGATCGTGCCCACAATCAGGCTGAGCGGGGTGCGCAATTCATGGCTGACCATGGCCAGAAAGCGACTTTTGAGCTGATTGGCTTCTTCGGCCTGTCGCCAGGCGCGGGCCAGGTCCTCGCGCAACAGGGCGCCTTCCAGGGCGCTGCTGATCTGCTGGCGCAATGTCTCGCTGCCTGCGAGAGCGCCCTCTTTCAACTCCAGAAGCACGAAGCCCAACGCGCGTTCGCGGAAGTGCAGCGGCAACGCCAGCAAAGGCGGCATCCCCTGCGTCGGCCGCAGATGTGGCGGGATCAGCGCCTGAGCCGGGAAACGGATGCCATCTTCCGGCAAGCTGACCCGGCCGTCCGCGTTGTATGCCAACACCAGCCGCGCCCAGCCATCCGGCGTGTGGGGATTGGTGTATAGCGACAGATAGCAACTCCTGACCCCCGCGCGGGGCAGTTCCTGGGCCATCATATCGACCGCGTTGCGCAAATCAGCTGCCGTGGCCAGACTTTGGCTTGCCTGGCTTAGCTGATAGGCGTCCCACTCGACCTGGTAACTTCGGTACCGTTCGGCTTGCACGGCCGTCTCGGCGATCAAGACCTGCGCCTGCTGGAACAGATCTTCCGTGTATCGTAGTTGTTCTGTTGTCAGTGCCCGGCGCGCGACGTCGCGGCGCAATCGGGCAAGCGCCCCGTGCCAGTCCAGGATATCGGCGCCAGTTGCGGCAGTATGGCGCAAGGCCTGATTGAGCGCAGTCAGGAAGGCGCCGCGTCCGCTGTGCAACGTGTTGTCGCGCTTGGTGGTCTGCGCATCCTGCCAGAACGCTGCGCGAACGTGCGCAACCAAAGCGGGATGGGGGTTGTCGCTGCCGGCCTCTTGCATTTGCCTCGAATATTCAGCGTCGTTCTGAGCAGAGGCGGGCGTTGTCACCGCCTGCAGCACCATCGGCGACACGCAACCGCATGATTGGCGGATCACCGTCGTCAGGGGCAGCACTGTCCGTTGGGCCACTGATTCGCCGCGCAGCATCGCCAGCAGTGTTTCTGTCGCGCAGGCGCCAATGCGCGCCACCGGCTGGCGCACGGTGGTCAATGAGGGCACGATGGCGCGGCCCTCTGGGTCGTCGTTGAAGCCGACGACGGCCACATCATCGGGGACGCGCACACCGCGCGCGATCAATTCCTCCATCGCGCCGCAAGCCATATCGTCACCGACGCACACCAGCGCCTGGAAGTCTCGCCCCGGCTTGAGGCCGCGCGTCTCCACCAGCAGGCGAACCATCGCCATGCCGTCCGCTCTTTCCCAGGTGGTGTGTGTGGAGATCAACAGGGGATCAAGGGCTATCCCCTGCTCGCGCAAGGCGTCCATGTAGCCTTGATAGCGCAGCACTTCTTCGTGGTTGCCGATCGGCCCGCGCAGGAAGGCGATGCGCCGGTAGCCGTGCGTCTCGATGAGATGGCGGACTGCTTCCCGCATGCCCTGGTAGTTGTCCACCAGAACGGACGGAAAGCCGGCCAGGTCGCGCCCGACGCTGACCAGCGGAAGCGGGCGAAATCGTTCACAGAAGGCTTGCATGGCCCCCGGTTGCACTGACCAGTCCAGGCAACTTGACCAGACCAGCAGCCCGTCTATTGTTTCTGCGCTGATCAAGTCGTAGAGCATGTTGCTCTTGCGCGCCAGTTCGTCGTCGGGGGTCAGCACGCCACCGTCAAAGCAGATCGCATCCACATTGTGGCGCTGGGCTGTTTCCACAACACTCAGCCAGGCCTGGCGGTGAAACCCGCGATCGAGGCGGGAGATTAGAAGTCCAATCCTCATCTTTTTTAACGGGGTTTTGCTACGGCGATTCGCTCAGTGACGGTTGCCTCGTAACTGTCGTGCGCTGTAGATATTAACGCAAAACCTGTGACTTTTCTCGAAAGAGACGCGCTGTTGCTGGGTGAAAAGCGAGCTGTTGCACGCTGGCTGGTCTATCTTTCTGGATTTATGTTTTCACTGTGACCGCGCCGGCGACAGGGATTCAAGCGCCCCGTTCAAGAGCTTGTCGATCTCGCGCTGGCTGAATCGTCCGCGCCGTGCGCACAGGAACACGTCCGGCTCGTCGCCATCTGGCTCTGCCGGGTAGTCGCGGGCGGTGATGACGATGATCGGCAGGCCAGGGCGTCCAGCCTCGATCTCGACGGCAAGGTCCAGGCCGTCGGCGTCGGGGAGATTCAGGTCGAGCAAAATGACATCGGGTTGCGCGTTTGCCAATGTGTCCCAGGCCTGCTGCGCGTTCATGGCGCGCCAGGTGGCGCAGCGCGGGTAAGCCGATCTCACCGCAGTGTCCAGAAACTCCTGCATGGCGGGGTCGTCCTCGACGATGAGGCAGGCACGCAGGGCGATGCCCAGCCGGTCGAGCGACTCTGTCAGCCGTTGCCGCGACACCGGTTTGACCAGATAGTCGCTGATGGATGGCGGAAGCGCCTGGCGTGTCAGGCCGGGCAGCGCGCACAGAATGAGCGGTGTGCCGTTCAGTGAGTCAAGCGAACGCACGGCCAGGTCGAACGCATCCGGCCCATCCGTGGCGCACACCACAGCCAGCGGCTGGGTGTCGCGCGCCGCCTGAGTCAACGCAGTCTCATCGGCGGCCCAGGTGATATCGCAGGTCGCAAGGTGTGTGCTGAGCAAACGCCGGGCGTGCGCATTGTGGGCATAGGCGACCACCGGCTTGCGCGCGCGCGCCTGTTGTTCCCAGTAGCTCCAGAACTGCTCGTCGGCGGCGTGGGGGGCGTTTTGCGAATCCGGCTGCGCGCTCGGATCGCGCGCCGATTCATCGTCCACGGGCAGTTCAAAGCAAAACACGCTGCCCTGGCCGGGGGCACTGTCGGCCCAGATGCGGCCGCCGTGCATCTCGATGAGTTGTTTGCTGATCGCCAGTCCCAGTCCTGAACCGCGTTGCCAGCGGAAGAATATTCTGTGGTTCTACAACAAGGACATCCTCGACAAAGTCGGCGTCGCGCCGCCCAAGACGTGGGACGAGTTGGAAGCCGCCTGCGAAAAGATCGAAGCGGCCATGCCCGAGATCAGTTGCGTGGGCGCTAACTACATCTGGAAATTGAACCAGTGGATTCTGGAAATCTACTGGGATCAGTATGCCCGCGATATCATCGACATCGCGCGCTGCAAGGCCGGCGACTATTGCTATGATGAAGAAGTCGACGGCAAATTCGTGTTCGACCCGAACAATGTGATGGTCGAGGGCACGTACAACAAGAACTTCTCGCGCTACTACGCGGCCATCCGCGACGGCCAGATCAAGTTCGACACCCCCGAAATGGCCGACATGGTGCGCAACCTGGCCAAGATCTATCCGAAGTACGCCTCCCCGTCGCTGTTCGTGGACTCCACCGAGTACTCGCAGTTCCTGCAGCAGCAGGTGGCCATGATCATCGATGGCACGTGGTCGCTGGGCGGCCTGACCCGCGATATGCGCAGCCTGACCAACCTGACGGCCGAGCGCATGAAGCAGCTTGGCATCAGCGAGACGACCAAACTGCAGCCGTTCACCTGGGGCACCTTTGAGAATCCGGCCATGACCGGCCCGCTGGTGCGCTTCCCCAACGTGCGCAGCATCGAATCAGCCACCGGTGTGTATGCCAGCATCATCGACAAGAGCGCCGAGCAGACCGAATTGGCGCTCGACTTCTTGATGTTCTGGTTCTCGCAGCCCGGCTACCAGGCCTATGTGGATGGCGACTTGCGCGACCCGGTCACGCCCGGCGGTTACAGCCCGGCCGGCCCGGTCATGGTGAAGGGTGTGCAAATCCCCGAAGAGTACCAGAAGCTGATGGACAGCGTGCAGATGATGGGCAACGTCGAGAACGGCCTGTTCCTGCCGCATCGTTTCCCCATCGAGAACCTTGACAAAGAGGCGATGAACAAGCTCAAGGATGCTCTGGAAGGCAAGATCACGCCGGAAGACTATGCCGCCTGGTTGCAGAAGGCGTGGATGGACAACTTCAATGAGATCATCACTAAGGCTGGCTTGACCCAGGAAGACCTGGACAATCCCGCGCGCGATCCCGCCGCGAACTAGCATTGTCCGTTCGAGTCGCGCCGCGTCCGTCGCGCCGCGTCCGTCGCGGCGCGGCTCGCAGTTGCGCGAGTTCTTTTCTGCCGCAGCCTCTCAGCGCGTTTTGCCTCATCATCTTCCGCGCTGTGGGGCTGCGGTGGAGACTGATATCAGTCGAGAGGTAATGCCATGGCAACACGGACCGAGTCCGCGCCGTCCACAACGCCCCCTGCCGCCGTATCCGGCCCTCCGCCGCTGTCGATTGCCACGAGCGGCAAAGTCATCCTGCCGGTCCTCGCCGCGCTGCTTGCGCTGCTCAACATTGTCTACTTCGCATTCCTGCGGCCAACCGGCAGGACGATCGAGGCTATGCAGGCCGTGCCCGGCGGCCGGGTCCTGGAAGCCATTGCGGTCAGCGACACGCGTGTGGTCGCGCTCACTTCAGACAATCGCTTCGTGGTGGTTGAGAATGGCGCGGTCGTCAACGAGACGCAACTGGACAAGACCGTGACTGCCCTGGACACGACGCCCGACCTGTCTCGCATTGTGGGCGGCACCAGCGACCGCGATGTCATCATCTGGGACACCGACCTGAATGAATTGGGCCGCTTCCAGGTCAATGGCCGGGTCACCGGCCTGAAAGTCGCGGATGACGGCACGATCGTGATCGGTTTCGGCGTTGGGCGTTTTACCGGCCGCTTCAATGTCGGCAAGTTCGACCAGCAAGGCAAGCCGGTGTTCCGCAAGCAGGTCGGCCAGGATGTCAGCGCCGTGGCCGCTTCCGGCGACCTGAGCGTGTATGCCAACGTCAGCGGCGATATTGCCGCCCTGGCCCCCGACGGCGAGCACGTCTGGCGCAGCAAGGCCATCAAACCACTGTTGCAGCTGGATGTCACCACCGATGGCCGCCTGATCGGCGCCGACGAGCGCGGCGTGGTGTATCTGATCGACCCGGCCAATGGCAGGACCATCTGGAATCAGAAGGTGTCAGACTACAAAATGCGCATGGTCGCCTACGACGCGCTGTCCGACAAAGTGATCGCCGGCGACGAGGACGGCAAACTGTTCATGCTCGACATGGACGGCAAGCTGTTCTACCAGGCCAATGCGTCTGACAGCCCGTTGCGCAGTTTCATCCACGCTGCGCAGGACGACCTGTTCGCTGTCAGCAGCAAGGGCGAATGGATCAAGATCGACCTGGGTTTGGCGCTCGGCTCGCAGCGCCAGCAGGCGATCAATACGGGCTGGCTGGTCAGCAACCTCTTGCTGCTGATCGGCGCAGCGACGACACTGACGCTCACTGTGCCGCGTTTGCGCGCGCCGGCTTTCCGCATCGCGCGGGAGATCAGGCAGTCGCGGGTCGCCTATTTGCTCATCGCGCCGTCGCTCCTTCTCATCATCATCTTTGCCTATGTGCCTACGGTCATGGGACTGTACTACTCGTTCACCAATTTCAACCTGGCCGAGCCGATCAAGTTCATCGGCCTCGACAACTTTGTCAAGGTCCTGACCAGAGACCAGTTCTTTTGGGTCGGCGTGGGCAACATGCTTTTGCTGCTGGTCACCGGCCTGATCAAATCGCTGACGATCCCGCTGCTGGTCGCGGAACTGGTGTTCTGGCTGCGTTGGGCGCGGGTGAAGTACTGGCTGCGCGTGGCCTTCATCATCCCCAGCATCGTGCCGGGTGTGGTGGGCGTGTTGCTGTGGAAGCAGATTTACGACCCGCAGATCGGCCTGCTCAACGAAATCCTCAAGGCCATCGGGTTGAGCCACTTGACGCGGGCCTGGCTGGCCGACGCAGGGACCGCTATCTGGGCCATCATTTTCGCCGGCTTCCCCTGGGTGGGCATCTTCGCTTTTCTGATCTACTTCGGCGGTCTGCTCAACATCAACCGCGAGATTTTCGACGCCGCCGCCATCGATGGCGCAGGCGCGTGGCGCCGGTTCTGGGAGATCGATCTCAAGATGATCCGCCCGCAACTGCGGCTGATCTTGTTCTTCACGTTCCTGGGCAGCGTGCAGGAATACGGCGGCATCTGGATCATGACGCGCGGCGGCCCCGGCACCGCCACCTATGTGCCCGGCTTGCAGATGTTCCTGCAGATCTCGGCCGCCGAGTTCGGCTACGCCTCGGCGATAGGCTTCATCCTGGCGCTGGTTGTTCTGGCTATCACGGTGTGGCGCTTCCGCTTCAACCAACAGCCGGACGCCGCTTAGCAGAGGATCACATCATGACCAAACGAGCCAATCTCAACAGCGGCTTCAGCGCCGCCATTCTGCTGGTGATCCTGTTCTTCTCGTTCGTGCCTGTGCTCATGATGCTGGCGATGTCGCTCAAGGACAGCATCGTGATCTATGGCGATTTCTGGGCGCCTCCCATCCCGCCCGTGTGGAGCAATTACAACAAGGCGCTGTTCGACCTGGTGGCGCCGGCTGTGCGCACGGTCGTCATGGCGGCCGTGTCGATCGCGGGCATCACCTTCTTCTCTTGCCTGGCCGCTTATGCCTTTGCCCGGCTCAAATTCTTCGGCAAGGAGTTTCTGTTTTACCTGGTGGTGTTCATCTTTCTGGTGCCGGGCGTGCTGACCTTGACGCCCAGCTTTGTGCTGGCGAACAACCTCGGTTTGCGCAACTCGCTGCCCGGACTGACGCTGTTCTACATCGGCGGCGGGCAGGTGTTCGCCATCTTCATCCTGCGCGCCTTCTTCCAGTCGCAGCCAGAGGAAATCTTCGAGTCGGCCCGCATCGACGGGTCGAGCGAACTGCGCTCGGTCTTCGCCATTGCGGTGCCGCTGGCCCGGCCCATTCTGGTTACGCTGGCGATCATGAATTTCCTCAGCATCTACAACGACTTGATCTGGCCGTTGTTGATGTTGCCCTCGCCGGAAAACCGCACGATGACGATCGCGCTGCAAGCCTATCAGCCGCCCAACGAGCGATTGCCTGGCCGGCCCGACCTGGGCGTCATCACCGCCGGCTACGTGTTCGCCTCCGTGCCGATCTTGATGGTGTTCGCCTTCGGCATGAAGTACTACATCGAGGGCCTGACCTCCGGCGCGATCAAATCTTGACAAGCCCTGGTCAGGTTCTTAAGGTTCTTAAGGTTATTCAGGCTCAGTGTTTCGTCTGCAATCTGAAGTCTGTAATCTGCGATCTGTGATCCGTGATCTGTGTCTTGTGCTTTTTGCTCGCGGCCGGCCTGCTGACGTGGCTGTTTCGACCCAAAGGTTTGGTTGAAGGCGCGCTGGTCTGCGCGTCCATTCTCGCCGGCTTGTTGCTGGTTGTGGGCTATGGTCTGTCCGCCCTGCAGTCAATCCACTCCTTCGAGGGCTGGACGGCTGCCGGAGGAATTGCGCTGGCTGCGGCAGTGGCTGCGACAGCCCGTTCAGCAGTGTCACTGCGAGACGCGCTGCAGCGCCTGTGCGACGCGCTTGTCACGGCCTGGCGCGTGGCGCGCCGGGGATACGCCGGCCTGACGATATTCGAGCGCCGCGCGCTGATGCCGTGCCTCGCCACCGTCGCCATTCTCTGGCTGGTCAATCTCGATCTGGTCGTGAACACAGCCCCGCACAACTGGGATAGCATGACCTATCACCTGGCGCGCATGGCCTACTACCTTCAGGAAGGCAGCCTGGCCAACTATGGCGCCAACTATTGGGCGCAGGTCACGCATCCGAAGAACGCGACGGTGTGGCTCGTCTTCACGTATCTGGCCTCTGGTCGCAACGAGAACCTGACCCAGCTCGCGCAGTTCGTGGCGTACAGCGCAGCGGTGGCGTCGGTGTACGGCATTGCGCGGCGCATGGGCTGCCGGCGTTACGCCAGCCTGTTCGCCGCGGCCGTGTTCGCGCTGCTCATCGAGAATCTGATGCAGGCGACCACCACGCAGAACGACATGCTGCTCACAGCATTCACCGGCTGCGCGGTGTATGGGTTGATGGCCTTTCGTGAACGCCGGCAGCGCCGCTATCTGGCGCTGGCCGGCCTGGCGATTGGCATCGCGTTGGGCATCAAGTCCTCGGCGCTGCTGGTCATGCCGTGCATTGCAGTCGTGGCGCTGTATGCGCTGTGGAATCCAGTCACGCGCCAGCGCATGGTTGGCGATGCCGGCGCGCTGGCGGCTGCCTCGCTGGCTGCGGTGGCGCTGTTCACGCTGCCGGCCGGCTACATCGAGAACTGGCAGGTGTACGGCCATCCGATCGGCCCGGCCTATGTGCGCCAGCTTCATGCGTTTGAAGGCGCTGCGCCTGGCTATGTGCTCGAGCATGGCGTCACCAATTTGCTGCGCTTCGGCTTTGATTTTCTGTCGCTGGATGGAATGCCAGCCTTCGGCGATATGTACGCGGCCCAGCAGGCGCTGCGCGATTGGCCCCGGCAACTCGTCCTGGCGCTGGGTTTCGACCTGGAGACGACGGAGGCGACACGCGCTCCGTTCAGCTTTGCCAGGCCGCCCTATGCGCACGAAGACATGTCGTACTGGGGCGTGTTTGGATTTGGACTGGTGTTGCCGCTGGTGACGCTGGCGCTGGCCGGCGTGGTTCGCGCCCCGGCGGCGCGCGTGCTGGCGGCCGGGTTCATGTTGTTTGTGCTGGCCCAGGCGTTTTCCGGCCCCTACGATCCCTGGCGCGGGCGCTACTTCACCATCGCCGGCATCTTTGCGACGCCTGTGGTGGCCGCCTGGATTGGCCGCCCCCATCACGGTTTGGCCAAAGTGCTGCTGACGGTGGTCGTCATGCTGGGCTGCTTTTCCGGCCTGTCTGCTGTGCTGGGACGCGCGAACAGCATGCCCGAAGAGGTGTACCGCATGGACCGCGTGGCGCAACTCACGCGCAACCGCCGCGCCTACACCGAACCGGTGCGCCGGTTCGAGCAGATCGTGCCGCCAGACGCAACGGTCGCCGTCTTCTTTGGCGAGGATATGTTCGAGTATCCGTTGTTCGGGGAGGGGTTGACGCGCCGGCTGATCCCGCTCAATCCCTTTGGCCTTGCGCCGCGCCCCATCCCGCCGGAGGCGGACTTCCTGATTTATTCTGCGCGCCTGTATGCCGATCGACGCGCCGGCGACACGCATCTGGGCGAAGACTGGTATCTGCGCCCGCTTGCGGCGCGCGCGCCGTCAGCCGGCGAGGCGCAGCGATGAAGGCAGCCATTCCGCGCGCGCGTCCGGGGCCGCGCCGCGAGCGCATCCGCGCCTGGGGACGCGGCGCGGCGAGCGTCGGCGTTCTGGGAGTCATCCTGGCATTGTCGCTCGCGCCGGTGACGCTCATGATCGTCTGGTCGTTGCGCGATGGCGCCAGCATCCTGTTCGAGTTCTGGGCGTTGCCACGCTGGCCGCGCTGGTCGAACTATGGCGCGGCGTTGGGCGTTTTGCTGGGGCCGATGACGCGCACGCTCTACGTGGCCGGCGTGTCGATCCTGGCGACCACGGTGTTCTCGTGTCTGGCTGCCTACGCCTTTGCCCGGCTCAAGTTCTTCGGCAAAGAGACGCTGTTCTATGGGGTGCTGTTCGTGCTGCTGGTTCCCAGCGTCCTGACGCTCACGCCCAGTTTTGTGCTGGCGGTGGGGCTGGGCTTGCGCAACACCCTGGAAGGCCTCATCCTGTTCTATGTGGGCGGCAGCCAGGCGTTCTCGATCTTCCTGTTGCGCGCGTTCTTCCAGTCGCAGCCGGAGGAGATCTTTGAGGCGGCCCGGCTCGACGGCGCGAGCGAGGCGCGCATGGTGTGGAGCATTGCCGCGCCGCTGGCGACCTCGATCCTGATCACCGTCGGCATCATGAACTTCCTCACCATCTACAACGACTTTATCTGGCCGTTGCTGATGCTGATCTCCAGAGACCTGTACACTGTCAATATCGTGTTGCAGGCCACCGGCGGGGACCGCGCGCGCATGATGGCCGGCTACGTTGTGGCGTCTATCCCCTTGCTGATCGTGTTCGTCTATGGCATGGATTACTACATCGACGGACTCGCCACCAACGCCCTGCGCGCGTGAAGGGAGGAGTCAGGAGACAGGGGGCGAATACCGAATGCAGAATCCAAAATCCAAAATCGAGAGTCCAGGATTAGACATGTTCAAGCCAACAGATTTGTTTGTGTCGCCGAATGGAAATGATCGCTGGTCGGGCCGGCTGGCCGAGCCAAACGCAGCCGGCACAGATGGCCCCTTCGCCACGCTGAGCCGCGCGCGGGATGCTGTGCGCCTGCGCAAGGTGAACGGCGAACTGGCCGGCCCCATGACCGTGTGGGTGCGTGGCGGGCGCTATGCGCTGGCCGCGCCGCTCACATTCACGCCGGAGGATTCCGCGCCGGTGACGTATGCCGCGTATCCCGGCGAGCATCCCGTGCTCGATGGCGGCCGGCGCATCACCGGCTGGCGCGTTATCCCGCATCCCCTCGATCCGGCGCGCGGCGCGCTGTGGGTGGCCGACCTGCCGGAGGTGGCCGAAGGCAAGTGGCACTTCCGACAGTTGTTCGTGAATGGCCAGCGCCGCCGCCGGCCTCGCCTGCCCAAAATCACGCCGGGCACGGATGGGCGCGACGACTTCTATCGCATGGAGTCCGTGCCCAACATCCAGTTCGATGCCACATCCACCGTAGATCTGTTTCATGGCTACGACCGCTTCACCGCCGCGCCCGGCCAGTTCGACGCGTGGCAGAAGCTGGCCGATGTGGAAGTGGTCGTGCTGCACTACTGGATCGAGGAGCGCATGCCGGTTGCTTCGTTTGATCCGCAGACGCGCCAGGTGGTGTCAACCCGTTACAGCATGTTTGCGCTGAAGGATGACTTCGTGGCGCGCTATGCCAAGTACTACGTGGACAACGTGTTCGAGGCGTTGACCGAACCGGGCGAATGGTATCTGGATCGCGCGGCCGGCAAGGTGTACTACATCCCCATGCCCGGCGAAACGCCCGAAAACACAGAGGTGTGCGCGCCGGTGGCGGACCAGTTGCTCAAGCTCGCTGGCGATCCCGATCACAACCGCTATGTGGAGTTTCTGCGCTTCGAGGGGCTGGTATTTGAACATGCGGACTGGCGCGAACTGGATGTGCCGGTGGAAGCCGACACCGGCATGCCAACCACGCGCAAGTACGCCGCTTCGCCGCAGGCGGCCAGCCACGTGCCGGGCGCGATCGCGCTGGCTGGCGCGCGTTTCTGCGCCATCGAGGACTGCGTGATCCGCCACGTCGGCTATTACGGCATCGAGCTGGGCGACGGATGCCAGGGCATCCGCATCGTCGGCAACGACATTGGCGATCTGGGGGCCGGCGGCGTCAAGATCAACGGCTCAGACGCGCGCGGGCCATTGAGCCGGCGCACCGGCAACAACCGCATCACCGACAATCACATTCACGATGGCGGGCAGGTGTACCACAGCGGCATCGGCGTGTTTGCCAAGCACACCTTCGGCAACGTGGTGGCGCACAACCATATCCACGACTTCTACTACAGCGGCATCTCGTCGGGGTGGGTGTGGGGCTACACCGACAGTGTGTCGGGCAACAACCGCTTCGAGAAGAATCACATCCACACGCTGGGCAAGGCCTGGTTGAGCGACATGGGCGGCATCTACACGCTGAGCGTGCAGCCGGGCACAGTCATTCGCGGCAACCTGATCCACGACGTGGAGAAGGCCAACTACGGCGGCTGGGCCATCTATCTGGACGAAGGCAGCTCGCATATCGTGGTGGAGGACAACATCTGCTACAACACCAGCAGCCAGCCGCACCACACGCACTATGGGCGCGAGAACATTCTGCGCAACAACATCTGGGCGTTCGGGCGCGAGGGGATGATCGCGCTGAGCCGGGCCGAAGACCATGTGTCGTACACCTTCGAGCGCAACATTGTCATCACCGACGGCCAGCCGATCTTCATCGGCGGCTACGCGAACGACTTCTCGAAGCGCAGCATTCTGAGCGACCTCAACCTGTTCTGGGATGTGTCCGGCGAGGTGACGCTGACCGGCCCGCGCGTCAGCGGCCGCTCCAGCCCGGTGGCAAAGAAGAACCTGGAGCAGTGGCGCGCGAGCGCCGGCAACGACCTGCATTCCGTCGTCGCCGATCCGCGCTTTAAGGATGTTAAAGCGTTCGACTTCACGCTGGCCGCTGATTCGCCGGCGCTGGCGCTGGGCTTCCACCCGATCGACCTGTCGGATGCGGGGCCGAGGCCGAAAGACAAGCGCCAGTGACGTCGCCCCGCAACGTCCCTGTGACAATCGGCGCGCTCGTCCCACGGTCGGGGATGGGCGCGCCGGCCATGCGTCATGCCGTCCTTGTCGCTACTCTGTCTCGCCCAGCTTGATCGCCTGGAACACTTTCATGCGCAGGGCGAACACGACTAGCAGGCCCAGCACGATCACGAACAACGCGCCGAACAGCGCGTAGATGTCGTAGATCGCCGGCCAGGGCAGGATGACGCGAAACGGCACGGCGCGCGCCTCGGCTGACAGCCCGATCTGCATGAACGGGATGTAGATATTGCTGGCGGCCACGCCCAGCAACGTGCCCGCGCCGATGCCTGTGCCCAGCAGCAGCGCCAGCTCCCAGGCCAGGAAGGCGGCCATCTGGCGCGCGCCCAGGCCGACCGCGCGCAGCACGCCAAGCTCGATGAAGCGCCGGCGCAACGAGAACACGGCGTAGAGCAGGAAGCCCAGCACCGTCATCAACGCGGCGGCGGCAAACCCGACCGACAGCACGCCAAACAGTCCCTGCCGTTCCGGTCGCGTCTGCTCGTAGCTGATCTGCGAATCGACCACATCGACGCGCAACACCATCACGCCCAGCGCGTCCACGCCGCGCACGATCTCGGCCGGCGACGCCCCCGGCTCAGTTTTCAGCCAGATGCGATAGGGCAACTGCATGCCCACCTGCTCGGAAATGTAGTCCAGATTGCCCACGAACAGCGACCGGGTGCGGTCGTCTTTAGGGTCTGGAACCCAGCCCGGCCAGCGGTCGAACGCGCCCACCACGCGAAACGAGATCGTGCCCTGGCCGTCGGGCACGGTCAGGTTCACGCGGATCGTGTCGCCGATGCGCAGCCCCTGGCTTTTCAACACCGGCTCGGGCGCCAGCACCCCGTCCGGGGCGGCGGCCAGCGCGTTCATCAGGCTGCCCAGTGATTGCGAGGCGAAGTCGCGCCGCCAGAATGCCACCTGCGCGAAGTTCATCCGGTCGATGCCGGCGAATTGCCCGCTGACGTTGCCGCTGCCGAAGCGCGCCGTCGCCTTGAAGAAGCCGACGCGCGTCGCCGCAACCACGCCGTCGATGCCGGCGTAGTCAGACATGGGGATGTAACCGCGCCGGGGACGGGCTGGCGCCGTCTCGGCGTCGCTATCTGCGGGCGAATCGCCGGGCGAGCCGCCCGTTGTCTGGCCGGGCAGGCTCGTGCTCGGCGTCTGCACTTCGGCCTCGATCAGAGTCATGTCGCCGCCGATGGTGTATCGCACCCGGTCGATCAAGTGCTGGTCGAGTGTGGCAGCCAGCGAGGCGGTGAATGTGGCCAGCGACAGGGTCAGGGCCAGCGACAACAGCGGCGCCGAGTAGAAGCTGGGGGTGCGCGCCAGTTGCCGGGTGGCCAGCACCAGCGCGATGCCCGGCAATTTGCCCAGAATCCACGCCAGCACGCGCAGCGCGATCGGCATCAGCCGAATCAGGAAGAGTGTCAACGCGAGCATGGCAAATGCCGGCGCCAGGAACAGCAACGGATTGCCAAAGGGGTCTTCGCTGGTCGAGGTGGAGAGCGCGCCCGGCAGCGCAATCGTGCCCTGCTGGCGCAGCAGCCATGTGCCATACGCAGCCGGGATGAGCAGCAACACGTCGAGCCAGGCGCGCTGCCACCATGGCGCCTGCAACGCGCGCGCGCGTTCCTGTTTGTACGTGATGATGGTGTGGCGCGCCGATCCGACCACGGGCAGGATGATGACCCCCGTCGCCAGCGCAGCCACGATCAGGCCGAAGCGCAGTGTCGATGGCGTGAGCAGCACCGGCAGTTCCCCGCTGCGCAAGGCGTCCGCGCTGTCGAAGGTGAGGAAGCTGCGCGTCAGCCCGATCAGCCGGGCAATGCTCTCGCCGGCAAAGATGCCGGCCACGATGGCCACCGCCGCCAGCGCCAGCGCCTCGAGGAACGAGATGCCCAGCACCTGTCCCACCGTGGCGCCCCGGCTGCGCAGCACGGCCACTTCATTGCGCCGGCCATTCGCCATCAGCCCCGACACCAGCGTGACGAACGCGAACAACAGCAACAACAACGGCGCGCTGAAGGCCAGCAGTTGCACTGTGAGCAACTGGCTGGTCTGCTGGTACTTCTCAAGCGCCTGCTGAGGCGACGTTTCCAAACGGATGCCGGCCAGCAGCGTTTCAGCGCGCGCGTGCGTCTCGCGGATGCGGTCGAGCGCCAGCGACACCGTGTCTGATCGCACCGCCGCGCCGTCAAAATCCATGTACCACATGGCGATCGAGGTGTTGCCGCGCAGGGTGGGCGCAACGTGCTGTTTGTAGTTGGCCTCGGTGGTGAGCAGGACCGAATCGAAAACATGCGGGTCGTCGAACCAGAACTTTTCGCTCGTGTCCCTGGGCGTCCAGATGCCGGCGATGCGCACGATTTCCACGGCCTTGTGCTGCCCCAGCTTGTTGGCAAAGACGGCGTACCGTTCGCCGACCTGAAGCCCCAGCTTGTTGGCAGTGCGCTGGCTTACCAGCACGTCCATGGGGGCGTTCACAGATACCCTGTCCAGCGGCATCTGCCCTTCGACCAGGCCGGCGTGTTTGGCCAGGTCGCTCAAGTGGCCGACCGACAGCCAGGTCAGCGCCTGGCGATTGGTTTCATAGACCGAAGTCGTGTCGCCGCCCTCTGGGGCGGGGAAGATGGGAAAGCTGTCTGAGGTGAAGTAGCGCACCAGCAGTGTGCGCGGCAGGCCGAGCGAGGCCGGCGCTTGGTGTGTCAGGTAGGCGTCGGCCGGCGCGATCTGCGCCCAGTCTCCCTGCTCGTTGATTGTCTGTCCCCGGCTGACATAGCGGAACAGGAATGCAAAGGGCGGCCGGCGCCATGCCGCGCCTCTGGCCACTTCTGTGCCCAGAATGCGGTGATAGACCGCGTCGGCGTACAGCGGCACGCTGAGCGTAAATGCGATCACGGCGGTCAGGCCAAAAGCGCCGGCCAGCGCCAGCCCGCGCCCCCACCAAAGCCGGCGCGCGGCAATGACGAAGATGGCAAATGATGCGCGAAGGGATTCCAACAGTGAGGTCATGCGTCCTGCGAGCTATTGTAGCGTCGATTGAATAGGCGACTATGATTGAGGCTGATGAAAGCACTCATTACTGGCGCCACCGGCTTCGTCGGAGCGAACCTGGTCGAAGCAGTTGCGCAGCGCGGATGGCAGGCCCGCGCGCTGCGTCGCGCTTCCTCTTCCTTAAAAGCCTTGCAAGGTCTGGAGTATGAATCAGTCTTCGGCGATGTGACCGACCCGCTCTCATTGCAGTCGGCCATGCAGGGCGTCGATGTTGTCTTTCACGCTGCTGCCGTGGCCGACTACTGGCGCGCCGGCATCGCGCGCATGTATCAAGTCAATGTGGAAGGCGCGCGCAATGTTCTGCGCGCCGCCCGCTCAGCCGGCGTCGGGCGAGTGGTGTTTATCAGCAGTGTGGCCGCCTTGGGTCGCCCGCCATTCGGCCAGCCGGTCAACGAGTCGGCGCAGTTCAACCTGAAGCCGGAGCAGTTCCACTATGGCTACAGCAAAGCGCTGGCCGAAAGCCATGTGCGGGCCTCGGTCGCCGACGGGCTGGATGCTGTCATCGTCAACCCGGCGGTCGTGATTGGCCCGCGCGATGTCAATCTCATCAGCGGCAGCATCATCCTCGAAGCGGCGCGCCGGCGCATCCCGTTTTATCCGCCCGGCGGCGTGTGCGTGATCGACGTGGCCGACTTGTGCGCCGGCTGCATTGCCGCCGCAGAGCATGGGCGCGCAGGTGAGCGGTACATTCTGGGCGGTGAGAATCTGTGGCACCGCGACCTGCTGGGTATGGTGTGTGATGTGGTGGGCCGGCCCCGGCCTGCGCTGCGCCTGCCTGCGATTCTTTTGCGCGGGCTGGCTGGTGTGATCGACCTCTTCCGTCGCGCCTTTGGCCTGACCTTGCCGTTCGACGGCCAGCAGGCGCGCTTCTCAACCGACACCTTCTGGTTCGATTCCACCAAAGCTCGCCGCGAACTGGGCCTGACCACCCGCCCATTTGTCGAGTCTGTGCGCAGGACTTACGACTGGTATCGCCAGAACGGCTACCTGTGAGCGTATTGTGTATTGCGTGTTGCGTATTGTGTGTTGCGTATCCAGCAGCGCGGCCTGTCAATCGTCAATCGTCAATCGTCAATCGTCAATCCAAAATCCACATGTGGTATGTGTTCCATGGCCCCGACGGCCTGACCCGCGATGAAGAGATCGCGCGACTGAAGAAGAAGCTGGGCGAGCCGGACATTGCCAGCCTGAACTACACCGTGCTCGATGCCACGGCGCAACTCAAAGATATTCAGGCCGCCGCCGACGCCATGCCGTTTCTGACCGAAAAGCGGCTGGTGGTGGTGCGCAACTGGCTGACTCAGCCAGGCCGGCCAAAACGCAAATCCAAAGCTGATGCCTCAGACGATCCACTGGCGCAACTGGCAGCCTATCTTCCAGATGTGCCAGACACCACCGGCCTGGTGCTGGCCGAGGATGAGACATTGCCGGCCACTCATCCCGTTCTGAAGCTGGCGCAGGACAAGAGCAAAGGCGGCTTTGTCAAACTGTTCGACTTGCCCGACGATCCTGTCCGTTGGATCAACGAGCGCGCCCGGCTAAAGGGCGGCCAGATCAGCCGGCCCGCCGCGCAACTGCTCTCCACCAAAATCCATCGCGGCAACAAGAACGACCGCGACCACTTCGCAGAGGACAGCCGGCTGTACCTGCGCAAACTCGACACCGAGCTGGACAAGCTGGTCGCGTATGCCAGTGGCCGGCCCATCGACGAGCGCGATGTCGAGACGCTGGTGAGTGATGAGCAGGTCGCCGACATGTTCGGTTTTGTCGATGCCATTGGCGCGCGCGATGGCGCGGCGGCCCTGCGCATTTTGCGCGGCGTGCTGGGGCGCGGCGAACAGCCGCTGATCGTTCTGACCATGATTGCCCGGCAAACCCGCCTGCTCATTCAGGCCAAAGAGAACGACCGCCTCTCGCCGGCGGAGCTGGCGCAGACGCTGGGGCTGCACCCATTCGTGGCCGAGAAGCTCACTCGTCAGGCCCGCAACTTCAGTATGACCCAGCTCGAACGCGCTCACGTTGCGGTGATGGAGACCGATCTGGCGATCAAGACCGGCCGCATGGAAGATGTGGTGGCGCTGGATGTGCTGGTCGCTGAGTT